>Ga0187844_10001826_pt1 | contig 15785 bp, 18 predicted proteins | sample SpaLakP09_SKY_50_FD_134517 | JGI IMG/M metagenome (GOLD analysis project Ga0187844, IMG submission 134517) | Oligotrophic lake water microbial communities from Sparkling Lake, Wisconsin, USA - SP09_SKY_50 | ecosystem: Environmental > Aquatic > Freshwater > Lake | place: USA: Sparkling Lake...
GTCGGGCGTGAACGCCACATGGCCAGAGCCAAACACTTCTTTGATGGAGTAAAGGACACTGGTTCCTATGTCCCCGTAAACAACCCCAATCGCACCTAAAGTTAAACCAGCAAGAGAAGATTTATTTGAATCTGCATTGGCAGTACTCATCAGCCTATGAAGCGGCTGATCGCCTCTCCACCCATTATTAAGTTGGCGAGAGTTTACCTATTTTGCAGTGCAGCATAGGCATGCTTTCTTATTCGTAAACCTCGGCATTGGGGTCGGTTTGTTCCATTTCATAGCTCGCCGCCAACATGGCCAAGCGGGCTATGACGCCGTACATATAGAAACGATTGGGCAAACTCACCCCTGGCTTCATGCCGGGCTGGGGCGTATGCGCGCTTTGCTCAAACGCTAAAGGCACGAAACTGGATCCTGGGGCGTTCAGGTTTTCATCTACCCCGCGATCCGCATGCACGCGGTAAAAGCCACCCACCACATAGCGGTCCATCATGTAAACCACCGGCTCGGCCACGGCTTCGTTAATACGCTCGTTGGTCAGCACCCCCTCTTGGATGAGGACTTGGTTGACCTCTTGGCCGTCTTTAACCACACTCATTTTGTTGCGGGTTTTACGGTTCAGCACTTCCAAATCGGCGAGGCTGCGCACCGTCATGATGCCCATGCCGTAAGTGCCGTTGTCGGCCTTGACGATGACAAACGGTTTTTCGTGAATGCCAAATTCTTTGTATTTGCGCCGAATTTTGGTCAACATCATGTCCACATTGGTGGTCAGGCACTACATGCCTGTGCCTTCGGCGAAATTCACCTCACCGCATTGGGTGAACATGGGGTTGATCAGCCAAGGGTCTATTCCCAGCAATTTGCTGAAACGCTTGGCCACTTCATCGTAGCTGGCGAAATGCTGGCTTTTTCGGCGCACACACCAGCCCGCATGCAAAGGCGGCAACAAATATTGCTCGTGCAGGTCTTCCAAGATGCCGGGGATGCCCGCACTCAAATCGTTATTGAGCAAAATCGTGCAGGGATCAAAATCTTTAAGCCCCAAGCGAGTTTTGTTGCGAATCACCGGCTCGAGCTTGACGACTTCGCCGTTGGGCAACTCGATGGTGGTGTCTTCTTTGATTTCGGGGTTGATCGAGCCAATGCGCACATTCAACCCCGCCATATTGAAGATGCGCGCCAGCTGCGCCACATTGCTCAGGTAAAAAGTGTTGCGGGTGTGGTTCTCTGGAATCAGCAACAGGTTGCGCGCTTCAGGGCAAATTTTCTCGATGGCCACCATGGCCGCTTGCACCGCCAGTGGCAGCATTTCATTGGTGAGGTTGTTCCAGCCGCCGGGGTAGAGGTTGGTGTCCACGGGCGCGAGCTTGAAGCCCGCGTTGCGAATGTCTACCGAGCTGTAAAAAGGCGGCGTGTGCTCCATCCACTCCATGCGAAACCAGCGCTCGATGGCCGGCATGGAGTCAAGGATGCGCTGCTCGAGTTCGTTGATGGGGCCGGTGAGCGCGGTAATAAGGTGAGGAACCATGGGGTCGCTTAGTAAGTGTAGGGTTTGTATGTGGGGGTTATTCTGACAGCTTCAACCCCGCACTTCCCCCGCCCCCAACACCACATATTTCAATGAGGTGAGGCCCTCAATACCCACCGGCCCACGCGCATGGAACTTGTCGGTGGAAATACCAATCTCGGCACCCAAGCCGAATTCAAAGCCATCAGCAAAGCGGGTGCTGGCGTTAACCATCACGCTGGCTGAATCAACCTCGCGCAAAAAGCGTTGGCTGTTGACATGGTTGAGGGTGAGGATGGCGTCGGTGTGGTGGCTGCTGTAGTGGTTAATGTGGGCAATGGCTTGGTCCACACCACTCACTACCTTGATGCTGATGATGGCTGCTAAATATTCTTCAAACCAATCTTGTTCGCGGGCGTCGGTCAGCACCGCACCTGTCACACCTGCCAGCAGAGCTTTGGCCTCGGGGCAGCAACGCATTTCCACGCCTTTGTGGGCAAATACCGCACCGATGCGTGGCAAAAATTCTGCTGCCACGCCACGCGCCACGAGCAAGCCTTCGATGGCATTGCAAGGGCTGTATTTTTGGGTTTTGGCGTTGTCCACCACTTTAATCGCCATGTCCAAGTCGCAAGGGTCGTCCACATAGGTGTGGCAGTTGCCGTCCAGATGTTTGATGACCGGTACTTTGGCGTCACGGCTGATGCGCTCAATCAAGCCTTTGCCGCCGCGCGGAATGACCACATCCACATACTGGGGCATGGTGATGAGTTCACCCACGGCAGCGCGGTCGGTGGTGGGCACCAGTTGCACCGCATCCGTGGGCAAGCCGGCCTCGGCCAAGGCCTGTTGCACCAACGCGGCCAAGGCTTTGTTGGATTCAATCGCTTCCGAGCCGCCGCGCAAAATGCAAGCGTTGCCGCTCTTGATGGCGAGTGACGCGGCCTCAATGGTGACGTTGGGACGGCTCTAATAAATCATGCCAAACACGCCAATAGGCACACGCATTTGCCCCACCCGGATACCGCTGGGTTGCTGCGTCATGCCGGTGATGCTGCCGATGATGTCGGGCATGACGGCGAGTTGCTCGCAGCCGATGGCGCAAGTTTCCAAAATCGAGGGGCCGAGTTTCAAACGATCAAGCATGGGCCCGTCTAGGCCAGTGGCTTGGGCACGCGCCAAGTCTTGTTGGTTGGCTTTGAGCAGGGCGGGGGCGTCCTGCCTCAGCAATGCGGCCAAATGCCTCAGAGCCGCGCTTTTATGGGCGGCGCTGGCCTTGGCCATGGCCGCACTGGCCACTTTGGCCTGCTGGCCCAAGGCCTGCATCAGTTCGGGGATGGAATGCGCATTCATGGCCCGATTTTGGCAGAGTCGCAAATCACGCGGGCTGACAGGCCCGGCTCAGCATCAAAGCCAAGCGGCCTAAGGCTTGCCAGCTGTCACTGGGCCACTGGGCAAACCGTAAACCTTTGACCACCCCATCGACTTGGTGGGCAGCTTGCAACAAGCGGTCCAGCATGGCGGGTGACAGTTTGGGCAAGACCCGCTCGAACAAACGCTCTTTGGGGCCCCAAATGCGTTGCTCACGCAGCACCTGAGGAAGTGGCCGTCCGCTGGCCACCGCATCCTTGACACGTTTGAGCGCGCGAATATCCTCGGCCAGCGCGAAATGCACCAAGACCTCGGACGCGCCCTCAGCCCGCAAGCCGTCCAGCATGCGCTGCACCCGTTGGTGTTGGCCGGCCAACACGGTTTCACTCAGCTTGAACACATTGAAACGGGCCACATTCAACACCGCGTTTTCAATTTGCTCAAAGCTCAACTCCTGCGCTGGGTAAAGCAAGGCAAGCTTTTGAATTTCTTGGTGCGCGGCCAGCAAATTGCCCTCCACCCTGTCAGCGAAAAACTGCAAGCTGCGCTGACCCTCTTCACCTGCCAGCACCCGTTGTTGCTGCATGGCCAAGCGCTGCGCTATCCAGGCGGGCAAGGCGGCACGTTCAACCGGATCGATTTGCAAGCTGATGCCATTTGTGTCTAAAGCGGTGAACCATCCCGACGATTTGGTGGTTTTGTCTAAACGGGGTAATGACACCAAAACCAACACGCCATCGTTGCCCACGCAAGTCTGGGCAATGCGTTGCAAGGCTTCGCTGCCGTCTTTACCGGGCTTGCCCGAGGGCACGCGGATATCGATGAGCTGTTTGTCGGCAAACAAACTCATGGCGGCGCAGGCAGACTCGATCTCACTCCAATCGAAATGCGCGCCCGCCACAGTGAAGACATGGCGCTCCAAGAATCCTTGCGCCCGAGCGCTGGCCCGAATCGCATCCGCCGCCTCTTGCAACAACAAGGCTTCGTCGCCATGCAAGATATAGAGCTGACGCAGGTCTTGCGACAGTTGTTCGATCAAGCGCGACGTGGTGAGTTGCATACGAGGCCTAGGGCATGCGCACCACGGCCAGTCGACGCAACACCTGTTGCACCAAATCAGAACGCATATCGCGGTAAAGCAAACCTTCTTCGGTTTCTTTGGACAAGGCCGAATTTTCGTTAAAACTGATGTCGCGCTCTTGCACAAACTCGGTGTCGGGAATCAGTTCGGTGCCGTCCCGCGCGCGCAACTTAAAGCGAATTCGAAAGCGCAGTTGAAACTCACGCACCGCGCCGGCCGAGGTGCGGCTGAGAATGACTTTCTCGGGCAATTCAAGCAATAAGTCGAAAATCACATCAGCACGCTCGACTTGCTTGGGGTCGTTGATGACCTCCACCCGGCCAGAGCCTGAAATATTGCGCTTGAGTTCTTGGCCGAATACCGAGGCTTCAGGCAGGCCGCTGTAAAGGGTGCGAAACGGGTAATCGGGCGCTTTTCGAAGCTGAAAACCACAAGCGCTTAAACCTAGTAAGACCACGCCAGAAGCAAATAAACGTCGCTGCATCATGAAGCCATCACTATATTGACCAAACGACCGGGCACCACAATCACTTTTTGGTGCGCCGCGCTTGGGGCAAGTTTAAGGAATGCCTCGCTGGCCAAAGCAGCTTGCTCTATGTCTTCTTTGCTGGCGTTGGCGGGCACTGAAATCGCGCCGCGCAACTTGCCGTTGACTTGCAGCATCAGTTCAACTTGGTCGCGCACCAAAGCCGCCTCGTCCACCTCGGGCCATGCGGAGTCGAGTAAATCACCTAAGCGTGCAGCGTATCCCAATTCGGCCCACAAATTGGCTGTGATGTGCGGGCAAGCGGGGTAGAGCATGCGCAGCAAAACAGACATGCCTTCGCACAGCACGGCCTTGTCGCCGTCGCTGTTGTCGGCTTTGAAATCTTCCAAGGTATTGAGCAACTTCATGCAGCCCGACACCACGGTGTTGTATTGCATGCGCTCATAGTCATAGCTGACTTGCTTGAGCACCAAATGCATGTCGCGGCGCACATCGGCAGCCTCTTTGCGCGGTTTGGCGGCGCTCAAGTTGCCAGCCGTGGCAGCCTTGAGCGTGGCCTCGTGCTTGTGCGCGAAGTTCCAAACGCGGCGCAAGAAGCGGTAGCTGCCCTCCACCGACGCATCGTTCCACTCCAGCGTGGCTTCGGGCGGCGCGGTGAACATGGTGTACAGGCGCGCGGTGTCAGCGCCGTAGCGCTCGATCAGGTCTTGCGGGTCCACACCATTGTTTTTACTCTTGCTCATGGTGCCCACGCCCTCATAGACGATGGGCGTGCCCGCGGGCAAATCGCCTTTGGCGGCTTTAAGGACTGCGCCCACGACCTTGCCGCTGGCATCATATTGGTCTTGCACCTCATGAGGCCAAAAATATTCGATACCGCCCTTGTCGCCCTTGCGTGAATAAATATGGTTGAGCACCATGCCTTGGGTAAGCAGTTTGGTGAAAGGCTCATCCACCTTCACCAACCCCAAGTCGCGCATCACCTTGGTCCAAAAGCGTGCGTACAGCAAATGCAAAATGGCGTGCTCAATGCCGCCGATGTATTGGTCCATGCCGCTGCCACCCGTGGCGTGTTGCGCGTCGCGCATCCAGTACTGCGTACCTTCGGCCACCATGGCTTGGGTGTTGCTGGGGTCGCAGTAGCGCATGAAATACCACGACGAATCCACAAACGTGTCCATGGTGTCGGTCTCGCGCCGCGCAGGTTTGCCGCAGGTGGGGCAGGCGACAGGCTTGTCGCTCCCCAGACTCGCCCTGTGAAAACCTTCGTGCTTGTGCAGCGGGTTTCCCGAGCCGTCGGGGATGCAGTCCTGCGGCAGGATGACAGGCAGGTCTTTTTCGGGCACAGGCACAGCACCATGCTCTTCGCAATGGATGATGGGAATGGGTGTGCCCCAATAACGCTGACGGCTCACACCCCAGTCGCGCAAACGCCAAGTGGTTTTTTTCTCGCCCAGACCTTTGGCAGTGAGCAGTTGGGCCACTTGGCTGACGGCTGGCTTGAAGTTCAGCCCGTCGAGCTCGCCGGAGTTGACGCAAACACCGTCTTTGGTGGCGTACCAGTCTTGCCAAGCCTTATCGTTAAAGCTTTGGCCTTTGACAGACACGACTGGCTTGATGGGCAACTGGTATTTGAGGGCAAACGCAAAGTCACGCTCATCATGGGCGGGCACGCCCATGACCGCGCCATCGCCATAGCTCATCAGCACATAGTTGCCCACCCACACTTCAAGTTGTGCGCCCGTCAATGGATGTGTCACGAACAAGCCCGTGGCCATGCCGAGCTTGTCTTTCACCGCGAGCTCAGCCTCGGTGGTGCCGCCCGCTTTGCATTCTTCAATGAACGCAACCAGCTTGGGGTTGGCGGCAGCTGCGTGCTGCGCCAGCGGATGCTCAGACGCAACCGCGCAAAAGGTCACGCCCATCAGGGTGTCGGCACGGGTGGTGAAGACAAACATGCGGCCTTCACCAATCAAAGCGCCGTCAGCGCCTTGGATGTTGTGGGTGAAGGCAAAGCGCACGCCCTCAGATTTACCAATCCAGTTTTCCTGCATCAAGCGCACTTTGTCGGGCCAGCCGTTCAAAGTGGCTTTGGGGTTACCCACTTGCACATGGTCAAGCAACTCTTGGGCGTAGTCGGTGATCTTCAGGTAGTAGCCAGGAATTTCCCGCTTTTCCACCACCGCGCCGGTGCGCCAGCCTTTGCCATCTATCACTTGCTCGTTGGCCAACACGGTTTGGTCGACCGGGTCCCAGTTGACGACCTGGGTTTTCCGGTAAGCCACGCCTTTTTCCAGCATCTTTAAAAACAACCACTGGTTCCACTTGTAGTAGGTGGCGTCGCAGGTAGCTACCTCTCGCGACCAGTCGATGGCCAAGCCCATGGCCTGCATTTGCTTTTTCATATAAGCAATGTTTTCATAGGTCCACTTGGCCGGTGGCACGCCGTTTTTCAATGCGGCGTTTTCGGCTGGCAAGCCAAAAGCATCCCAGCCCATGGGCATCAACACATTGAAACCCTTCATACGCAAGTGGCGCGTGAGCATGTCGTTGATGGTGTAGTTACGCACATGTCCCATGTGCAGCTTGCCACTGGGGTAAGGCAGCATGGAGCAGGCGTAGTACTTGGGACGGCTGTTGTCTTCGCTGACGCGGTAGACGTCTTTGGCAGTCCAAGCGGCTTGGGTGGCCGACTCAATGGCAGAGTGTTGGTAGGTGTCTTGCATGTAGCTCAATGAGAAACCCCGTCTACGCTCAGGAGCGAGGTGACGGGGAAGTGGAATTGATTTTAGGCGCAGGGGGGCCAACGGCCAAAGCCACCTTGGTCAGACCTGCTTTTTGCAATAAGCCCATGATCTCGGCCACGCGGCCATAGGGCACATTTTGGTCGGCGCGCAGTTGCACTTCGATGGACGCATCCTGACTGGCCTGCATCGCCAATACCGCAGCCAAGGCTTCAGTCGCCACGGGCTTGTCATTGATAAACACATCACCTTGTCGGTCCAAGCTCAAACTCAGGCTGTTGCTGGCCACGGGGGAGGCTGGTGCTTGGGCAGCGGGCAAATCTAAGCGCAAGGCGTTATCCATCAATGGCGCGGAGATGAGAAAGATCACCAGCAAAACCAACATCACATCCACCAAGGGCGTGACATTGATGTCGCTCATGGGCTGGCTGGCTGCGGTAGATTCAAATTCGCCTATACGCATGGTGTGGCGCCAATCAATTCTGGGGGGCTTGCGCCATGAAATACGCCCGCAAGTCAAACGCCAAGGCATCCAAGGCGGCGTTCATCGAGGACAAACGTCGGCCCATCAAGTTGTAAGCCATGACCGCAGGAATCGCCACAGCCAAACCCGCTGCCGTCATCACCAAGGCCTCACCCACGGGTTGCGCCACTTTGTCCAAGCTGTATTGACTCACTTGGGCCATATTGATCATGGCGTGGTAAATGCCCCAAACTGTGCCCAGCAAGCCAATGAAGGGCGAGGTCGCGCCAATGGTGGCCAACAAGTCTTGTCCCGCATGCAAGCGCTGGCGAATACTTTGCAATGCTTGGCGCAAACCGCTGCTGAGTCGATCCTCATGCGAGGCTTGGGCAGCAAGACCTTGCCTAGGCATTTGCAATGGGTTTTGCAACAAAGCACCAAACAATTGTTGGCTGTCAAGGGCAGACCAAGTGGCATGTACTTGCTGCCAATCTTGGGCTTGCGACCATGCGGCTTGGCACAAAGTCAAGTCTCGGCTGGCCACAGCCAACAACCAAGATTTGTACAGAATCAAGAACCAACTCAATACCGACATGGCGCACAAAATCAAGGCCACGCCTAGACTCAAGGCGTCGGCTTGACCCAGCCAGTGAAGAAAGCTCATGAATTCAAACCGCCCTCAGTCCCAGCACATCAAACATGTCAAACATGCCGCGCTGCTGCTGGGCTAAAAACCTGACCGCTCGTAAACTGCCCTCGGCATAGGTGCTGCGACTCGATGACCTGTGGGTGATTTCAATGCGCTCGCCAGTGCCGGCGAATAGCACCGTGTGGTCGCCCACTATGTCGCCGCCGCGGATGGTTAAAAAACCAATGGCTTGATCGGGCCGCGCGCCTGTATGGCCTTGGCGATCAAACACGGCGCATTGCTTTAAATCGCGACCCAAGGCCTGGGCAATGACTTCACCCATTTTCAAGGCCGTGCCCGAGGGCGCGTCGACTTTGTGGCGATGATGGGCCTCGATGATTTCGATGTCATAGTCATTGGCCAAGGCGGCAGCGGCCATCTCCAATAGCTTGAGCGTGACATTGACGCCCACACTCATATTGGGCGCCATCACAATAGCGATGTCTTGACTGGCGGCTTGGATCTCGCGTTTTTGTTCTTCGCTGAAACCGGTTGTGCCAATCACCATCTTCACACCTTTTTCACGACACACTTTGACATGCGCCATGGTGCCTTCGGGGCGGGTGAAGTCGATCAAGACTTGGGCATGTTGCAAACCTGCGTGCAAGTCCGCTTTGATCACGACACCGCTGGCTTGGCCCAAAAAACCTGTCGCGTCATTGCCAATATGCACGCTGTCGGCCACATCGAGTGCGCCAGCGAGTTGGCAATCGACTGATTCGACCAAGGCCTGCGCCAACATTCGGCCCATGCGGCCACTGGCACCGGCGATGGCCACCCTATGGTGTTGTGCAATAGATGCATTCATACAGGTTCAGCGCGCCTCAAGAGGTGGGTAGCTTTTGTCTGTAGGCAGCGCTGGCTTGGGCGGCACAGCCACAGGGAGAGGAGATTTTTTGCGGAATTTTTCCAGCTCTTTAGGCGTGGCTTCCAAGCGAGGCACCACCTTGCGGTCTTCCGGCACGACAATGCGCTCGGCAAACTCGGACTCGCTGGGCAATTCATCGCCTTCATAGCGCACATAAACATCATCTTTGAAATACACGGATAACTGACGCTGCTGTGGCTGAGTTCCCTTGCGTTCAATGGTGAACGCATAGTCCCAGCGATCGCTGTGAAAAACGCTGGCGATCAAGGGCGTGCCCAAAATATCTTTGACTTGATTACGGCTCATGCCCGCACGCAAAGCTTGCGCCTGCTCTTTGGACACGAAATTGCCTTGCACCACTTCGACACGGTAAGGGGTGACTTTGCGAATGGCACGCGCCATAGGGTCGTCAATCGTGGAACATGCGGTCAGCAGCAAACAAGCAGCGCTTGCAAACAAGGCCATCGTCTGGCGCAAAAGAGTCATGGTGTTACAGGGCAAGTTATGATTGAATCATTGTAGCGACGGGCCTCACACCCCTAGACACTTAGCCACAGAAAGCACATATGGCCTCCATTGATGGCTTGAAAAACACCGGCCTCAAAGCAACGGTGCCACGATTGAAAATTTTGGAGCTTTTCCAAAAAAGCGGTTTGCGCCACATGAGCGCCGAAGATGTTTACCGCATGGCACTGGAGGATCACGCCGATATCGGTTTGGCCACCATTTACCGTGTCCTCATGCAGTTTGAACAAGCCGGCATTTTGTCGCGCAACCAGTTCGAGGGTGGTAAATCCATTTATGAACTCAATCAAGGGCAGCACCATGACCATTTGGTATGTCTTGATTGTGGGCGAGTGGAAGAGTTCTATGACGCCAGTATCGAGCAACGCCAGCACGATATTGCACAGTCCAAAGGGTTTGAGCTTGCCGACCACGCCTTAAGTCTTTACGCGCACTGCACACGCGTGGCTTGTCCTCACAAATCAGCTTGATCGGCTTGGCCAGCCTGCATGGCTTGTTGGTGTCTAAGGACAAATTTATCGTAGGTATTGATGCCGCGTAATTGCAAAATCGTGTTGCGAACGGCGGCTTCCACCAAAACCGCAATATTGCGACCTGCCACCACCTGAATCACCACTTTGCGCACCGGTATGCCCAAAACATCTTGGGTCAGCGGTTCATGCGGCAGTCTTTCGTAATCACGCTCTAAAGTTTCTTTGCGCACCAAATGCACGATCAACTTGAGGCGCATTTTTCTGCGCACAGCGGTTTCGCCAAAAATCGCTTGTATGTCCAGCAAACCAATGCCACGCACCTCCAACAAGTTTTGCAGCAACTCGGGGCAACGCCCCTCAATGGTGGCTTGGTTGATGCGGTAGAGGTCGACCGCATCATCGGCCACCAAGCCGTGTCCACGCGAAATCAACTCCAAGCCCAACTCGCTTTTGCCCAGCCCCGACTCGCCTGTGATCACCACACCCATGCCCAAGATATCCAAAAACACGCCATGCAAAGTGGTGCGATCGGCAAAATGTTTGGACAAATAAGCCCGCAACAAATCAATCACAAATGCGGAGGATTCGTTGGTGGAAAAAAGCGGGATTTGCGCTTCTTCGCACATCTTGAGCAAGGAAGGCGGCGCGGTTTGCCCGTCTGCCACCACCAACACCGGCGGCTCAAGTGTGACGATGCGCCCTATGCGACGCTCCGTGTCAACCAAGGGGCTGTTAATGAGATAGCGAATTTCACGCTCGCCCAGAACTTGTAAGCGGTAGGGGTGGATGTAATTTAAATAGCCCACCAAGTCGGCGCCTGAACGCGCCATGCGCACCGCAACTTCGTCGAAATGCCGCTCAGACGCTCCCTGTCCTGCGATCCATTGCCAGTCGAGCTTGTCTTTGAAGTCTTCAAACAAGACGTCGGCACTGACAGCGGTGGGCTTCAAAGTCTGGGGTTAAACAGTCAGCGAAGAGTGCCAAGCAACAATAAGCTGATGCAGGTCTTGCGCATCGCTGCTTTGTTTCAAGCGTTCACGAAAACCGCTGTCACTGAGCATTTCGGCAATTTCGGAGAGGATTTCCAAATGTTTTTGGGTTGAAGCTTCAGGCACCAATAAAAAGAACAATAAACACACGGGTTGCTCGTCGGGTGAGTCAAAACCTATGGGCTGGGTTAAGCGAAACACGGCGGCCAGAGGGGACTTCATGCCTTTGATGCGCCCATGGGGAATGGCAACACCATGTCCCAAGCCGGTAGAGCCCAAACGTTCACGAGCGAATAAACTGTCGGCCACCAAAGCCCGATTGAGTCCGTGCAAGTTTTCAAACAGCAAACCGGCCTCTTCAAAAGCGCGCTTTTTGCTGGTGACGTCTACCTGCACAAGGGCTTGTGCAGAAGGCAAGATGGCAGAGAGTCTGTTCATATTGGGGTGCTGATTATGCACCGCTTAGGCATGTCAAGCTAGGGTTAATATTTAATTATTTGGTTTTAAATTATCAAGATTTTGATGAAAAAAGCCGCCTGGGATCCCAAGCGGCTTGTGGGTCTGGCGCATCCTGCGGGCTAAATCAACTCTGAGCGTTTAGCGCTGACATGGCCGTGGTCTTGCATACGGTCTTTGTGCCTCACCACTTGACGGTCTAGTTTGTCGACCAACTCATCCACCGCCGCATACAAATCTTCGCTGGCGGACTCGGCAAACAAATCGTTGCCCTTGACGTGTATATTGCACTCGGCTCGCTGTCGACGTTCTTTTTCTTTTTGCTTTTCTATGCTGAGGATGACGCGCACATCCACCACTTGGTCAAAGTGTCGGTTGATGCGATCGAGTTTGTGGGTGACATAGCCACGCAACGCTGGGGTGACTTCAAGATGATGGCCGCTGATCGTCAAATTCATACGTATCCTCCAAAAGATACCTGTGCGAATAAGCCAAGCCACATGCCTGACTAAAGACAGGTAGCTCCACTATGCACCGAGTTGGCCGAAAAATCAACTGCCCGCCGCTCGTCCCCTGACTAGGGGGCAGGGGTACTGTGCATTTGCACATGCCTAGACAGCGCTAAGGCGAGAAAAGTCGCAGCTATCCCTACCAAGGCACATAACCAAAAATGGGTGACTTGGCCGCTGGCGTCGCGCTGTATCAGCACGCCGCCCAGCCAAGAAGCCAATCCAATGGACACCGACTGCACCGCCGAATTCAGCGACATAAAGGTGCCGCGCCATTGCGGCTGGGCTGCCGAGGTCAGCATGGCCATGCCCGGGATCATGCGCGCATTCATGCAAAAGAAAAAGCCGGAAAACACCAGCAGCACCCATGGCAGTGGGGCAGGTTGCATCAAGGTAGTGATGGTCATGGGCAGCATGGCCAAAAACAACATACGTTGAAACATTTTTCGCTTACCCCATTTGTCGCTCAGCCGTCCCACCCAGCGAGCGCTGAGCAAGGTCACGGTGCCACCACAAAGATAGATATAAGGGATTTCATCGGGTGCCAGCACATGGTTGGCTTGGGTGTAAATCGTGATGTAGGGAATGATGGTGAAACCTGCAAACATCATTGCGCCTGACATATACAAGGCTTTGCGGTGATTGGCGTCGGCCCACACTTGGCGTATGGCGTAAGAGACTTGCTGTCCTTGGGCTTTGAGCACATGCGCATCCAGCGTGGGCAAACAAACAGCTGCTATGACACCCACCAACATGCACATAAAGGCAATCACTAAGAAAGCGCTGTGCCAGCCACTCACATTGGCTAAAAACAGCCCGCTGGGAACGCCCACCACAGTGGCCATGGCAAAAGAAGTCATGACAAACCCTGTGGCGCGGCCACGTCGCTCAAAGGGGATCACGTCGCCAATCACCGTTTGCGTCATGGCCGACAAAATACCGCCGAATGTGCCTGCCGCCACACGCGAAACCATCAGCAACTCATAGGTTGGCGCCAATGCACAGGCCAAGGTGGTCAAACCAAACAAGGTGTACAAAATCAACATCAAGCGCTTGCGCTCGAAGCGGTCCACAAAGGATGCAGCCAACAATCCGGAAACACCTGCGGCAAAGGTGTAGGCTGACACCAAAAACCCAAATTGCGCATCGTTGATGGCAAACAAATCCCGCAGTTGCGGACCCAAGGGCATGATGATCATGAAGTCCAGCACATGGGTGAACTGAATGCCTGCCAAGGTGAGCAAAACCCAAAACTCACGGCGCTGCGTTAAAACTGTTTGCATAAATGAGGGTTGCAGCAAACATGACACTCTAACAGCCTGTCTCACACTTGCGATCAGCCGGTGCCATAATTCCCTTTGTTTAAAGCTTTGGAGCACCTTCCTTGGAAACCTACCCTAGTCGGTAGCTTTCGGCTCACACAGGCATGCAGCCGAGTTGAGTTGAAAGCGAACTATTTACTCCCCTCGTCTCGCTCAACCATGCACTGAGATTGCCATGCTCAATATTTTTTCTCTGGCCAATGGCCGCTTGTTTCAAGAAGAAATTTCTTCGCAAGAAGAGCTTTCACAATTCCGTCCCATTTGGGTTGATTTGGAATCCCCTACGCCTGAAGAAAAGCGCTGGATCAGTCAGCACTTTGGCGTGCATATTCCCGAAGACGCGATGGACGAAGACATTGAAGAGTCAGCGCGCTTTTACGAGGAAGACAACGGCGCATTGCATATCCGCTCAGACTTTTTGATCGCCGACATTGAAGAGCCCCGCGCGGTTCGGGTGGCTTTTATTTTGAACCAACACAACGACGCACTGAAGAGCCACGGCGTGTTGTTCTCCATCCATGATGAAGACCTGCCGGTGTTTCGCTTGCTGCGTTTGCGAGCGCGGCGTGCACCGGGGTTGATTGAAGACGCCAAAGATGTATTGCTAGAGTTGTTCTCGGTCGATGCGGAGTATTCAGCCGACACCCTTGAGGGTATTTACGACGAACTGGAAAAAGTCAGCAAAATGGTTTTGTCAGGTGATGTGACCGATGAACTGGCCAGCGAGGTGCTGGGCGCGATTGCACGGCAAGAAGATTTGAATGGCCGTATCCGCCGCAACATGATGGATACGCGGCGTGCTTTAAGTTTTGCGATGCGCCTGCGCATGCTTAACGCGGAACAGTTTGAAGATGCACGGCAAATTTTGCGCGACATCGATTCACTAGACAGCCACACCGCATTTTTGTTTGACAAGATCAACTTCCTTATGGACGCCACGGTGGGTTTCATCAATATCAACCAAAACAAGATCATCAAAATCTTCTCGGTGGCCAGTGTGGCTTTGCTCCCCCCCACTTTGATTGCCAGCGTTTACGGCATGAATCTGAAATTCCCTGAGCTGGAGTTTTTGGGCGTTTGGAACTACCCCTATACGGTGACGCTGATGATTGGCAGCGCCTTGATCCCCATGTGGTACTTTCGCAAGCGTGGCTGGCTCAAATAAACAACTTATGCTTGGCTAAGCCACGCACCTAATAAAGCACAGGTGTAACGACTGGCGACTTCGTCAATGAAGCGGGTGAAGTCAATGGTGGCCGCATCATCGGCGCGATCGGAAATGGTGCGTACAGCAGCAAAAGGCACACCGTAATCGTGGCACACCTGCGCCACAGCGGCCCCCTCCATTTCCACCGCCAAGGCCATTGGCAGGCGCTGCTGCAAGGCTTTGCTCTGCGCTGAGGTAGACACAAAACGATCGCCACTGAGCACCAAGCCTGAATGCACTTTGGGTGCGTGCACATTCAACTCACGCAAAACATCCAAATGGATCCACTGCGTCGGGTTTTTTAAAATACCCTCTGCCGCAAATTGCAAGCTCTGGCGCATGTTGATGTCTGTTGGAAAGTGGGCTTGGCCATACAAAGGCACTTCCAAAGGAGGGAACAAGGGCGAGGCATCCATATCGTGCTGAATGAATTCTGTGGCAACCACCATATCGCCCACGCCCACCTGCTTTGATAGCCCGCCAGCGACGCCAGTGAAAACGATTTGTTTGACATCAAAGCGCTCGATCAGCGCAGTAGCCGTCGTGGCAGCGGCGACTTTGCCTATGCGAGACAAGACCAGCACCACGCTGTGGCCGTGCCAGTTGCCAGAGGTGACTTCTCTTGAGCCCACCGTGACGGTTTGCGCGCCTGTGAGGAGAGGCCTGAGGCCCGCCAATTCTTCTTGCATGGCGCCCATGATGGCGATGGGTCTCATGGCTGCGCCTGTGCTTTGAAGAATGAGGGTTTATTCAACCGCCTTGACCATGTCTTCCACCACTTTTTTCGCGTCACCAAACACCATCATGGTTTTGTCCATATAGAACAATTCGTTGTCCAAGCCGGCATAACCCGCCGCCATGGAGCGTTTGTTGACGATGATGGTCTTGGCTTTGTAGGCTTCCAAAATGGGCATGCCATAAATGGGGGAGCCTTTGATCATCGCCGCTGGATTGACCACGTCGTTGGCGCCCAAGACGATGGCCACATCGACTTGGCCGAACTCGCCATTGATGTCTTCCATTTCGAACACCTGGTCGTAGGGCACTTCGGCCTCGGCCAGCAAGACATTCATGTGGCCCGGCATACGA
>Ga0187844_10001829_pt1 | contig 15781 bp, 13 predicted proteins | sample SpaLakP09_SKY_50_FD_134517 | JGI IMG/M metagenome (GOLD analysis project Ga0187844, IMG submission 134517) | Oligotrophic lake water microbial communities from Sparkling Lake, Wisconsin, USA - SP09_SKY_50 | ecosystem: Environmental > Aquatic > Freshwater > Lake | place: USA: Sparkling Lake...
CTGAACCGCACACCAGCACCACATGCACAAGCTGCGCCGTGCAACAGCGATTCGGTGAGTGGGCAGACGCGACCCGCTGCGCTCTCGCTGCTGTCCTTGTCACCAGCAGCACTCATCGCCCCTTCAGCCCGCCTAACGCGCGGCTGCACGCCGTGCTCACGAGCCAAGCAAATACAGCGTCGCTCGGGCGACGCGATCAGTGCCAGCACCTCGATGGCGTCGCCCCAGCGACGCGGTATTGCTGGTGAGCCCGGCGTGCAGCCGGCGTTAGGCGGCGTGAAGAGGCGCGGCATGGCACTCGTCATAAGGACAGCAGCGAGAGCGCAGCGGGTCGCGTCTGCCCGAAATGAAGCTGAGCGTTTTCGCGCGCCGTTGTCGGCGTCGTGGTGCTCGTGTGCGGTTCAGGGCCTCTTCTTTGGTGACTTTCTTCTGGCCCCGCAGAAGAAAGTTACCCCGCCGCCGGGCGGGACTCCCGGCACCGTGGCGCTAACCAACTGCCACGAACACAACACGCCCCCAGGCGACAGGCCCTAACGGAGCAACACCAAGCCATGTTCTCCGTCACCGAAGCCCAACTCCTGGAGTGGCTCAACCCCCTCCTGTGGCCCTTCATCCGCACGCTGGCCCTGTTCGCCGGCATGCCCACCTTCAGCCAGCGCGCCGTGCCGCTGCGCCTGCGAGTGGGCCTGTCGCTCTTCATCGCTGTGGCAGCACAGCCTTCGCTGCCGGCCATCCCGCCCACGCCGCTCGACTCGCTGCCCATGCTGACGCTGCTCGTCGCCCAGCAACTGCTGATCGGCCTGTCCATGGGATTCGCCGTGCGGCTCGTGTTCGCAGCGCTGGAGTTCGCCGGCGAGCTGATCGGCCTGCAGATGGGCCTGAACTTCGCCGGGTTCTTCGACCCTGGCACCGGCGCCCAGGGCACAGCGAGCGCGCGCTTCTTCGGCAGCATGGTGGCGTTCCTGTTCATCGCCATCAACGGCCACCTGCTGCTCATCAATGCGCTGGTGCAGAGCTTCCACAGCTTCCCCGTCGGGACTGAGCCCTTCGCCTTCCTTCGCGCGGCCATGCCGCATCGTTGGGGCGCCGAGATCTTCACCATCGGGCTGTGGATCGCGCTGCCGCTGATGACGATGCTGATGTTCGTCAACCTCGTGCTGGGCGTGATCTCCCGCGTCGCGCCGCAGATCGGCGTCTTCTCGGTCGGCTTCCCGCTGACCGTCAGCGTCGGCCTGATCGGCATGGTGGCCACGCTGCCGCTGATGCAGACGCCCTTCACCGTGGCGTTGGAGCGTCTGCTTGCAGCATTTTCTTAAGAGGCGCGGCGGCGGCGCAGCAGGCCGACGCCCACCAAGCCCAACGCCATCATGGCGTAGGTACTCGGCTCCGGCACCGCGCTGACGGTCAAGCCCGACAGCGTGCCGTTGTAGGTGCCCACCAGCGTCGCCGCGCCGGTGCCCAGGTTGATGCTGTAGATGCCGGTCGCCAGCGAGGTGCCAGCGTCGACATTCAGCGCAGCGTAGGCTTGGCCATTGCCCAGCACTTCGAAGCCGTTCGCCTTGAGCACGTCCACACCAAGCGCGCCGACCGTCGTGATGGTGGGCGTGTTGAAAGCCGACGGCGCCATGGCCAGCGTGTCCGTGTTGCTGTCGATGTAGTACAGCGCCGTGCTGGCCGGCGCGGCGGCGGGCATCAACATGGTGTTGCTGTAGCCGACGGCCGTGTAGCCAGCGCCGATCTTGTTGGCGGCATTGCCGACCACGCCGGTGGCAGCGTTGATGGCGAAGTTGTCGCCGGCCGAACTGACCAGGCGCAGCGACGCACCGGTGCCGAAATCGGCCACCGGGTTGAAGTCGATGCCGTAGCCGAGATTGGCCTGGATGACCGGCGCACTCAGCGCCGCGACCCAACTCGCGGCGCCGGTCGTCTCATTGAGCGTGTAGAGCTGGTTGGACAGGCTGACGCCGTAGATCTTGCCGTCCTTGGGCCGGGTGTCGATGCCGACGAGGCGGTCGCCGGCCATCAGACCGGTGATGTCCACGTTCGTGGCGCCGGCAATGTTCGCGGTGTCGATGCGGCTGAGCTGGTTCTGGCTGTTCAGGCCGATCAGCGTGACGGCCTGCGACGAGGCGCAGGCGAGTACGGCTGCGGCGGCCAGCGCGGTGCGTAGAGAGAAGGTCATGGAAGGCTCCTGGTTGGGTGGTGGGGTCTAACCCCACTGCCTACGGCCAGTTGCCGTGCGCCGGATGCACGATCCGGCGCCCTCCCCCTAAGTTGACTTCCTCAGGCTTCCCGCAACGCCGTCGTCACGGGCAGGCTGGCAGCCCGCACCGCCGGGAACAGCCCGCCGATGAAGCCGATGGCCAGCGCCCACTTGATGCCTTCCCACAGCAGCCCCGGCGACACGGCCAGGTTGAAGCTCAGCTTGCCGACCGAGCCGGCCGACATCGTGGAAGCCTCGTAGCCGTTGAACAGCAGCCAGGCCACGAAGCCGCCGATCAGCCCGCCGATCAGCGCCAGCAGCGTCGTCTCCAGCATCACCGCCACGACAACCGGCAGGCCGCGAAAGCCGATGGCGCGCAGCGTGGCGATCTCGCGTGCGCGCGTGGCCACGGCTGCGAACATGGTGTTCAGCGCGCCGAACACCGCGCCCACCGCCATGATGGAGCCGACAACGATGCCGATGATGCGCAGCACCTTGGTCATCTGCTCGCCCTGCTTGGAGAAGAACTCCAGCGTCGTGGTGGCCTTGACCTTGAGCTGCGGGTTGCCCTCCAGCGCGGCGCTGAAGGCCTTGATGGCCGCCGGGTTCTCCAGCTTGACCGTCGCCGAGTTGCGGCCCGCGCCACGCTTGTAGGTGTCGTTGACGGCGTTGGCATCGGCCCAGAGTTCCGACTCCATCGAGTCGCCCGACGCAAAGATGCCGACGATGGTCCAGGGCTGGTTGCCCAGCTTCAGCGTCGCACCCACCGTGAGCCCCTCGAACTGCCGCACCGCACCCTTGCCGACGATGATCTCGCGCAGCCCCGGCTGGAAGGTCTTGCCCTCGATGATCTTGACGTTGGGCCGCACGGCAAAGGCCGCCTCGCTGACACCTCGCACCTGGGCGCTGCCGGAGTCGCCGGTCTGGCTGCCCTTGACCAGCAGATTGGCCGCCACCACGGTCTCGGCAGAAATGATGGGCTCGCCCTTGGCGTTCCTGGCCACACCGGGCGCCTGCTCGATCTGCACGATGTCTTCGCGGCTCAGCGACGACGAGACCTCGTTGGCCGACGCACCACGCATGACGATGGCCGTGTCCAGGCTGCCGGAGTTGCGCAGCGTCTGCGCATAACCCTCAGCCATCGCCAGCAGCGCCACCAGCACCCCCACCACGCCCGCGATGCCGACGACGATGACCGCCGACGAGCCCAGCCGCTGCGTCAGCGTGCTGAGGCCCACCGCCGTCACCGAGCGGGCCTGCGCGCCGCTGCGGAACAGGAACATCCACAGGGCCATCACCACGGCCAGGGCCAGTGCCCCGTACCAGGGCATGACCACCCAGCCCGCGAGCAGGGCGATCATGAGGAGGACGAGTCCGAAGTTCTTCAGAAATTTCATGGTCAGGCCCTCCCCGCCAGTGCATCGGTGATGTTGATGCGCATCGCTCTCAAGGCGGGCAGCGCGCCCACGGCCAAGCCGAACAGCAGCGCCAGGCCCACGCCGATCGACCAGCTGCCGAGGCCGGCGGCCGGCAGGTTCAGTGCACCACCGCTGCCCGCACTCGCGGCAGGCCCGATGACGCTGGCGAGGGCAAGACCGACGACGCCACCAATCAGCAGCAGCAGCACCGACTCGGCCAGCACCATGGCCAGCACGCTCCCGCCCGAAAAGCCCAGTGTCTTCAGCACGGCAATCTCGCCAGTACGTTCACGCACCGCCTGCATCATGGTGTTGCCAGCCAGCAGCAGCAGCGTGAAGAACACGGCGCCCATGATGGACGTGACGATGAGGTTGATGTCAGCCAGCTGGCGCATCCAGGCGGACATGGCCGCGGCTTCGGTCTGCGTGCGGGTCTCGTGGTCCGAGTTGGCCGAGATCTCGTCGATGGCCTTGAGCACGCGGTCGGCCTGGTTGACGTCCTTCACGCGCGTGACGTACCAGCCCACCTGGCCCTGGTTCCACGGCGTCGTGTCGTCGAAATACTTCCAGTTCAGCAAGAACATCTGGTCGTACCAGGCGCCGGTCTTCTTGTCGGCCACGTGGATGATGCCGACGATCTTGAAGGGCCAGTTCTGGCTGCCGTTCTTGTCCGGGAAGATGGTGGACTGCATGGGCACCTGGTCGCCCACCTTCCAGCCGAACTTCTTCGCCAGCCCCTCGCCCACGAGGGCGCCGTCCTTGGTCTCGACGAAGGCCTTGCGGTGCTCGGCCGACACCACCATCTCGGGATAGACGTCCAGGTAGTTGGGCGAGACGGCAAAGCTGAAGACCTGGTTCTCGGGCTTCTGGTAGGCGCCGCCGAACCAGTTGGCAAACGCCACGTCCTTGACGCCGTCGATCTGCGACATGCGCGCGCCCAGCGACATGGGCAGCAGCTGGATGAAGCTGATCTTGGCGCCGGTCTGCAGACGCTGCGCACCGTTGGCACTCTTGCCGGCCTGGTCGAAGCCGACACGCACCGCGTCCAGCAGCCCAAACAGCAGGAAGGCCGTGACGATGGACACCAGGGTGAGAAAGGTCCGCAGCTTGCGCCGGAACAGCGCCGCCCAGATGAGGTGGAGGTATTTCATGTCAGCCTCCTGCCGATCAGGCCGTGGCCTCGGCTTCGGTCACCAGCGTGCCCTTGTCCAGGTGCAGCGTACGGCTGGCACGGGCGGCGGCGCGCGGGTCGTGGGTGACCATGACGATGGTCTTGCCATGCTCACGGTTGAGCGCCTGCAGCAGCGTCAGCACGTCCTCGGCGGACTGGCGGTCCAGGTCGCCGGTGGGCTCGTCGCAGACCAGCAGCGTCGGGTCCGACACGATGGCCCGCGCGATGGACACGCGCTGCTGTTGGCCGCCCGACAACTCGGTGGGCTTGTGCGACGCACGGTCGGCCAGGCCAACCAGCTGCAGCGCAATGGCCGCGCGCTTCTTGCGCTCCCCGGCCGACAGCTTGGTCAGCAGCAGCGGCAGCTCGACGTTCTTCTGCGCCGACAGCGTGGGCATCAGGTTGTAGAACTGGAAGACGAAGCCGACCCGCGACGCGCGCCACTTGGCCAGCGCCGCGCTGCCGAGCTGGTCGATGCGTTCGCCACCCACCGTGATGGAGCCGCCGCTGGGCGCGTCCAGACCGCCCATCAGGTTGAGCAGCGTCGTCTTGCCAGAGCCCGACGGTCCCATCAGCGCGAGGAAGTCGCCTTGGCTGACGTCCAGGTCGATGCTATGCAGCACCTCCAGCTTCTGCTTGCCGCGGGTGTAGACCTTGGACAGGTCACGGACTTCGATCAAAGCGCTCATGCTCATTCCTTGTTGGAGACGGTTGAACCCTGCTTCAGCTCGGCCGGCGGCGACATGACGACCGTCTCCCCTGCCTTCAATCCCTCGGTGGCGAGGCGGAACTTGCCGACATCGCCGCCCAGCTTGACGGCGCGCTGCTCGGCGCGGTTCTCTTGGACGACGAACACCACCTGCGCACCGTCACGCTCGACGACCGCCTCGGGCGGCACCAGTACGCCGGGCACAGGCTTGGCCTCCAACTTCGGCTTGGCCGCCAGAAAGCTCACGCGCACACCCATGTCGGGCACGACGCGCTCGTCCTTCTGCTCCAGCGCCACGCGCACCTTGACGGTCGCCTTGCCACGGTCGGCGCTGGGGATGACCGCCACGACGTGGGCCGGGATCTTCCAGTCCGGATAGGCGTCGAGTACGGCCTCGCAGGGCATGTCGGCCTTGACCTGGGCAATGTAGGCCTCGTTGACGTCCACCGACACCTCCAGCGAGTCCATGTCGACGATGGTGCCCACGCCCGTGCGCGTGAAGCCGCCACCGGCCGACAGCGGCGAGATGATCTCGCCGACCTGCGCCGCGCGCGCCGTGACGACGCCGTCGAAAGGCGCGCGCACGGTGGCGTAGTCGAAGTTGACCTGGGACTGGCGCACCTGGGCCTGGGCGGCCTCGATCTGGCGCCGGGCGGCCTCCAGTTGCGCGACATACGACTTGACGGCCGTGGCCGCCTGCTCGCGGGACTGGTGCGTCGTCATGCCGCTGGCGGCCAGCTCGTTCTGGCGGCGCTCGTTGGCCTGGGCCTGTTCCAGCTGAGCCTGCAGCTGGCCGAGATTGGCCTCGGCGGTGCGCACCTGGGCCTGGGCGGCGGCCATGCCGGCCTTCAGGCCGGTGTCGTCCAGCCGGGCCAGCACCTGGCCTTGCTTGACCTTGAAGCCCTCGTCGATGAGCACCTCGGTCAGCGTGCCCGTCATCTGCGCCGAGACCGTGGCCATGCGGCGCGCCGTCACATAGCCGGTGGCCTGCAGCACCGCATCGCTGCGGGCGCCCTGACCGTTGGCGCGGGCGGTGGTGGTCTGCACGGCGACGGGCTTACTGCCGGCGATGAACCACCGGGCTGCGCCGCCCGCCAGGGCGATGACGACGAGGCCGGCAGCCACGCCCCAGACCCATTTCGGCGTGCCGCCGGCATGGTCCTCACGCTGCGCGCCGTCGATGCGCAGCTCCTTCAGCAGTCCGGTGTCGATGACGCGCTCCCGATGAGTTGTTTCCCAGGTTTGGGACGGGGCGGATTTTGCACAGACAAGGCTGTCATGCGGTCAGGGGTTTCGACGAACGGCCGCCGGCGCGGTTGAAACGACAGCGGCGCGGACGAACGGCGGGCGGCGCGCCCTGCCACGCGACCGGCCGGGTTAGCTGGCGACCAACCCGTTGCGAATCGCGTAGACCGTCAGCTCGGAGTTGTTCGTCAGGCCCAGCTTCTCGAGCATGCGGGCGCGATACACGCTGACGGTCTTGGGGCTGAGCATCAGCTCCTCGGCAATGTCGGACAACCGCTTGCCCGAGGCGATCATCACCAGCGTCTGCAGCTCGCGGTCCGACAGCTTGTGGTGGGCCTGCTCGGTGACGGGCGCCGTCAGGCTCTCGACCAGCATCTGGGCGATCTCGGGCGTCACGTACTTGCGGCCCTGGGCCACCGTGCGCACGGCCTGCACCAGCGTCGCCGGGTCACCACCCTTGTTGACGTAGCCATAGGCGCCCGCCTTCAGCGCGCGGATGGCGTACTGGTCCTCGGGGTACATGGAGACGATCAGCGTGCGTACGGCCGCGCCCTCGTCCTTCAGCACATGCAGCACGTCCAGGCCCGAACGGCCGGGCATGTTGATGTCCAGCACCAGCACGTCGCAGGGGTTGTCCTTGCCGAGCTTGTGAAGCAGGCCGCGCAGCTCGGTGTAGTCGCCAGCCTCGCCGATGACCTCGATGTCGTCGGCGTCCGCCAGCGTGTCGCGTATGCCGCGGCGGATCAGACCGTGGTCGTCGCAGAGGATGACCTTGATCACACGCGGCCCCAGATGGAATTGCCGACGTCCTGGCCGAAGTCGGTCGCGTCGTCCAGCGCGTCGATGGCGTCTGCGGCCAGCGGCACGGTCAGAATGAGGCTGGTGCCGCTGCCCGGCGTGCTAGACAGATCCACCCAGCCGCCCACGGTCGCCGCGCGCTCGTGAAGGCCGCGGATGCCGAAGCTGCGCTCCTTGGCCAGGTCGCCCGCCGCCACACCGCAGCCGTTGTCACTGATTTCCAGCGTCAGCACGCCGGAGTCCAGGCTGAGTTCGATATCGACGCGCGTTGCGCCCGAATGCTTGGACACATTGGTCAGCGCCTCCTGGGCGGTACGGTAGGCCACCAGCGGCACGCCCGGTGGCAGGGCCAGGCGCTCCTCGCCGATGCGCAGGCCGGCCTCAATGCCAGTGCGGCGCTCAAAGCGTGCCGTCATCCACTGCAGCGCGGCCACGAGGCCCTGCTCCAGGATGGCCGGGCGCAGGTTGTGCATGATGCGCTGGCTGGCGTCGATGGCCGAGCTGACCGTCTCCAGCGCCGCCGCGACGCGCTGTCGCACCTCGGGCTCCTGGGCGTGGCGGTCAATCCAGGCAAGGTCGAACTTGAGTGCGGTCAGAGACCCGCCGACGTCGTCGTGGATCTCGCGCGCGATCGCCGCCCGCTCCATCTCCACGCTGGTCTGCAGGTGGCCGGCCAGTTGGTGCAGGCGCTGCTTGGATCGCACCAACTCATCGTCGGCCGCACGCCGGGCGCGCTCGCTGTCCACGGCGTCGATGGCATGCAGCAGCGCCGGTACAAGCCGCGCCAGGTTGTTCTTGAGCAGATAGTCAGAGGCGCCGTTGCGCATCGCAGCCACGGCGGCGTCCTCGCCGATCTCGCCCGAAACCAGCAGAAAAGGGGTCAGCAACTGCCGCGCCTTGACCGCCTCCAGCACCTCCAGGCCCGTGTAGCCCGGCAGGTTGAAGTCCGAGATGATCGCGTCCCACGGGCGTTCCAGCGCCGCCAGCACGGCTGGCAGCGCGTCCTGCCGCTGCATCTCAATGCGCAGCCCCGCGCGCGAAAGCTGCGCGAGGATGAGTTGGTGATCGAGGTCGGAGTCCTCGACATGCAGCACACGCAGGACCCGGCCAGCCTGCTCTACACCAGAAATCGTCATGGGGGCGGAGTATGCCGCGACGCCGAGTGCCGGGCCGGCACCACGCTGAACGCGCTTCAGACCGGTAATACCGCTCGTTCTCAGACCATCTCCAGGTCGACAGCGGTCGAAATTCAGGTGAACATGCCATGATGCATTCGCCCTGAATGAAGACTCAGGGCCATCGGAAAAGAAGCGGCATCCCCTCGCGGAGACACGATGCAGATAGAAACCTCCAACGCAGCTGAAATCGACGGAGCCATGGCCGCCATGCCGCTGCTGGCGGCTGCGGAACTGCAGGATCACCTGATGACGGTGACCAACGACCTTGAGCGCCTGCAGCGACTGCTCGACGACGCCGGCGAAGCCTTGTCCACCCATTTCTACAGCGCCTCGAACGAGGCGATGTCGCTACTCAGCAGCAGCGACGGCACGCCAGCGTCCGCCGGTCTGAAGCAAATCATGCAAGACATCGCGGGTGCCATCACCGCGCTGCAGTTCCAGGACATGGCGACGCAGTTGATCGCCCACACCAGCCAGCGCCTGCGCAACTGCGCCGACCAACTGGCCCGCGACACCTTCGGCATGGATGACGAGGACGGCGCCGCCGTCGTCGAGATCGCGCCGCTGCGACCCAACCCGGTCACGCAAGACGAGATGGACGCCGGCTCCATCGAACTTTTCTGAATCCTGCAGTCCACATCGCCCCCCCCAGGCAACACGTCTCTCGGAGAAAACTCAAATGCACTCAATCCTTGCTGTCGACGACTCGGCCTCGATGCGCCAGATGGTGGCCTTCACGCTCAAGAACGCCGGCTTCAACGTGGTGGAAGCAGTGGACGGGCAGGACGCCTGGGAAAAGTCCGGCACACGCGACTTTGACCTCGTGCTGACCGACCAGAACATGCCGCGCATGGATGGCATCAGCCTGACCAAGAAGCTGCGCGAGAACCCGAAGTTCAAGACGACGCCCATCCTGATCCTGACCACCGAGTCCAGCGACACGATGAAGCAGGCCGGCCGCGCTGCAGGTGCCACGGGCTGGCTGGTCAAGCCTTTCGACCCGGCCAAGCTGATCGAAGTGATCGGCAAGGTCATCCGCTGAAGTCCGATCCACAGGGGAGCACAGCATGGGTGACATGACCACCGAAGGCGCCAGCATCAGTGCTGGCATCGATCTCAGCCAGTTCTATCAGGTCTTCTTCGAGGAAGCGGGAGAAAACCTCGACAACATGGAGCGACTGCTGCTCAATGTGAACGTCGAGGCCGCCGACGACGAGGAGCTGAACGCCATCTTCCGCTGCGCCCACTCCATCAAGGGCGGTGCTGCGACCTTCGGCTTCAGCGACGTCGCCGAGCTGACTCACCAGATGGAGACGCTGCTGGACAAGTTGCGCCGCCACGAGCTGCAGCCCAACTCGGCCATGGTCGACGTGCTGTTGCAGTCCGGCGACGCGCTGCGCACCCAGTTGGCCCGCCACCAGGGCTCGGGCGGCGACGTGTTCGACACGACCGACCTGCTCGTCAACATCAAGAGCTTCGTCGAAGGTGGCGGCGGTACGGCCGCAGCCTCTGCCGCGCCCGCGCCCAAGGCGGCCCCGGCTGCCGCGCCCGCCGCGCCAGCGCCTGCCACCGCCGCCAAGCCGGGCACGCGCCTGCTGGAGTTGCAGGTCGGCCCGCTGACCGACCTGAGCCTGGCCGACAACCTCGTCGAGCTGTTCAAGGAGATCACCGACCTCGGCACCATCGAGCCGCTGGACGCCGGCCAGAGCTCCGATGGCATGCGTCGTTTCAAGGTACTGACCAGCTCGACCGACAACGACCTGCTGGATCTCTTCACCTTCCACGTCGCCCGCGAACAGGTCAAGCTCATTCCCCACGGCCCGGGCTTCGGTTTCTACGACGGCGCGCCCGGTGCGCCTCCGACCGAGGCGCCCACGGGCGACCCCGGCTACGGTTTCTTCGACGACGCCCCAGGCGTGCCATCAGGGGCCGCCACCACAGCTGCGCCCGCCGCCGAGGCCGCGCCCACCGCCGCCATCGTGCCGACCCGCGCTGCCGCACCCGCCAAGGCCGAGGCCAAGCCAGCGGCGATGGACCAGACCACGCTGCGCGTCTCCATCGAGAAGGTCGACCAGCTCATCAACCTCGTCGGCGAACTCGTCATCACCCAGGCCATGCTGGCCCAGAACAGCCGTGAACTCGACCCGGCGATGTACCAGCAGCTGACGTCAGGTCTTGCCGACCTGGAGCGCAACACGCGCGACCTGCAAGAGTCGGTCATGTCGATCCGGATGATTCCGATGTCGACGGTCTTCAACCGCTTCCCGCGCATGCTGCGCGACCTCGCGGCCAAGCTGGGCAAGAAGGTCGAGCTGGTCACGCAGGGCGAAGCCACCGAGCTGGACAAGAGCCTGGTCGAGAAAATCACCGACCCGCTGACCCACCTGGTTCGCAACAGCTGTGACCACGGCATCGAAATGCCGGCCGACCGCGAAGCGCGAGGCAAGCCCGAACAGGGCACGATCACGCTGGTGGCCTCGCATCAGGGCGGCAGCATCGTCATCGAAGTGCGCGACGACGGCCGCGGCCTGAATCGCGACAAGCTGATCAAGAAAGCCCGCGAAAAGGGCATAGACGCGCCGGACACGATGACCGACGCCGAGTGCTGGAGCCTGATCTTCGCGCCCGGCTTCTCGACGGCCGACGTGGTCACCGACGTCTCCGGCCGCGGTGTCGGCATGGACGTGGTCAAGAAGAACATCACGTCGCTCGGCGGCACGGTGGAGATCGACTCCGCCGAGGGCTACGGCATGAAGGTGTCCGTGCGCCTGCCGCTGACGTTGGCCATCATGGACGGCATGAGCGTGGGCGTCGGCGACGAGTGCTACATCCTGCCGCTGTCCTCGGTCGTCGAGTCGTTCCAGGTGCAGTCCGACACCATCAAGACCGTCGCCGGCTCCGGCCGCGTCGTCGAGGTGCGTGACGAGTACATGCCGGTCATCGAATTGGAGAAAGTGTTCGACGTGCCGCGCTTCGACTTCGAGCACGTCAGCTCCATCATGGTGGTCGTCGAGGCCGAAGGCGGCCGGGTCGCGCTGCTGGTGGACGAACTCCTCGGCCAACAACAGGTCGTCGTGAAGAACCTCGAAGCCAACTACCGCAAGGTCAACGACGTGTCCGGCGCCACCATCATGGGTGACGGCCGCGTGGCGCTGATCCTGGACGTCGGCAGCCTGGTGCGCCGCTCGCGCCATTAACAACCAACGAAGATCGACAGAGAGGTTCGCATGGAAGCCAGCAACGTCCCCGCCCTGCGCCAGCCCGGCGCCGTTACCACCAAGGCCCATGGCCCCAAGAGTGGCGAATACCTGACCTTCCGACTGGGCTCGGAGGAGTACGGCATCGACATCCTGAAGGTGCAGGAGATCCGCTCCTATGAGGCCCCCACGCGCATCGCCAATGCGCCTGACTTCATCAAGGGCGTGGTCAACCTGCGCGGCGTCATCGTGCCCATCGTCGATCTTCGACTGAAGCTGAACTGCCCCACGGCCGAGTACAACAGCTTCACCGTTGTCATCGTCCTGAACGTGAAGAATCGGGTCGTCGGCGCGGTGGTGGACTCGGTCTCCGACGTGCTGGAACTGAGCCGGGACGCGATCAAGCCGGCGCCCGAACTGAGCTCCGCCTCGGTAGACACCAGCTTCATCACCGGCATCGGCTCCGTCGCCGATCGCATGCTGATCCTGATGGACATCGAAGGCCTGATGAGCAGCGCCGAGATGGGCTTGATGGAAGCGGCCATTGCCGCCTGACCGCCCGATCCAGAGTCTTTAGAACCCTCCCGCAACGACGCGGGTTGTTCAAAACGCACCCGCAACGGCGCGGGATGGCGCAGGTTTGTCCTCTCCGTCAGCAGTCTGGGAGTTGCGTATGAGCCAGCCCGTCAGGTCCATTGCCCGTCAGGTCTCGCTGATCGGCGCAGTCGCCGTCGCTGCTGTGTTGCTTTGCGTCAGCCTGGTCGTCGGCACTCTGCTCAAGCGCGCCATCAACGAACAGGTGCACACCTGGGTGGACGACAAGGCGGGCTCGCTGGTCGACGCGATGCAGGCCATGGACGACGTCGCGGCCAAGCAGATTCAGCGCAGCTTCGGCTCCTTCCGCCAGGAGTTCGGCCCCAGCTTCACGCTGGACGAGGCGACCGGCGAGCTGCGCGACTGGGGCCCTAAGCTCAACGGCAATTTTACCCAGGTCGACAAGTTCGCGGCCGTCAACGGCGGCGTGGCCACGGTCTTCGCAGCCAAGGGCAATGACTTCGAGCGCATCACCACCTCGTTGAAGAACGAGAAGGGCGAGCGCGCCATGGGCACGCTGCTCGACAAGCAGGGCGCGGCCTACGCCGCCATCACGGCCGGCAAGCCCTACACCGGGCGCGCGCTGCTGTTCGGCCGCGCCTACATGACGCACTACGAGCCGATCAAGAACGACGCCGGCAAGACGATTGGCATCCTCTTCGTCGGCTACGACCTCGACGCTTTCGAGCTGGCCGTTGACCGCATGGCCGGCAGCGCCAAGTTCTTCGAACACGGCGGCACCTACATCGTCGCCGTGCCCAGGGACCCGACCAAGGCGCTGCTCGCCGCCCACCCGACGGCCAAGGGCAAGCTGCTGTCCAGCGTCGCGCCGGGCTTCGGGAAGCTGCTGGCCGAGCAGACCTCCCCCACCGTCGTGCTCGACGACGTGCCCGACGTGCTGGGCAACGGCCGCAAGGACAACTTCGCCATCGCGCGCAAGAGCGAGAAGACCGGCTACTGGGTCATCGCCCAAGTCTCGCGGGGCGAGGCCCAGGCCGCCAGCCGCACCACGCTATGGTTCTTCTGGAGCGCCCTGGCGCTGACGGCGGTGGGCCTGGGCTTCGGGCTGATGTGGATGATGCGCCGCTGGGTGGCGCGGCCGCTGGCATCGCTGCAGACTGCCGTCAGCGCGATTGCCGATGGCGACCTGAGCCAATCGGTCAGCAGCAGCCGCAATGACGAGATCGGCTCGCTGATCCAGGACACCGAACGCATGCGCCAGCGCCTGGCCACGACCATCGGCACCGTGCGCAACTCGGTCGACAGCATAGGCACGGCCAGCAGCGAGATCGCGACCGGCAATCTGGACCTGAGCCAGCGCACTGAGCAGACGGCCAGCAACCTGCAGAACGCAGCCTCTTCGATGGCGGAGCTGACCGGCACCGTGCGCCAGACGGCCGATTCGGCCCGCACGGCCAACCAGCTCGTGCAATCTGCCGTGTCGGCCGCCACGCGCGGCGGCGAGGTTGTCGGCCAGGTCGTCACGACGATGGACGACATCAACACGGCCAGCAAGAAGATCGCCGACATCATCGGCACCATCGACGGCATCGCCTTCCAGACCAACATCCTCGCGCTGAACGCTGCGGTGGAAGCGGCGCGTGCCGGCGAGCAGGGTCGCGGCTTCGCGGTCGTGGCCAGCGAGGTACGTTTGCTGGCCGGCCGCAGCGCCGAGGCCGCCAAGGAGATCAAGGCGCTGATCGGCAACAGCGTCGCGCGCGTCGAGAACGGCGCCCGCCTCGTGCAGACGGCCGGCACGACGATGGGTGAGATCGTCGCCAGCGTGCAGCGGGTGCAGGACATCATTGGCGAGATCGCCTCGGCCGCCACCGAGCAGAGCGAGGGCATCGCCTCGGTCAACACCTCGGTCGTGCAACTGGACCAGATGACGCAGCAGAACGCGGCGCTGGTGGAGGAGTCCGCCGCTGCGGCCGAGAGCCTGAAGTAGCAGGCCCAGCGCCTTGTCGAGGCAGTGGCGGTGTTTCGCGTCGCGTACGGCGAATAGATCCGCCGAGAGCCGCGAAAGCAACAAGGCCCGCGATGTGCGGGCCTTGTTTCATTGGGGGCCGAGTTGCGTCAAACGCGTTCAGCAACCCAGGCTGCCACGCTGGCCAACGCGGCCTGCACGCCCGCCGGCTGCGTTCCACCGGCCATGGCCATATCGGGCTTGCCACCGCCCTTGCCACCAACCTGCTGAGCGACAAAGTTGACCAGCTCGCCGGCCTTGACGCGGCCCACGCTGTCGGCGGTCACGCCGGCAGCAATCTGGACTTTGTCGCCATCGACTGCCGCCAGCACGATAGCTGCCGTCTTCAACTTGTCCTTGAGCTTGTCCATGGTCTCGCGCAGCGTCTTGGCGTCGGCGCCTTCGAGCTTGGCGGCCAGCACCTTGATGCCCTTGACGTCGATCGCCTGTGCCATCAGCTCATCGCCCTGCGCGGACGCGAGCTTCCTCTTGGCTGCGCTGAGTTCCTTCTCCAGCTGGCGCACCTGTTCCAGCACGGCATGCAGGCGCGAGCCCAGCTCGTGCGGCGTGGTCTTGAGCGTCATGGCCGCGCCCTGCACCGTGGTCTCCAGCGACTGCAGATAGGTCAGCGCGTTGTCGCCCGTGACCGCCTCGACGCGGCGGATGCCCGCCGCCACACCCGACTCGGCCACGATCTTGAACAGACCGATGTCGCCCGTGGCCTTGACGTGCGTGCCACCGCACAGCTCCTTGGATGAGCCGATGCTCAGCACGCGCACGGTGTCGCCGTACTTCTCTCCGAACAGCATCATGGCGCCCGACTTCTGCGCGTCATCCAGCGCCATGACCTGGGCCGAGGCGCTGGCGTTGGCCAGGATCTCGGCGTTCACCAGCGATTCGACCTCACGGATTTCCTCGGCTGTCATCGGCGCGTTGTGGGCGAAGTCGAAGCGCGTGCGCTCGGCATTCACCAGCGAGCCCTTCTGCTGCACGTGCGCACCCAGCACTTCACGCAGGGCCTTGTGCATCAGGTGGGTGGCACTGTGATTGCGCACGGTCTTGGCACGGCGCTCGGCGTCGACGCGGGCAACGAAGGCGTCACCGACCTTGACGGCGCCTTCGACGATCTGTCCGTGGTGGCCGAACACATCGGCCTGGATCTTCAGCGTGTCGCCCACAACGACGCGCGTCGTGCCGTTGCGCAGCTCGCCCGAGTCACCAGCCTGGCCGCCGCTCTCCGCGTAGAACGGCGTGTGGTCCAGCACGACGACGGCGTCGTCGCCAGCGTGCGCTTCGGCGACC
>Ga0187844_10001832_pt1 | contig 15766 bp, 11 predicted proteins | sample SpaLakP09_SKY_50_FD_134517 | JGI IMG/M metagenome (GOLD analysis project Ga0187844, IMG submission 134517) | Oligotrophic lake water microbial communities from Sparkling Lake, Wisconsin, USA - SP09_SKY_50 | ecosystem: Environmental > Aquatic > Freshwater > Lake | place: USA: Sparkling Lake...
GCGCGCACCTTGGCCTTGCGCGGCTGGCAAGTGACCGTACTGGAGAAACATGCGCAGGCGGGCGTTGGCGCATCCGGCCTGCCGGCAGGCTTGGTCAGCGCCAATGGCAATTCGCCCGCCGACCCGCTGTATGGCCTCACCCGAAGCGCCTACCATCTCACCCGCCAAATGCTCGATTCGATGCTGGTGCAAGGCGAAGACTGGGACGAAGGCGGCGCGATGCGCGGGTATGCGCCCGGCGCGCGCAGACGCCAAACCAAGGTCGCGCAAGTCGCCTTACCCGCAGACGCAGCAAGGCTTGCCGATACCAACGCGCCAAGTTCATGGCGTGCCGAAGCACTATGGCTTAAGCCGCTCGCCTTGATACGCGCCTGCTTGTCCACCCCCGGCGTAACGCTGCAATGCGAGGCCGCAGTGCAGCGGCTGCATTTTGAAGCTGGGCAGTGGCGGGCTTTGGGCGCAAGGGATCAGGCCCTTGCAAGCAGTGAATTGCTGGTTCTGTGCAACGCCATGGATTCGGCGCGACTGCTGGCCAAGACCGACGAGCCCGCAGCCGATGCCCTCAGCAGCGCCGCGCGCCGCGCCTTGACGCAACTACACCCTGTTTTCGGCAGTATCAGCAGCGGCCCGTCCACCGATCTGCCGGGAAGACCGGCACTTCCCGTGCAGGGGCAAGGCCATTTCCTGCCCGCAGTGCCGAGCCCACAGGGCTTGCAATGGCTGGCCGGAGCGGGCTTTGAAGCCGACGACAGAGCCAGCGAAGCAGAATGCCACCAGGCTAATCTGGCCCGCATCGCACAACTGCTGCCGGATGTATCACCAGCATTGCAAGCGCAATACCATGCCGGTCAGCTGAGACTGTGGCGCGGGCAACGCTGCGTTTCGCACGACCGTCTGCCACTGGTGGGGCCGGCAACTGCCAGTGGGGAAAACGGCTTGTGGATGTGCCTGGCTATGGGTTCGCGCGGGCTGACGTTTGCAGCCCTGTGCGCCCAACTGCTGACAGCGCGCCTTATGGCTGAACCACTGCCCTTGCCCAAGCGCTTGGCGCGCTTAATGGACGTGCAGCGCTTGTAAGCACAGAAAAGCTAAAGCTGCGATCAGCGGTTTTTCAAATAGGGTTTACCCAAAGCCGCTGGCGCCACCGCTCGGCCTACAAAACCCGCCAGCAAAACCACGGTCATCAGGTAGGGCAGCGCCTGAATGGCTTGCACAGGCACGGCGCCGATGCCGGGAATGTCCACCCCTTGCAGGCGCATGGCAATCGCGTCCAACAAACCAAACAGTAGGCAGGCACCCAAAGCGCCCCAGGGGTTCCAGCGTCCAAAAATCAAGGCGGCCAGCGCCATAAAGCCGCGTCCGGCGGTCATGTGCGCTGAAAAATTGGCGCTTTGCACCAGCACCAAATAGCTTCCGGCCAAGCCGCATAAAAGCCCATTGATGGCCAAAGCCGCGTAGCGCAGCCGCAGCACCGACACGCCGGCTGCATCCACCATTTGCGGGTTCTCGCCGACCGCGCGCAAACGCAATCCAAAACGGGTGCGATACAGCACATACCAGGCCAAGGGCACCAATGCATAGGTTGCATAGACCAAAAGGTTGTGACCTAGCAGCGCCTGGCCGATCACCGGTCCCCACCAGGGCAGCGGCTGCACCGCCTGCACCAGCCATTGCCAATGCGCCTGCACGCGCACATCCACTGTCAAGGGCGGGGTTTGACCGCCTTGTGCAAACCAGGCAATCCCCAGCACCACCGTCAGGCCGGCAGCGATGATGTTGATGGCCACGCCGGACACTACCTGGTCCCCCGGGTAGCTGACGCAGGCTAAAGCATGCAAGGACGAAAGCAAAACGCCCACCAACATCGCAGCCAAAAGCGCCAAGGTGGTCGAGCCGCTGACTGCCCCCACCGCGCCGGCAGCAAAAGCGGCAAACAGCATCTTGCCTTCCAGCCCGATGTCCACCACGCCCGAGCGCTCGGAAAACAAACCGGCCAGCGCACACAAGACCAGGGGAGTAGCCAGGCGCACCGCCGAAGCCAGCACCGAGGCCACCAGCGTCTCATCCATGCTTTGCTCCATGTAAGTTCAGTGCACGCAAGAGCGCGGCCAGGGGCCTGGCCACCACATAGCTCATAGCCCCGGAAAAAAGCACCACAAAACCTTGCAGCATGACCACCATATCGCGGCTGAAACCGGGCACATCGAAAGCGACTTCGGCTCCGCCTTGAAACAGCGCGCCAAACAAAATACTAGCCAGCACCACACCCACCGGATGGTTACGACCCATCAAGGCTACGGCGATACCGGTAAAGCCGGCACCGCCGACAAACTCCAACACCAGTTTGCCGCTGACCCCGGCCACTTCATTCATGCCGACCATGCCGGCCAGTGCGCCACTGATAGCCATAGCCAAGACAATATGCCGACGCGGCTGGATACCGGCATAGGCCGCCGCGCCCGGACTAGAGCCTACGGCCCGCAACCGGTAGCCACTGCGGCTATGCCACAGGAAAAAATACACCGCCACGCAAGCGAGCACAGCTAAAAACAAGCTGGCGTTCAGTGGCGAGCCTGGCCAATCGACGCCGGCTAAGCCCATGAGTTCGCGCGCAGGCATCAGCTGCGCCGAGGGTGCAAAGGCCGCGCTTTCAATAGCCACATTGCCCGGTGCACGCAAATGGTTGACCAGCAAATACACCAGCAAGGTACTGGCCAGGAAATTGAACATGATGGTGGTAATCACTACATGGCTACCCCGGTAGGCTTGCAGATAGCCAGGAATCGCGGCCCAAGCCATCCCAAACAGTGCACCACTTAGCAACATCAAGGGCAGCATGGTCCAAGCGGGCACAACCGGCGATAACCACAGAGCCACCAGGGCAGTGCCCAGCCCGCCCACAGTGGCCTGGCCTTCGCCGCCGATATTGAACAAGCCAGCATGAAAAGCCACCGCCACTGCCAGCCCGGTGAAAATAAAACTGGTGGCGTAGTACAAGGTATAGCTCAGGCCTCGTGCCGTGCCGAAAGCACCTTGCACCAGCGCCGCCAACACTTGCGAAGGGTTTTGTCCGACCAGTGCCACGACGATGCCGGCCACGAGCAAGGCGGTAGCCAGGCAGACCATGGGCAGCAGGCCGACATCGGCCCAGCGCGGTAGTGCTGTCGTCTGGCTCATGCGCCAGCTCCGGCCATCAGCAAGCCTAGGCGCTCTTCGCTGCAATCGGCAATATCGAGCGCCCCACTGATGCGGCCCTGGACCATCACCAGCACCCGGTCCGATAAAGCCAAAATCTCGTCGAGTTCGCTAGAGACCAGCAGCACGGCGCAACCGGCATCGCGCATGGCGCGCAACTGGGAATAAACAAATTCAATCGCGCCTATGTCTACGCCGCGGGTGGGCTGGCCTACGAGCAAAACGCGCGGCACTTGCTCAATCTCCCGTCCTAGCACCAATTTTTGTTGGTTGCCCCCGGAAAATTTGTAGCTAACCAGCGCCACTTGGCACGGGCGCACGTCAAACCGCTCCATCATGTTTTTCGTTGACGCGCGTATAGCGCCCGCGCGCATCCAGCCCCTGCGGCAAAATTGCGGTAGGTGTTCATAGCCCAAAACCGCAGACTCCCAGGCCTCAAAGTCCATCACCAAGGCCCGCGCTTGGCGGTCTTCGGGCACGTGGGCCAGGCCGATAGCGCGCGCGGTAAACGGATCCAGCCACGCCGCGTTCGCGAACTGCCGCCCCAACACTTGCAGGCTGCCGCTATCAGGCGCGGCCAAGCCAGACAAAACATCGAGCAACTCGCTTTGCCCGTTACCCGAGACACCCGCAATGCCCACGATCTCACCGGCGCGCAATTGCAGGCCCACCCCCGCCAGCCGCTGCACACCGCTGGCGTCACGCAAGTGCAAGCCTTGCGCTAGTAAAACCGGCGTTGCGTCGCGCTGCGGCGCATGTACTGCGGGCGGCCTGTCCAAATGCACTTTGCGCCCGACCATGGCCTGGGCCAGCGCTTGCACGCTAGCGCGGGCAATTGGCATCTCCTCCACCACGCGCCCAGCGCGCATGACAGTTACCTGGTCGCAAAGGGCCAGCACTTCCTTGAGTTTATGGGTGATCAAAATCACCGTGGTGCCCCGCGCGCGCAACTGGCGCAACACGGTAAACAATTGCTGTGTTTCCTGCGGCGTCAAGACGGCGGTGGGCTCATCCAGAATCAGGATGCGCGCGCCACGAAACAAAGCTTTCAAAATTTCCAAGCGCTGGCGATCGCCGACGGCCAAATCGGCCACCATGGCATCGAGCGAAACCAGCAGACCGGTGGACTGCATCAAAGCCTCCAGTTGCTGGCGTACCGGCGCACTCGCACTGGGCAAATGCCAGTGCGGCTCGGCGCCCAGCATCACGTTTTCCAGCGCGCTCAGGGTTTCGACCAACATGAAATGCTGGTGCACCATGCCAATGCCGCAGGCGATAGCGTCTTGGGCGTTCCGAATCTGCACCGGTTTACCAAAAACCGCGATGCGGCCGCTATCGGCCGGGTGCATTCCGTACAACACCGACATTAGAGTGCTCTTACCGGCGCCGTTTTCACCAATCAGACCGTGCAAGGTGCCTTGCACCACCGTGAAGCTCACGTCCACATTGGCCAGCACATCGCCAAAGCGTTTGTGGATGCCGGACATCTGCAATGCCGCCAGGGATGGCACCCCGGCCACCTCGGCCGGGGCTAGCGAACTTACAGCTTGCAAGCGTTATCGGCCATGTAGTCGGCCACTTTGATTTTTCCGCTGATGATGTCTGCCTTGGCAGCATCGACTTTCTTCTTCATGTCAGCGTTCACCAATTTGGCATTGTTGCTATCCAGGGCGTAGTCCACGCCGCCCTCTTTGAGGCCCAGAACCGACAGACCAGGTTTGTGCGCCATAGCCACGTTATAGACCGCCACATCTACACGCTTGAGCATGGATGTAAGCATGGTGCCCGGCTGCAAGTGGTTTTGGTTGCTATCTACGCCAATGGCCAGCTTACCCGCGTCTTTGGCGGCTTGGTAAACACCCATGCCGGTGCCGCCCGCCGCCGCAAAAATCACATCAACACCTTGCGCAAACTGGGCTTTGCTGAGTTCGCCGCCGCGTGTGGGGTCATTCCAGGCTGCGCCTGTGGTACCCGTCATATTGGCCGTTACCGTGGCTTTGGAATTAGCGAACAAAGCGCCTTGGCGGTAGCCACATTCAAACTTGCGGATCAGCGGGATATCCATACCGCCGACAAAACCGACCTTACCGCTCTTGCTGGCCATCGCCGCCATCAAGCCGACCAAAAAGCTGCCTTCCTGCTCTTTGAAAACTACCGACTGCACGTTAGGCGCATCGACCACCATGTCCACAATCGCAAATTGCAGTTTGGGAAATTCTTTAGCTACTTTCTCGATGCTTGATGCCTGTGAGAAACCGACGCCAATAATCGGGGTAGCGCCTTTTTCGGCCATGCGGCGCACCGCTTGCTCACGCTGGGATTCATTGCTGATTTCGAATTCCAGGTACTTTTTGCCGGTGTCTTTAGCCCATTTTTGCATCCCGTTATAGGCCGCTTCGTTGAAGGATTTGTCGAACTTTCCGCCCATGTCGTAAATAACGGCCGGCTCAGCCAGCGCGGGGATGGCAGCAGCCACAGAAAAGGCCAGCATGCCGACTTGGAAAACATGAGCAGTACGCATAAATAAAGTTCCTAACGAAGAGGGATTAAATAAAAGCACGCCCGATGCACAGCGTGCCCAGCTTAGGTGCCACAGCAATTTGGCGCTTACAAAAAAGCAGTGGCAACAGTTCATCATACGTGAGCCCACAGGCGGTCGCAAGCAAAGCGCCGGCCAATTTTGCAGACGCTTGCTCTACACTCGAACAATCCTCAGCGCAGCGCGTGCAGGCCTACGCAGATGAGTGTACGAATTTTGAAAGATTTTTTCCATGGTGCTTATAGCGGGATCGGCCAATCTGGATTTTGTAGTGCGCGCGCAGCACATTCCAACGCCTGGCGAAACCGTGTTGGGCCGCGATTTGCACATATTTCCCGGAGGCAAAGGTGCCAACCAGGCAGTAGCCTGCGCGCGGGCCGGTGGCGCACCTACCGCCATGGCGTTGGCGCTGGGGCGCGATGCCTATGCGCAAGTACTCATAGCATCCTTACAAAGTGCTGGCGTGGTGCTGCATACGCAAGCGTTTGACGATGTCGCCAGCGGCACCGCTTTTATTTGCGTCTCCGATGACGCGGAAAACGCCATCACCGTTGCGCCTGGCGCAAACGCCTTGCTGTTGGCTGCGCATCTGCCCGCGCTCAATGCCTACCATTTTTTGCTAATGCAATTAGAAATCCCGCTGCGTACCGTTATTGATTCGGCCCGCATGGCGCGTGCGGCGGGATTGCAAGTAGCGCTCAATGCTGCGCCGGCGCAAGCCTTGCCGCCCGATCTGCTTGAATTGGTGGATGTGCTCATCGTCAACGAAGGCGAGTTGCACGCTATCAGCCAGAGCCAAGCGAGCATTGTCGATGCCATGGCTACCTTGCCATGCCAGAGCGTCGTGGTGACGCTGGGCGCACGCGGTGCGGTGGCACGCCAGGGCCAGCGTCTGCATTACCAAGGCGGCTTTGCCGTCCAAGCCGTAGACACCACGGGTGCAGGCGACACCTTTTGCGGCGTGCTGATCGCGCAGCTGGCCGCAGGGCAAGGCATGGCAGAGGCGCTGCAATTGGCATGCGCTGCCGCAGCGCTGTCTTGCACCAAGGCAGGCGCCCAGTCCAGCGTTCCAGATAACAGCGAGGTGCACGCGTTTTTAGCCGAGCACAGCGCGACCGAGGTGTCCGCATTACGAAGCTACTGCGAGGCCAGGGGCTAAAGCCTTTTGCACCCAAGCCATGCCTATGCACCCCGCCCGTCACCTGGTAATTTACGACACCGACCCCGGCGTGGACGACGCTATGGCCTTGTACTACGCCCTAGCGCACCCCAATATTGAGCTGCTCGGCGTGACCACGAGCTTTGGCAATGTGTCGGTGGCCCAGGCGGCTACCAATGCCTTGCACCTTTTAGCCATCGCAGGGCGAGGCCATATTCCGGTAACGCAAGGCGCAGCAGCACCATTGGGCAAGCCCGGCGAAGATCCGCCAGCCCATATCCATGGAGCGGACGGTTTGGGCAATCTTGGCCCGCGTCAGGCGCATGCCCTGCGTCTGGACCCGCGCAGTTCGGCGCAATTTATCGTGGACATGGCACGCGAAAAACCGGGCGAAATCACGCTGGTGGCGGTCGGCCCGCTGGGCAACCTGGCCTTGGCGCTGGAGATCGAGCCGCAATTGCCCAAACTGCTGCGGGCCGTGGTCATCATGGGCGGCACGGTGATCGAGCCTGGCAATGTGTCTCCGGTGGCCGAGGCCAATATCTGGAACGACCCGCATGCCGCGGACCGCGTGTTCTGCGCCGGATTTGCGCTCACGATGGTGGGTCTTGACGTCACGCACCAGCTTATTTTGCCCGTCACCTTGTTCAAGCAACTGGCCGAACACCACCGCCATACTGCCACCGACACCCTGCACCATGCCGTGGCCTTTTACGCTAACTTTTACAGCGATCTTTACCCCCATGTCGCAGCTATCCATGGCTGCTTTGGGCATGATGTGTTGGCCTTTGTCGCGCTGACCGACCCGCAGTTTTTTCAGACCGAAACCGGCGCACTGCGAGTCGCCATCGACGGACTAGCCCAGGGCCAAACCATGCTCCAGCGCAAGTCCATACCCTACCCGCAAGCCGGCTGGGAGGTGGCCCCCGCCACTGTGTGCATGCAGGTGCAGGCCGGCGCCTGCCGCCAAAGAATCGAAGAGGTTTTATTGCGTGATTGGTTGCGCTTATGAGCACCGAACTGCCCATCATTGACTTCGCGGCGCCCGACGCGCCGCAAGTCTTCACTGCCAGCCTGCACAAAACCGGTTTTGCGGTGCTGAAAAACCATCCGCTGGCACAGTCCCACATTGAAGGCATTTATGGCGAATGGGCAGGTTTTTTTCAAACCGAGGCCAAGCACGCCTATGCGCGCAGCACCGACACCCATGACGGCTATTTCTCGCCCGCCGTCTCCGAAACGGCCAAAGGCTACCACCGGCGCGACCTGAAAGAGTTCTTCCACATCTACCCTTGGGGCCGCTACCCAGCACAGGTCTCTGATGCGGCGCTGGACTATTACGTCCAGGCCAGCGTGCTCGCTCAAACCCTGCTGCGCTGGGTGGACCAACATTCGCCAGCGCAAGTGCGCGCTTTGTACTCCATGCCGCTACCGGACATGCTGGAGGGCAGCGACCAAACTTTGCTGCGCGTCTTGCATTACCCCCCACTGCTGGGGGCCGAGGAGCCAGACGCAGTGCGCGCCGCCGCGCACACGGATATCAACCTGCTGACACTGCTGCCCGCCGCCACTGAGCCGGGCCTGCAAATCCGCCGCCAAGATGGCAGTTGGTTGGATGTGCCCTGCGATTTCGGCCTCTTGATCGTCAATATCGGTGACATGCTGGCCGAGGCATCGGGGCATTACTTTCCCTCTACCGTGCACCAGGTGCTCAACCCCAGTGGCGCAGACCGGGCTAAGCGCCGCATATCCTTGCCCTTGTTTTTGCACCCCCATCGCGAGGTGGTGCTGTCCGACCGCTACACCGTCGGTAGTTATTTCGACGAGCGCATGCGCGAATTGCGGGCCTTGGACAAATAAGTCCGATGCGCCGGACCCGGCTAAGTGGCCAAGCAAAGGCCACAAAGCGGCGCTTTTCCCTGATCGGCATTGAATAGCTTGACTTGTCAGTCCTAGCTTTACATATCTGATTCGATATAAAGTAATAGTAAAAATATAGTTTTCAGGATAAGAAAAACTCCCTACAGTCGCGCAAGTTTTGCTTTCGCCTGCGCGCGCGGCTGAAACCGGCGGGCCTTTGCGGGCCGGTGTGCACAAGGCACGACGCTGGTTGTGCCCCGTACGCTGGCCCAGACCATGTACCAATACACCGATTTCGACCGCCAGTTCGTCCACGCCCGCGCCGCCCAGTACCGCGATCAATTGCAGCGCCACCTGTCTGGCAGCCTGCCCGAGGAGGCTTTCCGCCCCCTGCGATTGCAAAACGGCTGGTATGTGCAGCGCTATGCGCCCATGCTGCGCGTAGCCGTGCCTTATGGCGAACTCAATAGCGCACAGCTGCGCGCGCTAGCCCGCGTGGCCGGCGAGTTTGATTCCCCTGAGGCAGCCACGCTGGCCCATGCCCAAAGCACACAGGACCAGATCGGCAGCGGCATCGCCCCGCGCCTGGTCACCAATTGCGGCCACTTCACCACCCGCCAAAACATGCAGTTCAACTGGATTCCCTTGGCCAAAAGCGCTGACGTCATGGAATTGCTCGCCAGCGTAAACTTGCATGGCATCCAAACCAGCGGCAACTGCATTCGCAACATCACCAGCGACGAACGCGCTGGTATTGCGGTGGACGAAGCGGTGGACCCGCGCCCCTATGCCGAAGTGCTGCGCCAGTGGAGCACGCTGCACCCCGAGTTTGCCTACTTGCCGCGCAAGTTCAAGATTGCGATTACCGGCTCGGTGGAGGACCGCGCCGCCATCGCTTGGCACGATGTGGGTTTGCGCGTACTGCGCAATGCCGCAGGCGAAGCGGGCTTTCAGGTCTTGGTTGGCGGCGGCATGGGTCGCACTCCGGTGATTGCCAGCGAAATCCGCGCGTTTTTGCCTTGGGACCAAATTCTCAATTACCTCGAAGCCATTGTGCGCGTCTATAACGCCTGGGGCCGACGGGACAATATGTACAAAGCGCGTATCAAGATATTGGTCAAAGCCGAGGGCCAACGCTATTTCGATGAAGTCGAGGCCGAGTACCAGCGCATCCTGACCGCAGGCGCGCAGCACACTATCCCGCAGGCCGAGTTAGACCGCATCAGCGCCTGCTTTATCGCTCCCGCCTTGGACACGGTGTCGCAAGCACTGCAAAACGCTGCGGAACATGCTTTAAGCGCGCTGGCGCTGGAAAAGCCTGAGTTCTCCCGTTGGCTAGCGCAAAACGTGGCCGCCCACAAAAACCCGGGGCTGCGGGCAGTCACGCTGTCCTTCAAGCGACCAGGCCAGGCACCAGGCGATGCCACAGCGGACCAGTTATCCACCGCAGCGGATATCGCCGAGCGTTTTTCCGCCGGCGAAGTACGCGTCAACCACGACCAAAATTTGGTACTGCCCTGGGTTCGCGTGGACCACTTGCCGGAACTGTGGCAAGCGGCCAAAGAGGCCGGGCTGGCCCGCCCCAACATCCATTTGCTCAGCGACATGATTGCCTGCCCTGGCGGTGACTATTGCGCGCTGGCCAACGCCCGTTCGCTGCCGGTGGCAGCGGCTATTACCGAGCGCTTTCAAGACCTGGACGAATTGTTTGACCTGGGCGAGATCGACCTGCACATCAGCGGCTGCATCAACTCCTGCGGCCACCACCATAGCGGCCATATCGGCATTTTGGGTGTGGACAAAGACGGCCAAGAGTGGTACCAGGTGACGCTGGGCGGGTCGGACGGCTCCGAGCTCAGCGGCCCGGCGCGCGCCGGCAAAGTGGTGGGGCCCTCGTTCGCGGCGGCTGAAGTGGTAGACGTAATCGAAGCGGTGCTGGAGGTCTACAAGGACCAGCGCGACGCCGGTGAAAACTTCATTGACACCGTGCAGCGCGTGGGCATGGACCCTTTTAAGGCAGCGGCCAATAGCGCCCGTTATGCCACCGCCAAACTGGCTGCCTGAGCAGCGATTCAGCACGCATTGTCACCATGTCCCTGCCCACCTCAAAAACCGCTTTACAAATCCTGAGCGCTCATGCTGATACCGCAGGTGACGCGCCAGACCCCCGCTATGTGCGGGTCGCCAATGACGCCCAGGTGCACAGCCTGGCCTTGGAAGGCATCGCTTGCATCGAGCTCGACTTCCCGAAATTCACCGACGGCCGGGCCTTTAGCCAGGCCCATGTGCTCCGCCGTCGCGGCTTTGTTGGCGACATTCGGGCCAGTGGCGATGTGCTGATAGACCAATTGCTGCAATTGCAACGCAGCGGTTTTAGCAGCGCGGTACTGCGCGAAGGCCAGGATGCCGCTCACGGCGCGCGCTTGCTGGCGCACTACAGCGGCTTTTACCAGGGCGATGTAGAAAACCTCCCGCACTTCGCCCGTACGGCCTGATAGCCCTGCTTCAGGCTTGGCCACCGATTGCCAATAAAATGGTGCGTTCGCCTGTTATGACAGGCCCGCTCCTCTAACAGCCACACCCTTTTCCATGACCCATACCGTTACCGAAGCCTGTATCAAGTGCAAATACACCGATTGCGTCGATGTCTGTCCAGTGGACTGCTTTCGGGAGGGCCCCAATTTCCTAACGATTGACCCCGATGAGTGCATTGATTGCGCCGTGTGCATCCCTGAGTGCCCGGTCAACGCGATTTACGCCGAAGAAGATGTCCCACACGACCAGCGCCACATGACGGCCCTGAATGCCGAGCTAGCCAAGTTGCCGACCTGGAAAAGCATCACCAAGCGTAAAACGCCGCTGCCTGATGCGGAAGAGTGGAAAGACAAGACCGACAAGCTCTCCGCGCTGATCCGATAAGGCCGGACCGGCCGCAGCGCTACCTCCTGACACCCGCCCCTTGGCCGCCCCCTTCAAAACCCTCGAAATCGACGCCCTGATCATCGGTGCCGGGCCGGTCGGCTTGTTCCAAGCCTTTGAGCTAGGCCTTTTAGGGGTTTCGGCACATATTGTCGATGCGCTGCCCGAAGCCGGAGGCCAATGCATAGCGCTGTATGCCGATAAGCCGATTTACGACATTCCCGGCATCAAAGTCTGCAGTGGGCGCGAACTGGTGGCACGCTTGATGGACCAGGTTGCGCCCTTCAAGCCCATGCTGCACCTCAACCAAACCGTCGACAGCATCTCCGTGCAGCCCGATGGCCGCTACTGGGTAGAAACTTCTAAAGGCCAAGAGTTTTTGGCCCGTAGCATTTTTATCGCAGGTGGCGTAGGCGCGTTTCAGGCGCGCAAGCTGCATTTGCCGGGACTGGAGGCCTTTGAAGGCACGCAAGTGCATTACCAGGCACAAGCGCTGGCCGCTGCAGCGGGCCAGTCCATCGTCATCATTGGCGGTGAACAAGCGGCGCTGGAAGCGGCGGCCAATGCCTGCGAAGGCCCGGCGCGCAGCGTAACGCTGGTGCACCGGCGCGACGTGCTGCATGCGGACGCAGACACGCTGGCGCGCATTGCCAGCCACCGCGACAGCGGGCGCTTGCGCTTTGTCGCTGGGCAGGCGCAGGGCTTTCATGGCAAAGCGCGGCTGCACACACTCTGCCTGCTGGACGCCGACGAGCAGGAAATTGCACTCAAGCTAGACCAGCTGTGGGCATTTTTGGGCGTGTCACCCAAGCTCGGGCCGATAGCCCAGTGGGGCCTGGCCATGGAGCGCAAACAGCTCAGCGTAGATACCGCTTGCTTTGCCACCAGCGCGCCGGGCATCTTTGCCGTAGGCGATATCAACCACTATGCTGGCAAAAAGAAACTGATTTTGTGCGGCTTTCACGAAGCCACTTTGGCAGCCTTTGGCGCGATGCAATACATCCGTCCCGGCGAAGCCGTGGCGCTGCAATACACCACGACCAGTACCAAACTGCATAAGGCGCTAGGCGTGCATTAGCGCCTGGTTGGGGGTGGCGGCTCAAAGTTGTCGTACTACTCCCGCACCACCTGACCGCGTAACTTGCCGCTCGGTTTTCAGCGGTGGGCAATTTGACGCACCACTTACCAGCCAACCGATTGCTACCCGTCGGCAAACTACGGCCCAGCGCACGGAGTGCGGCATTTTTTGAATTTCGCGATCACCTTCTAGCCCGATAGTGCGGCGACTGGCATTAGCCAAGTTGTTTACCCAACTTTCAGAACACCTTTACGACCGTAATTTCAAAAACTACGGTCATTTAAATATGTTTTTGATATATAATTTAAAAATTATATTTATAAAAATATTAAATTTTATTGTTTAAAAACGTTTAAGCGCTGGTTTAAATAGCATTTAAATGCTAGGTCTATTTCAAGACCAACAAGTAACCGCGTTCGGACCCGTGAAGCTGATCTCGGGCTTGAAGTCTGGCGATCGTGTGGCGACCCAAGGTGCCACCCTGATCAACCAAGTCCGTTAAGGAGGCTACGCGATGTTCAAGTGGCTTCTCGAAAACAGCCTCACCAATCGGCTGCTGGTGTTGATCGCCGGTGCCGTGTTGATGGCCTACGGGGCATTCACCTTGTCTCAAACACCGGTCGATGTCTTTCCCGACCTCAACAAACCCACCGTCACGATCATGACCGAGGCCGGTGGCATGGCACCCGAAGAGGTGGAGCAACTGATCACCTTTCCGCTGGAGACGGCCATGAATGGCTTGCCTGGCGTCGAATCGGTTCGCTCGACTTCCTCTGCGGGCCTGTCCTTTTTGTATGTCACCTTCAACTGGGACACGGAGATTTTTCGGGCCCGCCAACTGGTGTCTGAGCGCCTCTCGTCCATGGAAGAAGGTTTGGCTGCCGGGGTGACTCCCCGCATGGGACCGGTCAGCTCCATCATGGGCGAGATCATGCAGATTGCTATTCCGGTCGATCCGCAAAAGATCTCCCCCATGGCGGTGCGTGAGTACGCCGACTGGGTGCTCCGTCCTCGACTCCTGGCCATACCGGGCGTGGCACAGATCATCCCGATTGGCGGCGAAGTGCGCCAGTTTCAGGTGCAGCCCAATACGGCGCGCATGTCGGACTTGGGCATTTCCTTGGACCAGTTGGAGTCGGCGTTGCGTGGGTTTTCGGCCAACACCTCGGGGGGTTTTTTAGAGCTCAACGGGCGCGAGTACCTGATTCGACATCTGGGCCGCACTTCCCGTTTAGAGGATTTGCGTAATCTGGCCATCACCGCCAAAAACGGTCAGCCCATCTTGTTGCGTCAGATTGCCGAGGTCACTTTTGCCGCCGCCATCAAACGCGGGGATGCTGGCTTTGAAGGCAAGCCCGCCGTGATTCTGGGCGTTCAAAAGCAACCCACTGCGGACACGACGCGTTTGACCCAGTCGATCGAGGAAGCCATTGCGGACCTCAAGACCTCTCTGCCAGCGGGCATGGAGGCACCGCGTGTGACTTTCCGCCAGGCCAGCTTCATTGAAGCCTCGATTTCGACACTGCAAGGCAAGCTGATTGGCGCATCGCTGTTTGTGGCGGCCATCCTGTTCTTCTTCCTGGGCACGGTTCGCCCCACCATCATCGCGCTCACGGCCATTCCGGTGTCCATCTTCATCACGGCACTGATGTTCAAGTATTTCGGTTTGTCGATCAACACCATGACCTTGGGAGGGCTGGCGATTGCCATTGGTGGCCTGGTGGACGATGCCGTGGTGGATGTGGAAAACATCTTGCGACGCCTGAAAGAAGACCGGGCCAAAGATCCAAATCAGCGCTTGTCGCTGCTCTCGCTGGTGGCCAAGGCGTCCATGGAGGTTCGCTCGGCGATTCTTTATGCGACGGTGATCATCGTGCTGGTCTTCTTGCCGCTTTTCGCCCTGCCGGGCCTGGAAGGCAAGTTGTTTGTGCCGCTGGGCATCGCCTTCATCATCTCGACACTGGCCTCGTTGCTGGTGTCGGTGACGATGACGCCGGTGCTGAGCTACTACCTGTTGCCGGGCATGAAAAATCTGGACCATGGCGACACCAAGGTGTTGGCATGGCTCAAGCGGGGCTACACCATCAGTTTGCAAACGGTGCTGGACAAGCCCCGCGCGGCGATGGCCAGTGCCTGTGTGGCGGTGGTGCTGGCGGCGGCGGCCGTTCCGTTTTTTCCGACCACCTTCTTGCCGCCATTCAATGAAGGCACGCTGCTGGTGGGCATACGGCTGAACCCGGGCGTGACCTTGACCGAGTCCTCTGACCTGGCACGTCAGGCCGAAGTGCTGGTCAAGCAGGTGCCCGAAGTGCTGCATGTGGGCAGGCGCAGCGGACGTGCCGAGCTCGATGAGCATGCCGAGGGCGTTCATGTCAGCGAATTGGACGTAGGCATCAAACCCTCTGGCGAGTTGACGCGCTCGATGGACGAGGTGCGTGCCGATATCCGCGCACGCTTGGTCAACCTGCCCGCCGCCATCGAGGTGGGGCAACCGATCTCACACCGCATCGACCACATGCTGTCTGGCGTGCGCTCTCAAATCGCCATCAAGATCTTCGGCGAAGATCTGGATGTTCTGCGCGGGCAAGCCGATGCGCTGCGCTCAAAGTTGGCAGGCATCGAGGGCATGGCCGACTTGCAAATTGAAAAGCAAGTCCTTGCGCCCCAGATCAAGGTGCGTGTGGACTATGCGGCGGCGGCGCAATACGGGCTGTCTGGCGCGCAAGTCGTCTCGACACTCCAATCGCTGGTGGAAGGTGAACGTGTCACCCAGATCATGGAGGGAAGTCGCCGATTTGCGCTGGTCGTGCGTTTGCCCGAATCGGCCCGTTCGCTGGAAGGCCTGGGCCAGGTCTTGATCGACACACCCACGGGCAGGGTGCCCCTGTCCAAAATCGCCACGATTGAAGACGCCGATGGGCCCAACCAAATCAGCCGAGACAACGGCAAGCGGCGCATCGTGATCTCGGCCAACGCTTCGGGCCGCCCATTGTCAGAAGTCGTGGCCGACATCCGC
>Ga0187844_10001834_pt1 | contig 15758 bp, 11 predicted proteins | sample SpaLakP09_SKY_50_FD_134517 | JGI IMG/M metagenome (GOLD analysis project Ga0187844, IMG submission 134517) | Oligotrophic lake water microbial communities from Sparkling Lake, Wisconsin, USA - SP09_SKY_50 | ecosystem: Environmental > Aquatic > Freshwater > Lake | place: USA: Sparkling Lake...
AGGAAAAGCAGCACCAGAAGTTGTATGGGGCGCAAATGACCATTCCAAGTCATCACCGCCATGAGACCGGCCATGGTCATCATCCAAAGCTGGGCTCCGACAAGCAGTCGTCGCCGGTTGACGAGATCGGTCAACACTCCACCGGCCAAACCAAGCAGAAAGGCAGGCAGGCTGGCCGCCGTCTGGACCAGGCCGATCAGGAGCGGGGAAGTCGTCAGTGTCGTCATGAGCCATGCAGCTGCGGCCGCGTGCATGATCGTCCCCAGATTGGAAAGGAAGTTGGCGATCCAAAGATCGCGAAACTCGGGTTGTCGAAGGGGGGCTATGCCGGGACCGAAAAGCTTTTCACTCATCAGAAGATAAAAAGTCCCGGATGCCTCATAGTGATATGGGAGGCATCCTCCCATGAAAGCCTTGTTTCGGGCGAGTGGGATCAGCTCGCCTTGGCAGACTGGCTTAGCCAGTAGAATTTAGCGCTTGGCTATTGCCGCGTTGACCACGGTCTTAGTCTTCTGCACCTTGGCTTTCACTTTCAGTGCAACTGCTTCGTGGTGATGCTTGTCGAGACCGTCAGCGGTCAGGTCACGATCCTGTCGCGAAGTATGAACCCGGTTTTCCATAGCTGCTTCGCTTTTGATCCGGGTGTTTGATTTGTGGGATGTGGTACTCATAGGTTACGAGTCCATCATCCTTGAGAAGCAAAACGGTTCAACCGAGATGGGCTAATCAATCGGCTTATTCACCATAACGGATCATTACCAAAAGTTGATGAAACCGAAAATAGGTTTCCCCGATCAGGGCTTGAGGAGAGTCCAGACGCATGAATCCTCGAGAGGCTTCTCCCCGGATTTTGCGGTGACTTGAATGGTGTTTTTACCGGGTTGCAGGGTGATGCCTGACCAGTGGGCGATCTTAAGATCGTCAGGTTTGACAACACCTAACGACTTTCCATTCACGCTAAGGATGACCTCGGGGCAGTTGGAATAGACTTTCACGTCCGTCGTTGGCAGGGTGCGGTTCACAGCCCTGCGCGAAGTGATGTAGACCATCGGATCAGGGTTCCAGTTTGCCTTGTAGAAGAAGAAGGCATCCTTCCTGAACCTGCGGTCATGGGTCGCTAGACCCTTGTCATTGAGCGCCGGTGAATTTCCTTCATTCCGCGCCCTGTATGCGAAATCAAACATGTTCCAGACGAAACTTCCCCAGAGATTCGGGTTATCCGCGATGTCCTTCCAATCCCTCTCATGCACAAAGGCCTGCCACTCCTCGGGATGGAACGAACCCGCGGGCAGGGGTTGAATCAGCGTCCCCTCGGTGTGGTGGGAGATATTCGCTCCGGCACCGTATTCGCTAACGGCAATTCGTTTGCCAACTTCTTTGCTGAACGAGGCGACTCTATCAGCCAACGTGGGCTCGGAGACTTTCTGATACCATCCGGGGTAGAGATTCAGCCCGATCTGTTCTGGAACGTGATTGAAGGATTTGTTCGGGTGGCAGGAGGCTGCGACGAGCAGTCGCGAGGTATCGATTTCCTTGGCTGCCGACTGGAGGCGTTGAAGGCCTTTGTCGCTCGGCGGCATGGAAGCCTGTCCCAGTTCATTGAAGATCCCCCACCAAGCGATGCTCGGGTGATTGTAGAGTTGGTGGATCATCTCGCGGAGAAATACCTCGCTATTGGCCCAGAACTCCCGAGTATCCCTTGTCGTATCCACCAAGGAGACCTCGTCCCAGAGAAGGACTCCCTCGCGGTCGTTGATGCGGTGCCAGTTCTCACTCTGAGGGTAATGGGCATTCCTGACGGCGGTCACTCCCATCTCCTTCATCAGGGACGCATCCCTCTCCTCATCTTGGGGGGAGAGCGCCCATCCCTTGTTGCGGAAATCCTGATGGCGATTCACTCCATACACCGGATACGGCTCCCCATTGAGAAGAAATCCCTTCTCCTGTGAGATGGCGACGGTACGGAGCCCCAACGGTTGGACCACCTGATCGATGGTCTTGCCCTCGGAGATCAGGCTTACCGTGACGCTGTAGAGGTAGGGATCCTTGCGACCGTTCCAACGATGAGGAGAGGGGATGGGGAGGTTTTGAACAACGGCCAACGTCTCCTCCGGGGGAACAGATTGATTGGTGGAAGCGCTTGCCACCACCTGACCCGAGGCATCCTTGACCTCGCATTGCACAGTGACCGAGTCTGCCGCCGCTGCTTCCTGTTGCGTCTCCGGCTTCGGGGCGCCAGGGAGATGATTTTTTTCTGCGGCCCGGGCCTTCTCCAAGGCAACGTTCATTTGAGCCGTGTGCCCGTCGGAAACCATTGTGCGGATTTCCACGATAGCCTCCTTCTCATTGAGTGACCGCGTGGTGAGGTAGACGCCGGGAGATGCATCATCCAGAGGGGAAATACAGAACTCATCGGTTACAATGATCTCCGCATCGCGGTAGAGTCCTCCTTGGACATTGAAGTCTCCAGAGAGAGGGGGCAGATCCTCACGATGGGTATTGTCAACCTGAACCCTTAGTTCATTGGTTTGCCCGAACTTGAGATAAGGGGTCAGCTCGTAGCAGAAGGCTGTGAATCCGCCGCGATGCTCCCCGAGTAGGGTCTTGTTGATGTAGGTTCTTGCCACTGTGCCGGCTGCACCGAAACGGGCAAAGACCCTCTTCTCACCCTTCCATTCCGCGGGAACCTGGATCGCATGCTCATACCAGCCGTCGCCTTGGTAATATTTGTTCTTGAGGTGGGGATCCTTGGTCTCCCTTTCCTTTTGGGCGACTTTCTCCGTGGCATTCCTCTCCTCGGTGAGCCTCTTCGCATCTGCCTCCGTCTCGGGCTTGTCGCTGACCTCAGCCGGGCCGGACTGGGCATCAAGGGCGTTCCAGGTGTGAGGGACACTCACCTTCTCCCAGAGTGCGGATGGAGCAAAAATATCCGAGCCACCTTTCAAAAAGAGCCAACCCTGATCCAGAGGCATGACCTCCCGCTGGGCAAGTGTCGTGGCTGTCGTGGCGAGCGAGAGCGAAGCGGCGAATAGGAGAAGTGTGGAACGTTGTTTCATGGGGGTGAGTGAGGCAAAACCCCAAGCCTACTCCACCACTTCGTCTTCTTTTTGTGATACCACCGGCGCAATCCCCTGCAACTTCTCCCCCTCGGGCAGATTGATCAGACGCACGCCCATGGCATTCCTGCCGGTTTCGCGGATCTTATCGACAGGGGTGCGGACCATCTGACCACCGGAGGTGATCAGCATGATCTCGTCGGAATCGGTGACAGAGAGTGCTCCGACCACACAACCCACCTTGTCCCCAGTCTTCATGGTGATGATGCCTTTACCACCGCGCGATTGCTTGCGGTATTCCTCAAAGGAGGTGCGTTTGCCGATACCGTTCTCGCCTGCCACAAGCAGCATGCAGTCGTTGCGGACAAGGCTGACGGAGACGACCTCGTCGCCCTTATTGGGACGAATGCCCCAGACACCGACGGTCTTGCGACCCTGGTCGCGGAGCTCTTCTTCGCTGAAGCGGATGCTCATGCCATCCTTGGTGACTAGGACAACCTCGTCGTGGCCGTCCGTGAGAGACGCGGAGATAAGGACATCCCCTTCCTCGATCTCGATGGCGATAATACCTCCCTTGCGAATATTGGAGAAGTCACCAAGGTTCGACTTCTTCACGATGCCGCTGCGGGTGGCGAAGAAGATATGCTTCTCGGGATTCCAGGTGGTCTCGACACCTCCTGCACCGCCGCTGGTGGTCGACTCGATGCGGAGTGTGGCGGCAACCTGTTCACCAGACTGGAAGTTCAGGATATTCGCGATGGAGCGGCCCTTGGCCGTGCGGCTCATTTCGGGAATCTCGTGCACCCTCTCGACATAGCAGCGGCCGGTCTTGGTGAAGAAGACAAGGTAGTCATGCGTACTGGCCGTGAAGAGGTGCTCGACGAAATCGCCTTCCTCGGCATCGGTCTGAGCCTCCCGGGTGGTCATACCGATGACCCCCTTGCCGCCGCGCTTCTGCGAGCGGTAGGCACTGACGGCTGTGCGTTTGATAAATCCCTTATGGGTGACAGTGATGATACAGCCTTCATTGGCTATAAGGTCCTCGATGGAGATCTCTCCCTCCTCGGGGACAAGCTCGGTGAGGCGGGGGCCGGCGTGCTTATCACGGATCGCCTTCAGCTCGGTCTTGATGATCGTAAAGACGCGTTCCTCGCGGGCCAAGATGTCGACCAGGTCGGCGATCGTGGAGAGAAGCTGCTGATACTCGGTGTTGAGTTTGTCTCGCTCGAGGCCAGTGAGTTGGTAGAGGCGGAGTTCGAGGATGGCATCGGCCTGTGGCTCGCTGAAGCAGTACTGTCCCTTGTCATTCAGCCTGGATTCCTGACGGAGAAGTATACCGAATTTCTCGATCTCCTTCTTCGAGAACTCGATCGCTAGTAGGCGAGTACGGGCCTCGTCACGGTTCTGGGAATCGCGGATGATCTTGATGAAGTTGTCGAGGTTCGCGAGAGCGATTAGGTAACCCTCGAGCTTCTCAGCGCGAGTTTCGGCCTCACGAAGGAGGAATCGGGTGCGACGCAGGATAACCTCGCGACGGTGCTCGATGAAGCAGGCGATGGCCTCCTTGAGCGAAAGAAGCTTGGGACGACCTCGGTCAATGGCGAGCATCGAGATCGAGAAGGAGGACTCGAGCGCGGTGTGCTTGTAGAGATTGTTGATGACGACCTTCGGAATGGCGTCCCGCTTGAGCTCGACGACAACTCGCGTGTTCTCGTCGGACTCGTCGCGGATGGCGCTGATGTCGGTGATGATTTTCTCATTCACAAGACCGGCGATGCGCTCGACAAGGGTGGCACGGTTGACGTTGTAGGGAATCTCGGTGATCACGATCTGCTCACGACCGTTCTTGATCTCCTCCACACCGGCCCGACCGCGGACCTTCACGGAGCCGCGCCCTGTCTCAAAGTACTGCCTGATACCACCGACTCCGCAGAGCTGGCATCCCGTCGGGAAGTCGGGACCTTTGATATGCTTCATCAATTCGTCGAGCGTGATATCGGGGTTGTCGACCTGTGCGCAGACGGCGTCGATGGTCTCACCCAGGTTGTGCGGAGGGATATTGGTGGCCATGCCGACCGCGATGCCGGTGCCGCCATTGACCAGAAGGTTCGGAATCGAGGCAGGGAAGACAGTTGGCTCCTCGCGGGTGTCGTCGTAGTTCGGAACAAAATCGACCGTGTCGTGGTCCATGTCCTCCATGAGGACGGCGCCGAGAGGACGTAGGCGTGCCTCGGTATAACGCATGGAGGCCGGAGGATCACCCTCGACGGAACCAAAATTGCCCTGCCCCTCGATGAGGGTCTCTCTCATCGCCCAAGTCTGGGCCATATGGACGAGGGTAGGATAGATCGCCTGGTCCCCATGTGGGTGATAGTTGCCCATCGTCTCTCCAACGATCTTGGCGCACTTGAGGTGCTTGCGAGTCGGCATGACCCCGAGCTCGCTCATGGCAAATAGGATGCGGCGCTGGGATGGCTTCAGACCGTCGCGAGCATCGGGAAGCGCCCGGGAAATGATAACCGACATGGAGTAGTCAAGGAAGGATCTGGAGATCTCTTCAGCGACATCGATCGGTTCGACTTTTTCGTTCTGGTTATACAAGGTATTGGGCCTAAGAGGTGATTTGGAATTAAGTTCGCACAATATAGCGGGGCGAAGCAGTGGGGGGAAAGTACGAAAGTGGAAAAGTCAAAGGATCCAACTCATAAAACAATGGGCGAATCGGGGAAACCTTCCCGCTTTTTCACCTTTTACTTTTGCACCAACTTTTCGAGCTCCTTGACCCTGTCATACAGCTTGCGGAGCTGAGAAATGTAGAAATTTGTCTGCTTGAACTCCTTCATCGGCTTGGCGGGAGCTCCGATCATCATCGCCTCAGCAGGTACGTTCTTGGAGACGCCAGCCTTGGCTCCCAGCACGGCTTTATCACCGATTTCGATATGCCCGGCGAGGCCGACCTGCCCGGCGAGAGTGACATAGGACCCGATCCGCGTGCTTCCAGAGATCCCGACTTGCGAGCATATGATGGTGTGAGAACCGATCTGCACATTGTGGGCGATCTGTACCAGATTATCGATTTTGCTACCCTCGCCGATGATGGTGCGTCCGAATCGGGCGCGATCGACGGTGGTATTGGCCCCGATCTCGACGTCATCACCGATCTCAACAATGCCGGTCTGGGGAATCTTAATATGGCGCCCTTCCTTCAACTCGTAGCCGAAGCCACACGATCCAATGACTGCACCAGGTTGAAGAATGACGCGATTGCCTAGAATGCAGCGCTCGCGGATAATCGCTCCGGGATGCAAATAACATCCCTCACCGAGATGCACCTGACTGCCGACGAGGCATCCGGCTCCAATCACGGAACCGGAACCAATCACGGCCGACTCCCCGATCACGGCCTGGGGTCCCACGGAAACCTGTTGCCCAAGTCGCGCTGAAGGAGAGACGACGGCCGATGGATGGATGCCAAGTTCAGGTGCCACTTCGGGTGGCGCAAAAGCCGCTACCACGGAGGCAAAAGCCGCTGAGGGATTCTCAACCTTCAGGACTACCGGTCCTATCTCCTCCCCGAACTCCAGAGGAACGAAAACTGCACTAGCCTTGCTGAGACGGAGTTGGGCCAGATAGCGAGGATTTCCAAAGAAAGTAATGTCACCCAGGCGAGCCTCCTGCAAGGAAGCAACACCTGTGATTTCCAATTCGCCCGAACCAGTCGGGCACTCACATCCGGCGAGCGCTGCTAATTCCAGCACTCTCATGGGAAAGTGAGCCGTGGCAACGGGGTTGCCGAGTTATTTAGCAGCAGCTGTCTTGGCCGGTGCGTTCTTATTTAGTGTCGTGATTACATCCTGACTGAAATCGAGATCATCACGGGAATAGAGAACAACGGGTACGGCACCGGCGCTCAGTCCGGACTTGTCGAAGACGATGTCATAGCCCTTGGCTTTCACGAGATCGTTCACGGTCTTCATGATGTCGTCGACAATGTCCTTGCGCATACGGAGAAACTGGTCCTGAAGTCCCTTCTGCTTGGAGGTGCGATAGTCGGCAATCTCCTTGTCAAGTGCGCGTGCGGCAGCAACTTTGGTCTGCAGATCCTTTTTCTTGGCATCAGCGTCATCTTTGGCCAGGTCGGGTTTCTGGATGTCGGTATTCAGCTGACTGATATCCTTCATGCTGGCCTTGAGGGTTTCCACGCGTCCATTCAGGTCGTCATTGGCTGCCTTTTCAGCATCAGCGTACTTGGTCTGAGCATCCTTGGTTTTGTAGTACTCGCTGAAAACACGGTTCATATCGATGGTGCCGAATTTAACCTGTGCATTGGCGAAACCAGCGCCACCAAGGACGAAAAGTGCCGCGAGCAGAGAGATACGGATGATAGATGTCATTGTGTGTTGAATTGAATTAAGTCGTATCTATAGCCAACACTAGAAGGTGTAGCCAACATTAAATTGGAACTGGCCGCTTGTCCTATTCCAGGAGTCGGTCATGACGGGATAACCCCAGTCGATACGAATCGGTCCAATCGGTAAATCAATGCGGGCTCCGATACCGACGTCGCCATTCAGTCCACCGGAAGTGTAAGATTGCCCATTTGCAGCGGTGGTAACGGACTGCGGGTTGATATCCCACGCATTGGCGTTTACATAACCCCAATCTGTAAAGAGCGCTCCTCGAAGACGCGGGATGATCGGAAAGGTCAACTCTGCGGTTCCATAGACCGAGGTGCTGCCACCGACAGGATTTCCATAAAAATCCTTGGGACCAACACCTCTGAAGACGAAGCCGCGCATGTCGTTGGCACCACCAAGGTAGAGTTGGTCGAAGATCGGTGGAGTATTTGTCCCCTGAGTGCCGCTTCCCCAAGTATTCACCACACCCACGGAACCCTTTGTAAGGAGAATCATGTCCCACGGAAGGGGAAAATATTTCTTGGCATCGAGCGAGATGCCGTAATCCTGAACCGTTCCGCCAAGACCGCCTCCAGCCACGAATCCGGTCAAGTTAATCGACTGCCCCTTGCGCGTAAGGAAGAGGCTGTCGCGGTTATCAAAATCAACCCCGAGCAGGATGCAACTCTTGGTGTAGGGGGAGTTGTTGGCGGCATTCTGAATGGCCCCCTGTTGCTGCTGTTGCGAAGTCACACCCTGACCGTTTCCGTAGTTGCCTGTTAAATTGTAAATATTGATATTCTCAAGGCGGTATTCTCCCCGCAGCGCAGTGAAGGGAGTCAGTGCCTTGCGAGCTTGAAGCGCTCCGCCGAGGTTCGACTGGCTGTAGACAGGACTTAGGAAGGTAGCGGCATGGTAGTAAAACTCGCCTCCCACAGAGACCTTGTACCCCATGAACCATGGCTCGGTGAGTGACAGGGTGAAATCCTGACGCTGCAGACCGTACTGGCCGCGGATACGGAAACGCTGCCCGGCACCGGTGAAGTTGGGCCAGTTCAAGAGGTCGAAGTTGGACTGCTGCATTTCGGCAAATCCAACCAAACTATCGATGGAGCTGAAGCCGGCTCCGAAATTGAAAGATCCGGTCTTTTTCTCATCGACGATGACATCGAGATCCTTACGGCCTGTAACCAAGGTGTCGACAGGGACCGTGTCGACCTTCGAAAAGTAATTGAGATTCATCAGCCGAGTCTTGCTGACGTCGACCAACGTGGTGTCGAAGATCCCTCCGGGTTGGACCGCCAATTCGCGGCGGATGACTTTGTCCTTGGTCTTCGTATTGCCCTGAACATTGATCAGATTCACGTACGACTGAACTCCTTCATCTACGCGGTACGTGAGATCGATCTGTCCTTGGCCAGCGGGTGTAATTTGTGGTTGGGCTACCATGTCGACATAGCCTCGTGAGCCGTAGTAATCGCGGATCTTCTTCAGATCAGCACCCATCCCTTCCGGCGTGTAGAGGGATCCGGTCCTCATCTTGAGGTAGCGAACCAAATCAGCAGGAGACACGATGGTGGCACCGTCGATGGCTAGCTTGTTAATCCGGTACTGCGTTCCCTCGGATATGGAAATCACCAGATCGACACCCTTGCCATTAGGCAGCGGCGTGGTCTGGACATCAGAAATACGCATGTCTGCGAATCCCTTGTTCTGATAGAGAGTGCGAATTGCCTCTTTGTCCTCGTCCATCTGAGATGGGGTAAGACGACCCGCCTTGGTCAGAAAGGAAAGCAAGTTGGCCGTCTTGGTTTTCATGACCTTCATCAGATCCTTCGGAAGGACGGAATCATTTCCGGTGAAGGAGATGCGGCGAATGACGAGCTTCGGCCCTTCGTTGATCAGGAAGGCTACCTTCATCTTCTTGTCGGGAAGCTCCGTGGACTTCGTATCGACTTTCACGTCAGTGTAATTCTTGTCCTCGTAAAGCTTGAGAATCTTCTGGCGGTCATCGTTGATCCGCTCGTCGCTGAGGGGCTCACCCGGCTTGGTCGCGATTTCCTTACGGATCTTCGTGTTGGGAATGGCCTCCGCCCCCTCGATAATTACCTCCCCCACGGTAGCCCGCCCCTGGAGCAGGACGGTAACCTTCAGTCCCCCGCTGGTCGGTTCTGCAAAAATACGGGCGTTGGAGACCTGACCCGTGGCGTAGAGAGACTTGATATCCTCCTCGACAAGACGATCGTTATAAAGCGCCCCCGGCTTGGTCGCCAGATTGTCCAAGACACGTTCCTTGCTGAGCGTGGTCGGTCCTACGAACTGGACATTGATCTCCTGAATCAACGGAGCCTGACCGGGAACTTGGGCATCCAAACGCGCTCCCGGCAAAAACACCAAAATCGTCGCAACCGCAAGTCGTGCAAACCAGAAAAGACGAAGGAACTTCATGGATCGTTAGTGATCGATTGGGGAAAATTATGAAAAATCAGAAGAGAGAGACGCCTAGGTGATACCAAGAACCCGCAATTAGATGAGGGAGAGGGATGCTGTGGTCAAGACGCTATTTCTCCAATGTCTAGGGAGTATCTAGGCAATCTCTTTTAAAATTGCCGAAATTTCCGCAAGGTTCGCGATGGTATAGTCCGGAGTGACTTCCGCCTGCTCCTCGGAACCAGGAACACGGATCCAGATCGAGCGGATACCGGCATTCTTGGCTCCGGCAATATCGCGCTCCAGGCTGTTGCCGACCATCACCACCTCGTCGGCTGAAACTCCGAGTTCGGTAAGCAGGCGATGAAAAATTTCGGGCTTGGGCTTTCCTATCCCATACTCGCCGGAGACCGCGATGGCCTGAAAAAAGGATTCCAGCCCCGATGCCGCGATCTTCTCGCGCTGCAAATCAGGGGCGCCATTGGTAAGGAGGGCAAGCTTGTAGGAAGGGACGAGCTCAGCCATCAATTCCCGTGCACCCGGCAGCAACCGCTGACGGGCACGGCGGGTGGAAGCAAATTCCAAGGAAAGCATCATCGCGGCATCCTCCGAAGTATTCCTTTCTTGGGCGGCAAGAGACCTGGCAAAGACCTCGACCCGGTAAGCTGTCGCCCATTTCCTCAACGCCGTTAGCTCCGGGGAGTCACCCGTGAATCCTCCCCAAAGACACTCGAAGGAGCTGATCCCAATCGAACGACAGAAGGGGCGACACTCCCCCTCTGCCCAGAGAGACCGCGCAATCGCCATGGCATCGGTCGCAAAACGGGCGGGTTCCACCTCAAAACGAGCGGAAGCCACCGCGGCGACATGGGCAAACGTTTCATGAGAGACCGCCTCGTCGACGGCCAACGTATCATCCAAATCAAAAAGCAGGGCGCGAATTGCCATAAGCGAGAATCATTGCCTGCAACGAACATCTTGAACGAGAAAAAAGACCTCCTGGGCTCTTTTTTCACGTTCTGTCGCTTCTAAACTCCTTGTTTTTCGCGCTTCGCAGCTAAAACAGGCTCCACCTTCCCCAGCGGAAGACAGTTCACGACATCGGCCTTGCTCAGCCACCCCTTGCGGGCGATGCCGACTCCGTAGATGAGATCCTGAAGACCATGGGTTGTATGCGCATCGGGGTTGATCGCGCACTTCACCCCCTTCTCCTTGGCAAGGGGCCACCAGCGCCAGTCCATGTCAAGCCGCCACGGACTCGCGTTGATCTCAATGATTGTTCCCGTCTCGGCTGCCGCATCGATGATAGCGGGGATATTCACCGGATAGGCCTCGCGTGCCAGGAGCAGACGCCCCGTGAGATGTCCCATGATCGTGACATGGGGATTTCTGATCGCACGGATGATCCGCTCAGTCATCGTCTTCTCATCGGCCGTGAATCCTGAGTGAACGGAGGCCACCACATAATCGAGCGTGGCCAGCACCTCATCGGGAAAATCGAGCTCCCCCTCCTTTAGAATATCGCATTCGGTACCCGCAAAGAGCCGGAAGCCGGCCTCTTGGAATTCCTTGGAGTCATTCAGCTCCCGGATCTCAGCCACCTGTTCGGCCAACCTCGCAGCATCAAGTCCGCGTGCCTGGAAGGAGCTCTTGCTGTGGTCGGCGATGCCAAGATATTCGAGACCCAGGTCCATCGCGGCGCGGGCCATCTCGATCAGGGAATTCTTTCCGTCGCTTGCCGTGGTGTGGCAGTGGAAGGTGCCGCGCAGATTGCTCCACTCGATCAGATTTGGGAGGGTCCCATTCTCCGCAGCAACGATCTCTCCCTTGTCTTCACGTAGTTCCGGCTCAATGAAATCGAGCCCAAGAGACCTGTAGAGCTCCTTCTCGTGATGGATGGCAGGGGGTTGCTCCGCCCCCTCGGCCACGGAGAAGCGGTATTCATTGAGTGACCATCCACGCTCCAGAGCACGGCTACGGAGCCTGATATTATGCTCCTTGCTGCCGGTGAAATAGACCAAGGCAAAGGGAAACTCCTCCGGCTTCACCACGCGCAGATCACACTGCACGCCGCCCTGGAGCCTTACACTAGACTTGGTGGGACCGCTGACGATCAACTCCTCTACCAGAGGATGATGGATAAAGAATTCCGAAACTTCTTCGGGGTGCTTCGAGGAAACCAGAATGTCGAGATCCCCGATCGTCTCCTTCCGACGGCGGAAGCTACCCCCTTCACTGATCTGCCCGCCCGCCTCATGGGCACGCAGATCGGAGAGCAGTTGGTCGGCGAGCACCGACACGACATTGATCCGGAATCGTCCGGCATGCTTGCGGTGATCCTCGATTGCCTTCTGCAATTTGGTTTGGGTCTTCTCTCCAAAACCCGCGAGCTCAGCCGCCCTCCCCTCCTTGCAAACCCGTTCCAGATCCTCCACTGAAGAGACTCCAAGCTGCTCGTGGAGAGCTTTGATTTTCTTCGCTCCCAGTCCTTGCAACTCGAAGAGCTCGAAGATCCCCTCGGGAAAAGAGCCCTTCAGTTCCTCATAGTAGGAGAGCTTCCCCGTCGTGACTAATTCGGTAACCTTCTCTGTAATCGCCTTCCCTATCCCCTCGATTTCACCAAGACGTCCTTCCTCAACGATTTTCTCGATCGGTTCGCTCAGCGACTCGAGGGCACGCGCGGCATTCGTATAAGCACGGATCTTGAACGGGTTCTCCCCTTTCAGTTCAAGCAACTGGGCGATATGCTCAAGGACCTCTCCGACATGGGCTGGGGTTTCGGACATGGTTTTATGCTTTTGGCGCAGTGCTTCGTTTTCCTGCGCTCGCAATTCAGTCCTGCGGCGACGATATGCCAGCGCAGCTAGAAACCAGAAACCTTATTGAACTTTAAGAAGTTCGATGTCGAAAATGAGCGTGCTGTCGGGAGCAATCACTCCACCCGCCCCGCGCGATCCATAGGCGAGATTAGATGGGATGAAGAGCTCGATCTTGCCGCCCTCTTTCATGAGCTGTACACCCTCGGTCCAGCCGGGGATGACGCCATTCAACGGGAAGGAGATGGGCTCGTTACGCTTGTAAGAGCTATCGAACTCAGTGCCGTCGATCGTGGTGCCGCGATAGTGAACAAGGACGGTGTCTGTGGCCTTGGGGCTCTTGCCATGTCCCTCGGTAACAACCTTGTACTGGAGGCCACTGGGGGTGGTGTGAACGCCGGGCTTGGTGGCGTTATCTTTCAGGAAAGCTTGGCCCTTGGAGAGGTTAGAGGATGCGTTGGGTGATGCGTCTTGTGCCATGATTGGGGTTGTGTTGAGGGTGATCGTGAGGGCCATTAAGGAAGTAGCCAGGAGGGATTTGAGGTTCATAAGAAAATGGAAAAATGGGAAAAGAGATTAGATAATCAGTCCGCGAATTCACGAATGACCACAGAGGAATTATGGCCCCCGAAGCCGAACGAGTTGCTAAGGGCCACCTTGACCTTGACCTCGCGTGCCTTGTGCGGGACGTAGTCGAGATCGCACTCGGGGTCGGGATTGTCGAGGTTGATCGTGGGAGGAATGATCCCTTCGCGCATGGCGAGGGCGCAGGCGGCCAGTTCAATGCCGCCAGCCGCACCCAGAAGATGACCCGTAACAGACTTAGTGGAGCTTACAGGCACCTTGTAGGCCTGGGCACCAAAGGCATCCTTGATCGCCTTGGTCTCGCAGATGTCGCCGATCGGTGTGGAGGTGCCATGGGCATTAATGTAGTCGACCTCTTCAGGGGTGACCTTAGCGTGCTTCATCGCGATCTGCATGCAACGACTGGCTCCCTCTCCCTCGGGTCGGGGGGCAGTCATGTGATAGGCATCGGCGGTGGCTCCATAACCGACAAGTTCGCAGTAAATCCGCGCTCCTCGCTTCTTCGCATGCTCGAGCTCCTCAAGAATGACGATGCCGGCTCCCTCGCTCATGACAAATCCGTCGCGGTCCTTGTCAAAAGGACGGGAAGCCTTCTCGGGTGAATCATTCAGGGTGCTGAGAGCGCGCATGCAAGAGAATCCCGCCACACCGAGCGGCGTGATGGTCGCCTCGGCTCCACCTGCAATGAAGGCGTCTGCGTCGCCAAACTTAATGATACGCCAGGCCTCGCCAACAGAATTATTGGCAGTGGCGCAGGCGGTAACGATCGCCATGTTCGGGCCGCTGAACCCGTACTCCATGGAGATGAGACCGCTGGCCATGTTGCTGATTATCATCGGTATGGTGAAGGGCGAGAGCTTGGTTGGACCCTTCTCAACGAGCCTGCGAGCCTCGGTCTCAAGGCTCTGGAAACCCCCGATGCCGCTACCCACGATGACTCCGAAACGTTCCTTGTCGATCGTTTCGAGATCGAGTCCGGAATCATCTAAGGCCAGTCTGGTTCCAGCCATGGCGAACTGCGCGAAACGATCGGCCCGACGCGCGTCCTTCGGGGTTTTGAACCAGTTGGTCGGCTCGAATCCCTTCACTTCGCCGGCGATCAGGCAATCAAATCCGGTGGAGTCGAAATTCTCGTAGCGCGTGATACCGGAACGGCCTTCAATGATATTCTTCCAGAAGGTATCGAGGTCCGAACCAACTGGACTGATAACTCCGATACCTGTGATGACAACTCTGCGTTCGCTCATAGAAAAGATTCGCCTAGAAATGGCGTCCTGCAAATGAGTCGAAGCAGGCACCTCTTGGCAACCAAAATCTGCCCACTCGCGGCCACTTCGACAACAAAGTTGTCACTTGCGAAACAATCGATTTGAGGGTCTTTTTGAAGTATGGAGACACCACCGCCCCTTGTTCCCGTTCTTGAAACGAAAGAATCTGACCGATCCTGGTGCATTGGACTCCATCTCTCGGGGCTCTCAGGCATTGTCTTAGGCTTAGCCTTGGCCCATGTCCTAGTTCCGCTGGTGATCTGGCTGATTAAGAGGGCAGACAGCCCTCAAATCGACGCCACTGGCAAGGAGGTGCTGAATTTCCAGATTTCCTTCAGCATCTATTTCCTGATCGCCGGGATGCTCTGCTGGCTGTTGATCGGATTCCTGATTCTGCCCGTTCTTTTTATTATCTGGCTTGTCTGCACGATCCTCGCAGCTGTACGAGCAAGCAACGGGGAAACCTATAGCTACCCGATGACGATCCGGTTCCTAAAATAGGGTCCATCCTCCTTTTCAGCCTTTGCTGCTAAAAGCCCCTTGCGCAGAGAGCTGCAGTACGCCAAATTGCAATTCGATAGGGGGCGTACTGGTTTCGACTCGAAGCTCATTACGCATTCTGCATGCCGAGGATGATTCGTTGGCCTCGTAAAAAATCGAGTCAAAAAAACTAAACGCAGATTACGAAAATCTAGCTCTCGCAGCCTAAGGCTGTGACGCTGACACACTGACGCCTACTAAGTGTGAAGGCGACGCCAGTAGGCTGGCCCTCAGGCGGAAAGACCGCGCCGGGGGGTGAATCGATTTCGTGGTCGATCGGGGGAAAGCAGCGTGCCGCACCGTGGCTGACCCCTTAAATTCAAAGTGCGGTCAAGCATGTGGACGGGTGCCTGATAAGTTCCGGGGACAGGGGTTCGACTCCCCTCGCCTCCACCCCCTGATTATCAGGGGTTTGGGTAGATGATAGGGTAAAACTAAAAACAAAACTAAAGACATCACGATAAACTTCCGTGATGTCGTGGACACTCCCAGATGACTTCTAGGGTGTGACTTCAAATGAAACCCTGCATTCGCCAGGGTGGGCGGAAGGTCCCTTTTGCCTAAAATTTTCCGCGCCCGGATCAATATTCCAGGATACCCAGCGCGTATTTTTTACCCCCCTCCCCCCACCTGTGCAGTTGCAGATGTATGTTTATTGTGATACAT
>Ga0187844_10001835_pt1 | contig 15755 bp, 15 predicted proteins | sample SpaLakP09_SKY_50_FD_134517 | JGI IMG/M metagenome (GOLD analysis project Ga0187844, IMG submission 134517) | Oligotrophic lake water microbial communities from Sparkling Lake, Wisconsin, USA - SP09_SKY_50 | ecosystem: Environmental > Aquatic > Freshwater > Lake | place: USA: Sparkling Lake...
ACTTGCAGTTTCAGGCCAAACAAAACCTGACTGCTGCCGTAACGGACATCCAATCCAACAACATCAAGCATGACGTTCATGGGCAAGCTCTTTGGGTGTGCCTAAGTAGGCCTCAATCACATCGGGGTTGCTACGGATTTGCTCGGCTGAACCTTGCGCAAGTAACTTACCGTAGGACAAAACATAAATGTGCTGAGCGATACGAAAAACCACGTCCATATCGTGCTCAATTAAAACGATGGTGAGTCCTCCTTTTTGCCAAAGCGAATAGACCGTGTCAATCATCTGGGTTCGTTCCTCTGGGCCCATACCAGCCACAGGCTCATCGAGCAGCAAAACTTTAGGCCGCAGTACCAAAGCCAGCGCAATATCGAGAAGTTTTTGATCGCCATGAGACAAATTGCCACTGACCACATCAGCCTTGTGCTGCAATCCTAAAAGCTCCATGACCTCCATCGCTCTGTCACGCGTTTGATTTAGCGGAAAACGGCCATGCATTTGCGCTGATTTACCCATGGGAGATTGAAGCGCCCCCCTTAAGGATTCTTCCACTGTCAAAGTTTTAAAGAGCTTGGCAACTTGAAAGGCTCGACCAATACCCTTGCGGATAATTTCACTGCTGGATAAGCCCACAATATTTTCATCCTCAAGCAAAATCTTGCCAGCATCTGGCTGCAAAGCGCCAGAAATAAGATTGAAAAAAGTGGTCTTGCCAGCACCGTTGGGGCCGATCACAGCCGACAAAGAGCCACTGGGGAAATGCATAGACACATCCGAGGTAGCAGTCACGCCACCAAAGGATTTGCTTAAGTGTTCAATGCGCAGCATCAGCCAACACCAGCTAAGTTTCGCGCAGGCGGCACACCGCCATAGGTTTGCCACGTTGAGCCAGCCAGCCAGCCACAATCCACTGGAAGGTTGATCCCCGTGATGGCAGAAGCAGCGGGTGAAAGCAAAAAGCCAATCGCATCGGCGACCTCCTCTGGCCTGACCATACGCCCCATGGCTGATTGGGCATGAAGATCGGCTGGGTTACGGTCACCCCTGTCAATGGCCGCTTGCAAGCCTTCAGTCAAGGTGTAGCCTGGCGAGACCGCATTGACTCTGACACCAGATCGACCCCATTCGGCAGCCAAGCAGGCCGTAATAGAAATGACAGCCGCCTTGGCTGGCGCATAAGCATGCAAAGGAATGGAACGCGAACCCGTGATCGAAGCGATATTGACAATGGCCCCACCACCCAGCGCAGCCATGCGGGCACCAAACACGGCACAGCACAGGTATGTTCCGCGTTGATCCACTGCAATCACTTTGTCCCATTCAGCCATGTCAAGTTTTTCTGGTGACAATTTCCGCTGCAAGATACCCGCACTGTTGACCAAGCCAGATACCGCCCCATGGTTTTGAAATATCAAGGCCTCAACTTCACGCACCATGGCCTCTTGCAAAACATCGCAAGCATAAAAAGCAACAACACCGGTTTTTTGTGTGGCGGCATCAGACCAAGTGCCTGGTAGATCCAGCGCTATAACCCTGTCACCTCGGGCCACCAAATGCCGTACACAAGCAGCGCCAATGCCACTGGCCGCACCGGTCACCACGCTTAATTTTTGGGGGTTCATACCTTGCCACTCTTTCGGTTTATTTTTTGTAGGAGTTCAAGAGAAAAATCGGTGATGCCGCGCTTAAAACCCAAAGCAAACAAAAGAACGACCAAGCCCAAGGCTAATCCGTGGTATTCAGTAGTGCGCGTGATGATGTCATTGAATAACAGCAGCAAACCAGCACCCACGACAGGACCGATGAAAACATGCAATCCTCCCATCATGATCATAAAAATAGCGTCACCCGACATGGTCCAGTAACCAAAATCAGGAAACGCACCCGACACGAATAGCGCCATCAGTACGCCGCCGATACTGGCCATACAACTTGCCAGTACAAATGCATACAGTTTGATGCGCCAAACATCGATGCCCAAAAACGCTGCACGCTCAGCACTGTCGCGCACCATTCGCAAAGTTGCGCCAAAAGGAGACTGCAAAATAATTCGCATCAACAACAAACACAGCACACCCATCACACATGAAAACCAATACAGGGTGGTATGGTCAGACAAGTTGATGCCTAAAAAAGGCGGGCGAGGAATGCCGCCCATCAAGCCCTGATCGCCTCCGGTCAGAGAAGTCCAGGTCAGAATCACGCTGTGTATCAGCATTTGAAAAGCCAGTGTTAAAAAAGAAAAATAAATTTCTTTTAAACGTACACAGATTGCACCAATAAGCAAACCCAAAACGCCACTGAATGCAATAGCCCCAAGGATGGCAACAGGAATAGAGACTTGTGTTTTTTGCATCAGCAAACCAAAAGCATAAGCGCCACTGCCAAAAAACATCGCGTGGCCAAAAGACACCATGCCGCCATAGCCCACCAAAATATTCAGTGAGCTTGCAAAAATTCCCAAGGCAGCCAAGCGGATTACGAAATCAAGGGTTACCCTAGACTGGATCAGGAGTGGCAGCACAGACAAAAACAGCAGTGCTGCCAAGGCCCAGCCAATATCATGTCGCAAGGAGTTTTGCGTTCTCATGAACGGGATTCCTTACCCAGCAGACCATTGGGTCGCAAAATCAAAATAAGCACCATCGCTAAAAACATCAAGCCCTCTACAAAAAGAGGAAAGCCTATGGTGCCAAATGACCTTATGAGACCAATCATCAATGCGCCAACCAAAGCGCCACTGACGGAGCCCATACCACCAATGACGGTGACAATAAATGACTCAATCAGAATAGAGAAACCCATGCCAGGCGACATGGAACGCACTGGCGCTGCAAGTCCACCTGCCAAACCTGCAAGCACCCCACCAAAAGCAAATACCGCGGCATAAATGAGGCTGGTGTTGATACCCAATGCAGAAGTCATGGTGGGGTTTTGTGCGGCTGCACGAATAATCTTTCCCGTTCGGGAGAAGGTCAAAATACCCCATAGCGCTAACGCAATCGACATGGCTGCAGCGATAAGGTAGACATAAAACACTGGCACCACCCCGCCAGCGATGAAAAAGGGAGGCGCTTGAAACGTCTCAGGCATACCCATAGACAAAAATTCAGCACCCCACACAATTTTGACGACATCATCCATGATCAATACAACCGCATAGCAAACCAAAAGTTGCATCAGCACGTCAGCCTTATAAACACGCCGCATAAGGAATCGTTCGAAAAGGAAACCAAATAAACCCACGCCAATGCCTGAGGCCAGCACGGCAATAGCAAAATTTCCAGTGAGTCTGTAGGCAGTCAGAGCAATATAGGCGCCCAACATGTAAAAAGTGCCATGCGCAAAATTGACCACTCCCAGCACACCAAATATTAGGGTCAATCCTGCGGCGACCAAAAACAATAAAGAGCCAACGATCAGGCCGGTACCCAATTGGGTAACGATGCAAGATGCAGACGAAAAACACTCAAAGAGGGCTTGCGGATTCAATCAGCGCTCCTTGTGGAAATCTTTGGGCAAAACATTAAGCAAAGCCTTTTCGTTTTTTCCACTCCATTTCCAACTCGCTAATTTGTTTCCAACTGCCTGGAACCGGACTTTTCATGAAAGGCTCTTTACCTGACAACTCTCCCCAAGCCAATGCATAGTCGACCAAGGTATGGTCATCTGCTCGCAAAGTTAATTTGCCGTTAGCACCAAATGGAGAATCGATGCTGAGTCCTTCTAAGGCCTGCGCAATTTTTTTACCGTCTGTGCTTTTTGCCTTTTTAATCGCAGCGGTTAAAAATTGAACAGCCGCTGCGTTTTGCCATGCCCAATTCAATGGCAAGTCCTTGAACTTAGCCTGATAACTGCTAGCCCAGTTTGTATTGACCGGAGTGTTGGGAAAACTTTGCAAATAGCGGTTACCCGAGTGAAGTCCTAGGGGAACATTTTTGACATTGGTCAGTACGGCATAGTCGGCAGCATTGACAGAGAAAAATTGTTTTCCGCTGAAAAGCGCATAGATATTTGATTGATCAATGAAGGAAGTTAAGTCTCCACCCCAAAGGCAAGAGTAAATTGCCTGCGGGTTGACCTGAAGCAAACGTGTGATGACTTCGCTGTAGTCGGCTTGGAACAGCTTGGGCCAAGCTTCGCCAACAACCTCAACGTCTTTGTTGAAGAACTTGAGATACTCAGCAAATTCCGCTGTAGTGTCGCGTCCATACGCGTAATCGGGAGAACAAGTCATCCAACGGCGCAAATTCTTTTCTTTCGCGACTTTGGCCGCGTAGGCACCTCCAATAATGGCATCGTGTACACCTTGTCTGGCGCAACGAAATGACATTGGAGTGCGGATTTTGGGGTCAGCAGTAAGTGAGGACGTTTCAGAGCAAGTGTGGATAACCAGAACACCCAAGTCGCGAGCTACCTCGTGCACAGCAAAGGCGCCAGAAGAAGCCTCGGCATCGATCAAAATTTCACAGCCATCGGAAGTCACGAGTTCACGCGCTACCCGAGCGGCCTCCTGAGGCTGGCCTTTGGAGTCTCGGATGATCAGTTCAATTTTGCGACCACCAAAGCCGCCACTGGCATTGAATTTTTCAACTTCCATATTGGCCGCGTTGCTAGAGGACTGACCCAACATAGCCACCCTGCCTGACAAAATGGTCGGCATGCCAACCCGAATGGGTTTGTTTTGAGCCAAAGATATGGCGGGAAAACCAAGGCTGCTGGTCCCCGCAATAGAAGCAGCGCTTTGAATTAAAAGGCGACGCTTGGGGGACGCTAAAACTGGACTGTGTTTTGAATTCATGCTGTTGTCTCCGTATCTCGAACTTGCTTTTCGTTTTAAGTATAGGGTAACACTTATAGCTAAATACCTGCCAGTTTTAAAAAAATCACAGCCCATCTTTGGCAAGCCGCAATCCAGTCATTTGCCAACGGGCATGGGTAGGGAAAAAATTACGGTAAGACGCTCTTGAATGTCCCGCAGGCGTGTAAGCAGAGCTACCTCGGATGACCATCTGATTGACCATAAACTTACCGTTGTACTCACCAGCAGCACCTGCCCAAGGCCGATAGCCCGGATAAGGGTTGTAGTTGCTGCTGGTCCACTGCCAGACCTTGCCAAATAAGTCCGTGCTCTGTGCCAAATGAGATTTGGCAAAAGCCTCCCATTCAAATTCTGTAGGCAGGCGAGCACCGGACAAGTTTGGAATATTTTGACTGGCCCAGCGTGCAAATGCATCTGCTTCAAAGTAGCTGATATTGGCTACTGGCGCATGCATATCTAGTGCTGAATTGCCATCAAGCGAAAAACGAGAAAGTTGTGCTTCGGTTTTAATATTCCAATAAAGTGGCGCAGAAATTTGATTGGCTTGGAGCCATGCCCAGCCAGCATCAAGCCACCATTGAAAGTTTTGATAACCACCGTCCTGCATGAATTGAAGCCACTCTGCATTACTCACCAATCTATTGGCCATGGAGTGAATGGGATTGAGAGCCATATGCACAGGCTCCTCATTGTCAAAATGAAAAGCCGCTTTATCAAAACCAATTTCAACCAAACCACTCACGCCAGCTAGCCACTGGCATGGCGTGTCTTTGCTAGACACAGCATTACTTTGCAAAGCATATGCAGGGAAAAGAGAGTTTTGAGAGAAGAGATGGTGAATATCGGTGAGCAGTAACTCTTGGTGTTGCTGCTCGTGATTGATGCCCACTTGAATTAACCACAACAAATCAGGTGAAGAATTTTTTTTCAAAAGTTTTTTCACGCGGTCTTCAATATTCTTGCGCCATTCAAGCACTTCAGAAAGTGCTGGACGGGTTAACAGTCCACGTTGCGTTCGCGGATGCTTATCACCAATGCCGTTGTAATAGCTGTTGAATAAAACAGCAAAAGCAGGATTCCAGAAGGCGAAGTTTTCTTCAAAGGGTTTGAGCACCATGACCTCGTAAAACCAAGTCACATGAGCCAAATGCCATTTAGCCGGACTGGCGTCCTCCATAGACTGAGATTGGCAGTCTTCGGCAGTCAGATTTTTTATGAGGTCGCAAGAGTATTGCCTTGAGCTTTGGAATTGTTCTAACAATGCATTTGCTGAAACTGATGGGGATGAGGTTTTATCGAGCATATATAACAGCGAAATAGTCATTGGGATCGGTCCAAATTTGGACAGATGCAAAACCGGCGTTTTCTAATAATTCTTTAATAGATTCAATTGTGTATTTATGGGAATACTCCGTATGAATTAGCTCCCCCTTTTTGAATGTTCTGGAATGTCCTAGCCATGAAACAGTCAAGTCTTCAAGGGCCTCAAGATAAAGCTCAACTCTTTTCAAGGGATGATTTATCTTGACCACATGACGAAATTGGTCCACTTGGAAGTCAGAGCCCAAATGAGCGTTAACCGATCTCAAAATATTGAGATTGAACGCAGCTGTCAGTTTGAGCGGGTCATCATATGCCGCCATCAAAATTGAGTCCTCTTTCATGAGGTCAACACCTATGAGCAATCCGCCACCCAATGCTTGGTTCTTTATTTGACGCAGGAGCTTAAGTGCTTGCGAACCGATGAAGTTACCGATACTTGAGCCCGGATAAAAGAAAGTTCTTTGGACGTTGTTTACAGCGTCAGAAATGATGAGCTGTTTAGAGAAATCCATACCTATGCATTGCATACGAATCTGGGGATATTGGGTCTCGAGATTTCTAATTGCATCATGCAAAAAATCAGCTGAAAAATCGATGGCAATGTAGTCACAGGGCTTGAGCGCAGCAAATAGGGATTCTGCTTTTAAACAATTTCCAGCGCCCAAATCTATCAAGGTACCGCCAACGCCAACGGCATCGACAATTTGATCAATGTATTCAAAAAGAATATTTTTTTCAGTTTTGGTTGGATAGTATTCTGGGAGTAAGGTGATAGCCGCAAATAGGTTTGAGCCTAAAGGGTCATATAAAAATTTCGGTGAGATAGAGGCAGATTGCGCAAGTAAGCCCATCTCGATCTCGGGCACAAAACTATGAGAAAGGGTTGCACTAACTTCTAAAGTTTTGGTCGATTGCATGAATTTTTTAATGATATTTAATTTGCCTTTTATACAGCATAAAGATGCTCTTTTTGCATCGTCAATCTGAATCAGTCATCGGATCAAAGTCTTTACAAAAAGAAAGCAGGTCGGCCAAGCTGTCTACCTGCATTTTGACCATCACTTGAGCCCTGTATTTTTTTACCGTGTCCGGCATCAAGTCGGTAATGGCTGCAATGCGTTTGTTACCGTGCCCCAAAAGCATCATGGAAAAAATAAGCTTTTCTCGTGAACTCAGCGTTTGATACAAACTTTCAACCTGGCTTAAACGCGCATCGTTTTGCTGGAAATTTAAATCTAATGCAAGGCCTTTTTCTACCGCGTGCAAAAGTTGGGAATGGGAAAAGGGTTTCATTAAAAAATCTACAGCCCCGCACTTCATGGCGTCGATGATTTCTTGGCTGTGACTCTCCCCACTCATGTAAATGATGGGCAAGTGCCAAGATTGAGCAGTCAGTGCTTTTTGTAAATCTAAACCCGTCATCAAAGGCATCCGCATATCCAAAACCAAAACAGCTGGAAAAATACGATTGGCTGAGGTTAAAAAATCTGTCGCACTTCCATAATCAGTGACGCTGTAACCGGATTGGCTAAGCAAGTCACCTAAATGGATTCTGATTTCGGAATCATCATCCACTAAATAAATATGTCCTTTATTATTCATATTTTAGGAAATATCATTCTGCAAGTATTTTTATTAATAATAAAGAAATCATTTGAAAGAATTCAACCTTAAATTATAAATTAAACATATATTTGGAAAGTATCCCCATTTCGGTATGGATAAAGATTAGATTAGGTTCAATAATAAATATATGTTGAAATTCAATTTATTATCTAAATGAGTATTTACTCATCTCCAAACAACTCAACGCTTGTTGAAACAGGACGCATGTTGCGCAAGTTTCGCGAAAGTAAGGGATGGACGCTTGCAGAAATGAGCAAAAAACTCGGCATGCGAGAAGAACAAATCTTGGCGATTGAAGAAGGCAAAGAAGATCACTTCAAAAAAAATGCTACGCAACCTTTGGAGTGGTTTGCTCGTTTATACGCAAAAAAACTTGGACTTAATTTGCCTCACCTCTACATAAGTGATATTCAAAGAGCACCCAGCAATCTTCAAGTCAAGATTGCGTCGCAAGCCATACCCGCGTTTTTGAAGAAAAACGTTTCTCTATGAAATTGAGCGTGGCGCAATTTAAAGGCGAAAAGCGAATCACGGGTTAATTAATTTTGAAACTATTTAAAAAGTGGTTTTCCACTGACTTAGCTATTGATTTGGGCACAGCCAACACCTTGATTTATGCCAAAGACAGAGGTGTTCTGTTGAATGAACCTTCCGTTGTAGCCATCAGGCACGCTGCTGGGCCAGGTGGTAAAAAAAACTTGATGGCTGTAGGCCATGACGCCAAAAGCATGCTGGGCCGCGTACCTGATTACATTGAAGCCATACGGCCCATGAAGGACGGTGTCATAGCCGACTTCACCATAACTGAACTGATGCTCAAGCATTTCATTCGCAAAGTTCATCCCAGCAGTTGGTTGCGCCCAAGTCCAAGAATCATCATCTGTGTTCCTTGCGGTTCTACCCAAGTCGAGCGCCGTGCTATCCGTGAGTCAGCGCTGGGTGCGGGTGCTTCTCAAGTCTATTTGATCGAAGAGCCCATGGCCGCAGCGATAGGCGCTGGTCTGCCAGTGGCAGAAGCCTGCGGTTCCATGGTGGTCGATATAGGTGGTGGCACGACAGAGGTAGCCATCATTTCTTTGGGCTGCATGGTTTACAAAGGCAGCGTGCGTATCGGTGGAGACAAATTCGACGAGGCCATTGTCAACTACATCAGAAGAAACTATGGCATGTTGGTTGGAGATCAAACTGCTGAAATGCTCAAAAAAGAAATCGGCATAGCCTACCCAGATTCGCAGCTCAAGGAAATGAATATCACAGGCCGCAACCTGAGCTTGGGCATTCCACAATCTTTCATGGTTTCATCCTCAGAAATCCTAGAGGCACTGTCAGAACCGCTTAACGGTCTTGTCATGGCAATCAAAATTGCGCTAGAGAACACACCCCCTGAATTAAGCTCCGATATTGCCGAGCGTGGCATCATGCTGACAGGAGGCGGTGCGATGCTCAAGCACTTGGATAAATTAATAGCGCAGGAAACAAGCTTACCGGTTTTACGAGCCGAGGAACCTTTGACATGCGTCGTTCGGGGTTGTGGGATGGCGCTTGAACACTTAGACAGAGTGCAAGGCATCTTCGTGAGTGAATAAAGGATGAGACTAGATCCGCAAACCACTATTTTCATGATTTGCTTTATCTACTTGATTTTGCATGGCGTCATTTGGCTTGCATTACAAGAATACCGAAGCTATCAAGTCAAGTTATGGTGCTTCTCGGGTATGTGCAGTGGAATAGCTGTCATTTTATTGGCTACAAGGGGAAGTATTCCGGAATTTGTTTTTCTGTACATCTCCCAACTTTTTATGTTGGTTGGCAATGGAGGACGGATGATGGCACTGCGTATGTACCTTCTGCCAGAGCCTCAGCATAGGCAATTTCAGATTTACCACTTCATAAACATCACTTATTTTTTAATATTCAGCTACTTGATTTATTTTCAGCAAGCCGAGTGGGAAGCTTTGATCTTGTTCAATGGTTTCTACGCCTTACTTTGCTTTGAATATTTTCGCATTGGCTTACAACTCAATAAATTAAAAAAATCACTAGGCGCAGGATTGCTGATGGGAGCTGGCTTGACTTTAACGACAACGCTTGGTGTTCGTACCGCTGGAGTCTTCTCGGCCGGAACTATCGATGATATTTACGCACCCAGTTGGCATCAAGCAGTGATGGTGATCGGGCAGTTTGTTGCCATCACGCTGAGCAATATTGCTTTCTTACGCATCTTTTTAGAAAAAGCAGAAAGGCAGAAATTAGCAGTGGCCAGAGAATTAGCCATTGCCCATGAAAGGGCAGATGCTATGCAGCGCAACAGCATGGAATTGCAGAAGCTTTTACAAGAACGAGAAGAAATCATTCGGCAGCTCAGTATGCTGAATAAAACAGCGGGAATGGGTGCATTGGTTGCCAGCTTGGCGCATGAACTCAATCAACCTTTAGCCGTCATTCAAATGAATACAGAAATGATTGATTTGGTCATAACAAACAATGCTATGGATTCAAATCAAACTTCAAGTATTCAAAAAGCAATGACGGGTTTGAAAAAAGCCAATCAACGAGCAGCAACCATTATCAGCACCCTGCGAAACATGTTTGCCCATGGGAGCAAGTCTTTGTCGGTCTTTGATTTCAATGATTTAGTCAAAGACATTTTGTTGCTAAGCCAATCAACATTAAAACACCAGTTAATCGATTTGCAATTAAATCTCAACCCACATACTTTGGTTTTTACAGGAGACAAATCACAATTGCAACAGGTTTTGCTCAACTTGCTTACCAATGCCTGTGAATCCTTTAAAGCTGATTTTCAAAAATCAAAAGTCATTTCATTGACAACGCAAACAGAAGACGGAAACATTGTTCTCACCATCAGTGACAATGGATGTGGCATTGACCCTGAAATGCAAAATTTCATATTCGAGTTGTTGCGAACCAGCAAAGAGGACGGTATGGGAATTGGTTTGTGGCTGAGTAAAACCATCATTGAATCTCACAACGGCACAATTGATTTCATCAGCAGCAGCGATATGGGAACTACTTTCAAGGTCTCGCTCCCTGCTACCAAAGAGGAAATGTGTTTTTAAGAAACCCTCATCCTAGTTGCTGGGTAATTAAGCAGGCGTGCGAATCAAATAATCAAAAGCACTCAGCGCAGCTTTGGCACCCTCGCCTGCTGCGATAACAATTTGCTTGTAGGGCACTGTAGTCACGTCGCCTGCCGCAAAGACCCCCGTTAAATTGGTGTGGCCTTTAGCGTCCACCACAATTTCACCAAACTTGCTCAATTCAATCGTGCCTTTTAAAAACTCGGTATTGGGAATCAGACCAATTTGCACGAAAACGCCTTCAAGTTCCACCAAATGTTCTTGCTCGGTAGACCGGTCTTTGTAGCGCATGCCATTGACCTTTTGGCCGTCACCAGTGATTTCGGTGGTTTGCGCATTCAGATGAATGCTCACATTGGCTAAGCTTTGAAGCTTGCGAACCAAGACCGCATCGGCTTTCAATGTGTCTGCAAATTCAATCAAAGAGACATGGGCCACGAACCCAGCCAAATCAATCGCGGCCTCCACGCCAGAGTTGCCCCCGCCAATCACAGCCACACGCTTGCCTTTAAACAACGGGCCATCACAGTGCGGACAATAAGCCACACCTTTGTTCTTGTAAGTTTGCTCTCCAGGCACATTCACATTACGCCAGCGCGCACCGGTCGACAAAATAACACTGCGCGCTTTCAATACACCACCATTGGCCATATGCACTTGAACCAAACCACCCTCTTGTGTAACTGGGACAATTTTTTCAGCCCGCTGCAAATTCATGATGTCAACTTCATAGTGACGCACTTGCGCTTCTAATGCGGCAGCAAACTTGGGTCCATCCGTGTCAAGCACCGAGATGTAATTTTCAATCGCCATGGTGTCGTTGGTTTGACCACCAAAACGCTCGGCAGCAACGCCTACACGAATGCCTTTACGAGCGGCATACACAGCGGCTGCGGCACCCGCAGGACCTCCACCAACGATCAATACATCAAAGGGTTCTTTTTCGTTCAGTTTGACCGCGTCACGTTCTGCGGAATGGGTATCGAGCTTGCCAACAATCTCCTCCAAACTCATTCGCCCTGAACCAAAGACTTGGTCATTCATGTAAACCATGGGCACAGCCATGACTTGGCGCGCTTCTACTTCTGCTTGATGCAAGCCCCCGTCAATCACTGTAGTTTGAATCTTGGGGTTGTAGATAGCCATCAAGGTCGCAGCTTGAACCACGTCCGGGCAGTTATGGCAAGACAAGGACATGTAAACCTCAAATTTCATGTCCTTATCCAGTGCCTTGATTTGCTCGATCACTTCGGCCTCCACCTTGGGCGGGTGACCGCCTGTCCAAAGTAAAGCCAATACCAAGGAAGTGAACTCATGTCCCAAGGGAATGGCAGCAAAACGCACACCACTGTCTTCGCCTTGTTTGACAATTTGAAACGATGGCATGCGCGCATCGTGTCCAGAATCATCAAAACTCACCTTGTCAGACAACCCAGCAATCTCCTCAAGCAGTTCGCGCATCTCTGCACTTTTCTCACCGCCGTCGAGCGTTGCAACCAAACTGATGGGGTTGCGCAAGTTTTGTAAATAAGCTTGCAACTGGGTTTTCATCTGTGTATCGAGCATTTTTTTCTCTCTGTCTGTCTTAGATCTTGCCAACCAAATCAAGTGAAGGTGTCAAAGTTTTAGCGCCCTCATTCCACTTGGCAGGGCAAACTTGACCGGGGTTGGCCGCTGTGTATTGAGCTGCTTTGAGTTTGCGCAGTGTTTCTTTGACATCGCGAGCGATTTCGTTGGAATGCACTTCAGCGGTTTTGATGTGGCCTTGGGGGTTGATAACAAAAGTGCCACGCAAGGCCATGCCGTCTTCTTCAATGTGCACACCAAATGCGCGGGTTAATTGATGTGTGGGGTCACCGATCAAGGGGAACTTAGCCTTGCCAACAGCGGGGGATGTTTCATGCCATACCTTGTGGGCGAAGTGGGAGTCGGTGGTAACGATGTAAACCTCAGCACCAGCTTTTTGAAATTCAGCATAGTTGTCCGCTGCATCTTCGACTTCTGTGGGGCAGTTGAAAGTAAAAGCAGCAGGCATGAAAATCAAGATCGACCACTTGGCTTTGAGAGATTCGTTGGTGACTTCAATGAATTTGCCGTTGTGAAAGGCTTGTACTTTGAAAGGTTGAACTTGGGTGTTGATCAGAGACATGGTGATTCCTTTTTTGAATTGATAAAAACTATCGAATGAGAAAATCTCATTGAAGCGAATCATAGTCCCTATTGGGGATTACCCTGATTGCTTGTGTCAATGGCAGATATTGACTCAAGCTAAGACGCATTTAAAGCAAAAAAACGCTGTCAATGGTGGAATTTTTCAGGGTGTATGATGATTTTGTGAAAGAGTTAATACCCCACTACGCTGAACTCAGCGACGTCCATTCTTTGCTACAAAAACATGGTTTTTGCGTACTCAATGCAGCAAAAGTCAGTCAATGGATTGGTTGCTCAAAAGATGAGTTAAACGATTTGTCCTCTGATTGGGCAGATATGCCGCATGACAAATACCTCAAAGACGGTGGTCGCTACCGCCGTCGCCGTCACAGCAGTTTTATATTTGAAGACAACACACTGACACAAGTGCCACACAGAGCGCATTGGCAGTCACTCGACTACAACGCACTGCACGGCGGAATGGAACGTTGGTTCGAACCGGTGTTGAACACCACCATTGCTAAACCAGCTTGGTCGAAAATTCTTTACAAACTGGCACAGACTGCGACCCAGTTAAGTGCGCCCATACAAAAAACATGGTGTATCGAGGCGCATCAATTTCGTATCGATACAACGGATGGCATCGGTCGACCAACGCCAGAAGGAGCGCATCGTGACGGCGTCAATTTCGTGGCTGTGTTTATGGTGGATCGCCATGACATAAAAGGTGGAGAAACGCGTGTATTTGATGCCAATGGACCTCACGGAGAAAGGTTCACCTTGTCGCAGCCTTGGTCGTTAGTGCTCTTAGATGACACCCGCATGATTCATGAAAGCACGCCTATTCAGCCCCTCAACAAACCAGGCTACCGCGACACACTGGTTGTGACTTTGAGTGAAAATTATTTTCAAAATGCAGTAGCCCCAACACCTTAAAGCTTTTACTTTGCAAGCTGTACCCAACAGCTATGACCTTGCGAAGGCGGCCATTTGAAAGCAATCGTCTTGTCTTTCACATAAAAGTGGCAGAATGCGCCGGCGTGTAGCACTTTGCGGACTTTCACTGAGTTCCCGATGGCTATGAATCCCAAACCCACAGCCAATGCAGCCTCAGTGCAGCCTTTTGTATAAATGATCACATTAGTAATTGCTTCTTATGGCTACGGTCACCTAGCAGCTCACTGCATCGAGTCGATTCTTTCTCAAACAGTTTTACCCGAGCGCATCTTGTTTGTTGATGATGGTGCGCATGATTGCTTGCACCTTGAAAATTTATACCCTGAAATAGAGTTCATTCACCGGCCTAAAAACCTGGGAACTGTGGCTAACTTTCAAGACATACTTTTACGAGTCGAAACAGAATACGTGATGTTTCTTGGTGCAGACAATTGGATCAGATCAGACACCATTGAACTGCTATCTAAAGAGAACGCGGACATCGTGACATACGACATCGTTGTCACTGGGGAGTTGAAGGACGAAATACTGGAACGCGTCCCCGGTGAATCCATCAAACTCAATGGAGACCACTACTGGCATCGCAAAGACAAGCACCATGGATCCATGATGTACAGAACAAAACTCGGTCAACGTGTCAGATATGAAAACAGATTTTCCAACAGCAGCGCACACCCCCAAGAAGATTGGCGTCTTTGGGACTTGATGTTGGCTTCAGGCGCATCGGTCAGCAGCATTCCCCAAGGACTTCTGTTTTACAGAAGACACAGGGAGAACTTTTTAAAATACCAATCCGAAAATTCGCTTTGCAGCGTGGTCACTGCATAAGTTTTTGACAGACATTGATCTGATCGAAAGTTGACAATGAATCAAGACATTCTGAATGTGCTCGGAAAACCACTTGTACCCTGCTCTTACGATCCATTGACAGGTTTTTTTCGAGACGGGTGCTGCAACACGGATGAACAAGACCAAGGCAGCCATGTCATTTGCGCAAAAATGACTCAGGCATTTTTAGACTATTCACTTGCACAGGGAAATGACCTGATGACTCCCCGACCAGAGTACCGGTTTAAGGGACTCAAAGCTGGAGACCGCTGGTGCTTGTGCGCACTGAGGTGGAAACAAGCTTTTGATGCCGGCGTAGCCCCTGAAACGGTGCTTGAGAGCACCCATATCCGAGCGCTCGATTACGTGACCCTCGAGCAGCTGAGGTCTGTTTTAAGAACTTGAAGACATTGAATGAGCACTCTGCCAAAGCCTGCGCCACGATTTAAAGGCAATAAACAAAGCCTACCCAGCAAGCCTTGTCGGGCCTGTGGGCGGGACATGACGTGGCGCAAAGCTTGGGCTAAAAACTGGGAACAAGTGCTTTATTGCTCGGATGCTTGTCGAAAAAACAAAACACCTGTCAAGGGCACATGAGTTATTCCTTGGTTTGGTTCAAACGCGACCTGCGCTGGAAAGATCATGCTGCGCTTGCACAAGCGGCTCAAAAAGGTCCTGTGAGATGCATTTATGTCATCGAGCCCGAACTGTGGTTGCAACCTGATTGTGCACTTCAACACTATGAATTTATACGTGAGTCGTTAGAAGTACTGGACGCACATTTACGCACCATGGGTGGATGTGTAGAAATTCATACAGGCGAACTTACAGAGGTATTGATGCAACTCTGGCGAGAGGCGCCATTTTCAGGACTTTATTCTCACGAAGAAACCGGCAACGGGTTTACCTATGCCCGTGATCTCAAGGTTGGCGCATGGTGCCAAGCT
>Ga0187844_10001836_pt1 | contig 15754 bp, 13 predicted proteins | sample SpaLakP09_SKY_50_FD_134517 | JGI IMG/M metagenome (GOLD analysis project Ga0187844, IMG submission 134517) | Oligotrophic lake water microbial communities from Sparkling Lake, Wisconsin, USA - SP09_SKY_50 | ecosystem: Environmental > Aquatic > Freshwater > Lake | place: USA: Sparkling Lake...
CTCGCGGGCAAGCGTGTGCTCGTCAGCGGCGGCACCAAGGGGCTCGGCCGTCGTCAGATCCGCCTCGACATACGCGACGCCCTCAATTGGATTCTTGATAGTCCGGGCGGCGGAGATGACCTGCGCGCCACCAGCGAGGAAACGCTCGACCGTGGCACGGCCGAGCCCCTTGGTGCCGCCGCTGACGAGCACACGCTTGCCCGCGAGTTCGTTGGGATCGGCCTCGATGCTCATACCGTCGTCTCCAGCGTCTTAATCGCGCCGTCCTCCAGCGTGAAGCGGTAGGTGAAGCGCAGCGGGCTGCCGGGAAAATCGCCGTGCGCGGGGCCTTCGACGATGACATCGCCGCCGTCGTTTCGGACGGTGTCGGGCGTAAAGATCGCCTTCACCAGCATCACCTCTTCCTCGAACAGCCGGCGGATCGCCGCCTGCCCGTCGAAGTGCTTGCCGTTGTCGATGAAGACCGCGTCGGGCCGGAACGGCTTCAGCATGCCGTCAAGATCGAGACGGGCATTCGCCTCGACATAGTTGGCGATCGGCTTGGGCAGGTCCATCAGCATGGTCATTTCCTCAACGTTGATGAGGATGATCTAGCGATGGACTAATCCCGTGATAATCGAGACAAAGCGGCATGAGGCATCGCGATAACCGGGACAATCATGCGTCATTCCCTCATCGAGCTTGAGGCCGTTCTCGCCATCGTCCGGTGCGGCTCGTTCCGTGCGGCGGCGCTCGATCTCGGCATGTCGACCACTGCCATCAGCAACGCAGTCGGCAAGCTTGAGCGGGAGCTTTCGGTTCGCCTGTTCAACCGCACCACGCGCAGCGTCTCGCTCACCTATGCGGGGCGCAGCTTCGTCGCACAGATCAAGCCGGCGCTCGAAGACACCCAAAAGACGATGAACACGGCGCGTTCCCAACAGGAGACGCCGTCCGGCACCTTGCGGATCAACGCCTTCGCGACTGCCGCGCGCGAAATCATGGCGCCACTCATTCTCACCTACCTTCAGCGCTACCCCCAAGTTCACATCGATCTCGTCACCGAGGGGCGGCTGATTAATGTCGTGGCGGCCGGCTTCGATCTCAGCATCCGCAGCGCCGATCTGGTGCCCAGCGACGCGATCGCCATCTCGCTTGGCCAGATGCGGCGAATGGCGGTGGTCGCATCACCGACCTTTCTTGCCGACAGCACCATCCCGCAGGTGCCGCAACAGTTGCTGGGCTTTCCTTGCCTTCGGATACGCCTTCCCAACGGGGCCTTGTTCCGATGGCGTTTTGAGAAAGGCGGCGAAGAGCTGCAGGTCGACGTCGAGGGCCCGATCACGCTCGACGAAGCATCGCTCGCCCCGATCGCGGTGACGAACGGTGTCGGGATCGGATACTTCATGGAGCCTGACGTGCGTGAGGACATCGCGGCTGGACGACTCGTCCGCATCCTCGAAGACTGGACGCCGCCTCTCGCGCCGCTGTGCCTCTACTACCCCAACCGACGCAATTCCTCAGCGGCCTTTCAGAGGTTCGTCGCGCTCGCTCGGGATTTTGCCGCCGGACGACTTTGACCCATAGTCGGTCATTGGGGGCACCTCACCAGCTTCCCATCTTCTGCCATTCGTTCATATTGGAAATAGCGCATCTTCCACCGTCGCGCTGGTCGGACGAACGTCCCGCAAAGGGTAGAAAGCAGACATCAGTGATGGAATTCGAAGCCGCAGCGAGTGCAAACCGCATGGGGCTCAGCAAGGATCGTCCTCCATGGACTTCGCTCGTTCCAGTAGATGCTCTGTCGGCAACGCGGACATGCGGAGCTAAGGTCAACATCCCGTTGCTAGCGAGCCAAGCCGCTGTCAGCCAAAAGCTTGCGCCAGCAGCCATAAGCAAGACTGCGACCGGTGCGAGCGCGATCGCAATGGGCCGGGCGAGAGCCGCCAGCTTCAACTTCGTCGCAGGCTTCAACGTCATTGACCGATGAGTAGCCAACTCGCGAATGGCCGCAAGTGGGCGAGAGCGAATCTGACCGACCGTCAACCATTGCAGCAAGCGCCGTGGATCGGGGCGCTTCCGCTAGGGAACCGGGACGATACTAAAATAGTCTGATCCCATGCCGGCCATCATCCACCGGCCTAAGCCGCAGGTATCAGCCGCCCCCCCTGATCTCGGCAAACACCTTCATAATAATTTCGAATACGTTGAAAAACCTCTTTGTTTCGCTGATGATCTGCAACGAACCATTCAATTGGCATCTTTCCCGATCGAAATATTCTAACCAAACTGAAGCATTTACATGTCTAAATATAGTTTTGCCTTGGTTAACCTAATATTTGCGATCTTTACTTTTCCTGGCAAGGTAAAAATGATAGGCTCTATCGCGCATTTCCTGAATATTTATGGTGTTTAGTGCTAGATCGATGTGCCAGGTATTGGTTGCACCGAACCCGGATGCGGACTGTGCCTTCGAAAACTGGTTGAACTCTGACTTTTCGGTATTGCATCCGACAAGCATCAAGATAGCGACAGGAAGGCAATAGATGCGCATCGACACATCTGTGAGAAATTATGGAATGCCCGCGAGTGGGCGGAAGCCGCCCTGCCCTGCCGCCGAGGAGGCCCAGGATCAGACATCCATAATCCCTTTTCTGCCGCCCAACTTCCGCGGCTTTTTCATCACCGCGTTCTGGACACTTTAGGAAGCAGGCTGTGCAAATCCGAGCTTCATGCTCGACGAGGTGCGGACGGCTTTGGCGGGCTATGGTACCCGGCGAACTGCCACGCTATGTCGAACCGTAGATGCCGAACCGGGCTCCTCGTAATACAGAACAAGGATGGTAGCTAACGGGGCAGCGGTGAGGATTAACAGAAAAAGGCCGACCAGCCAGTCGTTGGTATCTAGCGGCTTCGAGAAACTACCGCTGGGCGGCATGGACGGGTTAGGTCGGATAGGGCGCCTGCCGGCTGTCCTCGTATGAACCGGGCGATGCCCGCTAGATTGATGAGCGGACTGCTTGAAATGTAGGCGATCGTAGGCTGCGCGCGCTTCCTTCTTCCCTAAAACGGCATACGCCTCATTGATCTCCTTCGCGCGAGCAGAAACATCCACACCATGATTGGCATCGGGATGATATTGACGGAGGAGCGCCTTCCACGCGGAGTGTATGGTGTCACGACTTGCCGTCGAGGGCACCCCGAGAACGGTATAATAGTCGGGTGATAAAGCCATCTGGTTGTCACCTGTCGCTAAAACGTAAAACGAACCTACACCTGGCGGGCCATCACAATCAAACCTTCACGGCGATCAGAAGAGCGACTTTTGGCGTCAACCGTCAGATGGCTACCATTTCCGTACGCATGTTGGGTATTTCAACAAAACCACAATCGCCTCCGATGCCAATTCTTAGAAAGTGACATAGGCCAGAACCTTTGCGATCAACAGTATCGGACGATCCTTAATGTGTCTGGATGATAGGGCATCCACCACGTTTCCAAGCCGCGCATTTACTGCGGGCGATTATGATGTTGGCACCGACTTGGCGCAATGGAGGAAAGCGATGGGTCACTCGGCAATGGCCCCCGCCTTCCACGTACTTCGCCCTTGGAATGAGGGCCGATTGGTTGGTGCCAAGCGGGCATTTAAGCAGCAGCAAGTTTGGGCCATTCGCTTTTGGCTGGATCAACATCGGCGAATACGTGATCGAGCGCTGTTCGACCTTGCTATCGATAGAAAATTACGCCGCTGTGACGGGGTCAAAGTTCGCATCGGTGATCTGGTATCAGGCGGGCGTGTGCGGGATCGCGCCATCATCGTACAGCAGAAGACCAAGCGTCCTGTTCAGTTCGAACTCATGGATACGGCCCATAAATCAATACGTGTGTGGCTGGAACGGCGCGGTGGTACACTCAACGATTCCGTCTTCCCGAGCCGCAACGATTACATGGCTTACATGAGCACACGCCAATATGCCCGTCCTGTACGGGAATGGGTGATCGGCATCGGCCTGACGCCGCAGGATTACGGAACGCACTCACTTCGGCGAACGAAGGCCTCGATTATCTACAAGGCGACCGGCAATCTCTGCGCCGTTCAAATTCTCCTTGATCACGCAAAGGTTGATAGCACCGTTCGCTATTTAGGCGTCGATGTGGAGGACGCTTTGGAGTTGGCCGAACGAACGGACGTCTAACCGGCCCAATTGCGGTCATTCAAAGCCCCCTGCCTGCTTCCTGACCTCGAATATTCGTTCATGTCGATTTTCACAGCAGAATTGGACGGGGGCAGCAATGGCAATGGCGCGGAGCGGCGGAAAGCTTCCAGTCCGCTATTCTCGATTTTCGCTTACGGTCACTCGTTCAGCAGGGGCAAGCTTGCTCCCCACTTGCGCGAAAACAGCGTCGCGCATTCTGCATCGGACAGATCCTGCCAATACGCCTCGCGGCTTACCCCCTCGACGATGTCGAGCAATATTCGTGCGATCGTCTCGTCCGACCGTTCGGATCGCTCCATCGGGAGGACCGCCGTGACGTATCGCCGGTAGAAGGCGAAATGCTGGTCTCGCCAGGAGCCCAGCCAATGGCGCACGGCGGTGTCCTCCAGCGCCTCCGCCATGAGGATCGTCATGGTCCGTTCGCGTACCCCGCCGTCCGGTTCGCACATGCGGCGGGACAGCTCCTTCAGGGCGAGCAAGGCGTCGTCGGGCAGGTCCTGGCTCAGCTTGGCGTGTATCTTCGCCATCACCCGGTCCATCACGTCCATCAGCAGCCGGATCTTGCTCGACCAGCGGCGATAGACGGCCTGCTTGCTGACGCCGACCGACTGGGCGATCTGCTCGATCGAGATATCGAGGCCCTGCTCGACAAAGGCCGCGATCGCCGCCTCGACGACCAGATGGCCGATCTCCGCCGCTCGTTCGAGACTGGGGCGGCCGCGCCCGGCTACCGGCATCGCGGGGCCGCCATCGCGCAGGGGCAGGACCATCCTGTCACCCATTTTGCCTAGTTCAGCCCGCCGCCCAGCGCGCGGTACAGCTCGACCATGTTGCTCTCGCGGTTGAGGCGGGTGGTGACGAGCAGCTGCTGCGCGGAATAGGCGGTGCGCTGGGAATCGAGCGTCGTCAGAAAGGAGGTGACGCCCGTCCGGTAGCGCGCATCGGAGATCTTCAGGGCGACGTTGGCCGCCTCGACCCGCGCGGTCTGTGCCGCGATCTGCTCGTCGATGGTGCCGCGCTGCGCCAGCGCGTCGGCGACCTCGCGGAAGGCGGTCTGGACGGTCTTTTCATAGGTCGAGACGGCCGCCTGCTGTTGCGCCCGCGCGGCGTCGAGATTGCCGCGCAGCCGCCCGCCGTCGAACAGCGGCAGCGAGACCGACGGCGCGCCGGTATAGGTGAAGCTGCCGCCCGCGAAGAGCCCACTGAGTGCGGTGCTGATCGTGCCCAGTGTCGCAGTCAGCGAGACGCGCGGGAACATCGCCGCGCGCGCCGCACCGATATTGGCGTTCTGTGCGATCAGTTGATGCTCGGCCTGCAACACGTCGGGACGGCGCAGCAGGATATCGGAGGACAGGCCGGTGGGCAGCAGCGGCAAGGCCGCGCCCCCATCGGCCAGGCCCTGTGGCAACAGATCGGTCTGCACCGGCGTACCGACCAGCAGGTCGAGCGCGTTCTTGTCCTGCGCCACCCGCGTCTTGAGCACCGCGATGTCGTTGCGCGCACCCTGATAGGTCGTCTCGGCCTGGCGCGCCTCCAGTTCCGAGGCGACGCCGATGCGGAACTGCGCCCGCGTCAGTTCCAGCGATTGCTCGAACGACTTCAGCGATTCCTGCGAGATGCGCAACTGGTCCTGATCCGAGGCGTAGGTCAGCCACGCCGTCGCGATCTCGGCGATCAGACTGATCCGGGTCGCGCGCTGGGCTTCCTCGGTCGCGAAATACTGTTCCAGCGCGGCGCGGTTGAGGTTGCGGACGCGCCCGAACAGGTCGAGCTCGAAGGCCGAGAAGCCGACATTGGCCGAGTAGAATTCGAGGTTGCGCGACGAGGAGCCCACCCCCGTGCCGAGGCCGGTGCCACCGGTACCAGCCCCCGCCCCTGCACCGGTTCCGCCGCCGGCCGCTCCACCCAGCGCGCCCGCTGCGCCCTGGATGTTGTTGGTATAGGTGCCCGAACCCGACAGGCTGGTCGAAGGGACCAGATCGGCGCGCTGGACACGGTATTGTGCCCGCGCCTGCAGCACATTGGCGGCGGCGATGCGCAGGTCCCGGTTGTTCTCCAGCCCCAGCGCGATGGTGCGGCGCAGGCGGTCGTCGGTGAAGAACGACTGCCACCCGATCCTGGTGACGTCCGGCGCGTCGGAGGCGGCGGGCGGATAGATGCCGTCCTGGGGCAGGGTCGCGGGAACGGCCCCCACCGGGCGGATATATTTGGGGGCGAAGTTGCACCCGGCGAGCATCGTGGCCGCCAGCAGGGCGAGCGTGGATTTGGAACGGATCATGGATCAAACTCCCTGCGGCACGGACGGCGCATCGGGGTGGCCATCGTCGTGCGGACGCACATCGCCCTCGGCCCTGCGCTGCTTGCTGCGGTCGAACAGCCGCATGACGACGACGAAGAACATCGGGACGAAGAAGATCGCCAGGATCGTCGCCGACAACATGCCGCCCACCACCGCGCGACCGATGGCGTTCTGGCCGCCCGCGCCCGCGCCGTTGGCGATGGCCAGCGGGAACACGCCGAAGACGAAGGCCAGGCTGGTCATCAGGATCGGGCGGAGGCGAAGTTTGGCGGCCTCGATCGCCGCGTCGAACGCGCTCAGACCCTCGCGCATCTTCTCCTCGGCGAATTCGACGATCAGGATCGCGTTCTTCGCCGACACGCCGATCGTGGTAATCAGGCCTACCTGAAGATAGATGTCGTTGTTCAGCCCGGTCAGCATGGCGGCCAGCAGCGCACCGACGACGCCCAGCGGCACCACCAGCATCACCGAGATCGGCACCGACCAGCTTTCGTACAGCGCGGCGAGGCACAGGAAGACGATCAGCAGCGACAGGCCGTAGAGCGCGGGCGCCTGACCGCCCGACAATTGTTCCTCATAACTGAGGCCGGTCCAGTCAAGCCGGGTGCCGGGCGGCAGCTTGGCCTGCATCTCCTCCATCGCCTTGATCGCGGCGCCTGACGACACGCCCGGCGCGGCCTGACCCAAGATTTCCATCGAGGGTTGGCCGTTATAGCGGGTGAGCTGCATCGGCCCCTGATGCCAGTCGAAGGAGGAGAAGGCGGTGAACGGCGCCATCGTGCCGGTGGCCCCGCGCACATAGAGGTCGCCGATATCCTCGGGCGCCATGCGATAGGCGGCATCGGCCTGGATATAGACCCGCTTCACCCGGCCGCGATCGATGAAGTCGTTCACATAGGAACCACCCCAGGCGGTCGCGATGGTGCTATTGACGGTCGACAGGTCGAGGCCGAGCGCGCGCGCCTTGTCCTGGTCGACATTGACCTTGAGCTGCGGCGCGTCGTCGAGCGCATTGGGACGCACGCCGACCAGCGACTTGTTCTGCGACGCCATACCGAGCAGCTGGTTGCGCGCAGCCAGCAGCTTGTCGTGCCCGATGCCGCCTTCGTCGACCAACTGCATGTCGAAGCCGGTCGCGTTGCCCAGTTCCTGGACGGCGGGCGGGATGACCGCGAAGATCAGGCCGTCATTATAGCGGGCGAACGCCCCCATGGCGCGACCGATGATCGCCTGTGCCTTGTTCTCGGCGCCCGGACGGTCCTTCCACTCCTTCATCGGGATGAAGGCGATGCCGCTATTCTGGCCCTGGCCTGCGAAGCTGAAGCCGTTGATCGTGTAGACGCCGCGAATGGCGTCGCCCGCATCGCTCAGGAAATGGTCCCGGACGAGGTCGAGGCCCTTCTGGGTCCGCGCCGTGGTCGCCCCCGGCGGCCCCTGGACCAGCGCGATCATCACGCCCTGATCCTCGTCGGGCAGGAAGCCGCTCGGCAACCGCATGAACAGGAAGGCCATGCCCGCGACGATCAGCGCATAGACGACCAGCGAGCGCCCCCAGCGCCGCGCGGTCGAACGGACGCCCTTTTCATAACGGTCGCGCCCACGGTCGAACCGGTCGTTGAACCAGCGGAAGAAGCGCGCGAGCGGGCCATGGCCTTCCGCCTTGTTCGGGTCGTGCGGCTTCAGGATGGTGGCGCACAGCGCCGGCGTCAGGATCAGCGCGACCGCGACCGACAGCACCATCGCCGAGACGATCGTGATCGAGAACTGGCGATAGATCACGCCCGTCGACCCGCCGAAGAACGCCATCGGCAGGAACACGGCGGACAGCACCGCCGCGATGCCGATCAGCGCGCCGGTGATCTCGTCCATCGATTTGCGCGCCGCCTCCTTGGGCGACAGATGCTCGGTGGTGATCAGGCGCTCGACATTCTCGACCACGACGATCGCGTCGTCGACCAAGAGGCCGATCGCCAGCACCATGCCGAACAGGGTCAGCGTGTTGATCGAATAGCCGAACGCCGCCAGCACCGCGAACGTCCCCGTCAGCACCACCGGCACCGCGATCGTCGGGATCAGCGTGGCGCGGAAATTCTGGAGGAACAGGAACATCACGAGGAAGACGAGCACGACCGCCTCGACCAGCGTCTCGATCACCTGCTCGATCGACAGCCGCACGAAGGGCGAGGTGTCGTAGGGGAAGATGACCTTGACGTCGGAGGGGAAGGTCTTGGCGAGTTCGTTCACCCGCGCCTTGACCGCGACGACGGTGTCGAGCGCGTTGGCACCCGGCGCCAACTTGATGCCGATGCCCGAAGCGGGCTTGCCGTTCCACTGTGCCGAGAAGGCGTAGTTTTCCGCGCCGATCGCGACACGCGCAACGTCGCCCAGCCGGACGATCGAACCATCGGTGTTGCTCTTCAGGCGGATCTGCGCAAACTGCTCGGGCGTGGTGAGCCGCGACGAGACCGAAACGGTCGCGTTGAGCATCTGCTCCTTTGGCGCGGGCTGTGCACCGATCTGACCCGCCGACACCTGCGCGTTCTGCGCCGTGACCGCGTTGGTCACGTCCGCCATGGTCAGCGCATAATTGTTGAGCTTGATCGGATCGACCCAGATGCGCATCGCATATTGCGAGCCGAAAATCTGGGTATCGCCGACGCCGGTGACGCGCGACAGCGGATCGGAAATCCGCGAGGCGACGATGTCGGCCAGGTCGTCGGCGTCATGCTTGCCGTTCTCGGAATAAAGGCCGACGAACAGCAGGAAATTCTGTGTCGCCTTGGCGACGATGATGCCCTGACGCTGCACCTCCTGCGGCAGAAGCGGGGTTGCCGCCTGCAGCTTGTTCTGAACCTGTACCTGCGCGATGTCAGGGTCGGTCCCCTGCTCGAAGGTCAGCGTGATCGTCACGCTGCCCGCCGAGGAGGATGAGGACGAGAAGTAGCGAAGGTGATCGATCCCCTTCATCTGCTGCTCGATGATCTGGGTGGTGGTGTTCTCCAGCGTCTGGGCGTCGGCGCCCGGATAATTGGCGGTGATCGACACCGCAGGCGGCGCGATCGCCGGAAACTGTGCGATCGGCAGCGTGCGCAGGGACAAAAGCCCCGCGATGACGACCAGCACCGCCAGCACATAGGCGAAGATGGGGCGGTCGATGAAATAGCGTGACATGGCTGTTACTTCGCCTGTGCCTGGGCCTTGCCGGGCTGCGCGGCCGCGGGCTTGGCGTTGGGATCCCATGGCTTGCCCTGCACCGGCATGCCCGGGCGCAGCATCATGCCGCCTTCGACGATGATCTTGTCTCCGGCCTTCAGCCCGCTGGTCACGAGCCAGTTGTCGCCGACGGACCGACCGGTCTGGAGCGTGCGCCCCTCGACCTTGTTGCCCGCGCCGATCACCATCACGGTCGCCTGCCCCTTCTCATCACGGCTGACGGCGCGTTGCGGCACGAGGAAGGCGTTCGATCGGGTCCCCTCGACCAGCGACGCGCGCACGAACATGCCGGGCAGCAACAGGCCGTTGGGATTAGGGAACAGCGCGCGGATCACCTGCGTGCCCGTCGTCGGATCGACGGTGACGTCGGCGAAGCGCAGCGTCCCCTGGGGACCATAATCGCTGCCATCCTCCAGCTTCAGCTTGACCGGGGCATGGCCGTCACGAGTCAACTGGCCACTCATGATCTGCTGGCGCAGCTTCAGCAGCTCGGCACTCGGTTCCTGAATGTCGACATAGATGGGGTCGAGCCGCTGAATGGTGGCGAGCGCATCGGTCTGCGACGCCGAGACCAGCGCACCGGTCGTGAAGACCGATCGGCCGATCCGGCCGGTGATCGGCGCACGGATGGTGGTGCGGGCCAGATCGATTTGCGCCGTGCGCAGCGCGGCCTGTTGCGCGGCGACGTCGGCGCGGGCCTGGGCGGCGCTGGTCTGCGCGTTCTCGAATTCCTGCTTGGCGATCGCGTTGATCTTGACCAGTTCGCCGTAACGGCGCGCCAGCGCGGCGCTCGACGCGATGCTCGCCTGCGCACGGGTCAGCGCGGCGCGGGCACTGGCGACCTGGGCTTGGTAGGGCGCCGGGTCGATATGGTATAGCGGCTGCCCCTGGCGGACCAGGTCGCCCTCGACGAACAGTCGCTGAGTGATCAGGCCGTTGACCTGGGGACGGACATCGGAGGTTTCGAATGCGGCAGTCCTGCCGGGCAACTCGGTTGTGAGGGTGACAGGCTGCTCGTTCGCCACCACATAACCGACTGGCGCCGGCCCCTGCGCCGCCTGCTGCTGCTGTTGCTTGCCACCAGCACCGCAAGCGGCCAGTGCGAGCAAGGCGGCAGATGCCAACACACGACCCATAAGCCGATTGGAAGACATATCATTTCCCGCTTGAAAAATTGTTTGAGAGCGATCACTCACAAACAGCGGAGTTAGACCCGCCGATCGAGCGCGTCAACCGATTAGAAGAGGCCCCATTGTGACGAATATCGATTGCACAACCCCTACCCGCGCAGAACTGCGCCGGAACATCATCAAGGAGGTCGCCCGGCGCTTGTTCGTCGAAAACGGCTTTCATGCTACGGGGATAGCCGCGATCGCCAAGGAGTCCGGGGTCGCCGTCCAACAGCTCTACCGCGACTTCCCCTCGAAGGAGGACATCATCGCCGCGATCGTCGCGGCCGACTGCGAACGGATTGCCGACCAGGAGACGCTCAACACGGCACTGACGAACCGAGATCGCGCCGGAATCATCAGCTGGCTGGTCTCGACGCCGTGCCGAAAGGATGAATGCGGCGACCGGCTGTTCCTAGAGATCGCGGCGGAGGCGGCGCGCAACGAGCGGATTCGCGCGATCTTCCTCGAGGTACGCGCCGAAGCCTTCACAAATATCAGCCGCGCCTTCGCCGGATTAATGGGTAGCGACGTAGTGGAGGAAGAGCACCGCACCCTGGCGCAGGCCTTCATGATCATCTCGCTCGGCTCGGTCTGCGCCCGGACGCTTCATCAGGAGGCCGTGAAGCCCGCCAGCGATAGGTTGATCAAGTGTCTGATCGACGGGGCAAAATAGTATCAGACTAATCCCAATTTATCCTCAGCCCAAGCCCGATGCGCCAATCGTATTCGGCACGGTTGGCGTCTCCAAGGTTATTGAGGGCCTTCCTGACCGCGAGGCCATCTCCAACATGATGATCGACATGGCGGGACGTGCTGTTCGGCGGCATCTTCAGAAAGCAAATGAACAGATCGGCGCGATGAAGACCCGGCTGAAAATGCCAGACGCTGGCGGCCTGCTCATCCTAATGAATGAGGCCGAGCCAATGATTGACATTTCTGCGATCGGCTACACCCTAAAAACCGCCTTTGAGACGGTCGAAGGCGCGTATCCCCACATCACCAACGTATGGGCAATCGTCGAGAGTCACCGGATCGCCATGCCCGGCGGGCGGAAGGGCTTACCCCACCTACACGCCTTTAAGTCTTTAGACCGTCTGGCCGAACTTAGCTTCATCGAACGATGCTCGGGTCTTGGGAGCATCACGCCGGTTCGCATATGGAACGACTTGAACATCGAGGCGATTGGAGCGCCATGCGCCCGATCTATGACGACGCCCCGCCGATCTGGTCTGCTGCCGGTTTCGTGAACACCGAGATAAGGTGTTTTTGGGACCGGAGGGTGTGAATGCAACGACGGAAGTTCAGCCGGGAGTTTAAGCTCGAGGCGGTGAAGTTGGTCCGGGAGCGCGGAGTATCGGTGTCGCAGGCCGCCCGGGATCTGGACCTTCACGAGAACGTGCTGCGCAAATGGGTGCGTGAACACGGGTCGGATCCTGGCTCGGCCTTTCCCGGTCATGGAATAATGAAGCCCGAGCAGCAGGGGATTGAGCGGCTACGCCGCGAGTTGGCCAGGATGAAGGCGGAGCGCGACATTCTAAAAACAGCGGCGGCCTACTTCGCCAGGGACTCGATATGAGGTTCGAGTTCGTAGCGAAGCACCGGGGGACCTGGCCCGTATCGTGGATCTGCGAAGCGCTCGGTGTTTCGCGCAGCGGCTTTCATGCCTGGCTAGTTCGGGTGCCCGGAGCGACGAGGAGTTCGGCGCCAGGGTTCGCGCCAGCTTCATTTCCAGCTATCGGACGTACGGTGCACGCCGCGTCTGGCATGACCTTCTGGCCGAAGGCCCCTCATGTGGTTTGCATCGCGTCGAGCGGCAGATGAGTGTTCACGGTCTGAAGGCGCGCCCGCGACGTCGTGGCTTGCCCAAGGACGACGGCCTGCGGTCGGTCATTGCCGACAACCTCCTCAATCGCCAGTTCACCGCCGAGGCGCCCAACCAGAGGTGGATCGCGGACTTCACCTACATCTGGACCGCCGAGGGTTGGCTGTACGTCGCCGTCGTCATCGACCTGTTCTCCAGGCGCGTGGTAGGTTGGTCGATGAGCGACACCATGACCGCCCAGCTCGTCACCGATGCCCTGATGATGGCGATCTGGCGGCGCGGGAAGCCCGACGCCCTACTTCACCACTCGGACCAGGGCAGCCAATACACCAGCGAGCAGTTCCAGCGGCTGATGGCCGACAACGGCGTGACCTGCTCGATGAGCCGGTCGGGCAACGTCTGGGACAACGCGGCGATGGAGAGCTTCTTCTCCTCGCTGAAGACCGAGCGGGTTGGACGGAAAACATATCGTACCCGCAATCACGCGAAGGCCGACGTGTTCGATTACATCGAGCGCTTCTACAATCCGACGCGCCGCCACTCGACCCTGGGCTACCTCAGCCCCATGGACTTCGAGCGGCAAGCGCAGGTAGCTTAACCTCGTGTCCGCGGAACCGGCAGCAGGCCAGTTCAGCAAATCTACCGAAATGCGGACGCTCGTTCATAACGCTCCAAGCATTTAGTCAGACTCCCATTTGCTATTGATGGCGGCGGTGCGAAGCCTATCGTTGTTCAATGATCGCTATCGCTTTGCTTGCCGCCACTGCCGCTTGCTCGCCGTTGGGCGACTGGGACGGCTCGCTCACCGTCCCGGCGGGGATCCAGCTTCCGCTAGTGCTGCATTTGAGAGCAACAGCCAGCACGATCGACAGCCCCGACCAGAATGCGCGCGGCATTCCAGTCAACGTCACGTCCGGCGATGACGGCGTGAAGGTCGTGATGCCGTCTACAAAGGCCGAGTTCGACGGTACTCTGTCTAGGGACTGCGCCGTTCTTGCGGGGCCGTTTCGGCAAGGCGGAATGGAGATGAAAGCGAGCTTTCAGCGCCGCCAGGCTGGGGCATCGGAGGCGGTGCGGGAACGTCCTCAGACACCTCAGCCACCCTTCCCTTACGCGACAGTAGACGTAAGCGTACCTGCCGGTAACGTTACTTTGGCGGGCACCTTGACCATGCCAAAGGGCAAAGGTCCCTTTCCTGCCGTCGTCATGATCGCCGGATCCGGCCCACAAAACCGCGACGAGACCATCGAGGGTCATCGCATCTTCCTTGTTCTGGCCGATCGATTGACGCGGGAAGGCATAGCGGTGCTGCGCTACGATAAGCGCGGCGTTGGCAAGTCCACCGGTAGCTATGCTACAGCTACCCAGCGCGATTTCATCGCCGACGCGACCGCCGCATTGAACTGGCTGCGCAAACAATCCGGAATCGCCACCGGGAAAGTCGGATTGTTGGGACATAGCGAAGGTGCCGAGATCGCCCCGGCCGTGGCGAATGCCGACGGGCGTGTCGCTTTCGCGATCTTATTGTCGACCCCAGCGGAAACAGGAACGGAAACGATCGCATCGCAGGCCAAGGCCATATCCATCGCCAACGGCGTGCCAATCGCGACCGCGGCCGCTAACGACGCACTGCAACGGCGCCTGCTGGCCGCGGTGGCGGCAGCACCGGACAGCGCAACGGCAGAGCGCTCGGCACGGCACATTCTTGTCACGGCGGGTGTACCGAACGACCGCGCCGCCATGCAGGCGAAGGGTCTCGCATCACCATGGTACCGTGCGTTTCTGAAAGACGATCCCCTGCCTGCGCTACAGGCTCTTAAGGTGCCGACCCTCGTCGTTGCAGGCGCGAAGGACCTTCAGGTCCTACCCGATCGCAATCTGCCCCTCATTCGCCAGGCGTTAGCGAGCAACACGAAAGCCAAGATCGTCGAGCTGCCTGGGTTGAACCATCTGCTGCAGCCCGCAACCACCGGATCACCCAGCGAGTACGGGCGGATCACCACGACGGTCGATCCGTCCGCGCTCGACCTCATTAGTGGTTGGATAAGGTCAGGCTCGTCATCATGACCCAGTTGCAGTCATTCGGACCACCCATACCGCCCTCCAAAACTGGACGTTGGTTCATCCGGGGCCGAGCGATCGGAACAGCCGTTCGTGATTGGTCCGCTTTCTTCAAGCGGACGCTGAAGATGCCCAAGCTGAGTCGTGTTTCCCACAACGTCGCGTCCGCTTCGGCAGCTCGATTGGTAGCGGCTCCGTAAGTGTTCTGGGCTATTACCGGGCGCATGGTCCCCCGCGCCTGCTTTCGCCGCTTTCTGGTGCTGCTGGCGGCAGCAGCGGTGCTTGCTGTAATTCGTGTTGCGGCATGGGTGCGCGAGCGCGAGCGCGACGGGCGGGTGCCTGCCCACCTCCGTTCGGTCGCCACCCCGCTCGGCCGGGTGGCAGCGGACGAACACGGCTTGTCAACCCGCCGAACCGTTCTGATCGTGCCGGGTACCGCAGGCTGGAGCGGCTTCTGGCGCGACGTGTCGCCGCATTTGGCGGCACGGGGCTATCATGTGGTCGCAGTCGACCTGCCGCCGTTCGGCTATTCCGAACACGATGCGGCCGCACGCTACGACCGGCGCTCGCAGGCCGCTCGCCTGTCTGCGGTGTTGTCGGCAACGGCGCGCGGCTCTGCGGTCGTGGTCGCGCATAGCTTCGGTGGCGGCTCGGCGACCGAACTCGCGCTCGGCCATCCGGATCAGGTCGCGCGGCTGGTGCTCGTCGATGGTGCGCTGGGCGAGCTTGATCCCCCCTCGTCCGGGGGCGTGCCCCTGCTCCGGTCAGCCGTCCTGTCACAGCCGCTGATTGCGGCGACTCTTACCAACCCGCATGTGATCGGCGCCCTGTCTCGATCGATGCTCGCCCACAAGGAAGCGGCAACGCGCTGGCGGGAGACGCTGCGCGCTCCGATGCGCCGGCCCGGCACCACCGCCGCCTATGCGGCCTGGCTTCCGGTGCTGCGCCTGATGAAGCCATCCGTGCGGCTGATCTGGGGAGAGGCCGATAC
>Ga0187844_10001837_pt1 | contig 15747 bp, 10 predicted proteins | sample SpaLakP09_SKY_50_FD_134517 | JGI IMG/M metagenome (GOLD analysis project Ga0187844, IMG submission 134517) | Oligotrophic lake water microbial communities from Sparkling Lake, Wisconsin, USA - SP09_SKY_50 | ecosystem: Environmental > Aquatic > Freshwater > Lake | place: USA: Sparkling Lake...
ATCCCAACGTGGTGCCCTACGACAAGTTCCAGACGCGAACCGGCGAAGTGTTTCTCGGCATCGGCAACGATGGACAGTTCCGCAAGTTCTGCACCCTTGTCGGTGCGCCGGAACTCGCAGCCGATGCGCGCTACGCAAGCAATGGCGAACGCAATCGCAACCGCATCGCGCTGCGTGCGTCGATCGAGACCCTGCTCGCGCCGCGCGACGCGGCGGAACTCTGCGAGGCCCTGCTCAAGGCCGGGGTGCCCGCCGGCCCGGTCAATCTGCTGCCGCAGGTGCTGGAGCATCCGCACACCCTGCACCGCGAGATGGTGGTCGAGTTCGGCAACGGCCAGCGCGGCCTGGGTATTCCAGTGAAGCTGTCGCGCACGCCGGGCGTCGTCCGCACACCGGCACCGGAGTTGGGGCAGCACACGCGCGAAGTGCTGCTGGCCCTGGGTTATTCGATGACGCAGGTAGACTCCCTGATCGAGCAAGGCATCGCACTCTCACACTGAGCGGACGTTTCGATCGCGTCGGCGGTCAGACCTCGCCGCTTCGCCCACTATCGCATCCGAATATGACCCTGCAATCCGTGATGGCCGATTTCCAGGCGCACCTGTGGGTGTATCTGGCGATTCCCCTGGTCGCCGCCTTCGTCGGATACACCACCAAGATGCTGGCCGTGGAAATGATCTTCCGGCCAATCGAATTCATCGGCATCAAGCCCTGGCTCGGCTGGCAGGGCATCCTGCCGCGCAAGGCGCACAAGATCGCGACCCATTCCGCCGACCTCATGGCTTCGCGCCTGCTCGACACCAACGAGTTGTTCGAGAGGCTGGATCCGGAGCGCATGCTGCGCGAACTCGAACGGCCGGTAAACGACGCGGCCGAAGCGCTGGTGCGCGAGATCGGCGAAACCTACCTGCCGGGTTTCTGGGCGCGTCTGCCTGCGTTCGCCCAGCGCAAGCTGGTCGAGCGCCTGCAGGCCGAGATTCCCGCATTGATGCGCGAATTGTGGAACTCCGCTGGCGGTCGCTTCCAGGAGTACTTCGATATTCGGCACGTGATCGTCACCAACCTGGTGCGCGACAAGGAAAAGCTCAACGAGATTTTCTGGCGGGTCGGTGGGCCGGAGCTGACGTTCTTCCGCAACATCGGGTTCTGGTTCGGCTTCCTGCTCGGCCTGGTGCAACTGGCGTGCTGGATGACCTGGCACGAGCCGCTGCTGATGCCACTGTTTGGCGGGCTGATCGGCTTCGTCAGCGACTGGGTCGCCTTGCAGATCCTGTTCCGGCCGCTGCGGCCGAAGAAAATCCTGGGCTGGACCTTCCAGGGCAAGTTTCTGGCGCGGCAGGACCAGGTGTCGAAGGACTACGCCACGCTGATGGCGTCCGAACTGCTGACGCCGGCGAACATGATCGAGGAACTGCTGCGCGGGCCGGCCCTGGATCGCATCGTCGATCTGGTGCACCGGCAGGTACGCGAAGCCATGGACCAGAGGCTCGGCACGGCGCTGCCGCTGGTGGTGCTCGCGATGGGGCACGAACGCTACGGCGAGGTCCGCAAGCTGGTGGCCCAGCGCATCCTCGATCTGATTCCGCTGGCGTCCAAGGAGGTGGAGAAATACGCGATGGACGCCCTCGACATCAACGACATCGTGCTCGGCCGCATGAATTCACTGTCGCCGGAGGAATTCGAGTCGGTGCTGCGCCCCGCATTCAAGGAGAACGAAATCATCATCGTCGTCGCGGGTGCCGTACTCGGTGCCCTGGTCGGCGAGCTGCAAGTCTTTTTCATGCTGAGCGGGCACTGATGATGGTGCGTTTTCTCCTGCAATCAGGCCGTTGACCCGGTTGGGCGAGCGCGGCCGCCCGGGAGCACCCGACCGGGCTGAAAGGCCGGTGAATCGCAATCCCCGGGGCTTCCCCTTCAATCCCTGACTCAACGCATGAAAGTGGCCAAGACTGCGCGAGCGCTCCAATCCCGTACTGGGCGGCAGCCGTCCAAGCTCCTTCCGCCGGACCCGAAAGCAGGTGAACAGGGCGTGGATCAGCCTGCATCCGCAGACACGGCCCGCGAGGGCATCCGTCTGGGATTCCTGATTCACGACGTGTCTCGTCTGCGGCGCAAGGCTTTCGACCAGCTCGTGCGGCCGCTGGCCGTCACCGGCGCGCAATGGTGGGTATTGGCATATCTGTCGCGACATGACGGCATGACGCAGACGCAACTGGCCGATCTGCTCGAAGTTGGCAGGTCCAGTCTCGGCGATGTCGTCGAAGACCTTGAACAAGAGGGATGGGTGGAACGCCGTCAGGATCCTTTGGACCAGCGCGTCAGGCGCGTCTATCTGACCAGGTCGGCCGGGGGGCTGATCCATCGCATGACCCTCCTGGAAAACACTTTCAACGCCCGGATACTCAAGGATCTGGATGCGTCGGAACGTGGCGCACTGACGCGCAGCCTGTCGAAGATCAAGCGCGCGATCGCCCGTTTCGAGGCGACCGGGACCTGCACGGTCGCGGATGCCTAGCAATCCCGCGTAGCGTGGGCACGCCTCCGTCCGGACGGCTCGCCGCTCGAGCGCAGGCCGCGAATTCGGTGAGCGAGCGGCCAAGGCCGCGAAGGATTCACCATGCGCGTTGTGCGTAGATATACTCCGCGATAAGGGCTGCCAGAAAAATCACGCGCGTGACCTCGTTCCCATCCAGGGCCAGCAAAAAATCCGGGGTTCCCGTGAGGAGTAGAGCCGCTTTCGTGGTGTTGTCGGGTGTCGGATTCCTGTCGGCATGCTCCGAGACCGAATTCCAGCCAGCTCCGCCTCGGCCTGTGTCGGTCGAATTTCCCCGGCCCGGCCCGACCGGCACATTGACCGCGTTCCCGGGGTCGGTCGTGGCCCGAGTGGAAACCACACTGGCGTTTCGAGTCGCGGGCAAGCTGATCGCCCGTCCGGCGCAACTGGGCCAGCACGTCACCGCGGGCACGCTGCTTGCCAGCCTCGATCCGACAGACCTGCGTCTGTTGCTGGATGTGAAGCAGGCCGCGGTGGCCTCCGCCGAGACCGAGCAGAAGCTGATGCAGGACGAGTGGATGCGATACGAAGCCCTGCGCCAACGCGGTCATGCCGGCGCTTCTGCCGTGGACCAGCGCCGGATCGCTGCGCAAACGGCGCAGGCACGCCTGGATCAGGCCCGCACCGTGTCGGACCTTGCGCGCAACGCGGAACGCTACAGCCAATTGAGTGCAGACGGGGCAGGTGTGATCACCGCGGTGCTGGCGGAGCCCGGCACCGTGATCGCGGCTGGCCAGCCTGTGGTGAGAGTGGCTGCCCACGGCGACCGCGAAGTGATCATCGCCGTGCCCGAAGCACAGGCCACTGCGCTTGCCGCGGCATCGCAGCTTGACATCGAGCTGTTCGCTCAACCGGGACGGCGCTATGCGGGGCGGCTGTGTGCGCTGGGACCACAGGCAGACACGACGCGGCGGATGTACGAGGCGCGCATCAGCGTGCTGGATCCGGATGAGGCGGTGACGCTGGGCGCGGTGGCGACAGTCCTTGCCGTCGAGGCGCCGCCGACTGCGAGCTTGCTTGTGCCAGCAACCGCCTTGGGCAATCTGGAGGATGGCTCGCCGGTGGTTTGGACCGTGCAGGCGACCGCGGAGGGAGGGAACATGGCGCAGCCGCATGCGGTGCAGGTACGGCAGTACCTGTCCGATGGCGTGGTGCTCACGGGCGACTTAGATCCATCGGCACGGGTCATCAGCTCCGGTGTACACCGCCTGCGCGCCGGGCAGCCGGTCCGGGTGATCGCGCGCGCGGCATCGAATCCGCCGCTCGAGGCTGCGCCATGAATCGATTCAATCTCAGCCGCTGGGCCTTGGAGAACAGCCGCCTGGTCAGCTTCTTCCTGACGCTGGTCGGCGTCATCGGCGTGTGGAGCTACTTCCAGCTTGGCCGCTCGGAGGACCCGCCCTTCGTCTTCCGGGTGATGGTGGTGCAGACCGCTTGGCCGGGAGCCACGGCGGACGAGATGGACCGACTGGTAACCGACCGCATCGAGGAAAAACTCCAGGAACTCGACGCTCTGGATTACCTGAAGTCCTATTCGCGTCCCGGTGAATCGCAGGTATTCGTCGTGTTCCGCGATGACAGACCTGCCGCAGCAATGCCACAGAACTACTACGAAGCGCGCAAGAAGGTCGCAGACATCCGCGCGAACCTGCCGGCCGGGGTCCAAGGTCCCTTCTTCGAGGACGAATTTGGTGACACCTACGGCAACATCTTTGCGTTGCAGGGGGAGGATTTCACCCGCGAGGAATTGGAGAATTTCGCGGATAGCATTCGCGACCGCCTGCTGCGGATCCGCGATGTCGCCAAGGTCCGTTACCTGGGGCGACAGGAGCAGCGCATCTACCTGGATCTCGCCAACAGCCGACGCGACCAGTTGAACCTGCCGCTGTCAGCGATCTACGAAGCCCTGAGCGCTCAGAACGAAATCGTCGCAGCCGGCGACTTCGACACCACGACCGACAAGATCTACCTGCGGGTCAGTGGTGCGCTGCGATCCGTCGAGCAGGTGCGCGAGCTGCCGCTGACGCTGGATGGCCGTTCGTTCCGGCTGGGCGACATCGCCGAGATCAGCCGCGGCTATCAGAATCCGCCGGCGCCGCAGATGGCGTTCGACGGCAAGCCAGCGCTGGGCATCGCGGTGTCGATGGAGCGCGGAGGCGACATCGTGCGCCTGGGCCGCGAGCTGGATGCGGAATTCGAACGCCTCGCGCAGGACCTGCCGCTGGGCATGACGCTGTCGCGTGCGGCCGACCAGCGCAGCGCGGTGCAGCGAGGCGTCAACGAATTCATCCGCGTGCTCATCGAGGCAGTCGTGATCGTGCTGGCCGTGTGCTTCATCGCGCTGGGTATGCGTGCGGGCCTTGTCGTGGCGATGTGTATTCCGCTGGTGCTGGCCATGACCTTTGGGTTGATGAACCTGCTCGACATCGACCTGCACAAGATATCCCTGGGATCGCTGGTGATTGCACTCGGCCTGCTGGTGGATGACGCGATCATCGCGGTGGAGATGATGGCGGTGAAGCTGGAGGAGGGTTATGGGCGCGTGGAGGCGGCGGCTTTCGCGTACACGAGCACGGCGTTCCCCATGCTCTCCGGCACCCTGGTCACGGCCGCGGGTTTCCTGCCCATCGCAACGGCCAACAGCGGCATCGGCGAATACACGCGCTCCATGTTCCAGGTGGTGACCATCGCCCTGATGCTGTCGTGGCTGGTGGCGGTGATCCTGGTGCCGCTGCTGGGCTACCGCCTGCTGCCGGAAAAGGGCCTGTCGAGGGATGGCCAGACCCACGACGAGCACTCGGTGTATCACACGCCGTTCTACAACCGCTTCCGCCGTGTCGTCGAGTTCTGCGTCAACCGGCGCCGCACGGTGATTGTCGCGGCGCTGGCGATCTTCGCGGCCTGCCTGGTATTGCTCGTACAGGTCGTGCCACAGCAATTCTTTCCGGTGTCCGACCGGCTGGAGCTGATGGTCGATCTGAAGCTGCCGGAAGGGGCCTCGATCCAGGCCACCGAAGAGGCGGTCGCGCGTTTCGACCGGCTGATCGCCGGCCAGGACGGTATCGAAAGCTACGCCAGCTACATTGGCAGCGGTGCGCCGAGATTTTTCCTCTCGCTGGACCTGCAACTCCCCGCGGCCAGCTTTGCCCAGATCGTCATCAATGCGCGCGACCTCGAGTCCCGCGATCGTCTGCGGTCCTACCTCTTCGAGACCCTGCCGCAGACCTTCCCCGATTTGCGCTGGCGCGTCAGCCGGCTGGAAATGGGGCCGCCGGTCGGCTACCCCTTGCAGTACCGTGTATCCGGGCCGGATGCATCGGTGGCGCGGCGTGAAGCCGAGAAAGTGGCCGACGTGCTGCGCGCCAGTCCGCACGCCCAAAGCACCCACCTGGATACTGCGGAGAAGTCCAAGATCGTGACCATCACCATCGACCAGGACCGGGCACGGGCACTGGGTGTGAGCAGCGCGGTGGTATCGCGGGTCATGGCAACGGCGCTGGATGGCACCACGCTGTCATCGCTGCGGGAGGAAAACGATCTGATCGCGATCCAGTTGCGCGGGCGCGACGTCGAACGCGCCCGGATCGACCTGTTCGGCAGCCTGTCGATCCAGACCGAGTCCGGCACCAACGTACCGCTGTCGCAGATCGCGCGCATCGGTTATGGGCTGGAGGACGGCATCCTCTGGCGGCGCGACCGGGTCCCGACGGTCAGCGTGCGCGCCGATATCGCCAGCGGATTGGAGCCGCCGCAGGTCGTGGAGATCCTGAAACCGCAGATTGATAGGATCGGCAGTGAACTGCCACCGGGGTACCGGCTGGAACTCGCTGGCAGCGTGGAGGAATCGGAACGCAGCCTGGGCAGCGTCGAGGCCGGACTGCCCTTGTTCGCGCTGGTGGTGGTAACGACGCTGATGATCCAGTTGCGCCGGTTCTCGCTGGTGATGATAGTGGTCCTGACCGGTCCTCTGGGTCTGATCGGTGTCCCGCTCGCTCTGTTGGCCTTCGGCAAGCCATTCGGCTTCATCGCCATCCTTGGCGTGATCGCCATGTTCGGCATGATCATGCGCAACACGGTGATCCTGGTGGACCAGATCGATCAGGACCTGCGCGCCGGGCACTCGCCCTACGACGCCATCGTCGAGGCCACCGTACGTCGTCTCCGGCCCATCGTGCTGACCGCCGCTGCCGCGGTGCTGGCGATGATCCCGCTGTCGCGCAGCGTATTCTTCGGACCGCAGGCGGTCGCCACCATGGGCGGCCTGCTTGCGGCGACGGTCCTGACCCTGCTGTTCGTGCCGGCGCTTTACGCCGCTTGGTACCGCGTGCCGCGAAGATCGCCTATTTCATCGCCTGTCCAGGGCCTGAGGGCAACCTAGCGGTTTCGCGGCGGGCCAGGGTCATTCTCGCGACAACCGCAGGTTGTCGCTGGTGGGTGCAGCGCAAACGATCAGCGCGGATGGCTGGCGGGATACGATCATTGGCTGCGGCACTCGCCACGGTGCAAGTCCTCGACTGGGCGTTGGTACTGCGCGGCAAGTTGACCCTGCGTCACCGTCCGGACGATGACCGCAGCGACGACCCTCTGAACCGCTCGGTGTTCAAACGGACGCACGGCAGGTTGTGACCGATGCCGGAGAGTCCTTGGAGGTCTTGTACCGCATGCCGGGACGAACCTCGCTGTTGGCCTCCGCTTCGGTGGCCAAGGCCCTCGAAGCAAGGGCCATTGACCGGTCGGCGCGGGCGGAGGCCGACGCCGGCTTTTCTCGGCTGGCTCTGCGCTACTGGGGGAAGTCCGTACAAGGGGGCCGAGATGAACGTCGGATGTGGCGCTTGATCTAACAAACGTTTGACATATTTTAGAGGGTCTGCTACACAAAACTTACCGGGGTTGGTTCCAGGTATTGGTGGAAGGCCCACGGTCGACGACTACATAACTGGAGGATGACCGAGTGAAAAAGACAGCCTTTCTGGCGGGAGCCGTGTGGCTCATGGGATCTACGGCGGTGCCGGTGTCTGCGGCACCCATAGGCAACGGAATTCGACTTCCGGCGCTGACCCAGCCCCTGCTGGGGGTCATCAACGGTGGAGGGCTGGTGGTTCCTGTGGTCGGTCTCGAACTGCCCCTGCTTTCCACCAGCTTGTTGCAGCCGCTGCTCGCGGGGCCCCTGGGTTCGAGTCCCAGCCTGCCGAACGCCCTGTTGCAACCAGGTTTGGCGCTTGGTGCGGGGCCACTGTTCGGCGTCGGCCTGCCCGCTCTGCGGGCTCTGTCAGGGCCGGTGTTGCAGCCAGTCGCGACGTTGGCGGATCCGGTTCTGGGCCAGGTCCTGTCCACCGGGTTCGGCGTCGTGGGCGCGGTCAACGGCCCTGGCCCTGGTGCACCTTCAGGTTCAGGAGCGGGAGCGCCGTAGCCGCGCGCGCGGCTCACGTTCAGCGGTTCCAGCAGGAACGTCAGTCCTGCTGGACCGTTGACAGGAGGCGCGCGGGCCGGAGTGTTTGACGCGACGATGCGCGTGTACGACGGGCGAAGAATCCGCGTCAGGCCGCTGGCGCGCGAAGCACTTCTGCGTTGTGTTCTCCGAGGCCAGGACTGGGTGCCAGGGCAGGCCGCGGTGCGCCATCGAACTGGATGGGCATGCCACAGGCGGGTTTGCCCTGGTTCCATTCGATCAGGCCGCGCGCCACCACCTGCGGGTTGTGCACAACCTCCTGCATCTCCAGGATCGCCGAGGCGCAACTGTCTTCGTCGGCGAGCAGCGCTTCCCATTCGTCGCGCGTGCGCTGGCGGATCAGTTCCGCCACTGCCGCTCGCAGTGCTTCGCTCTTGCGGCCCGGTGCATGCGGGAGTTCGAGCAGATCCTCGCGGCCCGCCAGCTTGCAGAAATTGACGAAAAACTTGCGTTCCAGTGAGCCCAGCGCCAGGTAACGGTCGTCCGCGCAGAGGTAGACACCGTAATTGGGCAGCGCACCTGCGAGCATTCCGGTTCCGCGGGCCGGCACTCGGCCGAGCACGCGCAGGTCGGACAGCGTGGCAACCTGCAGCGCCAGGGTGCAGTCGAGCATGGCCACGTCCACGAAGCAGCCGCTGCCGGTGGCCCGCGCACCGATCACGGCCGCAAGGATGCCGATGACGCAGCTGAGCGCGCCAGCGAGATCGGCGACCTGGAAGTCTCCGACCTGCGGCGAGCCGCCACGCGGACCGTTCTGTGCCAGTTCGCCCGCGTAGCCGCGATAGTTCATGTCATGGCCTGGGCGGTTGCGGTACGGGCCGGTGTGCCCGTAGCCGGTGAGCGCGGCGAACCCAAGGCGCGGATTGATCTGCTTGAGTGTGTCGTACCCGCAGCCCAGCTGTGGCAGGACGTCGGGGCGAAATGTATCCACGACCACGTCGGCCTCGGCCACCAGGCGCTTGAACTGCGCCACATCCTCGGCCTTGCGCAGATCCAGGGTCACGGATTTCTTGCCGCGATTGACCTGCTCGAACAAGTCGGGCGCCATGCGCGCGTAGTCGCCGCCGTTGGGCTCTTCGATCTTGATGACCTCGGCGCCGAGCTGGGCGAGGTAGAGCGTGGCGAAGGGTCCGGGCAGCAGGCGCGACAGGTCGAGCACGCGGATGCCGGCGAGCAGGGGATTGGGAGTCATGATGGGTCCTCAGAGGTGGGTGGACGACGGATAAGCGGCCGAATCCAGACCCGCATGTCGATCCATGAATTTCTTCATCAGCCGCAGGTAGCGGCCCTGCTGCAGGTGCAGCAGGTGATTGCCGGGAAACCAGTGCAGGTGGCTGCCGGCCCAGTGCTGGTGCAGCAGGCTGACAAAGCGGGGCGAGGTGAAGCGGTCTCCGGCGCCGCCGATGATCAGCAGACGACCCGGGTCCAGCAGCGGGCGGTGGCTGAGCGGGCTGTGCAGGGCCATGCTCCGGCGCAGTTCGGGGAAGGTCCAGCCCTCGGTCAGGACCGAACGGCGCATCAAGGTGCCCAGCGGCTGCCATTCCATGGCCATGTCCGCTGCCGCCACCACCGGCGAGTTGGGAATCGCGAAGGCCAGGCGCGGCTCCACGTTGCTGAGCATCGCCGTCATGTAACCACCCAGGCTCAGGCCGGAGATGCCCACCTGCGGCGCGCCCCGGTCGAACAGCGCCTGTACCCAGACCCGCAGATCGCTGACCCCTTGCAGCATGGCTTCGTTGGTGCGCGACAAGCCGCCGCCAAAAAAGCCGTAGCCGCTGTAGGGATGCATCCGTTCTGCGCGGGGTCCGTGGAACGGCAGGCTGGGCAGGAGCACGTCGTAGCCGCGTCGGAACAGCCAGGGCATACAGAACGCGCGACTGTTCAGGCGCGGATCGTCGAGAAGAAAACCGTGGACGAAGATCAGGGTCGGTCGCGGTTTGCCGAACGGCCGACGCAGATAGAGGGCAGTGGCGCGACGATTGCGCCCCTGGCTTGCGTAGTCGCTGCGCAACTCCGGGTTCAGCGGCTCGAACGGGCTTTCGAAGCTGAGGTGCTCGCACACCGCGTCTTCAAACCCGAGCCCCCAGCCGGAGGCCTTGCGCGTCCGCACGGGGACCTGCGGGGGGGCGACAAAGACCCGATCCGCCGCGGCGTCGGCGAGCGGGGCGTAGAAGCTCAGCCGCTGGCGCTCGATCGCCCGCGCACGCATCGAACCCAGAGAAGGCCGCAGGGCCAGCGCCATGACCGTGCCCAGCGCACTGCGCGCGAGCTGGTCCACGGCTGCGGTGGCGAACACCTTGAGCGGATCGCTGCGATCCAGATCGGTGTCGAACCGCTGACGGTAGTAGTTCTCCGGAAGGGATTGCCACCAGGGCAGCAGTGCAGTGTCTGAAGACATGGGGCGGCCCGGGCTTGAGTGATTTTTTGGGGGGTTCAGGCGCGACGAACCGGACGGATCAGTCCGTCCTGCGCGGCCGACGCGACCAGCCGGCCGGCACGGTCGTAAATCGTGCCGCGCACGAACCCACGGGCGTTTTGCGCGGTGGGCGAATCCATCACGTAGAGCAGCCAGTCGTCGGTGCGCAGCGGACGATGGATCCACAGCGAATGGTCGACTGTGGAAGGTTGGATGTTGGGCGCGAACCAGGGCACGCCGTGCGGTCGCAGGGAGGTTCCGAGAAAGCACAGATCGCTGGCGAACGCGAGCAGCCCGTAATGCAGGCGCGGATCGTCCGGCACCCGGCGGCATACCCGGAACCAGTGCGCGTAATGAGGCGGACGTACCTTGTCGCCGAACACGCTGTCCGGTTCCAGCGGGTGCACGTCAAGGCCCATGCGCTTGGTCATGCTGACTTCGAGCATGGAGTGAGGAACCTCGCCGGTGCGCCGCACCCAGTCGGCGAGCAGGGTGCCAGTGCTTTCGAGCGTTTCGGGGGCTGGCGCGGGGGGCATTTCGATCTGGTGTTCGAAGCCCTCTTCGAAGCGCTGGAACGACGCCATCAGGCTCAGAATCACCCGTCCGTCCTGCAGTGCGTTGACGCGCCGCGCGGAAAACGCGCCGCCATCGCGCAGGCGCTCCACCTCGAAGTTGACCGGTGCATCGGGCGTTCCCGGCAGCAGGAAGGTGGCATGCAGGGCGTGTGGCGCACGATTTTCCACGGTGAGCTGCGCGGCCATGACCGTCTGCGCGAAGATCTGCCCGCCGTAGAGGCGGCGGCGGCCGAATTCGCGCGGTTGTGCCTGGAATCGGTCGTTGCCGACCGACCTGAGATCGAGCACATCAAGGACCTCGGCCACGGCATCCGTTGTTGAAAGAAGGTTCATTGCGGCGTTCAAGTAGTGTGTCGGTCCGTTACCCATTGCTGCCGGTGCTGCGCAGCAGACTGTCAATGGCGCGCTCGAGCTGAACCAGGGTGCCGCACTCGCGCACGGTATGGCAGCAGGGTGCGTAGCGCGGCATCTCGGAGTCGCCGAGCGCCCAGAAGCTGCGCGGTTCGGGGTTGAGCCAGACCACGCGGCGCGCGCGCTTGTGCAGGGCGCGCATGACGTTCACCTCGGGGTCCGCGCGGTTGTTGCGGCCGTCGCCGAGAATGATGATCGCCGTGCGGCGGTCGACCTTGGGCAGTTCCTGGCGGGCGAAATCTCTCAGCATGGTGCCGTAGTTGGTGCCGGTGCCGCCGACCTCGTCGAGCACGCGCTCGATGGCGATGTGCGGCGGATGCTGATCGAAATGCCCGGAGACATCGACGAGGCGATGGGTGAACGCGAAGCTGCGCACGTCAGGCAATACGTCGCGCAGTCCGTAGAGCAGCAGCAGCAGGAAGCGCGCGTAGGACGCGACCGAGCGCGACACGTCGCAGATGGCGATGACCTTGGGCTTCGAGATCGGCCGATTCTTCCAGCGCGTCTCGAAAAGCACGCCGCCGTAGGCAACATTGCGTGCCAGCGTGCGGCGAACATCCAGCACGCCGCGCCGCTTGCGGCGCTGGCGCAGCGCGTGGCGCGTGGCCAGTCGGCGCGCGAGCTTGTGGATCAGGCGCAGCATGCGGTCGAAGTCGCGGCGCTCGATGTTCGACAGGCGCTGCGTGCTCAGCGTGGTGTCACGCAGTTTCTCGGTGGCGGACTTGCCGTACAGCACCAGGCGACGCGAAACGTGATCGCGCACTTCCTCGAACAGGCGCTCGCGCGCCTTGCGTAGACGCGAGATGCGCAGCGCGGTCGCCGCGCTCGGCGAGGGCAGCGCACCCAGGGCATGTTCTTCGGCAATCAGTCCGTCGCCTCCCATCGCTTCGAGCATGCGCCGCGTATACAGGCCGCGCTGCGTGGGCAACCAGGCGCCGGTGATGCCGACCTGCTGCTCGGCCGCGCGCAGGCGTCGCGCGAGGCCCGCGCGGTCGGCGGTTTCGATCATGCGCAGCAGCGCGTCGGCCGGCGTCTGTGCAGCTACCCGGCGATTCGTCTGCGTCGTGGTTTGCGTCGTCGTCAGCACCGGGCGGGCGCTCGCCGAACATCGTGAACGAGAAGTAGTGCTCGAACACATCGTCGAAGATCGCGCGACCCGGTTCGGTCTTGGCCAGGGTGGCACCGAGCGCCTCGCGCAACCCTTCGCGATCATCCAGACCGACGATGCGTGCAGCCCGATAGGCATCCACGCATTCCGACAATCCGGGCTCCAGGCCGCTGCCGCGCAGCGCGAGGACGAATTCCTCAATCGCGCGCTGCATGAACCTGCGCGGCGCTGCGTGCGGCCTGCATGATCTGGGGCAGGGCGGCGAGTGCCGTCGCCACGTCTTCCTCGTGCTTGAGCAGTGTGGTGAGCGTGTCGCGCACCAGCTCCTCGCCGAGTTCGTCGGCGTTGAGCAGCACCAGGGTGCGTGCCCAGTCCAGGGTTTCGCTGACCGCCGGATGCTTCTTCAGATCCAGCGCACGCAGGCCGTGGACGAAGGCCACCAGGCTGGTTGCCAGATGCGTCGCCAGTTCGGGCACGCGGGTATGGACGATCTGCCGTTCCAGCGCGGCCTCGGGATAGGGAATGTGCAGATGCAGGCAGCGGCGGCGCAGGGCGTCGGACAGCTCGCGCGCGCCGTTGCTGGTCAGCAGGACCATCGGGCGCACCTTGGCGCTCACCGTGCCGAGTTCCGGCACCGAAATCTGGTAGTCCGACAGTAGTTCCAGCAGGAAGGCCTCGAATTCCGGATCGGCCTTGTCGATCTCGTCCACCAGCAGCACGCAGCCGGCCGGTTCGCGCAAGGCGCGCAGCAGCGGTCGCGGCTCGATGAAGCTCTCGGAATAGAACAGGTCGTCGTGCGCGTGCAGTTTCTCCAGCGCCTGTTCCAGCGTGGCCGCGCCCTGCATCAGCTCGCCGAGCTTGTCGCGCAGGATCTGCGTGTAGAGCAACTGCTTGCCGTATTTCCACTCGTACAGGGCCTTGGCCTCATCCAGACCCTCGTAGCACTGCATGCGCACAAGAGGCACGTCGAGCAGGGATGCAAGCGCCTTGGCCAGCTCGGTCTTGCCGACACCGGCCGGGCCTTCGACCAGCAGCGGTTTCTCCAGGTGCAGGCCCAGGTACACCGCAGTGCCGATGCGCTTGCTGGCGATGTACTGCTGGGTTTGCAGGGCGGCGAGGAAGTCCTCGGGGCCGGTGTAGTTCGGTGCGTGCAGGGTTTTCATGCGGAGACTGTGGAGTTCTGGATGCGCTCGGCGACGATTTCCCGGGCGCGGACGTATTCCATCTTGCCGTCGTCTGTGCGTGGGGACTTTTTCACCGCGAAGCGATGGCGGAGTTTTCTGTAATTCACCGGGCGCTCAAATTACGTGCTGCCGAGTTGTGTTCCATACCGAAACGCGATCTCTGCGCTGCTCGCTTGGCTGCCGCCAGCTCAGCCGCTGCGGGCCATGGATCAGGCAGGGATTGCCCGAAATCGCGTCTGCCGTGGCAGTGAACGTCGCCGCCATGTGCAGGTGCGGGTAGGGTCATGTGCGCTGCCGATCAGTTGCGTCAGGGCGCGCGGTTTCAACCGCGACGGCGGAAGATGCGCAGCACCGCGTGCGCGCGGCAGGCGACGCTGCCGTCATCGGCGTACAGGCGTCCGTCGACAAAGGCCATGCTGCCGCCCCGCCTCACCACCTCGCCCTCGCCGATGACCTGCGTCGCCACCATCATGGGTGCGAGATATTCCACGTTGAGACTCAGCGTGACCTGACCGACGGTGTCCGCCGGATTGCTCGAATGGACCGCCATACCGACCACCGCATCCAGCATGTAGGCAAGTACTCCGCCGTTGACGGCCACGGTGCCGCCGCCACCGCGATGGTGCTCCTGCACGTCGAGCACGAGGCGGCCACGGCCGTCGGCGGCCTCGATCACGCGCATGCCCATCCAGTGGAAGAAGGGCGTCTGGTCCCAGGCTTTCGCATCCGCCAGGAGGGGCCCTGGTGCGAAGCGGGCCGGGGCGATGGCATGGGGCGGAGTGGGCGGAATGTCGGGGCCGCGCATGGTCGAGGAACCTGCTTGTCAATATTCGAGTGTCAAACTAACATCCGTTAGATAACCCTCGCAAGCCTGGTAGCCAATGGCGATGAGGATCACGGTTGCTGTTCGCGCCAACCACCCGGAGGAGACCCCGATGTACATCACGCAAACCCTGCGCCGCGCCGTTCAGATCCGCGCCAACGATACTGCGACGGTCTGCGGCTCTCGACGTCAGACCTGGACGCAGTTCGAGCAGCGCGTGGCGCGGCTGGGCGCGGCACTCAAGTTCCTCGGGGTTGGCTCCGAGGATCGCGTCGCGGTGCTCGCCCTAAACAGCGATCGCTACCTCGAATATTTCTACGCGGTCGCCTGGATTGGAGCCGCCTCCAACCCGGTGAACATCCGCCTGGCGCCGCCCGAGATCGCGTATACCCTCGACGATTCGGCCAGCACCGTGCTGTTCGTGGACGACACGTTCGCGCAGATGCTGCCGGCGCTGCGACCGCTGATGAAAACGGTCAAGCACATTGTGTTCATGGGTGACAGAGCGCTGCCGGACGGCTGCCTCGCGTACGAAGATCTGATTGCCGATCATCCGCCTGTCGCGGACGCCAACGCCGGCGGCGGCGCACTGGCTGGCCTGTTCTACACCGGAGGCACCACGGGCAAGTCCAAGGGCGTGATGCTGACGCACGACAACGTGGTCTACAACGCAGTCAACGTGATTCCGGCACTGGGTTACGATGACAGCGCCATCTATTTGCATGCGGCGCCGATGTTCCATCTGGCGGACATGGCCAACACGTTCGCCCTGACCATGGCGGGTGGAACTCACGTGGTGATTCCGCGCTTTGATGTGGATGAGGTGCTCGCGGCCATCGCCGCCGAGCGCGTCACCCACACCGTGCTGGTCCCCACCATGATCAATCTCCTGGTCAGCTCCGGGAAGATCGCAAATCACGACGTCTCCAGCCTGCGGCGCATGCTCTACGGCGCATCGCCGATGCCGGAAGCCGTTCTGCTGCGCGCGATGGCGGCCTTGCCTGGCGTCGGTTTCACCCAGGGCTATGGCCAGACCGAGGCGGCCCCGGTCGTCAGCTTCCTGGAACCGAAATTTCATGTCGCCGGCGGACCCAAGCTCACCAGCGCGGGGCGCCCCGCGTATGGCGTCGAGGTCCTGGTGATGAACGACGACGACGTGGAGGTGCCGCGCGGTACGGTCGGCGAGATCTGCGCGCGTGGCCTGAACGTGATGCGCGGCTACTGGGG
>Ga0187844_10001840_pt1 | contig 15693 bp, 9 predicted proteins | sample SpaLakP09_SKY_50_FD_134517 | JGI IMG/M metagenome (GOLD analysis project Ga0187844, IMG submission 134517) | Oligotrophic lake water microbial communities from Sparkling Lake, Wisconsin, USA - SP09_SKY_50 | ecosystem: Environmental > Aquatic > Freshwater > Lake | place: USA: Sparkling Lake...
CAACGGCAACAACGAGTGGCCGGTCGTGAAGTCTGCCGTGATGAAGAACGCGGCGCTGGAGGCGATGGGCACGTTCAAGCCCGATGCGCTGCCGATTGGCGACCTGGCCAAGACGACGACTGCCGCCCAAAAGGTCTTCGACAGGGCGGGTTGGAAGTAACTCAGGTCGACTGTCGCCCCGTGCCGCGCACGATGTGCCGGCACAGCACCACCATCGGCAGCAGGCCCACGGCGACGATGGCCAGTGCCGACGTGGACGCCTCGGCCAGCCGCTCATCAGACGCCAGCGTGTAGGCCTGCGTGGCCAGCGTGTCGAAGTTGAAGGGGCGCATCACCAGCGTGGCGGGCAGCTCCTTCATCACGTCGATGAACACCAGCAGCCCTGCCGTCAAGGCGCTGCCGCGCAGCAGCGGCAGGTGCACGCGCCACAGCGTCTGCGCCGGAGTGTGGCCCAGCATGCGCGCAGCCTGCTCCATGCGCGGCGTGATGCGCGCGAGACCCGCGTCCATGGTTTGCAGCGCAGGCGTCAGGTAGCGCACGACGCAGGCGTAGACGAGGGCGGCGATGGTGCCCGTCAGCAGCAGGCCGGCATCCAGCCCGAAGCTGCGCAGCAGGGCGGCCAGCGCATGGTCGAGGTGCGTCACCGGAATCAGCACGCCCACCGCGATGACCGACCCCGGCAGCGCATAGCCCAGCCCCGCCACGCGGTGCGCCCAGCGCGTCGGTGCGCTCTTGTCGACGCGGGCGGCATAGGCGATCAACAGTGCCAGCGCCGTGGCCAGGAGCGCGGTCGTGCCCGCGACCAGCACGCTGTTGCCAGCCAGCGTGAAGAAGCGCGTGCCCCACTGCGCATCGCCGTCGGTCAGCGCCATGTGCAGCATCAGGCCCGCCGGCAGCAGGAAGCCGCCAGCCAGCGGCAGCGCGCAGGCCAGCAGCGCCAGTGCCGCGCGCGGCCCCTGCAGCGGCACGCGCATCACCCCCCGGCTGCGCAGCGAGCTGTCGGCAAAGCGCGAGCCGCCGCGCGACAGCTTCTCCAGCGCCAGCACGACGATGACGAAGCTCAACAGCACCATCGCCAGCTGCGCCGCCGCCGTGCGGTCGCCCAGCGAGAACCAGGCCCGGTAGATGCCGGTCGTGAAGGTCTGCACCGCAAAGTACGACACCGTGCCGTAGTCGGCCAATGTCTCCATCAGCGCCAGCGCCACGCCGCCGGCGATCGCCGGCCGTGCCAGCGGCATCGACAGGCGGCAGAAGGCCTGGAAGGGCGACAGGCCCAGCGTGCGCCCCACCTCGATCATGCCGCCCGCACGCTCCATGAAGGCTGTGCGCGCCAGCATGTAGACATAGGGGTAGAGCACCAGCGAGAACATCGCCACCGCGCCGCCCAGCGAGCGCACATCGGGAAACCAGTAGTCGCCTCGCCGCCAGCCGAACGTCTCCCGCAGCCAGCCCTGCACCGGACCGACGAACTGCAGCAGGTCGGTGTACGCATAGGCCATCACATAGGCCGGCATGGCCAGCGGCAGCAGCAGCGACCATTCGAACGTGGAGCGCCCCGGGAACTCGTAGCGCGTCACCAGCCAGGCTGCGCCGACGCCTAGCCCCGCAACGCCGACACCGACGCCCGCGCACAGCCACAGAGTGGCGACGACATAGTCCGGAAGCACGGTGGTCAGCAGATGCTGCCAGGTGCCGGCCGTGCCGGGCGAGAAGACATTGAAGGCCACGGACAGCAGCGGTGCGGCGATCAGGGCGGCCGCCACCAGGGCCAGGGCGCGAAGCGAGGGCAGGCGATGTCGGGGTGTTGTGGCGGAGAGGTTCAGGGCCGATTGCATTGCGAACAATTATCATTCGACCCGCCGACATGACCTCAGCCTCCGACACGCCGCCCTGGCTCGCCCTTGACAACATCGACATCGCCTATGGCGCGCGCACCGTTGTCGAGCGCCTGTCGCTGACATTGGCGCGCGGCAGCATCGGCTGCCTGCTCGGGCCTTCGGGCTGCGGCAAGACCACCGTGCTGCGGGCGATCGCGGGCTTCGAGTCCGTGCAGGCCGGCGAGATTCGCCTCGACGGCGAGAGCGTCAGCCGCCCCGGCTACCAGCTGCCACCCGAGCGGCGGCGCATCGGCATGGTGTTCCAGGACCATGCGCTGTTCCCGCACCTGACCGTGGCCCAGAACGTAGGCTTCGGCCTTCGCGGGGTAGGGGATGCGAAGGCGCGCATCGAGCAGATGCTCGACACCGTGGGCCTGGCGCATGCCGCGTCTCGATACCCGCATGAGCTCTCGGGCGGCCAGCAGCAGCGAGTTGCGCTGGCCCGCGCTCTGGCGCCACGGCCGCAGCTGCTGCTGCTCGACGAGCCCTTTGCCAACCTCGACGTGGAGTTGCGCGAACGCCTGGGCGCCGAGCTGCGCGGTTTGCTCGCGCCCTCCGGCACGACGGCGCTGCTGGTCACGCACGACCAGCACGAGGCCTTCGCGATTGCCGACGAGATCGGCGTCATGTCCGAGGGCCGCATCCAGCAGTGGGACAGCGCTTACCAGCTCTACCACCGCCCGGCCAACCGTTTCGTGGCCGATTTCGTCGGCCAGGGCGCCTTTCTGCCCGGTCACGTCGCCAGCGACTTCGAGTTGAGCCTGGAACTGGGCCTGGTGCACAGCCAGCAGCCCATTCGCTGCGCCGAGCACGGTGAAGCCTGCGGCGCCGGCTGCAACGTCGACGTGCTGCTGCGCCCCGACGACGTCGTGCACGACGACGCCAGCCCCATCACGGCCGAGGTCGTCACCAAGGCCTTCCGCGGGGCGGAGTTTCTCTACACGCTGCGCCTGCCCAGTGGGGCGCTGGTGCTGTCGGTCGTGCCGTCGCACCACAACCATGCCATCGGCGAGCGCATCGGGATTCGCCTGGAGCTGGACCACGTCGTCGTCTACCGCGCCGCTGACGGCGCGTTGCGTTGACAGCCGGACGCCCGAATCAGGTGCCTTCGATCAAGGCCTGGTAAACCCGCAGCGACGCATGCGCGTCGTTGGCGGCGTATTGCAGCTGCTGTGGCGTCAGCGTCTTGTTGGCCCAGTTGGACGTGGTTGCCTTCTTGGACTTGGAGAAGCGCCGGCCCAGCACGACGGCTACGGCCACCTTCAGCCCCACCGCATCCTTGAAGCCCAGCCGCTTCACCAACTGCGACACATCGATGGCCTGGCCCAGGCTCAGGCCCAGCTTGCGCTGGATCTGTGGCCGGTCCGAGGCCAGGCCGAAACCGACCTTGACGACGTCGTTGGACTCGATCATGGCCTGCAGAAAGTCGCCCACGCCCGGCGTGGCGGTCTGCACGATGAAGGCATCGGTCAGCGTGGCGAACTGGATCACTTCCGGGCCGGTCTGCGGCGCACCGGCCACGAAGGTCGGTTTGCTTTCGGTATCGAAGCCGACATGGCCGGCCTGCCGCAAGGCTGCTTCCGCGAACGCCAGTTGCTCGCTCGTCTTCAACACATGGATGCGGTTGGCAGGCAGCGCTTCATAGGCCGGCATGGCGGCGATCTGCTCGGGGGTAGGGCGCTGCAGCGGCGGGGGTCTGGGCATGGCGGCAGTATGGCCGTGCCTGGCCTGCACCTCTGATGTCAGCTGATTTGCCGCCCTAGGGTTTTCGATGCGTGGTAAGTGTTCGCCAATTTGGTTGCGCTACCACACAATGCGAATACAAGAACGAATCAGGAGACCCGCTTGAAGATCCTTTCCGCTGCCTGCCTAGCCGGCGCCGTGGCGCTTGCCGGCCCGACCAATGCCTCACCCCACACCGAGGCCGACGCAAAAGCACGCCAGATCGTGGCGCAGCTGACGATGGACGAGAAGGTCGAGCAACTGCTCAACGGCGCACCGGCCCTGCCGCGCCTGGGCATCCCGGCCTACAACTGGTGGACGGAGTCGCTGCACGGCGCCTTCGGCCCGGGCGCGACGACCAACTTCCCCCAGCCCATCGGGCTGGCGGCCAGCTTCAACGCCACCTTGATGCAGGACGTGGCGGCCGTCATCAGCACCGAGGTGCAGGCCGTCTACGCGCTCGGGCGCGGCAAGCCCAACCCCAACCGCATCGGCGGGGCGCTGAACACCTGGTCGCCCAACATCAACATCTTCCGCGACCCGCGCTGGGGGCGAGGCCAGGAAACCTATGGCGAAGACCCCTTCCTGACCGGCGCGCTGGCCAAGGCCTTCGTGCGCGGCATGCAGGGGCCGGATGCAGCGCGGCCCCTGGTCATCGCCAGCCCCAAGCACTTTGCGGTGCACAGCGGCCCCGAATCCACACGGCATTCGGTGGACGTGTGGGTGTCGGCTCAGGACCTGGAGGACACCTATCTGCCGGCCTTCCGCGCGGCCATCGTCGACGCACAGGCCGGCTCCATCATGTGTGCCTACAACCGCGTCAACGGCGAGCCGGCCTGCGCCAGCCAGAGCCTGCTGGTGCAGACGCTGCGCCAGGACTGGAAGTTCACGGGTTACGTGGTGTCGGATTGCGATGCCGTCGTCGACATCAGCGTGAACCACAAGTACGCCGTCGATGCCGCCGCCGGCGCGGCCGCCGCGCTCAAGGCGGGCATGGACAACGAGTGCAATGGCGCCACGCTGTCCCATACGCCGGGCCTAGGGGAGCGCTACCAGCAGGCGCTGCAGCGGGGTTACATCCGCGCGGCCGACATCGACACGGCGCTGGTGCGCCTGTTCTCCGCGCGGCTGCGCAACGGCGACCTGCCGGGCCTGGGCGAGCGCCGCTTCCCCGCAGCCGAAACGATCAACTCGCCCGACCACCGTGCGCTGGCGCTGCGGTCCGCACTCGAGAGCCTGGTGCTGCTGAAGAACGACGGCGTGCTGCCGCTGCGAGCCGCGAGCCGCATCGCCGTCGTTGGCCCGCTGGCCGACGCGCGCCGCGTCATGCGCGGCAACTACTCGTCGGGCCATACCGGGCCGACGCAGACGGTCTTCGAGGGGCTGCGCCAGCAGATGTCGGCAGCCGATGTCCGGCTGGTGCCCTTCGGCGCCTCCATCACCGACGGCGACCCCGTGCCCGCCAGCGCCTTCTTGGCGCCCGATGGCAGCCCGGGCCTGCAGGCCAGCTACTTCAACCTGGCGCCGGGCTCCTCCCGCCAGGCGGGCCAGCGCCGCTTCCAGTCGCAGGCCTTTGGCAGCCACGGCGTGGCGCATCTGGAGTCGCGCCCGCGCGAGTTCGCCCAGGCCGGCGAGGTGACGCGCACCGTCTGGACGGGCTTCTTCGTTGCGCCCGAGACGGGCAGCTACCGGCTGGGCGTGGCCGGCATCAGGGGCCAGGTGCGCGTCACCGGGCGCGAGGTGGTGCTGGCCAAGCGGCCCACGCACTGGGCCGAGCCGGTCGCGCTGACGCAGGTGGAGCTGAAGAAGGGCGAGCGCTACCCGCTGCGTTTCGAGACCGAGTCGGGCGTGTCGGCGCCGCCGGGCATGATCTGGAAGCGTGTCTCGCGGCAGCCGCTGCCGGACCTGCGCGCGGCAGTCGCAAATGCCGACGTCGTCGTGGCCGTCGTGGGCCTGACCTCGGACCTTGAAGGCGAGGAGATGCCCGTCAAGATCGAGGGCTTCCAGGGCGGCGACCGCACCAGCCTGGACCTGCCGGCCGACCAGCGGGCCTACCTGCAGGCGGCCGCGCAGCTGGGCAAGCCGCTGGTGGTGGTGAACCTCAGCGGCAGCGCCATCGACCTGTCCTGGGCCAAGGCCAACGCGGCCGCCATCCTGCAGGCCTGGTATCCGGGCGAAGGCGGCGGCCAGGCCGTTGCCCAGGTGCTGGGCGGTGCGGCCAACCCGGCCGGGCGACTGCCGGTGACCTTCTATCGCAGCGCGGCCGACCTGCCGCCGTTCGACGACTACCGCATGGCCGGCCGCACCTACCGCTTCTTCGGCGGCGAGGTGGTCTACCCCTTCGGCTTCGGGCTGAGCTACTCGAGCTTCCGCTACGAGGCGCCCACCGTCGAAGTGCTGGACGACGGCAAGGACGTGAACCTCGTCGTGCGCACGGCCGTCACGAACACAGGCGGCCGCGACGGCGACGAGGTCGCTCAGCTCTACGTCACGCCGCCGCGCTTCGAGGGCGGCCCGCGGCTGGCGCTGCGCGGCGTGCATCGCCTGCCCCTGAAGGCCGGCGAGCGGCGCGAGCTGAGCTGGCGGCTCGATGCGCGCGATCTCAGCTTCGTCGACCGCGACGGCGTGCGCCAGGTCATGCCCGGCAGCTACCGCCTCAGCGTAGGCGGTGGCCAGCCGGACAGTGGCGCGCCGGCCGAAAGCACGACCTTCTCGCTGACGCGCCCGCTGCTGCTGCCGCGCTGAGCGCCGATTCTTCACTCCACCTCCATCGAGTCCCATCGACATGCATCCACTTCGTTCTGCCCTGTTCGCCCTGCTGCTGGCCGCAGCGCCCTGCGCCTTCGCACAGGACGGCACCATCTATCCGCAGCAGGCGCCTGCCGAGCCCAACGCCATCAAGCTCGGCACCGGCGGTGTCGACAAGCAGCCGGCCAGCGAAAGCTGGTTCCGCCAGTGGGGCCAGCCGATGGCGCGCAACATCACCACGGCAACGCTCACGCCCTTCCTGCCCGCGCCGGGCAAGGGCAATGGCGCCGCCGTGCTGGTGGCGCCGGGCGGCGGCTTTCGCTGGCTGGCGCTCAACCACGAGGGCTGGGCAGTCGCCCAGGCACTGGCCGACCAGGGCGTCGCCGCCTTCGTGCTCAAGTACCGGCTGCAGCCGACGCCGGAGTCGCTGGACGGCTTCAAGGACTCGATGGACCGCATGTTCTCCGCTGCAGGCTCCAGTGATGGCAACCCACGCTCGCTGCTGCCCGACCTGGCCAACCAGCTCGCCGACGCCGAGGCCGCCCATGCCCTCATCCTGTCCCGCGCCAAGGAATGGGGCGTGGACACCAAGCGCCTGGGCATGATCGGCTTCTCGGCCGGCGCAGGCCTGACCATGCACAGCACGCTGAACTCCAAGACCATGAAGCTCGCCTTCATCGCCCCGATCTACGGCGGCATGGGCCCGGTCGAGGTGCCCAAGGACGCGCCGCCGATGTTCAACGTCATCGCCAGCGACGACTTCCTGTTCCGCGGCCAGATGGGCGTCATCAAGTCCTGGTTCGACGCCGGCCGGCCGGTCGAGTTCCACCTGTACCAGAACGGCGGGCATGGCTTCGGCCTGGGCTACCCGGGCAACACCGCCAATGGCTGGTTCCCGGTCTTCATGCGCTGGCTGGACGTGAACGGCTTCCTCAAGCCCAAGGCCTAGTCCTTCAACCCGCGCTGCCACAGTCGGTCTGCCGCTTCGAAGATCGTCCTGCCATGAAGTGACTCGGGGTCGCGCGCCAGGGCCAGCCAGTCCAGCGTGTCGTGGTGGCTGCCGGGCACGAGGGCGGCCGAGCGCTCGGCCACCAGCCAGGCGTGCAGCCGGGTATACAGCTCAGGGTGGTGGTCGCGCGTCCAGGCCAGGCCGACGAGGTCGCCGTAGCCTTCCTCGCGGCGCGTGGAGCGCATGGCCAGCCAGGCCTGGCGCAGCTCCGGCGACAGGTTATCGGGCACCTGCGCGGCGACGAAGCCGGCGGGCAGGCGATACCAAGCGCCGTCGAGGTAGCGGCGGCAGTGGCCCAGCTCGTGCGCGGCCATCAGCTCCAGTGCGGCGGCGCGCAGTACCGGGTCGAGTCTGTTGATCTGGCGCTGGCCCTCCGGGTTGCCGCGCAGAGAGAACACCAGCTTGCAGCGGCTGTCCTCATAGCCCAGCGCCAGCGGCGCCGCGCCTGGCGTGTCCTGCGGCTGCACGACGAGGTCCAGCGGCAGCGCGAGGCCCTGCTTGGCATGCACCACGACCGGCCACACGCCTTGCAGCCAGCGGGTCTCCAGCGACGTGAGGTCGGCGGCCTGAACGGTCTGCGACAGCGCTGCGCACAGCAGGGCGATGTAGATGGGCAGAAGGCGCAGCACGTCGGAGGCTCCTTTCAGAACATCTTCGGACGGCTGGGTGCCGCGCAGTAGGGCGCGCTGACGGCGAGTCGTGAACTATGGAATCAAGACGGCGACGGACCTGTAACGGCACCGCTGCGCGGACCGTCGATGCGTCACGGCCAGCGTGAGGACCCTGATGAATCAACTGCGTGAGCGTTGTAGGCGGCGCCCGCAGCCGCCGTGTGGCGTCGCTAGCATCGCCTGCTTCGCAAGACGACGCCCGTGGGCGATCACGACATGCCTCTCTCGTTCCAGCGCCGGCAACTGCTCGCCACCGCCATGCTGGGCTCCGTGCTGCCCGCCGCCCGAGCGGCTTCCGAGCCCGAGCCCGCCAGCTGGCGCGATGCCTCGACGGGCCGGCGCATCGTGCGCGTGGACGACAGCCCCGGCAACTACGGGCTCTACTTCAACTACAACCCGTTCACGCCGCAGGGCGACCTGATGATCTACCTCACGGCCGAGGGGATACGCGTGGCCGACACCCGCACCTGGCAGACCCGACTGGTGCTCAAGGGCACTGTGGACCGGCTGCTGTTCGCGGGGCCAAAGTCACGCACCGCCTACTACACGCTGCGCGACGCGGGGGTGGAGGAGGGCGGCCCGTTCTCGGTGTGGTCGGTGGATCTGGACAGCGGCAAGACACGCCGGATCGTCGACCTGCCCGGCGGCCGCGTGATGGCCATCAATGCCGACGAGACGCTGCTGGCCGGCGTCTGGGAGACGGCGCCTGCGCCACCCCACATCGCAGCGCAAGGCAAGCGCGACCCGGTGACGGGCTCGCCTCACTATGCCGGCACGGGGCCGGACGGCAAGCCGCTGTCCTTCGCCGCCGCCAAGGGCAAGTGGATGGCCGACCGGCTGGCCGCACGCGTGCCCATGGAGATGTACAGCGTGACCATCGCCACCGGGGTTCGCAAGTCCATCCACCGCGCCACCGACTGGCTCAATCACCTGAAGTTCTCGCCCACCGACCCGACGCTGCTGATGTTCTGCCACGAGGGCCCCTGGCACGAGGTGGACCGCATCTGGACCATCCGCGTGGACGGCACTCAACTGACCAAGATCCACACCCGCACGATGTCCGGTGAGATCGCGGGCCACGAGTTCTGGGGCCGCGACGGCAAGACCGTCTGGTATGACCTGCAGATGCCGCGCGGCGGCACGACCTGGCTGACGGGGCGCAACCTGGATACTGGCGAACAGTGGCGTTATGAAGTGGCCAAGGACCAGGCGTCCTATCACTTCATGCAGTCGCCCGACGGCCAGTGGTTCTCGGGCGATGGCGGCAACGCCGGCAAGTGGATCAGCCTGCTCAAGCCCGTGGTGCGCGAGAAGGCGGTACCTGGCCTCATCACGCCGGGGCGCCTGGAAACCGTGCGCGTGGCCGACCTGGCCAAGCAGGACTACACGCTGGAGCCCAACCAGCACTTCACGCCGGATGGCAAGTGGCTGGTCTACCGCGCGAACGTCGAAGGCAAGCTCGCGATCTACGCCGTGGAACTGCCGCGCTGAATCTTGATTTCGTACTCGGGCCGAGCGCCGGGCCTGCCATGGCCAGAGGCCATGGCCTGTCGTAGGCACAAGCAGTCCGCAGGGACTGCTTGTGTCCGACTCCAGTTCACCAAGCCGGCCCGCTTAGGCGATGTGCGTGCGGCCCAATGCCGCACGCTTCGCCGTCCCCTCGGGGGCTGAGGCAGGCACAGGGCGTCCAGTGGACGCCCTGTGCCTGCCGAAGCTCTGTGGCACTGCCGCAGAGCGGTCCCGGTTGGGCGCGCCCGCGTTCAGCGAGGCGCGACCAGACGAGGGGCTAAAACTTATACGACATGCCCAACGCGAAAGTGCGCCCGAAGTGCGCATACAGCAACGTGTCATCCCGCTGCGAGTCGCGGCCGTAGCGCACCGGCTGGTCCGTCAGGTTGGCCCCCTCGAAAGTGACCTTCAGCTTGGGCGTCACGTTGTACGAGGTCGAGAAGTCGATGTTGGTCGACGCGTTCACGAAGGTGACGTCGTGGCCGTTCACATCGCCCAGCACATTGAACAAATACTTCGACCGGTAGGCCGCCGAGACGCGGGCGCTGAACTTGCTGTCCTCGTAGTACAGCGTCAGGTTGCGCGCATCGGGCGACATGCCCACCAGCGCGGCGTTCATCGAGAGCTGGGGCAGCGTCGTGGTGGCCGTGCGGGTGATGTAGTTGATGGTGGACTTCACATGCGTGACGTTGGCCAGCATGCCGAAGTTGCTCCACACCCCCGGCAGGAAGCTGAACGGCATCTGCAGGTTCAGCTCGTAGCCGGTCAGCGGGCCGCCCGGCGTGTTGGCCGCGCGGCCGACCGTCACCACCGACGACGGCAGCGTCGGGCAGGCCGGTGTGCCGCCGGTGATGGAGCAGGTGCCGCCGCCGGTGAGCAGCGCGTCCGGCAGGCCCAGCGTGTTGTAGGGCACGCGCTCGCTGACGCGCTGGATGTAGGTCTCGATCTTCTTGTGGAAGACGCCCAGCGACACCATGGAGTTCTTGGCGAAGTACCACTCGGTCTGCAGGTCGTAGGTCTTGGCGCGGATCGGGTCCAGCTGCGGGTTGCCGATGCTGACCGTCTGCGCGTTGGTGTTGACGGAGGCGGACGGCGCCAGGTCCACGTACTCGGGGCGCGACAGCGTCTTGCCGGCCGAGAAGCGCACGAAGACGTTGCTGGGCAGCTGCGCCGTCAGGTTGAACGAGGGCAGGTAGTCGCGGTAGGTCTTCTCGAACGTGAGCGGCTGCAGCGTGCCGGCCACGTTGACCAGCGCCGATGCCTTGGCCTTGGTGTCGGCCGCGCGCACGCCGACATTGCCACGCAGGACGATGGAGCCCACGTCGTAGTTGAAGTCGGCCGACACATAGGCGGCGTTGATCTTCTCGGTGACGGTGCGGTTGGACTGGTTCAGCGTGACCAGCTGCGAGCCCGGCACGGCGGCGCAGTTGCACTCGATGTCCCAGACCTGGCGGAACTTGTCCAGGTCCACGGCCGCCCATTGCGAAGGGTAGCCCGAGCCCTCCAGCCCCTTGCCGAAGTTGCTGATCTGGCGCGACACGCTGGCCATGGTGAAGCCGGGCGGGTTGGCCAGGCCGTTGGCCGCGCCGGAGCTGATCTCGAAGTTGTCCCAGGTGTTGTTGCGCGACGAGAAGCCGCCCTTCAGCGTGAGGTGATCGCTGAGGTCCCAGCTTGCGCCCAGGGCGTTGGTCTTCAGCGTGTTGCCGGTGTTCAGGCGCCGGCCGACGAACTGGCCATGCACGGTGCCGTCGGCGTCGGTGGGCGCGAAGCTGAAGTTGGCCGGGTTGGACACGTCGATGCCGAAGTTGATGTTCGGCACGTTGCGGTTCTGGCGGAAATCGAACGAGAAGCCGTTGACGTTGGGCGCGTCGAACTGCACCGTCGCGCGCATCGGCGAGTTCAGCCGGCTGGCCGAGATGCCGGTCATCGCCTCCAGCTTGATGCTGTCGGTCAGCTTGTGCGTGGCCGTCAGCACATGCTGGCGGAAGTTGGTGTTGTTGACGTCCAGCAGGCCCTCGGAGCGCACGTCCACGCCGTTGAACTTGCCGTACTCCCAGCTGCCATTGCTGTTGAACGAGGTCTCGACGATGGAGGTCTGCGGCTTGCCGTTCGCCGCAGCGAGCGTGCGGCCGAAGGAGATCGCCGAGATGTAGTTGTCGTAGCGGTTGTTGTTGAACTTGCCGCCCAGCAGGTCGAGGTTGACCTCGGTGGCCTCCGACGGCTTCCACTGCAGCGCGGCGGTGACGCCCAGGCGCTCGTACTCTGCCACCGAGCGGCGGTAGCGCGGGATGCGCGGATGGAAGGAGCCGCTGCCGGCGGCCGGCGTCGCCACGGTGCCGCCGTAGTTGTCGGTGCGGTTGAACACGTCGTTGTAGGCCGTCAGCGTGGAGGTGCGTGGCTGGCCGTTGCCGCAGTTGGCCGCGCTGACGCCCTTGACGGCGTTGTCGGCCGGGCTCTGGGGCGTGAAGCCCAGCGGCGAGCAGAAGCCACCGTCGGCGCTGGCGCTCAGCATTTCCACGGCCTCGTAGCCTTCTTCGGTGGCGTTGCGCTTGGAGTAGGCGCCAGAGACGAGGAAGCCCAACTTGCCGATCTCGGAGTTCGCCGTCGTCGTGAACAGCGCGGTCATGCGCGGTGCCGGATGGCGGGCCAGCGTGTTGTAGCTTTGCTGGAGGCCGAAGGTGAGCGTCTGTTCCTTGAAGTCGAACGGGCGGGCGCCGCGCAGGTCCACCGTCGCTCCCAGCGAGCCTTCTTCCACGTCGGCCTGCGAGGTCTTGCGCACCGACAGGCTGTTGAACAGCTCGGCGGCGAACACCGAGAAGTCGAAGGCGCGGCTGCGGTTGGTGCTGCCGTTGATGTCCGACGCGCCGGTGGCCGAGATGGCCTCGATGCCGTTGATGCGCACGCGTGTGAAGCCGGCGTTCAAGCCGCGCACCGTGATCTGCTTGCCTTCACCGCCGTCGCCGCGCGCCAGCGACACGCCGGGCACACGCTGCAGCGACTCGGCCAGGTTGGCGTCGGGGAACTTGGAGACGTCCTCCGCCTTGATCACGTCGACGATGCCGTCGGCGTTCTTCTTGAGGTTGAGCGCGCTGTTCAGGCTGGCGCGAAAGCCGGTCACGACGACCGCGTCCAGCTTGTTCGGATCTTCCTGCGCGAGGGCACCGCCCGCAGCGGCGCCGATGGCCAGCGCGATGGCGGTCTTGCGCAGGATTTGTTGGCGGCCCTTGTCTCCAGGGAACTTCGTCATTTGAACTCCTTCATTGTTGTGATGCGTCTCTGGCCGAGCGCATGGCATGAATGGTCGTATGACGACTGGGCCTGCGCAACGCTGCGCGGGAAACAATCACGCGGATGCTCAATACTGTGGCGCGCCGGAGTAGAGCGGGGTTTTCACCTGCGTTGATGGGGATTGGAGACCGCGCCTGAGTTGCGTATGGCGCTCCGGCCGGGCCCTGCCAGAGGTCGTACAACTCGCCGATTTGGCGGCCTGTAGCGGCGGCGAACTGGAGCAAGCCGACCTCAACGGCCCTCCCAGCCACGGTGCGACCCGCGCTGGACATGCCGAAGCGGGTGCTCGCAGGTCCGCGACAACCCGATAGGCTGAAGGTCGCGTTAAACGCCTGCGAAAGTACTGATCATGGTCGCGCGCGGCGCCAGGGCAATCGCCGGTTCAACCGCCTTCGGCGGCAAACCCGCGCAAATAGGCTGCAAGGTCTTCGATGGGCACGGGTTTGCACATCAAGTACCCTTGGCCATACTCAACTCCCAAATCCTTCAAGAGTTTGTACTGGCTCGAATTTTCTATCCCCTCGGCAACTATCTCTGCACCTACCGCCCGGCCAATGGCAATGATCTCCGGGATCAAGGAGGATCGAATCGAGGAATGTTCCATGTCGAAAACAAAGCTTCGATCGATCTTCAAGAAGTCGGGCATGACCTTTTTGATATTTGCAAGATTTGAGAACCCCGTCCCGAAATCATCGATGGAAACCAGGAAATTGTGAGCCCGCAGGTCGGCGACGGCTTCAACCATCGAGTCCTTGTATTCCTGCTCCAGCACCTCGATATCTATTTTCAGCCCCCGGTGCAATGATTCATCAAGCGCGGCTTGAACCATCTTCCCGATATTCCCGCTGCTCACGCTTGCTGGGAAGAAGTTGAATGCCACCTTGAAATCAACCGCGTCAGGGAGAAATTTTGCCAATTCCGCGATGGCGACGTGGACTACCATCTGGTCCAGGCGCCAGGTCAGGTTTCTTTCAATGATGGCCGGGATGGCAACGTCAGGAAATATGATCGAATTCCCATCACGCAGTCGCATCAGCACTTCACAGCCGCAGGGCTTGCCCGATGCCAGATCCATGATGGGTTGATACAGACAAAGTAGATTGCCTGGTTTCAACAGCCCTTCAATTCTGTACTCCAGCTTGCGCCGCGACAAGAATACCGGGCACAGTGCAAAATATGCCAGCATTGAAACGCCGAGTGCGAAACATGCTCCCAATGAAATGAGGTGCAAATAGCTTGCAAAGAATGCATCGACGGGTACGACTGTCTGGAAAATGTAGGCAGTCCCCGGCACAGGTTTCACCCAGAAAAAAACCCGATGCTGCCAATCAAGTAGGCGTTCAGACACCTGCAGGAATGAAGGAGTTCTGAGCAGTTGCCTCCACTCGTCTGAAAGGGCTGGCTGGACCAAGGCGGTATTGACCCTCCCATCCTTCTGGGCCAATTGAATTGCACTGATGCCATCGCCTAGCAATTCAGCAATACCGTCGGCCGGCGGTGCGGCTGCAAAGCGGCCGTGTGAGGTCAGTACTGTCTTCTTGGTTGAACCAATTCCGGGAATCGCCCGACCCAGGTAGCTGCGAACGCGCAGCCCTTCGGCAGTGATGCCGGCGAAATCGGGTTTGCCCAATGCCACGGCCGCGTCCAATCTGCCAGCGGTCGTGTTGCAAACGATTTGACCCTGATCATCGAGGACCGCCAGATCGGCCACATATCTTGTGTGCACCAGCTCGGACCGCAACTTTGCCAGGGTTACCTCGTCACAGCCTGGCGGGATCGTCGCATTCAGTCGAACCAGAATGGAGTTGATTTCGTGGCGCAACGAAATGAACCGATCTGCGCTACTTTCCAGATCGCTCAGAGCGACTTTTTGCTGATTCATGATCAGCGCAGCCAAGCAACCCGCGAAGAGCAGGACACCGCCGCTGACGGCGAGAATCAGCGCCATCATGCGCGGATGTGTGGCGACGATTCTCTGCATGGCGTTGATTGAGCTTGTGTGACCAGAAATTGCATCGCCAAATTGGCCGAATTACCTCAAGTCAGCCTGTGACTGCCGGCCCGTTGAAGGGTATGTGGTGGCGCAAGTCATGCTAATCGAAACTCCACGGAGTGCCCCTGACTTTTGCTGCCGCACGGAATCACCAGTTGCAACCCTTGCCCCGCGCTGCGTCCACGGCCAGCGGCACGATGGCGAGAAGGCCGGCGCCCGCGTAGGCCTTGCGGCAGTCCTTGTTGGTGGCGTCTTCCACGGCCTGCTCCAGCTTGGACTTGCGCTCGGGCGGCGGCGGGATCAGATCAATGAGGCCGGTGCTGCGCTTGGCCGACATGTCGCCGCGCGGCAGCGACAGGTTCAGCGGCGTGCGCGCGGGCGTGCTGGCGGCAGCCGTGGGTGGGATGGGCGGTGCCGGTAGATCGGGGCCGAGGCGAGAGCCCGCGTCGGGCGAGCCGGCCGAGGCCTTGGGCGCGGCGAAGGGGTTGGCCGTGGGGTCGCCACGCGCCGGGCCGGCCGGCGCGTTGACCTGGCCGGGCAGGGTACCCGTGAGCTCGGTCAGCGTCGCCCCGCCCGGCGTGGCGGCCGCCGCGCGGGCGTTGGGGGCGGGCTGCAGCGGCGCCACGGCGCTGCCACCTTCGGCTGCCTCCATGCGGCGCACCGGCGCGGGCAAATCCTGCGCGCCTTGCAGCGCCGCAGTGGCAGCGGCGGGCGTGGCCGTGCGCAGCTCGCTGGAGCGGGCTAGCGGCGTGACGGTGCCACCGTCGGCCGTTGTCGATTCAAGGCGCTGCACGGGCGACGGCAGCGCCGTGGCAGGTGCCAGCGAGGGCGTTGCCGTGGTGGTGGCGCGTAGCTCGGCGGGGCGGGGCAGGGGGG
>Ga0187844_10001842_pt1 | contig 15679 bp, 15 predicted proteins | sample SpaLakP09_SKY_50_FD_134517 | JGI IMG/M metagenome (GOLD analysis project Ga0187844, IMG submission 134517) | Oligotrophic lake water microbial communities from Sparkling Lake, Wisconsin, USA - SP09_SKY_50 | ecosystem: Environmental > Aquatic > Freshwater > Lake | place: USA: Sparkling Lake...
CGCTGCGCGCAGCGCATACGGCGATCAGGTTCGGCCACACTTCCGTCTCCATCAGGATGCAGATGACCGGGCGGAAGTGGCGGATAAAACGCCCCACCATGCTGGCCGTGTCATACGGCAGATAAGCCTGCTGCAGGCGCTCGCCATGGCGCGCAAACAGCGCCTTGCCGGTAGCGCGACCGGTCGGCGTCATGTGGGTCAGGATGATGCGGCTGGCCGGATAAGCTGCCAGCAGGGCATCCACCAGCGGCTCGGCGGCGCGGGTTTCGCCCACCGACACGGCGTGTACCCACAGCACCGGCCCGGCACCAGCCATCGGTGCGCCATAAAACCCCAGCCGTTCGCTCCAGTGCTGGCGGTAGCCGGGCTCTTTACGGCCACGCAGCCACAGACGGGTCAGCACCAGCGGCAAAGCCAGCCACCAGAGTAAGGAATAGATGAATCGCATAGTGATGCCTGCTGCCTTTAGTCCTAAGCCAGCAGGCTACGGGCTGCGGCCAGCACTTCGGCCACCACCGGCGGCGTGCCCTGATCGCCCAGGTTGATAATGCGCGGCGACCAGTTGCCTTCGGTCTTCCAGCGCGGCGAATCGGCATAGATTTCCACCGTCGGCCTGACGAAAGCCGCCGCAATATGGGTCAGGCCCGTATCCACACCTATCACCAGCCCGGCGTGGCGCGCCAGCAGCATGGCGTCGGCCATGGATAATTTAGGCAGCACGCGTGCATTCGGCAGGCCGGCGGCCAGCGCCTGCGCTTCCGCCAGTTCTTTCGGCGAGCCCCACGGCAGCAGGATAGGCATAGGCGCCAGTTCGCGCCCCAACGCAATCCAGTTCTCCGGCGCCCATTTTTTGGCGTCACGTGCCGTGCCGTGGAAGTACACGGCATACGGCTGGTCCGGCATCCAGTCCGGACGGGGCTCGTCAGGCGAGACTTCCGGCAGGCCAAAATCGGCCGGTGTATCGACCGTATAGCCCAACGCAGCACCAGCCACGATGCGCCCCCGCGCTACCGCGTGGGTACGCTTATCGGTCGGCACGCTGAGGTTGTGGAAGATGCGCGAAATGCCTTCGTAGCCCGAGCCTTCGCTGCCGTTGGCAAGGCCCACTTTACGGCCACCTGGCACAATGCGCGCTGCGCCCATGATGACGCCGGTCTTGAGCAGGCCCTGCGTATCGAATACATAGTCATACTGCTGCTGGCGCAGGGTGCGCCAGAAAGCCTTGATTTCAGCGCGGGTTTCCGGCTTGCCCAGACTCTTGCGCCAGCGCCGCAGCGCAAACGGGATGATGTTGCGCACCCGCCCGTTGAGCCGCACCAGACTGACATAGCCTTCCTCCACCACCCAGTCGATATTCGCATCGGGGTAGTGGCGGGCAATGTCGGCCACCATCGGCAGGTTGTGCAGCACGTCTCCCAGCGAGGAAACGCGCACCAGCAGAATGTTTAACGGCTTGCTGCCGGTGGTAGCTAGCGTCATGGCGTCAGAATGGCAGATCGGCGTCCGGCTTGGCCGCCAGAATCACGCTCTTGAACTGGCCCTGAATGCGCGCCAGCGCAGCCGGGGTTTCTGCTTCAAAGCGCATCACGATTACCGGCGTGGTGTTGGACGAACGGGCCAGACCGAAGCCGTCTTCGTATTCCACGCGCAGGCCGTCGATGGTGATGATCTGCTGGTTGCCGGGGAATTCGGCATTGCTGCGCAGCTGATCCATCAGTTTGACGTTTTCGCCTTCGTTCAGATGCAGATGCAGTTCCGGCGTGCTGTCCGACTGCGGCAGGGAATTCAGCAGCGCCGAAGGATTCGCTTCGCGCGTCAGGATTTCCAGCAGCCGGGCACCGGAATACAGGCCATCGTCGAAACCGTACCAACGGTCCTTGAAGAAGATGTGGCCGCTCATTTCGCCGCCCAGCGGTGCGCCGGTTTCGCGCAGCTTGGCTTTTACCAGCGAGTGGCCGGTCTTGTACATCAGCGGCACGCCGCCGTGCTTGCTGATCCACGGTGCCAGATGGCGCGTGCATTTGACGTCATACAGAATCTGCTCGCCCGGATGGCGGGTCAGCACATCGGCGGCGAACAGCATCATCTGGCGGTCGGGGAAGATGATCTGGCCATCTTTGGTCACCACGCCCAGACGGTCGCCATCGCCGTCAAAGGCAATACCCAGCTCGGCATCGGTTTCCTGCAGCATGCGGATCAGGTCCTGCAGGTTTTCCGGGTGGGCCGGATCAGGGTGGTGGTTAGGGAAGTTGCCATCGACTTGGCAGAACATCTCGATTACCTCGCAGCCCATGCCGCGGAACAGGTCGGGCGCGAATGCGCCAGCCACGCCGTTGCCGCAATCGACCGCGATCTTGATCGGGCGCGCCAGCTTGACGTCGCCGATGATGCGCTCGAGGTACTGGGCGCGGATATCGTAGGTGCTGTAATTGCCGGGCGTGGCAGCGCTGCTGCCGTCGTGCGCCACGATGGCATCGTACAGCGCAGTAATTGCAGTGCCGTGGATGGCTTCGCCAGCCAGCACCATCTTGAAGCCGTTGTAGTCAGGCGGGTTGTGGCTGCCAGTGACCATGATGCCGGACGCTGCGCCCAGCACATTGGTACCGAAGTACACCATGGGCGTGGCCACCACGCCCAGATCGATCACGTTCACGCCGGCTGCCTGCAGGCCCTGTGCCAGTGCTGCCGCCAGTGCCGGGCCGGACAGGCGGCCGTCACGGCCGATCACCACCGTGCGCTCGCCCTTGGCCAGCGCAGCCTGGCCGAAGGCCTGACCTATTTTATGGGCTACACCGGCGTCCAGCGTTTTATCGATGATGCCGCGGATGTCGTAAGCTTTGAAAATAGACGGGGAAATAGGAACCATGATGTATCGATCGGGTTAAAGGGTAGATGGGAAAGCGTCAGCCACTCAGGTTTTCTTGTGCCGGATCATCCAGCGTGGCGCCTTGAAGCGCACGATGCGGACGTAAATCCATACGTAACTGACAATAAACAATATACAGGAAAGCATCAAGATCCACGTATGGCGCCAGAACACCGTGGCCGGTATCACCGCCATCAGCGAGAACAGCCACAGGTAGGGCGAGGTCATGGAATTACGCCGGATCAGGGCACGCGCTTCCTTGCGCCCCACGGCCCACTGGACAATGCGGCGGAAAATCAGGCTGTGCAGGTGGATGCCGTCCGGCATGGCCGGCGACTTACCGCGCACAAACATGCGGCGATACACCGAGAACAGGGTTTCGAAGGTCGGGTAGATCAGCAGCAGCGCCGCATACCAGGTCGACACCTGCGGGTTGCGCATCACCAGCAGCAGGGCCAGTTCACCCAGCATGAAGCCGATGAAATAAGCGCCGCCATCGCCCAGGAAGATCATGCCTACCGGATAATTCCAGATCAGGAAACCGGCCGTGGCGCCGGCCACCATCAGGGCTGCAATCAACACGAACATATCATTGACCTGCAGTGCCACATAGCCAAGCGAGAGCAGCATGCAGATCACCACCACGCTGGCCAGTCCGTTGAAGCCGTCGATAATATTGACGGCATTGGCGATGCCGGCCACGGCCAGCACCGTCAGCGGCAGGGTCAGCCACATATACGGCAGCATCCACGACGAAAACATCCAGTCCAGCCGGTCCACCCGCGCATCGAGCAGGAAATAGCCCATGGCGGCCGCCATCATGGTCAGCACCAGCCGGCGGCCCGCGCTTACCTTGCCCGTGTAGTCTTCCACGATGCCGCCCACAAAGGCGAAGAAGGAGCAGCCCAGCAATCCCAGCAGCCAGTAGGTCATGGCCGGCACGCGCCACAGCGAGATCACCGAACTCAGCGCCACGGCCAGAAAAATCGACAAGCCCCCTATGCGCGCCACGTGGTGGGCGTGAACTTTCTGCACCCCCATGAAATCGGTGTCCAGCGCAGGACCGTGCAAACGCGCCTCTTTGATCACCAGCAGGGTTAGCAATGCGGAAGCAACAAAGCTCAGGAGGAAGGAAAACATATTTTTATAGTAAAAAGACTAGCGGCCACGGCAAGGTCTGGTGCGCCCTGTACCGCCAGACTGACACGCGATTGTACCGGATTCAGCCGTTCAAACCGGCATTTACGCGATAACTGAGTGTGAATCGCTGCGCTCCGCCACGCTTTTGCAACGGGCGGCAATGGGGTGCTGCCCGTGGCCGGACTGGCGCAAAACAGGCGGCCGCATGATAGCAGCCCGGCATGAATCCGGCAGGCTTGCTTACCAAAGGATACAACTGGAAGGGAGGCGGGAATAGCTTAGCGCATGCACAGTTGCAGCGCATGTTGCCAATCCGGCAAATGACAGAAGCGCGCCATCAGCTTTTCGCTAGACAGCACAGAATGCTCGGGCCGGCGCGCCGGTACCGGATACTCGGCACTGGTAATCGGCAGCACGCGGCAGTTCAGGCCGGCTTCGGCCAGAATCGCGCGGGTAAAGTCATACCAGGTGGTCTGGCCTTGCGCCGTCAGGTGATATACACCGCGGTTCTGCACCCACCATTCGCGCCCGCCCGCATGGGCTTGCGACAGTACTTGCGCCGTCACATCGGCAACGGTGCGGCTCCATGTGGGGGCGCCATGCTGGTCGGCCACCACGCGCAGCTCGTCGCGCTCGCGTGCCAGCCGCAGCATGGTGAGCAGGAAGTTCTTGCCGCGCATGCCATACACCCAGCTGGTGCGGAATATCAGATGCGGAATGCCGGCTGCTGCAATTGCCTGCTCGCCCGCCAGCTTGCTGGCGCCATACACATTGAGCGGGCCAGTCGGATCATCTTCCACCCGCGCTGCCGCAGCCGTGCCATCAAACACATAATCAGTCGAGTAATGCACCATGGAAGCCCCGAGCAGACGAGCTTCCTCGGCCATCAGGGCCGGTGCTTCGGCATTCACGCGGAACGCCCGTTGCGGCTCGCTCTCAGCTTGATCGACTGCCGTGTAGGCGGCCGAATTGACGATCATCTGCGGCTGCACTGCGCGGATCACGCTGCGTACCTGATCCAAATCAGACAGATCCATCTGCTGACGCTCCAGCGCCACCACCTCACCCACGCCTTGCAGACTGCGCGCCAGTTCATAACCTACCTGCCCGGCGCTACCCGTCAGCAGGATTTTCATTCGAACACCTCGGCATCGGCCAGCAAGGCTGCAGCCTGGTCTTTGCCGGACAACAGCGGCTCCACGCCCAGCTGCGGCCACTCGATGCCAATGGCCGGATCGTTCCACAGCACCGAGCGTTCATGTTCCGGCGCCCAGTAATCCGTGGTTTTGTAGAGGAACTCGGCAGCATCGCTGGTGACCATGAAGCCGTGGGCGAAGCCCGGCGGTATCCACATCTGCAGCTTGTTCTCGGCTGACAGCTCGGCACCGAACCACTGGCCGAAGGTAGGCGAGCTCTTGCGCAAATCCACCACCACGTCGAACACGCTGCCGGACGTTGCGCGCACCAGTTTGCCCTGTGCCTGACGGATCTGGTAGTGCATGCCGCGCAGCACGCCTTTGAGCGAACGCGAGTGGTTATCCTGCACGAAAGCCATTTCCACCCCCGTCAGTTCGGCAAAACGGCGGCCGTTATAGCTTTCGTAGAAAAAACCGCGCTCATCGCCGAACACTTTCGGCTCCAGCAGCAGTACGCCTTCCAGCGGCGTAGTCATCACTTTCATCGCGGTACAACCTTATCTTCAAGAATTTGCAGCAGGTACTGCCCGTAGTTGTTCTTTTTCAGCGGCTCGGCCAGCTTGCGCAACTGCGCAGCATCGATATAGCCCTTGCGATAGGCGATCTCTTCCGGACAAGCCACTTTCAGGCCCTGCCGTTTTTCGATGGTAGCAATAAACTGCGAAGCGTCAAGCAGCGATTCGTGGGTGCCGGTGTCCAGCCATGCCATGCCGCGCCCCATCACTTCCACATTGAGCTGCTGCTGTTCCAGATACACGCGGTTGACGTCGGTAATTTCCAGCTCGCCCCGCGCCGACGGCTTGATGCCGGCAGCGATATCGCACACCTGACTATCGTAGAAATACAGCCCCGTCACGGCATAGTTGGACTTGGGCTGGAGCGGTTTTTCCTCGATCGACACGGCCTGGTGGTCGGCATCGAACTCCACCACGCCATAACGCTCGGGGTCCTGCACGTGGTAGGCAAACACGGTGGCGCCACTAGTCTGTTCGGTAGCATGGCGCAGCAGCGCGTCGAGGTCGTTGCCGTAGTAGATATTGTCGCCCAGGATAAGGGCCGACGGTGCCTCGCCAACGAACTCGCGGCCGATGATGAAGGCCTGGGCCAGACCGTCGGGCGAAGGCTGTACCGCGTAGCTGAGCTGCAAGCCCCACTGGCTGCCGTCACCCAGCAGATCGCGGAAGCGCGGCGTATCCTGCGGCGTGGAGATCAGCAGAATTTCCGTGATACCGGCCAGCATCAGCACCGTCAGCGGATGGTAGATCATGGGCTTGTCGTAAATCGGCAGCAACTGCTTGGACACGCTCATGGTGATCGGATACAGACGGGTACCCGAACCACCGGCGAGGATAATGCCTTTGCGGCGAGGAGTGGTCGTACTCATGGCTAGCCTTCGCGATTAAAGTAATTGGTTTCTACCCACTTGGCATAACTGCCCGACTGCACATCCGTCACCCAGTCCTGATGGGTCAGATACCACTGCACCGTCTTGGCGATGCCGGTCTGGAAGGTCTCGGCCGGTTTCCAGCCCAGTTCGCGCTCCAGCTTGCGTGCATCGATGGCGTAGCGGCGGTCATGGCCGGGGCGGTCCTTGACATAGGTAATCTGGGTGCGATAGCTGCTGCCATCGGCCTTGGGCTTCTGCTGGTCCAGCATATCGCACAGGGTGTGCACCACATCGAGGTTGGCCATTTCGTTCCAGCCGCCCACGTTGTAGGTTTCGCCCAGCCGGCCGGCCTCCAGCACGCGGCGGATCGCGGCGCAGTGGTCGCTCACGTACAGCCAGTCGCGGATCTGCTGGCCGTCGCCATAGATAGGCAGCGGCTTGCCGGCCTGCGCATTGGCGATAATCAGCGGGATCAGCTTCTCGGGGAAGTGATACGGGCCGTAGTTATTCGAGCAATTGGTGGTCAGCGTCGGCAGGCCATAAGTATGGTGGTAGGAGCGCACCAGATGGTCGGAGGCAGCTTTCGACGCGGAATACGGGCTGTTCGGCGCAAACGCGGTGGTTTCGCTGAATGGCGCATCGTCCGGCCCCAGCGTGCCGTACACCTCGTCGGTGGAGACGTGCAGGAAACGGAACGCAGTTTTCTCGGCTTCTGGCAGTTCCGACCAGTAGGCACGCGCCGCTTCCAGCAGGCTGAAGGTGCCGTTGATATTGGTCTGGATGAATTCGCCGGGCCCCAGGATGGAACGGTCCACGTGGCTCTCGGCAGCAAAGTGCACAATCGCACGCGGCTTATGTTCGCGGAACAGCGCCAGCACTTGCGCCTGATCGCAGATATCGCCGCGTACAAAGATATGCCGGCTGTCATTCTTGAGCGAAGCCAGATTGTTCAGATTGCCGGCATAGGTCAGCTTGTCGTAGTTAATCACCGGCTCATCCGACTGGGCCAGCCAGTCCAGCACGAAGTTCGAGCCTATGAAACCCGCCCCACCAGTCACAAAAATCATTTAGTATCCCGCAGCAAGAGTCAAAAGAGGAGTAGGCATCATTTTATGTGAAAGCCACGCCATATCGGGCAATTATCGATCCTCTGCGCCCGAATAACAGATTAAACCAGTATGCCTCACCACGAACCCGAGATTACTCCCATGAAAACCTACGTAATCGGCGATTTACAGGGCTGCCACCAGCAGGCCCGCGACATGGTCGCGCGCATCCAGGCCCACGCCGGTACGCCCGATGTACGCATCCTGTTCGCTGGCGACCTCATCAACCGCGGCCCCGACTCCCTCGCCACCCTGCGCTATGTGCGCCAGCTGGAGCAGGAAAGCCGCGGCCGCATCGATAGCGTGCTGGGCAACCATGATCTGCATCTGCTGGCCGTGGCCTACGGCATCCGCCCGGCCCACGCTTCCGACACGCTGGACCAGATACTGGCCGCGCCGGACCGCGACGAACTGATAGCCTGGCTGCGCCAGCGCCCGCTGGCGCTGGAAGCGGACGGCCACCTGCTGGTGCATGCGGGGCTGCTGCCCCAATGGGATGGTGCGCAGGCGCTGGCCCTGTCGGCCGAAGTGGAACAGATGCTGCGCAGCGATGGGCTGGCGGATTTTCTGGCAGATATGTATGGCAACCAGCCGGACCGCTGGCATGACGGCCTGCAGGGCGCCGAGCGGCTGCGCTGCATCATCAACGCCATGACGCGGCTGCGCTTCTGCAGCGCCGAAGGTGTGATGGACTTCAAGATCAAGGATAGCGGCACGGCCGATCCGGACTCCGGCCTGATGCCGTGGTTTGATGTGCCGCAGCGCCGCAGCGCCGCCCAGACCGTGGTATTCGGCCACTGGTCGGCACTGGGATTGATTATGCGGCCGGACGTCATCGGCCTCGATAGCGGTTGTGTCTGGGGTGGCCAGCTGTCGGCCGTCTGCCTGCAGGATCGCAGCCTGCTGCAGGCCCAGTGTCCCGAATTCCAGCAGCACAGCGGCAAGCAGGCCGCCCGCTAGAGATAGGCCGGACACTGAGCCCGGCCCAGCCGGGCCGGCCTAGTCGGTGCCCGTTGCTGCCGCGCCGGGCAGCGCGACGCCCAGCGCTGCCGCCACAGCCTGCTCGGCTGCCTGCGCCAGCTCGCGCCGGTGCGCACCTTCGCTGCTGAGCGGCGCCAGAATGTCGAGCGTCGCCAACACGGGCGGGCCATTCAGTATCAGCACGATGCTCTCGGCAAAACTCATCTCGCCGATAAAATCCACCGACGGATGGTGGCCGCCGTCGCTGCCCTGATACGACAGCGCAAACGGCTGCACCGGCACGTGGGCATCGATCGCCGCTTCAAACAGATTGGCGTGAAACGGCAGCAGCGTGCCCTGCGCCGCCGTGGTCCCCTCGGGGAAGAAGGCCACCCGTTCGCCGCTCTGCAGGCTGTGCACCAGCCCTTTGAAAATATGCCGCAGATCGCGCCGGCTGCCGCGCGAAATGAACACCGTGCCGGCCTTCTGCGCCAGCCAGCCCGCCAGCGGCCAGGAACGAATCTCGGCCTTGGCGACAAAATGGCTGGGGTGCAGGCTGTGGATCACGAAGATGTCCAGCCACGAAATGTGGTTGGCCACCACCATGGCCGTATCGAGCACGGGCGCACTGCCCGCCGACTGGCGCACTGTCACATTGAACAGGCCCAGCAAATGGGTAGACCAGCGGCGGATATGCGCGTTGCGGGCCGCGTGGCCCAGCCACGGAAACACCACCGCGCAGATCAGCATCCCCTTCAGGACGTGCAACAGCACCCGCACGATGCGGATAAACGTCAGCAGTTTCATGCCGCCCACTCAGTCAGGCAGCATTGCGCTGGAAAGCCACGCGTCCTGCTACGATGGTGGTTTGCACCTGTGCTGCCAGGTTGTAGCCGAGGAAAGGCGTATGCTTGCCCTGGCTGGCCAGCGCAGCTGCTTCCACTGTCCAGTGCGCCTGCGGATCGAAGATGCAGACGTCGGCATTGGCGCCCACCGACAGCGTGCCGGCCGACAGCCCGGCCACCTGGGCAGCTTGCGAGGTAATCAGCGCCAGCGCGCGCGCCAGCGGACGCGGACCGCCAGCTGCCTGGGTGGCAGCATAATCGTTGGCCCACTTCAGCGACAGCGACAGCAGCAGTTCCAGACCGGTCGCACCGGGCGAGGCTTCGCCAAACGGCAGCAGTTTTTCATCGTCGTCCACCGGCGTGTGGTCGGAGCACAGCGCATCGATGGTGCCATCGAGCAGACCGAGACGGATGGCGTCGCGGTCGCGCTGGCTGCGCAGCGGCGGCGTCAAGCGGGCATTCGAATCGAAGAAGCCGATGTCGGCGTCGGTCAGGTGGACGTGGTGGGCACCCACGTCGCAGCTCACCGGCAGGCCTTCGCGCTTGGCCTGACGTACCAGCTCGATGCCGGCGGCCGAGGACAGACGGCACAGGTGCACGCGCGCGCCGGTAGCACGCATCAGTTCAAAGATGGTGTGCAGGGCGATGGTCTCGGCCATCGCCGGCACGCCGGACAGGCCCAGCCGCGAAGCGAAGGCGCCGCTGGCCGCAATGCCGCCACGGCCGATGTGGGCGTCCTGCGGACGCAGCCACACGGTGTAGTCAAAGGTCTTGGCATACTGCAGTGCGCGCAGCAGCACGGTGGTGTCTTCGATCGGTTCTTCCGCCTGCGAGAAGCCGATGCAGCCGGCTTCCGTCAGTTCCGCCATTTCCGTCAGCGCCTCGCCTTTCAGGCCCACGGTCAGTGCGCCCAGCGGGTGCACATTGGCCTGATTGCGCGTCTTGGCGCGGTACTTGAGCATTTCCACCAGACCCGACTCGTCGAGCACAGGGTCAGTATCAGGCGGGCACACCAGACTGGTCACACCGCCCTGCATGGCGGCCTGCAGTTCCGATTCCAGCGTGGCCTTGTATTCATAACCCGGCTCGCGCAGACGGACCGACAGGTCCACCAGCCCCGGTGCCACCACCAGACCGCTGGCGTCGATAGTCTGCTCGGCGCTGAAGCCAGCCGGCGCGGCACCTACGGCCAGCACTTTGCCGGCGTCGATAAACAGATCCTGCTGGGCGTCGATACCATTGGCCGGATCGATCAGATGGCCGTTTTTAATGTGTAGTTTCATGCTTGCGTCCCTGCGACTATGCTCATAACTGCCATCCGTACTGCGATACCGAAAGTGACCTGCGGCAGAATCACGGCCTGCGGGCCGTCGGCCACGGCCGAATCGATTTCCACGCCGCGGTTCATCGGTCCCGGGTGCATCACGATGGCATCCGGCTTGGCCAGCGCCAGGCGTTCCGGCGTCAGCCCGTAGCTCTTGAAGTATTCCTGTGCCGACGGCAGCAGCGCGCCGCTCATGCGCTCGTTCTGCAGACGCAGCATGATGATTACGTCCACGCCTTTCAAGCCTTCGTCCATATTGGTGAAGGTGCGCACGCCCATCTGCTCCAGACCGCCGGGCAGCAGCGTGTGCGGGCCGATGGCGCGCACTTCCGGCACGCCCAGCGTGGTCAGTGCGTGGATATCGGAACGGGCCACACGGCTGTGCAGAATGTCGCCCACGATGGCCACCGTCAGATTGGTGAAGTCCTTCTTGTAGTGGCGGATGGTGTACATGTCCAGCAGGCCCTGGGTCGGGTGGGCATGGCGGCCGTCACCGGCGTTCACCACGTGCACATGCGACTGGCCGGTATCCTGCAAGTGTTTGGCGATCAGGTAAGGCGCGCCCGATTGGGCGTGGCGCACCACGAACATATCGGCGTGCATGGCCGACAGGTTGTCGATGGTATCGAGCAGCGATTCGCCCTTGCTGGCCGAAGAAGCCTGGATGTTCAGATTGATCACGTCAGCCGACAGGCGCTTGGCGGCGATTTCGAAAGTGGTGCGGGTACGCGTGGAGTTCTCGAAGAACAGGTTGAACACCGATTTACCGCGCATCAGCGGCACCTTCTTCACATCGCGGTCGGAGATGCCGACGAAGGACGATGCCGTATCGAGGATGTGGTTGAGGATAGACTTGGGCAGCCCTTCGATCGACAGCAGATGCTGTAGTTCGCCGTGTTTGTTGAGTTGCGGATTGAGCATGATGATTTAAGCCTGGTCTATGGTTAGCGTGAATTTACCGTCGTCGGACTGCTGCAGCACCAGTGCCTTGCCCGCTTCCACCCTGACGTGGGCGGCAACGAAATCGGCTGCCACCGGCAGCTGGCGCTCGCCACGGTCCACCAGCGCGGCCAGCATGATGCGGGCCGGACGGCCGTAGTCGAACAGTTCGTTCAGCGCGGCGCGGGTGGTGCGGCCCGTGTACAGCACGTCGTCCACCAGCAGAATGGTGGCGGCGTTGACATCGAAATTGATGCGGGTGGGCTTGACGTCGGCCGGCAAGCCTTTCTTGGCGTAGTCGTCGCGGTAGAACGACACGTCGAGCACGCCGCAGCGTTCCGTCAGGCCCAGATCGGCCGCCAGACGCTCGGCCAGCCAGGCGCCGCCGGAATGGATGCCGACGATGGCCACATCGGCCACGCCGGCCAGACCGGCGCGCACGTCGGCCAGCAGCGTGGCATACAGCGCTTCGGCATCGAGTTGTTGAGGGTTGAGTAAGGTCATGGGGGGCTAGCACCTGCTTAGGGCGCGTTCTCGTTTTAGAAATCAGTGGGTATCAAAATACTGCTGCAGGATGATGGCGGCAGCGCGGTGGTCGATCACTTCGCCGCGCTGGCCGCCGATCACGGCCGAGGAATAACGTTCGTCCACCAGTTCCACCGGCAGATTGAAGCGGCCATGCAGCTGGTTGGCAAACTTGCGGCAGCGCGCCGTCATCTCGTGTTCGGCGCCATCGGGATGCAACGGCAGGCCTACCACCAGCAGGCCGGGCTGCCATTCTTCCAGCAGCGCGCCGATGGCGGCGAAACGGGTGGCGTTGTCCACCGCGTTAATGACTTTGACGGGCTGGGCCTGACGGATCAGGGTATTGCCCATGGCGATGCCGATGCGTTTGACGCCGAAATCGAAGGCGAAAATGGTTTCAGCGCTCACAGTGGCAGGGCATCCTTATGCATGGCCCGCCTCGGAGGTGAGCATCAGCGGGTCAATACCGAGCAGGCGCATGGCTGCCGTGTAGCGCTGCTCGATAGGTAGACTGAACAGAATTTCCGGGTCAGCGCTGACGGTCAGCCAGCCATTGCGGCTGATTTCGCCTTCCAGCTGGCCGGGGCTCCAGCCGGCATAGCCGATCGAGACCAGCATGCGGCGCGGACCTTCGCCCGCTGCCACAGCTTCCAGCACGTCGATCGAGGTGGTGAAGGCCACGTCCTTGGTTACCATCAGCGAGGAGGAATAGCGCTTGCCCGGGGTATGCAGCACAAAGCCGCGATCATCCTGTACGGGGCCGCCGAACATGATGGGCTCGTCGATATCGACGCTATCGACCGGCTTCAGGTCGATGCGCTCGAACAGGGTTTCCATCGTCATGTCGGTGGGTTTGTTGATGACTACGCCCAGCACGCCGTTTTCATTGTGCTCGCAAACGTAGACCACCGTGCCGCCAAACACCGGGTCCTGCATGGATGGCATTGCAATTAGGAAATTATCCGCCAGATTCAGCGCGGCGGGCGCGCCCTGGGCGACGGCGGCCAGCGGATCGGCGGCCTCTGGCAATAAGCCGGGCGCTGACGTGGTAGTGCCGTGTTTGCTTTTCGTCATAATCGTGATCTTTCTGAGCTGCTAACAATTCCTGTAGTATTCGCACGGAAAATTTCTGCCCGTGAGCAACTCTTTCGGTGTACAGCCATCATTAAGCGATAGTTTACACTGAATTGCGCCAACAACCATGTTTGACCACACCCGAACCCTTTGAGACAGACAGAATGAAACTGAAATCTACCCTGGTCTGGCTGCGCCGCGACCTGCGCGCCTTCGATCACGTAGCCCTGCATCAGGCTTTGCTGCACAGTGAACGCGTGTATTGTGTTTTTATCTACGACAGTACCATCCTGTCCGTGTTGCCGCGCCAAGACCGCCGGGTTGACTTCATCCACGCCAGCATTGCCGAAGTGGATGCCGAGCTGCGCCAGCTGGGCGGCTATCTGATCACCCGCCATGCCGACCCGGTACAGGCGATTCCGCAACTGGCAGCCGAACTGGGCGTCGATGCGGTGTTCTGCAATCACGATTACGAACCGCAGGCCATCGCCCGCGACCAAGCCGTGCAGCAGGCCTTGCAGGCGGCGGGCCGCCAGTTCTTCAGCTACAAGGATCAGGTGATCTTCGAGAAAAGCGAAGTGCTGTCGCAAACAGGCGGTGTGTTTTCCGTGTTCACGCCCTACAAGAACGCCTGGCTGAAAAAGCTGGCGGCCGATCCTACCGTACTGGCGCCCTACCATATAGAACCGCACGCGGCGCGGCTGGCACCGCCGCCAACGTCCGCAGCGCAGCTGCCAACGCTGGCCGAACTGGGCTTCGAACCCAGCAATCTGGCCAGCCTGCAGATCCCCACCGGCATGTCCGGCGCGGCCAGCCTGTTCGAACAGTTCCTGCCCCGTATCGCCCAGTACAAGGATGCGCGCGATTTCCCGGCCGTGAAAGGCCCGTCCTATCTGTCGCTGCATTTCCGCTTCGGCACGCTGTCGGTGCGCCATCTGGTGCGCACGGTGGTCGATCTGATGGAACGCGGCGCCGGCGGCGAAGGCGCCAGCGTGTGGCTGGCAGAACTGATCTGGCGCGAGTTCTACGCCATGATCCTGTACCACCATCCGTATGTGGTGGGCGCTTCCTTCAAGCCGGCCTATGACGCCATCGAGTGGGAAAAAGGGCCGCAGGCCGAGGAACTGTTTGCAGCATGGTGCGAAGGCCGCACCGGCTATCCGCTGGTGGATGCGGCCATGGCGCAGCTCAACCAGACCGGCTATATGCACAACCGCCTGCGCATGGTGACGGCCTGCTTCCTGATCAAGGACCTGGGCATAGACTGGCGCTGGGGCGAAGCCTATTTCGCCCTGCATCTGAACGACTTCGATCTGGCCTCCAACAACGGTGGCTGGCAATGGGCGTCGTCGTCCGGTTGTGATGCCCAGCCCTACTTCCGCATCTTCAACCCGATCACGCAGTCGGAGAAATTCGACGCCAGCGGCAAATTCATCCGCCGCTATCTGCCGCAGTTAAAGAGCCTGAGCGACAAGGAAATCCATGCGCCATGGCTGGTGCCGCGCATGCTGCGGCCCGATTATCCCGAGCCCATCGTGATGCATGACGAAGCGCGCAAACGCACGCTGGAACGTTACGCCGTCGTCAAAAAGACTGACTAAAACCAGCTCTGGCCACGCCTCTCTTCATGGGAGAGGCTACGGCCGCCGGCCTGAATAAACGATCACTCAGGCGCCTGTACCTTGTTCTGTTCCAGCAGGCCGGCAATCGCCTGCAGCAGCACCTCTTCCTGATACGGCTTGCCGAAATAGGCATTTACGCCCAGTTCCAGCGCCAGATTGCGATGCTTGTCGGCGCTGCGCGAAGTGATCATTATGATGGGCACATGGCGGCTGCGTTCATCGCCGCGCACATTGCGGGTCAGATCGAAACCATCCATGCGCGGCATCTCGATATCCACCAGCATCAGGTCCGGCACACCGGCCTGCATCTGTTCGAGCGCATCCACGCCATCCTTGGCCAGCATCACCCGATAGCCTTCGCGCTCCAGCAACCGCTGGGTGACACGGCGCACGGTAAGCGAATCGTCCACCACCATGATGCTGGGCGCTGCCACCTGCGGCAGCGTGCTTTCCTGCGTGGCCTGGGCATAGCGCTCGCGCAGTTCGGGGTGCTGGGCCAGATGCTGCACCAGCGCCAGCGGATTCAGAATCAGGACGATCTCGCCCGAGCCCAGCACGGTGGCACCGGAGATACCCACCATGCGCGCCAGTTGCGGGCCCAGATTCTTCACCACCACTTCACGGTTGCCCTGCACTTCGTCCACTACCAGTGCCAGCCGCTCGGCACCATGGCGCAGCATCAGCACCGGTGCTGA
>Ga0187844_10001843_pt1 | contig 15674 bp, 3 predicted proteins | sample SpaLakP09_SKY_50_FD_134517 | JGI IMG/M metagenome (GOLD analysis project Ga0187844, IMG submission 134517) | Oligotrophic lake water microbial communities from Sparkling Lake, Wisconsin, USA - SP09_SKY_50 | ecosystem: Environmental > Aquatic > Freshwater > Lake | place: USA: Sparkling Lake...
GGATTAGTCGAAAACGGGGATGGGAGCGTCACATTGACGGGAGGGGAAGGTGACATTCTCAACACCGGAGTGGTCGCGGCCCTGCAGCGGAGCCTGGATGGGCAGAAGGAGAGCGGGGGAGCGATCATGATGTCGGCTAAGAATGTGACTTCGGATCTGGGGTCGGTCATTACAGCCTCAGGGAAAGACGGCGGCGGGAGTGTTAAGTTACGGTCTGCTGACACGACGATCTTGAGGGGGAGTATCGAGGTGGTGGGCGAGGCGGAAAGTGCGAAGGGCGGAAAGGTGCAACTCCTTGGCCAGAGAGTCGGCTTGTTTGATCAGGCCAAGGTGGACGCGAGCGGCGGAGCGGGTGGGGGAGAGGTGCTGGTGGGCGGGGATTATCTCGGAAAGAACCCGGAGGTACCGAATGCCAAGGCAGTGGTGCTGGCACCCGATGCAAAAATCTTAGCCGATGCGACCGCCAATGGAGATGGGGGCAGAGTAATTCTTTGGTCGGATGAGTACACGGGATTTTACGGTTACATTTCCGGACAGGCTGGGACGCAGGGGGGTGATGGTGGATTTGTGGAAACCTCTTCAAAGATCAACTTGCAGGCTTTTGGGTCCGGAAACGTTGGTTCGCTTAAGGGCACATCAGGCAACTGGCTTCTTGATCCTGCCAATGTAACTATCACGGCAGCCACAACGTCAAATATGAGTAACTTAGGACCTGTGGCAGCAGCAGGAGGCACACCACCTTCGGGAAATATTTGGTATCCAACAGGACCCTCGGCAGAGCTTAGTGCGGGCACCCTAATAGGGTTACTCAACACAGGCGATGTAGCGGTTACGACAACCTCTGATTTCAATGAGGCTGGCATTATAACGGTTGCATCAAGTATAAATTGGGCCGCCGCGACCACGCTCTCATTGCGAGCCACAGCAGGAATCGTACTAAATGCCACTGTCAGTTGCTCGAGTGATGGCGGAGTGCTCGAGCTTTATAGTTCTGGCAATGCTGCGGCGACCCAAACGTCTGGTGTAATCAGTGTGGGAAGCGTGTTACTCAATAACCTCGGAGATGGGACTCTCCTGAATGGGGCTAACCGAGTGAATACGATCGCGGCAACTGGGCTTACAGGAACTGTTTCTTTTCGAGATACTGGCAGTGTGGGAGCTGGAGCCTTAGGCGGTCTCGTGATTGGCACGGTGACTGCTAATGGTGCTACAGGTTACAGCAGTGCGACAGATTTCGGGACCACTATTCCTAATACCACGGCCATCGGAATTAGTTCGACTGGTACGTTCAATCTTACGGTGACGGACGGCCGCATCACCCAGACGGCGTTGATCAATATGCCAACTGGAAACTTTTGTGCGGTAACCTTGAGTGGGGTAATAGGCACTAGAATCGGAGCTGATATTTTATTGGATAATACAGATAATCTGGTCTCATCCCTGAATTTGGCGACGTTGGACTCTACTGGAACCTTCGCAAATGCAGCTAATATTAAATTTACAGAATTTCGAGGCTTCACGATCAATAATTTTGGAAGTGTTGTTACTGCGGGTGGGCTAGATCCCTTGGATGGGTCTGGCACTGCCCCAGCGGGCGGCATCATCACGGGTAGGGACATAGTTTTACCGAGAGACATTGTTGGCGGATCCATTGTTCTAACGGCCGGGACGGATATCGAAACATATGGGGACTCAACAGCTAATAGTGTAACGCAAACACCTACAGGCTCCATTATTGGATCGAATCTTGGTCTTTTGGGTGATTATAATTATAATTTAACAACTGCGCCTGATAATGATATCACTACCTTAGCTGCCTTTCTCGAGGAGGGCGCTGACTTGGCCTATACTGATGTAGATGGTTTCCAAGTTGCCTTTGTTGACTTCATGCGTGATACAGCTACTGCTGTTATGATTCCAGGCATCCAATTGCAAGGGCGCGGAGTTGAGGGCACAGACGAGTTTCTGGCTGGAAATCTGAATCTAACCACACTGGCTGGTGTCGAATTTAGTGGAATCCAGCTTACGAGCACCGGGACTGTTGTGACTCCTGTTGGTTCATTTACTCGTCGATCGATTAATGCCGCGAATCAGTACGATCTGCTTACTACTTTTACTGGGAGAGTGTCCCCTGGGCATATTGAAGCAAGTGGTGATGTCAGGATCATCGTTGAAGATGGTGATGGTATCGGGGGCACGACCGAGGCAAACCGCTTTACCCTGCAAGAGGGAATTCATCTTTTTGCAGGAATGACTCCTGATCTGACGGGTTTTAGAAACAGGGGAAACGTGAACATTCAGGCCGACAACATGATTATCGGTTCAGACACCCGTCCAGATTTGGCGATGCACGGCCTGATCATGACCGGGAACGTAAACGAAGCGGACACAATTCCCTTTTTGACGGGAACATTTTTTCGACCATTCACCACCCAGCGGCAGGCATACATTGTTACAACCAAGGCGGATTATGATGTAACCCCTGATCCCGGTGAGTTGCAGCTGACACAGGGTGAATTGCGGCGAGTAAACTCCAATCGACTCCAAGTACGTTCCTCATTCACGGATGCATCCCAACCGGCAGTGGATGTTCGGACGCCGCTCAACCTTTATGGACTATATGACACGGTAGAGGTTACGGGCTCCATATTCCCAACAAATCCTGGAGTCAATCGATTGGAGTTGATTGCGGGGGGGGCTAGCGATGCCTTAACTCCAACGTTCAGCAATGTCCAGGTGAGCGGGGACATCTCCTCTGACGTGAACCAGCTTCCAATGGATATCTTTCTCTCGGCATCTCAGTTGGACGACGCGACACCCGCTAATAATCAGCTGTCTGGCGGAAAGGTTTTTGTGAACGCGGGGTTGCGCTCCTATGGGGGTCAGATCGGGCTCCAGGGTCAAAATGTAAACATCAATGCGGCGGTCAACGCCAACAATCCTAATTTTGTGGATGGCCTAGGTCTTGTCGCGATCTTTCCCGGACGAGGTCCAAACATCCTTAATACTGGAGCGGGGGTTGTCACTCCTATTCTTTTGGGAACCAAAAATACTACCTCGCCCGCTGGAGACGATGTCCTTGGTATTCTGCGAACCGAACTAGCCTTGATCACCGCCGGGACGGTACAGATTGGTGATGTGGAGCTCAGGCCTGCCGTCCTAAGCCCGGTCAATCCAAATACCCGAACTTCGATCGTCGGAACGAATCCGCTTTGGAAAAACGGTTTTCAGACTTTGACCACAGGAAGCTTTCAGGGGTTGGACGCCGGAAGCATCACTGTCACAGACCTAATTTCTAACCTTTCTTTTGATACCTTGGCCTTGGTGACTTCTGGAGGGCTTACGCAAACGACCCAAGCGGGGCTTCAGGTGCCTGGGCTCTTCGTGGTGGGAAATCCCGCGGCTACGACCACCGACTATGTCTTGGATAGCGCTTTTAACACGATTGATCGATTGGCAGTCGCCCTCGGACTTGGTACTGCGACGGGGGCTCCATCGGGCGATCTTCTCTTGGTGAATCAGAAGGGTTTGGTAGGGGGGAACAGCGGGGAGGTGGCACGGATTCAGCAACAGTGGGATCAAGGGTATACACGGACAACAGCCGCCCCCTTTCTCTCCACTGGGGTAGGTTTGGTGGTGGCGCGGGCACTTTCCATCACGGCGAGTGGATCGGTTTCTATTTATGAGACGGTGCCGACCGGTGTGACTGGATTGGGTTATATCGGCCACGTTGCCTCGAACCCAAATGCGTTGGACAATGGCTCGAATGGGTATGCTCAGGTGGGTAACCAAATAGGTTTAGTAGGAGACTCAACTAGTGGCTTGGCGATTAATGTGATTCAAAATGCAGCTGGAACAACCGGGGCGAACAATGTATGGGCAGCGGCGGCCAGAGGGCTTTCGATCAATGATCTGACGGGAGAATTTGGCGCTGCAGCGGCTGAGGCTGGAATTCTGACCAATGGGGGTCAGGTAACCCTTGAGGGCAATGCGATTGAAATCGCGAGTACTGTTTCAAGGGTTGCGACCTCTGCGGGGGACTTCTCCGGTAACACCATCACAATCGACACTACTGGGGCATTTACGACGGCTGGAGCGTCCGCGGTTGCGCCATCGGGGGCCAGGGTGGTGATTCGTCCGGCCACAGGGCAAAACGGATTTCAGAATCGTGCGGGAAGTGGGGCTTTTGATTCGAATCTACAAAATAGCCCCTTGGCCGGTGCCCCTGTAGAGATGAATCTGGGGACAACCTCTGCGCAGGCTGGCGTTTCCGCTCCCGATTTCACCCCCACCTTTTTAAATGCCACTTTGGACACGATCTTTATGGGAAGTTCGACTATGGAAGGTGGCGCAATTCGAGGCAATGTTTTGGAAATTGGGCGGAGTGGGGATCCTGGTACTGCTTCAGGAAAAATTTCTATCACAGATGATATCGGTTCCGCGGGCAATTTGATGTCGACCCTCGTCGAGACGCTTCATCTCATCTCAGGAGGCCCGGTGGAGGATAGTGGAATGATGGTGACAGGAGGCACACCCAACACGATCACGATGAATCTGAATGGGGTGTTGGGTTCGGGTGGACTTGCGGTGGATAGCCAAGGAGCGATCGCTATACAGGCGGATGTCAGTTTGTTGGCGATCGATGCGGGCGCAAATAACAATGTTCGATTTATCGAGACTGCAGGTGGAGTTTCTATAGGGGTGGTGGACGGAGTGAGTGGAATTCTCGCCAATACATTTTATTTAGATGTGACGGGGGGGATTGCGCAGGCATCGGGAGCAACGATTCAAGCCACGGGGGGTGGGGTTTCTTTGCAATCCACCGGTTCGATCCGTTTGGATCAGGAGAACGATTTCAATCTGGTTGCGGCTTATGCAAACAACGGTTCCGCCAATCAACCGATTTATTTGCGGACTAGTGGTCCGATGTCGGTTTCGATTTTTAGCCCAGGCCAACCCGGAGGGCAGCCGGGCGGCGTGACAGGAATCACAGGTAGTAATGTAACGCTCGTAGCGGGCGGGGATCTCCAGCAGTCGAATCTAGCGCAGATCACGGCATCGGGCAGTTTTCTGGCAACGGTTTTGGACGGAGCGGATGTGCTGTTGAACAGCACGCTGAATACATTGGGGGCGAGGCCCGTGATAGCGGCATTGAAAGCGGACGGGACATTGGGGAATATTGCGAATCTAACTGTAGTGAATAATGGGGCTTTTGTCTTAGGTTCCGCTGGTGTGTTGACGGCAAACTTAGCGTCAGCGGGGTCAGGATGGACTCTGGCACCTACAGTTAGAGTTTCTGGTACGTCGACTTCGGTTGCCTCGGTTTCCACAGTGATGGGATTGAATTCGATTGCGTTAAGCAGTGGAGGCTCGGGGTATCAGTCGACACCCCTTGTCACCCTAACGGATGGAGGTGGGACCGGAGTGGGAGCGAAAGCGGTAGCGATTGTGGACTCCAACCCGTTGAGCTCCACGTATGGACAGGTAACGTCCATCAATATCACCAACCCCGGTACGGGTTATACGGGAACGGTGACTGCAAGTCTCAGCGGGGGCGGGGCAACGCAGGGAGCCACAGCTGGGACGGTAACCTTAGCCATTCAGCGTCTGAATGTGAACGATCCTGGAAGTGGATATACGTCGACCCCAATGATTACATTTACAGGAGGAGGTGCTGGGAGCGGAGCCACAGCAACAGCGCTGATCGGAGGAACAGGCGGATATGTAGCCTCCGGATCCACCACGGTCTTGGGCGGAATTACTGGTGATTTGGATATCACGACGGCGGCAGGAGGAATCACGAATGGAAGCGGTCTTTCTGTTGCGGGCACCACCACGCTGAAGGATAGCAGTGGTGTAGGCATTATCTTAGGTAGCCAAAACAATAATTTTCAGGGAGTTTTGACAATCACGGAAAATGGAACCGGGCCCGTGATCGTGGCAAACAATAATGGTCTCATCTTGGGTGATATCACGGTCGGTGCGGGGGATTTGACCATGACGGCGCTGAGCAACGGGATCACCCAAAGCGCATCAGGGAATTCGATTCTGACTGGTGGTAACGCAAGTTTCTATGCTGTGAATACCTCTGGCATTGCTAACGGACCTGTGATTTTAAATAACTCCTTAAATTCCTTTTCCGGTACCGTGTCCGCCACGGGAACGCGGGTGGTGATCCGGGACAACACGTCGCTCAATTTGGGGGCGGTAACGGCGAGTACGAGTTTGTCGGCAACTTCGAGCAGTGCAGGAATCACACAAAGCGGGGCAATCAGCTCGACAGGAGCAGCAAGTTTTGCCGCGGCGAATGGTTTCAGTATTGATGTCGGAACTCAGGCGAACACATTTTCGAGTTCAGCTAGCTTTGCAGCTTTGAGCGGAACGTTGGCTAATGTGAGTGTGCGCGACACGACAGCGCTGGACTTGCAGGCGATGACCTTGACGGGAAACCTGACGGCAATTTCGGGAGGGGCAGTCACGGACAGTGGTGCCTTAGTGATTGGAGGCACGACTTCCGTCAGTGCACCTGGGGCGAATATTACTTTGGATAACGCCAATCAGTTTTTCGGTGCGGTTAGCTTCGCAGGAGCGAACGTGACCCTAAACAATAGGGTGTCTTCACTGTTGATGGGGACCGGCTCGGCTAGTGGCAACCTTGCGGTGACTTCCACTACTGCTGTGACCCAGTCTGGGGTGACTACGTTGACCGTTGGCGGCACCACCAGTTTTTCAGCCGTCGGACAAAACATAACGTTGAACAACGGAAATCAATTTAGCGGGGCAGTGAGTCTGGCAGGTGCAAACGTGGCAGTGACAGATGCGTCAGGTTTGATTTTAGGTACAACCACGGCTACGGGAACATTCTCCGCAACGGCCACCACGGGAAACATTACCCAGACTGGAGCACTCGACATTACAGGACCTTCCACCTTCACGGGGGCCAATGGGGTTAGTATAACGCTTGATCAGTCCGCCAATTCTCTGACGGGGGCCGTATCGTTTGTGGCTTCATCTGGAAACTTAGGAGACGTAACGCTGGTCGATACCCTTGCGGTAGATCTTCAGACATTAACGCTAAGCGGAAATCTTTCCATTACTTCGGGTGGTGCGGTGACGGATAGCGGAGTACTGACTATCGGTGGAACCACGACGATTTCCGCAGCTGGTCAAAACATAACTTTGGATAGTGCCAGCCAGTTCACAGGAGCGGTAAGTCTAACGGGGGCAAATGTCGCCGTGACAGATGCGGCGGGACTTCTTTTGGGAACCACGAGTGCCACAGCAACCTTTGCTGCTACTGCCACCACAGGAAATATCACGCAGAATGGTGCCATCAGCGTTACAGGCGCATCCACCTTCACCGCAGCCAATGGGGCGAGCATTACGCTTGGAAATAGCGCAAATGCGTTTACTGGAGCGGTCACCTTTGCTTCAGCTGGGACCTTGGCCGATATTACTTTGGCAGATACTACTGCGTTCCAGATTCAAAATGGGCTGAATATTAGCGGCAACCTTGCATTAACTGCCGCTGGAATCACTCAGGCTGGTGCCATCACGATCGGCGGGACGACGACTTTGGATGGAGGAACTGGTTCAATTGTACTGACAAATGGTGCCAATAGTTATGGAGGAACAGTCACAATAAATGATGGTGCCAGCGCAGATATGTTCTTCAGCTTAGCCGATGAGGCGCGCCTCGGAGCGGTATCGACAAGTGGAACGTTCACGTTAAGAACAGCGGACGGAATAAGTTTTAATATCGCGAATGGTTCATCGGCCGGTTTTGATGTGACGACCGCCCAGCTTTCGAACTTCAACGTCAGTACTTTTGCTCCGATTGCCACCGGCGGGGGAGATCTAAATCTGGGCAATCTCATGTCCTACGCTGGGATCGGCGGGATCAGTCTAACGACCTTAGGTGGGGGAGATATTAATGCCCTAGGAGTGATTAAGCTAAATACCTTGCAACTTAGCTCCTCCGGTGGAGCCACGTTCAGCAAGGTGAACGAGATTCAGAATTTGGGCAATGTCACGGTTGCAGTCGGCGGGGTATCATTACAAAACAGTCGAGGTCTGAACCTGACGGGAACAGCCACGATGCCTGGAAGATTGTCGCTGGAGGTGGCGGGGCAGTTCTATAATCAAACGGGGCAGCCGCAGCCTTTGGCAGGGGTAGCTGGCGGTAGTGTGATCAAGTCGCTTTCCTTAATGGGTGGGTTGCCAAGTCAGGTCTCCGGATTGGCTGGCTTCTCCTACCGGTATGATGGCCAGATGCCCGCCTCGGGTAACGTGATGAGCTATGCGGTGTCTCCTTTAACCATGTACGCCCCCGGGGGGACGTCCATTGCGGGCGTAGATTTGAGTGGAACGCAAACAGGGGGAGGTCAGCTGAACACCTTTCTCACGGGAAGCGACAATCTGAACTGGATCATCTCCGATTTCGGCCGATTTGAAATGCCGACGGTGAAGCCAAGCGGAATGGATTACATCCTTTACCCGCAGAGGGTGGAACCGGAGACAAAGACGTTGCCCGCGGCGACGCTGGGTCAGCTGGAGCGGGTATTGGGCAGACCACCCACCTTGGAAGAAATACAGGCGAAGGAAGTTGCTGTACGTGAAGCCGCGATGGTTCGGAGCGGAGCAATTTTAGAGCGAACCAGCTTTGATGCGGTGGAGGATGAGGTGGATAAGCAGGAAAGCGCGTAGGTTCCGTTTCAGGTGATCGATGGCGGCAAGCCACAAGCGAAGGCTGAGATCCAACAGGCAGATCCCAAGACAACTGACAATTCGGGACGATTGACGCCGAAGTTTCGCGGCCTGACCCCAAAGCCGATGTTGCGGAGCGGTCCAAAAAGTGCGGTGGCGGCACTTCGCCCCTCTGAGCCTTCTCAGAATGGGAATATCAGTGAATCTTCAGCGCAGGCGTTGAAACTGGATGCGAAGAGCGTAATGGAGCAGGAGCGGGCGAGTGCGGAAGTGGGGATTGCTCCTCCGATTGCATCGGGGAGATGAAGGGGAGGGGGATTTAGGAATGGTACGGACGAGCGTCCCGCTCGTCCTAGGATGTCCGAGACGGTCATCCGTACCTTTCAATTACTTCGCGGTGCCGTAGAGCTTGAGAGTGGCTGAGTTGAGAGTGCCAGTATTGCCCGACACGCGGTCGGCGATTTTAAGTTTCCAGAGGCCCCGGGAGTCTTCGCCCCAGTTGTGAACGGTAGAGAAGGTCCAGTCGGAATAATTAGCGCGAGCGGATCCCGCAAAAGGAGTCAAAGGACCGCTCGAGGCACTGAGGCGACCCGGTTCGTGAAGTTCAGCCAGTCGACTAGTAGTGCCGGAGGGGCTGGTCACCTGAACTTGCAGTTCCCCGCGATCCTGGTGAGTGATGTCAACGGTCACCGTGGCGTGTTCGACGCGAAGGCCTGACAGGGAGCGGGTGTCGAAATACTTTACCAAGCCGGAGGCATTGTTATCTCGAATGGTGGCAGGGAGAGAGGAGAGGGAGACGGAAACCGAGGTCATGGTGCCTAGACTGGACCAACTTTTGGCGAGACGGACGGCATCGGAGGCATTGATCAGGCCTGCCCCGTACTTGTGGTTGAACGAGAAGCCGGCGCCGTTTCGGGCCCAGTCGGAATCGCCAGAGTCATTTTTCGTAGCGGATCGGATATAAATTTCCTTAACGTCCCGCCAGTTGAGGGAGGGGTTGGCCTGTAGAACGAGCGCGGTGACCCCTGCAGCTACCGGACAGGCGGAGGAGGTTCCGTTAAAATTCTGGGTGTAGTCGGCATCCAAATAATCAGTTTTTCCGTAAATATTTTTTCCGGTCCCCGCATTATAGCCATCGGAGCTTGTGCGGTCGGTGGTAGTTGTTCCTTGTGGGCGGACAGCATCTAGTCCTGACGGTGCGCTGATAACAATTGGAGAACCCGGCGTACTGTAAGTGCACTGGATAGCTTGATCATTCAAAGCTGCTACCGGAATGGAGTAGATGGAGTTGTGGGTCTCGTGGAGGTTGACATTATCGGAGGTGGGGCGCCCGTTGGTGGGAAGCGTGGAGACCACATTTTGAGCGTTGCCAGCGCAGAACAAGGTGACCACCCCCGCATCGGCAGCGGAGGCTAAGGCAGATCTTTGGGCACTGGACATGGCGTTGGGCTGAACGGCCAGCCATACCCAACTGTTGTTTTTTACGCGGATTGCGGATCCTCCGTAGGCAAGGCTCTCCATGAGAGCGTCGCTGTCAGTAGTTCCCAAAAACCGCAGGGGTGCAATTTTGGCGGAAGGGGCGGTTCCTGTTGTGCCCAACCCGTTGAAACCGACTGCAGCGGCAACCCCGGCCACGGCGGTGCCGTGGTTATCGCCAGCACCCGGGCTAGGGTCTTCAGAATCGGCGCCGACCCAACTGTAGCGATAGGTCGGAGAAATGTTGGCGGCTAAATCGGGATGGTCCATTTGGACTCCATCGTCCACGATGCCGATCGTGATTCCTGTTCCACGGATTAGGTTTCCAGATGAATCTCGCTGCTCCCACACAGGCGTGATTTTTGCATCAGATGCTTTTTTCGCTCCGTTTTGGCCGCGTCCCCGTATATGCCATTCGTTAGCGAAAAGTGGATCGTTTGGTAAGAAAGCCGGAGAGTATTTAGGGCATAGTTCTATGTTGGCACTGTAACCTAGAGCCATCATCGCCGTTGATGCGCTCAACAGTTGTGCAGGACTTTTGGCCTTTAGAACAATATGGTTTGGAGCATATGAGGGCTTTGATTTTAACTCGAATCCAGCCAGTAAGGCGTCCTTGAGACATTTCTCGAGATCATCGGTTTTGATGGTGATGGTCATTGATGCTAGCTCGCGGGTTTGGTCGTTGTGAGGGGCGCCGACCGGGTAGAGGATAAGGCGGGTTTCCTGATTCTTTTCTTTAGCGAGGATATTGGCCACGGAGGCAAGGGTCGAGGGTTTGCTGGACTCTTTGATCGGGATGATTTGGCCGACTCCATCGGGGGTGGGTTGATAAAGTTCGTCTACGGCCAGGACGTAGGAGCGTTTCCGTCCGTCATTAATCTGGATAGGTTTTGAGAAGGTTTCGTCGAATTGATCCGCAGCTTCTTCATTGGCAGGAACCAAGGAAGTATTCGTTACAAGCTCGACGGCGGAAATGGGTTCAGCAAGGCGTGGCGAGGTAGGTTTAACCTCTGAAAAAAGGTTGGGAACAAGGAATACAAGGGGTAGCCAGAGTGGGGTGGTTATCTTGTGATTCATGACTGATTCATAGTTATTAACAACAAGGATACAACAGAAACCTTGTAATTAAAACTTAAGAACAGGATTTGAAAAAAGCACGTGGGTACGGACGAGCGTCTCGCTCGTCCTAGGATGGTCGGGACGGGCATCCGTAGGATCCTACTATTGGCACTTCTTGGAGTTTTTTCGACAAGTTGTTAATGCAGAAGGGGCAGAAACCTTGAGGAAAGGGAGTTGGAAACGAGCCTTATCAAGAATGAGAAGGGCATGGTGTATCCTTATGGGGTGGACGCTTTTGGGCGTCTTTTCCGCTCAAGCTCAAGAAGGGGCTCCTGAGGATTATGCGGTTCCTTATCCGACGAGGAGTCAAGGTCCTAGCGTCCAGTTTGGACAAGGTTTTCAAGCGGTGGCACCGAGTATGCCGAGACCTGCGGACGGTCGGATTAAGGTGGAGCCCAAAGTAGAATCTTCTGATGGTGCAAAGGGAAGGGATTCTGTTGTGACTGCGGAGATAAAAGCATTGGTTTTCGTTCAGGTCGTGGAGCAAGTGAAACCGGATGGAGTTCCCGGATTGAGTGGAATCGTCACAGCGATTGACATGCTAAAGGAAAAGGATTTTCAGGATAAGATGAATGTATTTTTGGGAAAACCGGCAACGATGGGAACCTTAAACAAGATTTCCCGTGATGTGATCGAGTATTATCGTAGAGAAGGTTTCCCTGTTGTGAACGTGGTCGTGCCTAAGCAAACGGTCAGGGACGGTGTGGTGCAGTTTGTTGTAACAGAGGCACGGGTAGGGAAGGTGATCGTCGAGGGAGCGAAGTGGTTTAATCCGGACAAATTCAAGGATGAGGTGAGTTTACGGGAGGGGGACAAGGTGGATGGGGATCAGTTGCAGGAAGATATCCGTTGGTTGAACACGAATCCGTTTCGCTCGACCGACTTGGCGTTTCAGCCTGGCGAAGCGGCGGGATCGACGGACGTGATTTTGGAGGTGAACGATCGGATGCCGCTACGATTCTTTTTCACCTATGACAATTATGGGATCGATAGCACGGGCAAGAACCGGTTATCGACCGGATTCAACTTTGGAAATCTGTTCAACATGGATCAGCAGGTGAACTTTCAGTACACCACCACGACACAAAGCATCTTTAATAGCATGAATGCGTATTCGGGGAGTTGGATTGTTCCGTTTCCCTGGCGAAACTACCTGACGATTTATGGGGCGTATGCGGGGTCGGAGGCTGCTTTCGACTCGAACACCACCTTGAACGGATCTAGTTGGCAGGTGAGCGCTAGATATAATGCCCCAATGCCGATGGTCTTTGAATATACCCACGAGTTGTATGGAGGGTTTGATTTTAAGCAGGCCTCGAACTCGCTTGTAATTTACAACACACCGATCGGTTCTGGCGGAGGATATGGAACGTATGATGTGTTTCAGTTGACCGCGGGATATAGTGGAAATATTCCCGATCCGATTGGGACTACCAGCTTTGAGGTGGCGGGCTTTTACAGTCCAGGCGGAGTTGGGAATCTGAATAATCAGTCTACGTACACGAATATTCGGAACAATGCAGATCCGGATTACGGTTATGGAAAACTGAATTTCAAGAGAGGTTTTATTTTACCGCTTAATTTCAGCCTGACGGGGGCCTTTAACGGGCAGATCACCACAAGTAATCTGATGCCTACGGAACAGTATGGTTTGGGGGGATATAACACGGTCAGAGGGTATGACGAACGCGTGGCGAACGGTGACAATGCTTGGGTAACGAATGTGGAGCTACGTACCCCGCCAGGAAGCATTTTCAAGATGTTTGGAAATCAGGAGGTAGAGGATCGGATTCAGTTCTTGGCGTTTTGGGATTATGGATGGGTGGGATTCAACAATGCAGCACCGGGTCAGGTGGCGACCTATCTGATGGGTATCGGGCCGGGATTGAGATATAATATTGATCGATTCGTCAGCGTGCAGTTTGACTGGGGCTTTCAGTTGAAGCAGACCCCAGCGGCAAGCAAGGCGAACGATCGTGCCGAACTGAGTGCCACTATTTCGTATTAGTCGGAATAGAGTGAGGGGTGCGGTTTTTAGGCTGATTGCCTAAGATTGGGTATAGCTCAAGTCTGGGGGAGACTTTTCCACCAAGTTTCAAACGGAACTATTAACGGAATTCAATTTACGGGGCGGGGAGGTGCGAATAGCCCCAGATTTATTCACCATTATGGCGTTGGGGTTTGCGGCGAGGTTATTTGTAATAAGGCGAATTTCTAGGTGTGAGATTGGGGTCACTTCTGAAATATTGACCATGAAATTCAGAAGATATTAACTAATTACACAAAATATGGTATAAAAAAGGCCAAAATATATTGACGCCACAACCCGTAGATATAGTTCTTCTTCAGTGCCACAAATCCCAGTCTTAATTCGGGCGATTAAATCTAGGTTTCGACCTTTTTCTAATAGAAAAAAACGGGTCGAAGGAATGCCTTATTGGCGAGGGAGATCCTCTGTACATCTGTGTATTCGTTGGGTGATGCTGGCAGTCGCATTCCAACTTTCCTTCTATGCCCACCCAGTATTTGCCAATCCAACAGGGGCTTCTGTCGTGAATGGTGCGGTGAATATGCAGGCCACCGGCAACACACTGGCGATCACTGCGTCCGACCGTTCCATCATTAATTGGCAGGGATTTTCCATCGGCGCGGGAGAAACCACGCAGTTTATTCAGCCCAACGCTGGCGCCTCGGTCCTCAATCGAGTGACTTCGGGCGATTCCTCGCAGATCATGGGGGCGTTGCAGGCCAATGGGCAGGTGTATCTGATCAATCCCAACGGAGTCTTCATCGGCAACGGAGCTACGATCAATGTCGGTTCCTTCCTGGCGAGCACGGCCAATGTGACTGACGAATCTTTTGTCCGGGGTGGCAACATGACTTTCACCGAAGCGACGGGTGCCAGCATTGTGAACCGCGGAACAATCACGGCGAATCACGGGGATGTCTATCTCTTGGCTAAGACTGTGGAAAACAGTGGAACGATTCAGGCAGCCAAAGGAACGGTGGGATTGATGGCGGGGACACAGTTCTTTTTGAAGAAGGATGAGACAGGTGCGGTGAAGGTGAAGGTAGATTCTACTTCCGTACCCGGGGTGAAGGCGGGCACGGGAGTGGCTAATTCGGGTGTGATCGAGGCGATGCAGGCGCAACTCGAGGCTCAGGGGAACGTCTACGCCTTGGCGATCAACCAGAGCGGAATCATCCGGGCGACCGGGGTGAGCCGAGATGCGAGTGGTACGATTGTCCTGAGCGCTCCGGGAGGAATGATCCGTAACACGGGAACGATGTTGGCGCTGAATCGGGATGGATCGGGCGGACGTCTTTCCGTATCGGGTGGGGATATCATGACAGAGGTTTCCTCCATCATGACTGCCGCTGGGACCGGTGTGAGTGATGTGGCCATGGGCGGCCAGATCGAGATTTCGGCCGAGAAGGATGCGATTGTGAGTGGGCGGCTGGACGTGTCGGCCGGGGACGGTGCCAAGGGAGGACGGCTGGTGGTGACGGGGGAACGGGTTGGGCTGTTTGACGGAAAGGTGAATGCGTCGGGCGGCACGGGTGGCGGCGAGGTGCTTTTGGGCGGGGATTACCAAGGATTGAACCTGCTAGTACGAAACGCTGAGGCCATGGTGATGACTTCGGATAGTTCAATCACAGCCGATGCCACGGTGGCGGGGGATGGAGGAAGGGTGATTCTTTGGTCGAATGAGTACACAGGATTTTACGGGGACATCTCTGCCAAAGGCGGGGTTGTGTCGGGGAATGGGGGTTTTGTTGAGACCTCAAGCAAGGACAACCTCCAAGCTTTCGGATTGGTCACTGCTTCGGCCTTCAATGGGCAGGGGGGCGAATGGCTATTGGATCCGTATAATTTGACGATATCCACCAGCACAACGAGTAATGCGGGTTCATCGCCGAATTTCGTGGCTGCAGCGAACGATGCGGTTGTGCAGTCGGGGCCCACGGCATCCGCTGGTTCGATATCCGCAGGTTTAAGTGCTGGCACCAGCATTACCGTTTCCACGGGTAATGTGGCTGGATCGCAGGCGGGTAACATCACCGTGACTGGGGCCATCGGGAAAACGGCGGGTGCCAACGCTACGCTTACTTTGAATGCGAACGGTAGTATCGATATTCAGTCTGGAGGGGCGATTTCCTCCACGACAGGAACCCTTGGGCTGACCCTGAACGCAGGTTTTGCGAACGGAGGTGACACCACCGTTGTGAGTGCCTCCTCTGTAACCATAGGTGACACCATTGGATTGAACGGAGGGAATCTGACGATTAACAACGTAGGAACGGGATCGATCACCCTAAATGCGAATATTGGAGGAGCGACCACTGCGGCGGTAGTCACTGCAAATCTCACA
>Ga0187844_10001844_pt1 | contig 15673 bp, 17 predicted proteins | sample SpaLakP09_SKY_50_FD_134517 | JGI IMG/M metagenome (GOLD analysis project Ga0187844, IMG submission 134517) | Oligotrophic lake water microbial communities from Sparkling Lake, Wisconsin, USA - SP09_SKY_50 | ecosystem: Environmental > Aquatic > Freshwater > Lake | place: USA: Sparkling Lake...
CGTGGCAAAACTAAAGCGCGACCCTGTCGTCGGGGAACTAGGCGAGCTCGGGTTCGGCACGCAACTCCTTCCCTTTAGTGGTCGCGATATTCAAGACGAAAAGATCCTCGGAACAATCCATGTAGCAACGGGTCGCTCGGATCACCTCGGGGGCCACCTTACCCCTGATAAGTTCGCCGAAAAGATTAACGCCACTCACGACGATATTCTTTACGCGCCCCACAAAACTCCTGAGATTCAGCTCCACCAAGCTCGGATGCATCGGGACGGCAACACAACCATCCTCATCCAGAAATATCAACCTGCGCCTTACCTTCAAAGCCTCCTCGCCTGAAATCGAGTTACGAAAAGCCTGCAGTCTTAGCGGAATACCTCGCATTCCACTATCTCGAGCCCAAAGACCTACTACCCTCTGGTGTTCCCGCACCACGCGGCGTAGCTAACTTCCCATCAGCTTGCGCCCAACTGCTTCTTTCCCAAGCAAAAAACAAGCCTCTTCGAGCTCTTGATCTTGGTTGCGCAGTCGGTCGAAGCACCTTCGAGCTCGCCCGCAAGGTTTCTCATGTCGTCGGAATCGACTTTTCGCAATCCTTTATTCGGGCGGCTCAACAAATACAGAAGAAAGGGAACCTCCCTTTTGATCTCTTGGAAGAAGGTAAAAAGTCCTCCCGCTCCCTCGTCCATGCTCCAGCAGCATCTATCAGACAACGTGTTTGCTTTATGACAGGAGATGCTCTTCACCTCCCCAAGGAACTAGGAACCTTCGATCTACTTCTTGCCGCCAATTTAATCGACCGTCTACCCCATCCTAAAAGATTTCTCTCCCAGGTACTTCCCTCCCTTGTAAATCCCGGGGCTAAGGTCCTCCTCACCTCTCCCTACACTTGGACGACCGAATACACCCCTTCTTCACACTGGCTAGGTAGCCCATCCACCGACACGTTCTCCGCCCTAAAAAAGATCCTGCGCCCCACCTTTCGACTCATCGAGCGAACTAATCTCCCGTTTCTGCTCCGCGAAACTCGCCGCAAGTTTCAATACACTTTTGCCGACGCCACCATTTGGCAAAAACTCTAAACCTTCCTTGCCCAACCTCGATCGCACTGAATTTTCTCGTACTTATAAGTGTCACAATTGTAATACGCATGGGTTTACGCTCCCGATCAAGCAAAGAGGTTGTAAAGCTGGTTTGCGTTTCTGAGTCGGATCAATTATTTTGATTTCATCATGGGCAAGACTCTTTTCCGAAAAGTTTGGGATCGTCATGCAGTAGGCATACTGCCCGACGGCTCCACCCAGCTTTTCGTAGGTACTCACCTCATTCACGAGGTCACCAGCCCCCAAGCCTTCGGGATGCTTCGCGATCTTAGTCTGAAAGTCGCCTTCCCTACCCGCACCTTCGCCACGGTTGATCACATCGTGCCGACAGACCAGCGTGTGGAGCCTTTTAAGGACACCCTCGCAGACGCCATGATCAAGGAGCTACGGAAGAACTGCTCTGATTTCGGTGTTACTTTTTTTGATATTCCCTCAGGCAAACAGGGAATCGTCCATATCGTCGGTCCTGAGCAGGGCATCACCCAACCTGGCACAACCATTGCCTGCGGAGATTCCCATACTTCCACCCATGGAGCGTTTGGGGCCGTGGCCTTTGGAATCGGCACCAGCCAAGTGAGAGACGTTCTCGCCACCCAAACTATGGCTCTCTCTCCTCTCAAGGTTCGCAAAATTGAGGTCCGCGGAAAATTGGGACCTGGCGTCTACGCCAAGGATATTATTCTCCACATCATCCGTACCCTTGGGGTCAATGGGGGCACAGGCTATGCCTACGAGTACTGCGGATCCACCATCGAAGCCCTCTCACTTGAAGAGCGGATGACAATCTGCAATATGTCGATCGAGGGCGGCGCTCGTGCAGGTTATGTCAACCCAGACGAAAAGACCTTTGAATACTTAAAGGGTCGCCCTTACAGCCCAAAAGGGAAAGAGTGGGACGTCGCCGTTGCCGAATGGAAGAAGGTGGTCTCCGACGCCGACGCTGTTTACGACGACGTAAAAATATTTGAAGCATCAGAAATCCGCCCCACCGTGACTTGGGGAATCAACCCCGGCCAAGGCATCTTCATTGATGAAGCCATCCCCTCACCCGAACAACTTCCTGAGGCCGATCGCGCCTCCGCCAAGGAAGCTCTCGAGTTTATGAAGTTCAAAGCTGGCGAGAAACTCGCCGGGCAGAAAATTCAGGTGGCTTTTTTTGGCTCGTGCACCAATGCGAGAATTTCCGATTTTCTGGAAGCTTCCAAATTCCTTAAGGGCCGAAAAGTGGCTCCCGGCATCCGTGCCATCGCGGTTCCTGGCTCCCAAGGGGTGAGCAAAATCTGTGCGGAAATGGGGATTGATAAGATCTTTCGCGAGGCAGGCTTTGACTGGCGAGAGGCTGGCTGTTCTATGTGCCTGGGAATGAATCCCGACCAGCTAGTCGGGGACGAGATTTGCGCTTCTTCCTCCAATCGAAATTTTAAAGGGCGGCAAGGAAGTCCGACAGGACGAACTCTCCTGATGAGTCCAGTGATGGTTGTAGCGGCTGCGGTTACGGGCCAAGTCAGTGACGCCCGCCTAGTTTTCGCGAAATCCTAAGGCCATGTCCCTTTCTCCCATAGCTCAAGTCACCGGTCGTGGTGTTGTCGTAGCTGGTGATGATATCGATACCGATCGAATTATTCCGGCCCGCTACATGCGCTGCATTACCTTCGACGGATTAGGAGAATATCTTTTCCGAGACGTCCGCCAAACTCCCGAGGGAAAAGGTACGAATCACCCGATCGATGATCCTCAATACAAGGGGGCCACGATTTTGATCTCAGGGATGAATTTCGGTTGTGGCAGTTCTCGGGAACATGCCCCGCAGGCTATCGCCCGAGCCGGTTTTAAAGCAGTCATTGCCGGTGGCTTTGCCGAGATCTTTTTTGGGAATAGCACGACTCTTGGACTCCCATGCGCCACCGCCACACGAAAAGATCTTACCGCTTTGATGAGCCTCATCCAGAAGGACCCCACCACCCTAGTGAAAATTGATGTAGAAAAGTTACAAGTCACCGCTGGACCGCTCAGCTTCCCTGTCACCTTAAAGGCCAGTGCCCAACAGGGCCTTCTCTCTGGTCGCTACGATGCCATCGCTGATCTTCTCGCTAATCTACCGAAGGTTAAAGAACTTGCAGGCAGAATTCCCTCTGCCACCGCGTCTTAAAAAAACACGCCCCACCTGGGCGCTAGGAGAACTTTTTTCGACCCTGGAGTTTTCCAGAAATTGAGACTCCCGCTTCCGCGTCCGCCTTCCAATAAAGGCATGACGTTTTCGGATTAAGGTTTGGCCTCGTTTTTTAATTTTATCGGTTGAAAAAAATTGATCCGTCACACGCGGCAGGCAGGGCGCGAAGACTAAATCAATCGGCTCAAAGAACTCCCCGCAACCTGGCTTGGCAGCGGGTGGTGAGCGATTCGAGAATCTTCTTCTCCCAACCGCCGACCTCTTGTTCGGTCAAGGTGCGCGCAGTGGAGCGAAATTGCAAGCGACAACCTAGTGACAGAAATCCCTTAGCGACCTTGGCCCCGGCGGTATCCCGAAAACGATCGAAGACTAAGAGGTTCGCCATTTCGGGAGGAGCAACCAACCGAATAGCTTTTTCCACTTCGGCAAACAGCACCGATTCAGGCAGAACCAACGATAGATCTCGCTCCACCCCTGGAAAATTACTGACCTCTTGATAGGTAGCCGTTTTCAGAGCCAACTCTTTAGAAAGAGAAACCTCCGCAATCCAAAGACGAGATTTAAGGCTGTTTTGTTTCTTTTCTGCAGGGGTGGCCTCTCTCAAAGCCAGTGGCTCTTCTGTAAGGCAGAATCGACTCGCAATCTCCTGCATAAATCCTTTAAGGACGAAATAGTCGGCCTTCACCTCCCCTCCTTGCCAAGATACTGCTTGATCATAGCCTGCGACCAGCAGAGCCAACCTCATCTCCTCCTGTCCCCCGGCAGACGTGACCCGCCCGATCTCGAAAAGCTTGAGGTCGGTTTGCCCCCTAGAAATATTTCGTGATGCAGAGGCGAGTAGACCAGGGAGAAGCGATTCGCGATAGGCTCCTACCTCAGGTCCTGCTCCGGTAGAGAGTTGCACCGACATCCCTTCCACCGCTCGAACTAGGCTTCCACCAAGAACTTCAAAATATCCTCGCTCCACTAGAAAACTACGTAGCTGGCGCCGCCGTACATCAGCCCGATCTTCCGCCGACTCGCCTTCCACCAAAGAATCTAAGCTACTCGAAACCTTATCCAGATCCGAAATTCGGATCAGCTCCTCAAGCAGATCAATTTCCTCCCGAACATCGGATCTCCAAGGTGGCGGAACCCACCCGTGTCCTTTTGCGTGAAATCCTAAGGCCAAGAACCGGGTTTCGATATCTTTTGGCTCGAGCTTTAACCCAAGTATTTTTTCCACCCTATCCCGCCTAAGAGTTATTTCATTATCCTTGGGCGTAGGGAGGGAACCAACTCGCACTGTTCCTTCACATTTTTCCAAAGCACCGCACTCCTCGAGAAGTTGCAAAATCCGCTCGCTAGCCATCTCCACCAACACGGGATCCATGCCTCCCCGCCCAAAACGTCGGGCAGACTCTGTGGATAGCGACAACCTTCTGGCTGTTTTTCGTACTCTGCCCGCTTGAAAGGCAGCCGATTCAAGAAGAACCTTTCTCGTACCCGCATGCACCGCAGAGAGAGCTCCCCCCACGACACCCGCCAGAGCGACCACTCCTTTCTCATCCGCAATCACCACATCCTCAATTGTCAGAAGATGGGTGCCTCCATCCAGGACTGTAAGTTTTTCCCCTGCTTTGGCACGCCTCACCTCAATGGTACCACCCTCAATCCTGTCCGCATCGAAGGCGTGTACCGGTTGTCCTAGCTCCAAGAGCACGTAGTTGGTTACATCAACCACAAGGCCAAGACTCCTCATACCCGAAGCCACCAAGCGCTTTTTCATCCAATCGGGCGATTCGACCCCCGTACGCACATGGAGAACGCTCAAGGTGTATTGCGGACAATCTTTCGCATCCGCCACCGCCACCTTCCAGCCCGCTTCTTTCCCTCGAGTTACTTTCTTGGCAACAGGCCGTGCCTTTCTTGGCACTCCGAGCGCTCCCAACTCCCGCGCCAGTCCATCCATAGAAGCTAAGTCAGGTCGGTTGGAAGTGATCTCTACTTCGAAAACAGTTTCCCCTGGGAACAGTTGCTCCAATGGAACGCCTAACTTCGTCTCCGCGGGTAGAATCAGAAGCCCCTCCGCATCATCAGCTATCCCCAATTCCTTCGCCGAACAAAGCATTCCTTCTGAACTCTCTCCCCTCATTTTAGCGGCTTTGATCGTCATCCCCCCAGGAAATACAGTTCCCGGCAAAGCCAACGGAACAATGTCCCCTGCGTTGTGATTTTTCGCCCCACAAACCACCTGACGAGTACCATTGCCATCATCCACCTGACAAAGACTCAAGCGATCCGCATTGGGATGCAGCTTTTTTTCGAGGATTTTAGCAGAGACAATCCCCACAATCTGGCATCCAGTGTTTTGGATCGAAATCACCTCCGTGCCGCTTCGAGTCAATCGATCGGCAAGTTCACTAGGATGAGGCGGCAGGTCACACCACTCCTTCAGCCACTCCAGAGATACCTTCACGAGGAAGCCGGTTTCCCCTTCTTCTCACCATCCGTCTTTGAGATTGAGTCACGCGAAAGCGCAGCAGCTTCATAGTTCTCCGTTGCCAGAAAGTGTTCCATCTCAGCCCGCCAAACCTCTGGCGAAGCACTCAGTCGCTTGGGTCGTTTGCCCTGGTGGACCAAGCCTTTTTGGGCTTCGGCTAAGGCCATTTGTAAAGATGACGAAAATTGAACGTAACAGACCGCGCAACCCAATCGCCCTGTCTTCTGGAACTGACCAGGGGGATAACCACAAGCTGGGCACTTCTCGATCGAACCAATCCCCTCATTGGATTCCGCGGAAATAGGTTTCTTCTCCAAAAATCCAGACGGATGCATCGACCCTTCGTTCTTGGCGCACTCTGCACAGAGATCCGTTCGCTGGACTTTACCTTCGACGAGATTAGTCATAAAGACCGTCGCAGGCTTGCAGGAACATTTTTGGCACTCCACGGATGTATTGTTTAGCGGGGAATCTTTGTTCCCGTGGTCGTGACGAGTTGATGATAGAAGTGCATCAACTCCGCCGTCCTCTTTCCCGGCTTGCCAGTGCCAATCATCCGGCCATCCACCTCAACCACCGGCACAATTTCTGCTCCGGTTCCAGTGAGGAACATCTCCTCACAGGTAAAGAGATCATACCTTCGGACATCATCTTCTCGTGTGGTCCAGCCCGCTTCTCGCGCCAGCTCCAAGACGGTTGCCCGAGTAATCCCGTTGAGCGCTCCAGAGGAAAGTTTGGGCGTGATCAAAACACCGTCCCGAATAAAGAAAATATTGTCACCCGAGCATTCGGAGACCAGCCCCTGCGGATTTAGCAGGATGACCTCCTGCGCGCCCGCGAGCTGGCCTTCGATCTTCGCCAGAATGTTGTTCAGGTAGTTGAGGGATTTGATCCCCGGATCAAGAGCCGCCGGAGACTGCCTCCAGGTCGCGCCCGTAACCACTGTCAGTCCGTTCCGGTAATACTTTGCTGGATAAAGCTCCAGTTTCGTCGCGATGATAATGATCGTTGGTTTCTTACACCGATCCGGGGAGAGCCCGAGATATCCTTTGCCTCGCGTGACCACCAAACGCAGATATCCCGATTTCATCTTATTCCTTCGACAGGTCTCAAGAACTGCACTCCGGATTTCCGCACGACTCCACGGCAACTTTAACAAGATCGCCTTGGCTGAGTCCTCTAATCGAGAGAGATGCTCCTCCAACTTAAAGACCCGCCCCGCGTAGGCTCGGATTCCTTCAAAGACGCCGTCCCCATAAAGAAGCCCGTGATCAAAAACCGAGATTTTCGCTTTTTCCTCTGGATAGAATTTTCCGTCAATATAGATGATCATTGTTCCTTTTCTGCCAACCTGCCGTCCAGCAACCGCAAGGGGTTCCCCACCTTCGCGGCCACCGATTCGTCATGAGTGACAAGTAATAGTGATTTTTGCCTCTCTCGGACCATTCGAACAAGCAAATCAAGCACCGCGGTAGCCGACGCCCCATCCAGGTTTCCCGTCGGCTCATCCGCCAAGATCAAATCAGGCTCGAGAATCAGCGCCCGCGCAACTGCCACTCTCTGCTGTTCCCCCCCAGAAAGCTCGCCTGGCAAATGATCACGGCGGAGAGTCATCCCCACCTCATCCAGCAGATCTTCCCAAAGTTCCCCCAGTTGCACCCCCGCGAGCATCGCAGGCAGACGAACATTTTCTTCAACGGTCAGATCAGGAATCAGGTGGTAAGACTGAAAAATGAAGCCGACCGCTCCTCTGCGCCAAAGCGCTCCTTGGGTGCGATTCCACCCCTTCATACTCTCCCCTTTCCAGATCATCTCTCCGCCATCAGGAGATTCCAGACCACCCAAAATATGGAGCAGCGTAGATTTCCCAGCGCCCGAAGGTCCGCAAATCGGACGACACTCCCCTGGATTCAGCGAGAATTGAATCCCATGAAGCACCTCCAGTGCAGGCCGCCCAGTCAGCTGATAACTCTTCCGCAGCTCACGAACTTCTAAAAGAGGCACAATCATGCACGCCTCAAATTCGTGGCGGGTTCCGTCCGCGACGCGACCCAGGCAGGAACTAGTGCCGCTAAAACGCTCAAAGCCATGCCCGCCAAAGCTACGCCTACAAAGACTCCAAAATCATAACGGACAGGCAAACCCGTAAAGTGATAAATTTCCGCGGGAAAAAGCTCCTGACCAGTTAAACGACCAATCACTTGGCTGAGCCCATTTCGATTCGCCAGAACCAGTGCCGCACCTACTACTCCAGAGAAGGAGCCCAAGACCCCTACCACCACCCCATACATAGTGAAGATAGTAGCGATCTGCAGCGGAGTGGCCCCCAAAGCCGCCAGCGTACCGATCGACTTGGCCCGCTGAACCGTGATCGTAATTAGAGTTCCGCTTAACCCAAGAGCGGCAACCCCCATCACAAAAAAAAGCAGGAAACTCATTACCCTACGCTCCACCGCAACTGCGGCAAAGAGACGTTGATTATGATCCATCCAAGTCAAAACCCGTAAATCCAACCCCAATCGAAGACGTAGACTTTCCGCGATACGAGAGGCCTGACCTGGGTTATCCAGTTTAATCGCAACCCCATGAACGGCCTGAGGAATCGCATATAATTCCTGCGCAGTGCCGAGGTCGGTTACAACATACTCCGAATCATAATCAAACATTCCCGTGGTAAAAATACCCGCCACACGAAAAGTCCGTGGTAACGGAATTTTTTTGGGTTGGTTCGCAGGGCCACTCTTCGGCCCAACAAGCTCCTTGATCTGCTGGGGTGCGAGAAGATTCACTTCGGACCCAATTTCGGCACGGTTCGCTCGTGCCCACTCTGATCCGACTACCAGTTGATCTGGACCAGGAGACCACGTCCCTGCCACTAAACACTCAATCAAAGGGAGAACTGAAGGGGCGGTCTCCGGATCCCAGCCTTTGATTCGTGGAGTCGAAATGCGAGTCCCGCACTCCGCTAGGACCGGCCCCACCACCGAAGGGGTCGCTCCCACTACTCCAGGTTCTACCCGAATCAGATCAAGCAAAGGTCCAACATCCCGCAACGGACCCGTTCCCGTGACCGTGAGATGAGATTGGAAACCGATCACTTTTCGAGTTAATTCATCCTCAAAGCCACGCATCACCGATTGAACGACAATCAACACTAGGACCCCAGCGACCACCCCCAGCCAACTCAGTACCGTGATGATAGAAACAAAAGTCCGCCTTGGGCGGAGAAATCGCAAGGCCAGAAAAAGCTCAGGAAAGCGTTTCACCCTCTTACCGTGCCGTTTTTCGGGTATTGGCTCAAGCTCTCATGCTGGTTGCCCCTGAAGCCAAGGTCGCATATTATTTCCACTTTATGGCAAACGGACATCAGATTCAAAAAGCGCGTCGCGTTCTCGATATCGAGATCGCTGCCTTACGACGAGTCAGTCGCCGCCTCGGTCCCTCCTTCATTAAGGCCATCGCTCTGATGAAGCAACGGCTCGAAAGCGGAGGAAAGATCATTGTGACGGGCATTGGCAAATCAGGGCACATCGGCAATAAGATCGCCGCCACCCTTGCCAGTACCGGAACGACCTCAGTAACCCTCGATCCCGTCGATGCCGCTCACGGGGATTTGGGAGTTGTCTCAAAAAAAGATCTCATCCTTGTCCTCAGTTACAGCGGAAGCACCGATGAGCTTCTCCGCGTTGTTCCCCTTTTCAAACGGCAAGGCAATCCCATCATTGTAATGACTGGTAACCTCCGCTCCCATCTCGCCCGTCAATCGGACGTCGCCCTTGATGTCTCAGTAAAACAGGAAGCCTGCCCACTCAATCTCGCTCCGACTTCCAGTACCACCGCCATGTTGGCGATGGGGGATGCCCTTGCCATGGTTCTCCTTGAAAGCCGCGGATTCCGCCGCGAGGATTTTGCCCGTCTCCATCCCGCTGGAGCCATTGGTCGAGATCTGCTTCTGCCCGTCAGTGAAATCATGCGACCCCGAGCTTCCATACCCATCTGCAGCACGGAGACTACCGTGAGCCAAGCCTTGTCCGAAATCACCGCCAAAAGATGCGGTGCCGCCATTATTCTGGATGCACGGGGCAAAGTGGCAGGCATCTATACTCACGGAGATTTCGTCAGAGGTTTTCAGAAGGATCCTCAGATCGGCAAGCGTCCAATTCGTGCTGTCATGACGAAAAATCCCGTAACTATCTCCGTTGGTAGCTTAGCCGCCAAAGCCCTGCATATTTTTGAAACCCATCGGATTGAAGACTTGGTTGTGGTCGATGCCACACGACGCCCCGTCGGCCTTGTCGACGCGCAGGATCTAACTCGTTTCAGATTGCTTTGAGATACAAAAAAGAAGGAGAATGAAACTATGGCTGTAATTGCAAACGATCTAAAAAAAGGAATGGCCGTAAAGAAAGACGGAGATATTTTTGTGGTCCTAGGAACAGTTCATCGTACCCCTGGAAATAAGCGCGCTTTCGTCCAAGCCACCTTCCGATCCCTCCGTTCAGGCCAATCCTCCGATCATCGTCTCGCCTCGGACGACCGCCTCGAGTCGGTCAGCGTCTCTCGAGATAAGTGGGAATTTAGCTACCACGACAACACCGGCTACACCTTCATCAACCCCGAGAATTACGATAACCTAACCCTCGCCCCCGAGTTGCTTGAGGATGCCAAGGATTTCCTTTCGGAAAACATGGTTTGTGAAATCCTTTTTATCGAAGGGAAAGCCGTTTCAGTGGAACCTCCTGCCAGCGCCATTCTCAAAGTCATCGAATCTCCTGAGGGAGTACGCGGTGATTCCGCCAATAATGTCATGAAAGTAGCCAAGCTGGAGACAGGGCTCCAGTTGCAAGTTCCCCTTTTCATCAAAGAGGGCGAGCTCATCCGCGTCGACACTCGCGAAAAGAAGTACATGGGGCGCGCCTAAGCAAAACCCGTTGGGTTTACTCTTAGACTTCCCTCTTAAACTCTACCCGCCGAAAGTCAGGTTCTTAACGCGAGCCGCCCCACAGGCGTTTAGCACGTCGATAACCCTCTGGTAGGGGGCACTGTCTTTCGGGCGAATGATCACCGACTGATCGGGCGATGCCTCAACCAGCGCCTTAAGCTTCGCCAGCAGCTTAGGCATCTCCCGATCATCCCGACTGTCGACCGGGCTATCATTAAAAGAAACCACGCCGTTTTCGCCTACTCGCAGTGTTACAGGAGTCTTGGCCGTGCTAACCGCCTTCGAAGCACCCGGCACCTGCACGCCCAACTCCGCCTCCTTCACCTGTTTCCCCGCCATCACCATAAAGAAAAGTAGGAGAACAAACATCACGTCCAACATCGGCGCGATCTGTAATCCATAATCCCCGTCGCTCGATCCACCTCCAGCCATAAATTACCCCTTGCCCCCTTTGGTCGTAGCAAAAACCACATTGGCGACTCCCGCCGTCGCCGCCGCCTTCAAGACCACTTTAGTCTTTTCCCAGCCTAGATCCTTATCTGCCCGGACCAGCACACGGTAACTCGCGTTCGGGTTAAGCTTCCTTGTACTTTCATAGTCCTTCTTAATTAGTTGAGAGAGGGCTGCCTCAGTCAGGCCCGATTGTCCCCCTGCCTGCTCCAAGCCACCTAACCGGTTAATATTCACCACAAACTGTCCCTCTCCCTTTTCTCGATCCTTAGCATCCTGTGCGTCGGGTAGAGTTAAATCAGCAATCTGACTTTTAATTTCGGTCGTGGTCGTAGCCGTAAAAAACATCAGCAAGACCAAAAGAACGTCCACCATCGGTGCAACTTGAAACTCTGGTTCCTCCTCACCCCCAGCGGTGTGGACGCTAAATTTTTTTCCGTGCCCAGACATGGCACGCGATCCCGTCGTTACACTCCCGCCACCGGAGCTTCGGTGGGGGCGCCGAGGTACTCACTCACTCGATATCCGGTGAGCTGTTCAAAAGGGATATCTTCCAAGAGCAGGTTGACCTCCGCATCGACTGCGACCGATACGGTCTGAATCCGATTGCGAAAGACATAGTAGAGAATAAAGCCTGGGATGGCGACAAAGAGGCCTGCCCCCGTGGCTACTAGAACCTCCGAAATATTTTCCGCCAGTTTGCTCGGATCCGCCGCCCCGGAAGAACCGAGGGTTTTAAACGCTTTGATCATGCCCACCACGGTTCCAGTCAAACCGACCATCGGGCTAACCACCCCAATGACGGAAAGATACTGAATATTAGCCTTAATCCCATTGAGTTCCTTGGCCGTTGTATCGCCCACCGCTGTTTCAACTGCTTCCCTCCCTCTCCCCAGCCTTTCCAACCCTGCCTGCACGATCTTCCCTAAATAGCATGGATTGGCCGTGCAGACCTGATGGGCCAAGGGATAATTCCCAGAAACAATCGCATCTTTTAGCTGGGCCAACACCGCAGGAGGAGCCAAGCGGCCCATCCGGATTTTGATAAAGGCCTCAATCGTAAAGGCCATGATCAAAATCGAAGCAATCAGCAGGATGTACATGACGATACCACCCCCATGAAACATCTCCCATACCGTCTGCTTCTTCTCTCCAGCCGCTTCTTCCGCTAGAAGTGTCGACCCAAGGCAAAACCAAGTCATCAGCGTAAGTGCGATTGAACTGAAACTGATCTTTTTCATAGAGTCAAAGAGTAAGGCAAAAACTTAGTCGGTGACGAGGTCTTTGTTAGCCAAGCGGAGAGCTTGAGCCTTTTTTTCCGCCCTCTGCCCAAGGGAAGGAGGGTCAGGATAAAGAGCGCTCACCCGTAAATAATCCTCCAACGCTTTTTTTACCTCCCCCTTCTTTTCATAAGCCCCACCCCGCGAAAAATAGAACTCCGCCAATCCTTCACGATCCGCACGGAGAGGACGGAGACTTTCTTTAAGTTGCCCCTTCAACTCGTCCAGTTTTTTGAGCAACCCATCCACATCCCGCCCAGATGTCGCCTCGGCTAGCCCGACTTCCGCCCGCAAGGCCGCCGGACCCGTGGGGTAAAACTTTTTCATCTTTCCATAAAGACCCTCGGCCTCAGCAACTTTGCCCTGCGCAAGATAGGTCTGCCCCAAGCCCCCCGTGCACTCCAATACCCACGGACTATCTACCCCCATGAACTCACCCACAGGCCCCTTCCAATTGGCAACAACTTCATCCAAATTGCCCTCCGCGAACGCTTTCCTCCCCTCCACCACGCCAGGTCGCTCCACCAAAATCACCTCGGCCAGATCGGCTTGGCCATACCCCAAGGTTCCCTTGTCGAATTTAAAGGTAAGGGTCATCGATCCCTCATCAAATTTGGTCGCCGTACCCCGCAGAACCTCCCCACTTTTCAGCCGAATCTGATCCTCACCCCAAGAACTATGACACAGCACCAGTACCCCAATTACAACAAAGGAAGAAAATCGGCGCATCCTTTCATTTTGCGCTTCCCTCCGACCCCCCTGACAAGCCAAAAACGATGATGATCACTTTCCTTCATGATAAGTTAAAAGGTCTCCTTTTGATCCTTCTTGCCGTAGTTGGAGTCTCATTCATCTTTTTCGGAAATTGGACCCCGAAAGGTGGCGTCGATCCAGCTTCCCAAAGCATGGGACAGATCAATGGCCGAACTCTTACTCTAAATGAATTCGTCGCCGCACAACGTCAATCCCTTCTCGAGATCACCTTGGAGACAGGCCGTATCCCCGCCGCTGAGCAAAATGAGCTTTTGAATTTTCAAACGTGGATTCGTCTCCTCCAAATCCAAGCGGCCGACTCAGCGCAACTCGAAGCGCAACCAGCTCAACTGATCAGTGCCATCAAGGAAAACCCCCTCTTCCAAAAAGATAAACAGTACGACCCCGAATTCTTTCAACGTTTCTCTGCGAACTTCCTCTCCCCGCAGGGTTTCAGTGGAGAACGCTTCAACCAAGCCGTCGCCGATGAAGTGCGCACCCGCCAACTCCTCACCGCCCTAACCTCCACCGCAGTGGTTATGCCCAAAGAGGCCGAAACCCGTCTGCTCCGTCTCTTCGGCCCGGTCGAAGTCCAAGTCGTCCGCTGGGATCCCGCCACCATCACACCCCCCGAGCCGACCCAACAAGATCTGGAATCTTTTTATAAGGCAGGCGAATCCGAGTTTACTATTCCCCCACGCCGAACGGTCGAGATCGTCGAATTTCTTGCAGGGGCCTCGACCGAGGAATCTCGGGCTAAAGCTGGCGAGGCGGCTTTCACCTTTACCTCACAGTTCTTCAATCTAGCTGAGGGAAAATCCCGCCCAGATTTCTCCAAGGCCGCCGCCGCCGCTAAACTTAACCCACGCACTTACGGACCTTTCGCCCCAACTGAAACCCCTTTCCCAGGTGAAACCGATCCTCGGCTCACCGCTGCCGCCTTTGCTCTCACAGCCGAAGATCCAGTGAGCGATTTTCTTCCATCGAAAAATGGCTTTCTCGTTTTCCACCTCCGCGAAGCACAACCTGGACGCCAGCGCCCCTTGTCCGAAGTTACCGCCGCAGTCCGCACTCGTTGGCAAGAGACTGCTCGGATCCAGTTGGCCAGCCAACAAGCCCAAGCCTTTATCCAAAGCGCGAATACAGGCCTCGCTAGCGGACAGAAATGGGAAGCACTCGCTCAATCGGCAAAACTTACCCCAACAAAAATACCCGTCTTTGCCCCCGCAGACGATAAACCCCTCACCTTTCCCGATGCGGACAGAATTCGCCAAGCCGTCGCCCAAATGGATCCTCAGCGCGTCAGCCCGTTTATCCGTACTCCCACCGGCCTGATTGCCGTTTATCTAGTCAAACGGGATCCAGCCCCCGCCGCCACCGTCGCCACCACTCTTCCTAAAATCTCTGCGCAACTCCTCAACCAGCGCCGCGGCCAAATCGCCCGCGATTGGCTTGCAGGCCGCGCCGCCCTTCCCGGAAATCAGCTCCCCGCTCAAGTCCTAGCCCAGCTCCGGGGCACGCCCTGAGCCAGCTGTTGCTCCTCTTTCTCGCCGACTCTTCTCCATGGTCACCTTCACAAACCTAACTCGTGCCCCAGAAATTGGGGCCAACTCCTACCTTCTTCAGGCAGGCGACTCCTCGGTCATGCTCGATGCGGGAATGCACCCGCGCCGTGACGGTTGGGACGCTACCCCACTTCTTGATCAGATTCCCCAAGATCTGGACGCCATCATTCTTTCCCACGCCCACCACGACCACATCGGAGCTCTTCCCCTCGTCTCCCAAGCCCATCCCCACGCCAAAGTCTTTATGACCTCAGGCACCGCCGCACTGGCCGAACCCCTTCTCCACAATTCCGTCAATGTCATGACCCGGCAACGACGCGAACTGGGCCGCATGGATTACCCTCTCTATACCCACCGCACGGTGGACGATTCCGCGGTTACTTGGGAACTCGCTGCCCTCAATCGCCCCTTCCGTGCCGACTCATCCTCCGAACTGGAGTTCGTCTTTCATGATGCCGGCCACGTCCTCGGTTCGGTCCTTACCGAAATCCGCGCCGAAGGACGCCGTGCAATCTACACTGGCGACCTCAATCTCCAGCGCCAATCCCTCATGCTACCTTGCCAAACTCCCACCGGCCCTTTCGATACCTTGATCATGGAAACAACCCGCGGCGCCCAACCCGCCATCCCTGGCCAAGATCGTACCTACTTTGAAGAAGAGCTCCTCGCCGCCATTCGCACCACCTTTGAACGCGGTGGAGCCGTCCTCATGCCCGTCTTCGCCATGGGCAAAACTCAAGAAGTCATCACCCTTCTCCACCATGCCCGCCTTACAGGGAAAATTCCTTCCGCCCCCGTTTACATCGGTGGACTGGGCCGAGCCATGACCGAAGTCTACGACCGCCAACGAACCCTCGCCCCTCGCCAACACGCAAACTTCCGTCTTATCCCAGAAGCCCAACCCGAAACATTCGACCCCCGCCGCTTGCCCAG
>Ga0187844_10001845_pt1 | contig 15656 bp, 15 predicted proteins | sample SpaLakP09_SKY_50_FD_134517 | JGI IMG/M metagenome (GOLD analysis project Ga0187844, IMG submission 134517) | Oligotrophic lake water microbial communities from Sparkling Lake, Wisconsin, USA - SP09_SKY_50 | ecosystem: Environmental > Aquatic > Freshwater > Lake | place: USA: Sparkling Lake...
CCAAAATCCAGGCTACAATGGCGTTCTTCGTCGGAGCGTAGCGCAGCCTGGTAGCGCATCTGGTTTGGGACCAGAGGGTCGCGAGTTCGAATCCCGCCGCTCCGACCAAGACCTTTTTTGAGGAACCCGCTGTGAGCACAAGCTTGCAGCGGGTTTTTTCATTTTTTGCTCACTATTGATTAGCGGCACAATCCGCCGCTTCGGCCTTACCGAGGCCCTTCATAGATTTCCGCATCCATGGCAATCCTCCAACTGACCGACGAACAGACCCGGACCTGGACCCGCGCGCAAAAAGACGAGTGGTGGTTCACAAACGTTTTTCGTGGCGACATGCCGCAGCTGACCTTGCGCGCTGGCCTGACCGGCTTCCTGCTGGGCGGCGTGTTGTCGGCGACGGGCCTGTACATCGGCGGCAAGACCGGCATCAGCATCGGCGTCGGACTGACCTCGGTGATCCTGGCCTTCGCGCTGTTTCGCATCATGCACAGCATGAATGTGACGTCCGATTTCACGATCCTGGAGAACAACTGCACCCAGTCGATAGCCACCGCGGCCGGCTATGTGGTGACGCCACTGTTCTCCTCGCTGGCGGCTTACATGCTTATCACCGAACGGATCATCCCCTGGTGGCAGATGATGATCTGGATGGTGGTCGTGTCCATCCTGGGCGTGCTGGTGGCCTTCCCGATGAAGCGCCGCTTCATCAATGAAGAACAGCTGCCGTTCCCTGAGGGCCGCGCCAGTGGCGTGGTGCTGGACTCGCTCTACACCGGCAGCGCCGGCGAGGGCATGTTCAAGGCGCGCCTGCTCGGCGTCACGGCCCTGTTCACCGGCCTCTACCAGGCTCTGGCCAGTGATGGCTGGATGAACCTGCTGCAGTTCAAGCTGCTGCGCATGGACAAGTGGGCCGGCATGACGCAGCCCTGGACTTTCCACGAGCGTCTGGACACCTATTACTACCAGGCCGCGGCCAAGGCCGAGTGGTGGATCCCGAAGATCCTCGGCACCGATTTCCGTGCCCTGGGCCTGCGCTTCACGCTCGACGCGGCGATGCTGGGCGTCGGCGGCCTGATGGGCATTGCGGTAGCGACGAGCTGCCTGTTGGGCGCTTTCATCAACTTCGTGATCCTGGCGCCGCTGATGATCCAGGCCGGTGACATCGTGGCCCGCGTGGCTCCCAATGGCACGATCGTGCCGATCTCGCGCGCCGAGATCGTCAACCAGTGGTCGATGTGGTGGGGCGTGACCATGATGGTGGTCGGCTCCCTAGTCAGCCTGGCGGCAAAGCCGGAGCTGTTCACCAGCGCCTTCAAGTCGGTGTTTGGCAAGAAGACCGGCCCGGTGGACAAGGGACCTGATCTGCTGGGTCATATTGAAGTACCGCTGTGGATCTCCTATGTGGGCGTGCCGATCTTCAGCCTGCTGGGCGCCTGGGTCACGCATTACTTCTTCGGCGTGCCTTTCAGCCTGGCGCTGATCTCGCTGCCGCTTATCTTCGTGCTGACGGTGATCTGCACCAACTCGATGGCGCTGACCTCCTGGACGCCGACCGGCTCGCTGTCCAAGATCACCCAGTTCACGATGGGCGCGATCGACCGCACAAACCCGGCCAGCAATCTGCTGCCGGCCGGCATGACGGCCGAGATCGCGTCGAACGCGGCCAATCTGCTTAGCGACATCAAGCCCGGCTACATGCTCGGCGGCAAGCCGCGGCATCAGGCGATCGGCCATGTGATCGGCATCTTTGCCGGCGTGCTGGCCTGCGTGCCGCTGTACTTCCTGCTCTTCCTGCCGGCCGACGCGAACGGCGTGCGCTCCACCTCGACGCTCGTCTCGGAACAGTTCTCCATGCCGGCGGCGCTGCAGTGGAAGGGCGTGGCCGAGATCATCGCCAAGGGCCTGCAAGGCCTGCCGGCATCCGCGCTGATCGCGATGGCGTTCGCCGCGGTTGCAGCCATCGTCATCGAGGTGCTGCGCATCGTCACCAAGGGGCGCTTCCAGCTGTCGTCTGTGTCGATCGGCCTGGGCGTGGTGCTACCGCCAGAATCCGTGCTGGCCATGTTCGTCGGCGCGCTGCTGTTCTGGATCATGGGCCAGCGCCACAAGAAGCCGGGCACGAAGGGCTGGCGAGTCTGGGTCGACGGCTGCGAGCCGATCTGCGCCGGCCTGATCTCGGGCGCCGCGCTGATGGGCATCGGCAACGCTATTGTCAACGTCTTGATCGCCTGAGCATGTGAGAATGTGAAGCTGACTGACCGTAGCTCAACTGGATAGAGCACCCGCCTTCTAAGCGGGCGGTTACAGGTTCGATTCCTGTCGGTCAGGCCACCGATTGAAGCCGCAGGCCTTGTTCGCTCTGCGGCTTTTTTCTTTTTGGCTCAAGCCTGCTACGCTGCGCCTGGATTTTGGTTTTGCCAGGAGAGTGTGCATGGCTCAGTTGAATGTCAACGGCAAATCGCGCAGCTGCGATGCCGAGCCCGAAACCCCGTTGCTATGGGTGCTGCGCGAGCAGCTCGGTCTCACCGGCACCAAGTACGGTTGCGGCATCGCCCAGTGCGGCGCCTGCACCGTGCACATCGACGGCGTGCCGACGCGCTCCTGCGTGCGGCCGCTGTCCACCGTCAGCGCCACCGAGAAGATCGTCACCATCGAAGGGCTCTCGCCCGATGCCTCGCATGTGGTGCAGAAGGCCTGGGATGCGCTCGATGTGCCTCAATGCGGCTTCTGTCAGAGCGGCATGATCATGGCTGCGGTGGCCTTGCTGAAGGCCAAGCCCAAGCCGAGCGATGCCGACATCGATGCGGCGATGACAAATATCTGCCGCTGCGGCACCTACAACCGCGTGCGTGCCGCCATCCATCTGGCGGCCGGGCAGCTGCAGCGCAAGGCCATCCCGATCACGATCCAGACCGAAGGCGGTGCGGCATGAACGCGCCAGCTTCCACGGCGCGCCGCTTCTTCCTGCAGGCCTCGGCCGCCAGCGCGGGCGGGCTGATCATTGGTATGCATCTGCCGGCGCTGGCTGCCAGCGAGGCCGACGAAATCAATGCCTGGGTGGTGGTGCAGGCGGACGAGACCGTCATCGTCCGCATCGCCCGCTCCGAGATGGGGCAGGGCACCTTGACCGGCCTGGCGCAGCTGGTGGCCGAGGAGCTGGAGTGCGACTGGGTGCGCGTGCGCACCGAGTACCCGACCCCCGGGCAAAATCTGGCACGCAAGCGGGTCTGGGGCAGCTTCTCCACCGGCGGCAGCCGCGGCGTTCGCGAGTCGCATGACTATGTGCGCAAGGGCGGTGCCACCGCGCGGCTCATGCTGGTCCAGGCCGCGGCGGATGAATGGAAGGTTGCTACCACCGAATGCACGACGCTCAAGGGTGTCGTGCAGCACAAGGCCAGCGGCCGTTCCCTGAGCTACGGCAAGCTGGCCGGCGCCGCGGCCAAGCTTACGCCGCCCGCTGAGGTCAAGCTGAAGGACCCGCGCGACTGGACCCTGGCCGGCAAGCCGATGAAGCGCCTAGACACGCGCGGCAAGCTCGATGGCTCGCAGATCTATGGCATGGACCTGCAGATGCCGGGCCTGCTGAGCGCGGCGATCAAGGACTGCCCGGTGTTCGGTGGCAAGGTCAAGAGCTTCGATGCGGCGGCCGTCAAGGCGATGCCGGGCGTCAAGCTCGTGCTGCAGGTGGGCGAGTCGGCCGTGGCCGTGGTGGCCGACACCTGGTGGCGCGCCAAGACCGCGCTGGATGCGCTGCCGATCGTCTGGGACGAAGGTGTCAATGCCGCTGCCAATAGCACCGACATCGCGGCCATGCTGAAGGCCGGGCTGGACGCCGGCGATGCGGTGGTCGGCAGCACGCAAGGCGATGCGCTGGGGCGGATTGCTGCGTCAGCGCGCAAGCTCGAAGCGGTTTACGCCTATCCGCTGCAGAACCACGCGACGATGGAGACGATGAACGCCACCGTGCGTTACACGCCCGAGCGCTGCGAGGTCTGGACGCCAACACAGAACGGCGAGGGCGCGCTGGCCGCGGCCTCCGAGGCCTCGGGCTTGCCGCCCGCGCAATGTGAGGTCTACAAACTGCACCTGGGCGGTGGCTTCGGCCGGCGCGGCGCCGTGCACGACTGGGTGAGGCAGGCGGTGCTGATCGCCAAGGCAATGCCTGGCACGCCAGTCAAGCTGATCTGGAGCCGCGAAGAGGACATGCAGCATGGCCGCTACCACCCGGTCACCCAGTGCAGGTTGCGCGCCGGGCTCGATGCCAAAGGCAAGATCACCGGCCTGCACATGCGCATCTCCGGCCAGTCCATCATCGCCGGCATTTTCCCGCAGAACATCAAGAACGGGCTCGACCCGGTGGTGTTCCAGGGCCTGAGTGCCGGCGGTGCCGAGGGCGCTTTGGGATATGCGTTGCCCGACCTGCTGATCGATCACGCGATGCGCAACCCGCCGGTGCCGCCGGGCTTCTGGCGTGGCGTCAACCTGAACCAGAACGCGATCTATCTGGAGTGCTTTCTGGACGAGATTGCCGCTGCTGCCAAGCGCGACCCCTTGGAGTTGCGGCGCGAGCTGCTGGCCGGCTCCCCCAAGCACCTGGCCGTGCTGAACGCGGTGGCCGCCAAGGCCGGTTGGGGCAAGCCGGCGCCGAAGGGGCGGCATCGTGGCCTAGCCCAGATCATGGGCTTCGGCAGCTATGTGGCGGCCTGCGCCGAGGTCTCGGTCAGCAAGGCGGGTGACTTGAAGATCCACCGCATCGTTGCCGCCACTGATCCCGGTCATGCGGTCAACCCGCAGCAGATCCAGGCTCAGGTTGAGGGCTCTTTTGCCTATGGCCTGTCAGCTGCGCTGTTCGGCGAATGCACCTTGAAGAACGGCCGCATCGAGCAGAGCAACTTCGGTGACTACCCGGTGCTGAAGATGGAGCACATGCCGGCGGTGGAAACCATCGTCATGCCCTCCGGCGGGTTCTGGGGCGGGGTGGGCGAACCGACGATCGCGGTGGCGGCGCCTGCGGTGCTGAATGCAATCTTCGCGGCGACGGGAAAACGCATCCGCGAGCTGCCGCTGCGCCTTCACAGCCTGAAGGCCTGAGCGGTGCTGCGGCTGTTCTCTCTTGCCCTGGCCTTGTTGGCGGGGCAGGCGAGCGCGGCTGACTTTGAGGTCCTTGGCGACGCGATTCCGCAGGCACTGGGCGGGCTGACCGGCGATGTGGCCCGCGGCCGCGCCATCGTCGCTAACCGCCAGCAGGGCCTGTGCCTGCTGTGCCACAGCGGGCCCATTCCAGAGGAGCGCTTCCAGGGCACATTGGCGCCTTCCCTGAGCGGTGCGGGCGCGCGCTGGTCGGCCGGGCAATTGCGGCTCAAGCTGGCAGATGGCCAGCGCCTCAACCCGGCCAGCATCATGCCGGCCTACTACCGCAGCGAGGGCCTGCAGCAGGTCGGCGCCGAGTGGCGCGGTCGCACGCTTTTCACGGCCCAGCAGCTCGAAGATGTGCTGGCCTATTTGCTGACCTTGAAGGAGTGATGATGACGATGCGGCGGCGCGTGGTCTTCGGCCTGACAGGGGCGGTCTTCCTGCGCCCGGCGCTGGCTGGCGATGCGGAAATGGCGGCCGCCATCCAGCGTTTCACCGATGGAGCCACGCCCGTCGGCGGGCGGGTGCACCTGGATATCGCGCCACTGGTCGAGAACGGCAACGCGGTGCCGGTCACGATTCGCGTCGACAGCGCGATGAGCGCGGCTGAACATGTGCAGCAGATTGCGCTCTTCAACCAGCTCAATCCGCAGCCCGATGTGGCAATCTTCAAGCTCAGCCCTGGCTTGGGTCGGGCGGAGGTCAGCACCCGCATCCGCCTGGCCACCAGCCAGCAACTGGTGGCGCTTGCCCGTTTCAGCGACGGCAGCTTCGGCATGCAGCGCGTCGACGTGATCGTCACCCTGGCCGCCTGCGTGGAGTGAGCGATATGGCGCGCACCCTGATCACCATGCCATCCAAAGCCCGGCGCGGCGAGCTGATCGAGATCCGATGCCTGATCGGCCATGTCATGGAAACCGGCTACCGCCGCAGCGATGACGGCCAGCTGATGCCGCGTGACCTGATCCGCGCCTTTCGCTGCGAGTATGGCGGTGCCGTCGTGTTCAGTGTCGAACTGCATGCAGCGGTGGCGGCCAACCCTCTGATCGCCTTCTGGTTACGCGCGGCCGACAGCGGGCCGCTGCGCTTCACCTGGGAAGGCGATCGGGGTTTTGCGCAGACTGAAGTGCTGGACCTGCGCGTCACATGAGGGGGCTGCTTCTGCTTTTGCTCTGGACGGCGCCTGTTTTGGCGACCCAGGCGGCCGACCCGCGCCGCAGCGGCTTTGAGACGATGAGCCCGGCGCTGCAGGCGATGCAGCGCGACGATGCGCTCAATCCGGCGATGCTGTGGGTCAAGGAGGGTCAGGTCTTGTGGTCGCAGTGGGCCTGCGCTCGCTGCCATGCCAGCATGGCCGGCGTGGCAGCCCGCTACCCGGCCTTTGACGCCGCGCTGAAGCGCCCGATCACCCTGGCCCAGCGCATCCAGCAATGCCGGCGCCAGCACCAGAGCAGCGAGCTTGCGCCCGAGAGCGAGGCGCTGCTGAGCGTCACGGCCTTCATCGCATTGCAATCACGTGGCCAGCCGACAACGCCGCCCGATGACCCGCGGCTACAGCCCTATCTGAGCAGCGGCCAGGCCCTGTTCCAGCGCCGCATCGGCCAGCTGAATCTGTCCTGCGCGCAATGCCATGACGAGCGCGCCGGCCAGCGCCTGAGCGGCAGCGTGATCCCGCAGGGCCATGCCACCGGCTACCCTCTTTACCGGCTGGAATGGCAAGGCCTCGGGTCGCTGGCCCGACGCCTGCGCAACTGCGCCATCGGCGTGCGCGCCCAGGCCTGGGCCTGGGATGCGCAGGAGCTGGTCGACTTGGAGTTGTACCTGGCCAGGCGCGGGTCGGGTCTTGCCCTGGACGCGCCGGCCGTGCGGCCCTGACACCCCCCACGGATACATCTCGCAAACCTTGCAGCGTCCCTAATACGCAGGGTGACTCGCGCTCGGGGCGACTCCTACTATCAGCCCCGCATCGAGCCCGCCGGCTCTTCGGCCTGGCGTTCGATGCAGCAGTGGGAGGCCCGCATGGCGGCTCGATCGGCACGGCCGGTGAACATCGGTCCCAGGCGCTGAAATGGCGCAGTACACAGCCATCCGCGCCGTTGGCGAGAGCGTGCTCGAGATGATGCGCGAGGCCTGCCCGGCTGCTGATCTTCAGCTCGGCCAGAGCCCCAGCTTCGCGCTGGCCTCGCTGGCCAGCCTGACCGCGGAGGCCGCGCCGGCCGAAGGTTTCTACCTGTGCCTCTGGCGTGTTGGCATCGGCGGCATGCCGCGCAATCTGCCGCCGCGCCGGCACCGCGATGGCCGCCTTTTCAAACCCTCCTTGCCGCTGGATCTGCACTTCCTGCTGCTGCCAGTGGCCGCAAGCGCGGACAAGCAGACGCAGATGCTGGGCTGGGCCTTGGGCTTCATGCAGCAACTGCCGGCCTTGAGCGGGGAGACGATCAACCGTTACACCAAGGGCGGGCCGGCGGTGTTTGCAGCCGAAGAGTCGGTCGAGTTGATCGCCGATCCGCTCGCCACCTCCGACTACCTGGCGCTGTGGGACCGCATCAAGACCGGCTTCCAGGCCGGCATGACCTATGTGGCGCGCATGGTGCTGATCGACTCCGACGCGCTGCAGGCGCAGGGCGCCCTGGTCACCGAGCGACAGTTCGGCATGCAGCGCGGGGAGGGCGGTTGATGGCTGCGCTGCTCGATCAAGTCGTGCTGCGTGCGAGCGCGGGGCTGGGCTTTGTCGATGCCAGCAGCGGCCTGCCGGTGCTGGACGGCCTGCGCTGCCGCTTGATCCGTCCTGATGGCCACCTGCTGGGCATCGCCGCGCAGACGCCCTCGGGCGTGCATCATTGGCCGGCCTTGCCGGCGCAATGGCGGGATGCGGCAGCGCCGCAGCTGGCCGATGTGATTGTCGAGGATTTGCAGCAGCGCTTTCTGCCACTCAGCGTGCCGTGGCCGTTCCCTGCAGGCCTGCCAGCCAGCGTTCATGGTGGTGTGCGCCTGCTGCGCCTGAGCCTTAACTCGGCGCCGCAGCGTCCGCTGCCGCCGGGCATGGCGAGCATCAGCGCCTTGCTGGTCTGGCAGGCCGCTGCGCGACCGGCGGCCTGGGTGCGCGTCAGTGCGAGCGATGCACTCGGCCGAGTCTTCCTAGGCTGCAGCGATGCCGAGGGGCGCCTGGCCCTGCACCTGCCGATGCCGCGGCCATCGCGCCCCGCTGTCGATGCGCCGGTGGGGCTGCGTTTCTTTTTTGCGCCGCTGGCTCAAGCGCCAAAGCTTCCGAATCTGCCGACTTGGCTCGCCCAGCCGGAGGTGCGCGCGCTGGCCCGCGTCGACGCACCCGCCTCGGCGCTGGATGCCTGGCGCATCACCGCCGGCCAGTCGACCACACCCGTCACCGAGGGGCTGGATGAGCCCCGCCGTTCAGAACTGCGGCTTGTGCCGTTGTAGTTCGCGTTCCTGTTCTGCAAGGAGATCGCAATGCCTGAGTATCTTGCGCCCGGCGTTTTCGTCGAGGAGGTGTCCTTCCGCTCCAAGTCCATCGAAGGCGTCAGCACGACGACCACCGGCTTCATCGGCCCCTGCCGCTACGGGCCGGTCACTGAAGACCCCGACATCGTCACGAGCATGACCGAGTTCGAGCGCAGCTATGGCGATGGCCAACTGATGGGCTTTGGCGCCGACGGCGCGACGGTCGGCCCCAACTTCGTCTGGCAGGCGGCGCGCGCCTTCTTCGAGGAGGGCGGGAAGCGGCTCTACATCGCGCGCGCGTTCCGGCCGCGCTCAGGGGCCTACCCCAGTGATCTGTCTGCCGCCTTCGACACTGCGCCGCATGCCGATGGTCATGGCCGGCGCGCGGTCGGGCCGGACGGCAACGTGATGCGCATCGTCGCCCGCTATCCCGGGGCGGCCGGCAATCTGCAACTGCGCTTCGGGCTCAAGCTAGGCCCCAATGTGCTGGGCGCCTTGCCCGACCCGAACGACCCGGCCGCGATGCTGCCGACGATTAGCAATCTGCAGGACGGTGACGTGGTCTGGATCAGTGCAGCGGCGGCCTTCCCGGCAAGTGCACCGGCCGCCACACCCCCGGCACCCCGCGCAATCGATCAGATGCCGATTTACGTGGCGCGCAAGCAGCTTGATGGCTCCTGGCTGTTCAAGACCGGCGGCATCCGCCCGGGCAACCCACCGCTGCCGGCGGACCCGGCGGCTGAGCTGAACCTGGCTGCATTCACGCTCAATACTCAGCCCGGCTCCGGCGATTCGATCCGCCCGCTGAGCCTATCGCTGGAGATTCGCAGCGACGATGGCCAGCGCTCGCTGGGTGCCTGGAGCGGCCTGCCGATGGACCCCCGGCACAAGAGCGCCGGCGTGGCCGATTCGATCTTCGATCTTTTCAGCCTCGGCGGCCCCAGCAGCGCGGGCCTACCGGTCGTGCTGCTGAATACAAGCATCGACAACGGAACCGATCTGCTGAAGTCGCTGGACACCCTGGCCGGTCTGGACTTCCAGCTCACGCCGGCCGAATGGGCCGACGCCGGTGCGCGCGACGAGCTGAGCGCTCTGCGCAAGAAGCTGGAGCGCGGCCTGGTCGGCACCGCGTTTCTCTCTGGCGGCAATGACGGCCTGCTGCCTGGCCGCAGCGAGTACGAGGGTCGGGCCGATCCGACGCAGAGCTACAGCACCGGCTTCAAGCAGTTCGAAGGCGTCGAGGATATCTCCATCGTCGCTGCACCGGGCTCCACCTGGGCCTATGCCAGCCGCGTCGACGACGTCAACTCGATCACCAATTTGCTGATCGCCCATGCAGAGAGGATGCGTTACCGCATCGCCATCATCGACCCGCCCGAGGCGATGAAGATCGCCGATGTCCGCAAGCTCAAGGCCAAGCTCGACAGCAAGTACGCGGCGCTCTACTACCCCTGGGTGACGGTGTTCGACCCCATCACCCGCCAGCCGCTGAACCTGCCGCCCTCCGGTTTTGTGGCTGGCATCTATGCCCGCAACGACACCGAGCGGGCCGTCTACAAGGCGCCGGCCAACGAGGTCGTGCGCGGCGCGATCGGTTTCGAGACCCTTATCAACACGGCCCAGCAGGAGGTGCTGAATCCCGAGGGTATCAACTGCTTCCGCTTTTTCGAGGGCCGGGGTTTCCGGCTCTGGGGCGCGCGCACCATCAGCTCCGACCCGGAATGGAAATACGTCAACCTGCGACGCTACTTCGCCTACCTGGAACGCTCGATCGACAAAGGCACGCAATGGGCGGTGTTCGAGCCCAACGGCGAGGCGCTTTGGGCCAATGTGCGGGCGACGGTGCGCGATTTTCTCGTCAATGAATGGGCCAATGGCGCGCTGCTGGGTGACAAGCCCGAGAAGGCATTCTTCGTGCGCTGTGACCGCTCGACGATGACCCAGAACGACCTCGACAACGGCCGCCTGGTCTGCCTGGTCGGCGTGGCGCCGCTCAAGCCGGCCGAGTTCGTCATCTTCCGCATCGGCCAGTGGACGGCCGATCAAAAGTCTTGAGGAGAGCAGCATGGCAGTCTTGCGCGAACGACCCTATGTGCAGTTCAACTTCCTCGTCAATCTCGGCGACGGCGTGACCAACACGCCGCAGGCGGGTTTCCAGGAAGTCAGCGGCATCGGCATGGAGGTCACCATTACCGAATACCGGCCCGGCAACTACGCCTTCAACAACGTCATCAAGACCGCCGGCCTGAACAAGGCCACCGACGTGACGATGAAGCGCGGCGTGATCGGCTCGCTGGACCTCTACCGCTGGCTGGACGATGTGCGCAACGGCTCGACCAATGCGCTGCGCAATGTCACCGTCGCCCTGATGAGCGAGGACCGCTCGGCCACCGTGCAGAGCTGGCGCCTGATCAACGCGCGCATCATGAAGCACACCAGCGGTCCCTTCAATGCCAAGGGCACGGACGTGGCGATGGAAGAGCTGACCCTGTCCTACGAACGGCTGGAAATGGAATAGCGCGATGACGGCTGGCATCCGCATCATCGACGACCCCGCGCAGGCCGGCGAGGCGCTGCCGCCCATGGATGTGGCGGTGCTGATCGGCTTTGCCGCGCGCGGGCCGCTGCAGCGCCCGGTGGTCGTCGAGGACATGAACCAGTTCCAGCTGGTGTTCGGCGGGCCGGTGGATCTGCTCGTCACGCCCGCGCGGCGCTTGCGTGCGCACCTGCATGCTGCCGTGGAGAGTTTCTTTGCCGGTGGCGGGCGGCGTTGCCATGTCATCCGCGTGGCCGCCAACACTGCAGGCCGCTCGCGCTTTACCATCGCCGGACTGCGCCTGGCCCTGCGCGGCAGGCTGGCCCCGGATCTGGCGGCTGAACTGTCGGGAACAGCCTGGCAGAGTGATGGTGGCGAGTGGCGATGGTCTGATCAGGACTTCAGCTTGCGCGCCGCCAGCTCCGGCACCTGGGCGGACCGGCTGGAACTGGCAGGTCGCCTGCGCAGCGAGGCGGTGCATGCCGAACAGCGGCTCGCAGTCGGTGATCTGCTGCGCGCCAGCCGGCGTGACGGCGGCCTTGAGTATCTGGCTTGGCTGCGGGTCGAGCGCGCTGCTGCGTTGAGCGAGACCCTCGGCTCGGCCACGGCCTGGCTGTGGCTCACGCCCAAGGCACAGGCAGCGATCAATGCGCAAGACTGGCTGATCGAGCGGATGCGACTCGATCTCGCGCTGCGTGAACCCGGGCTGCCGCAGATCAGCCGCTTCGACTGCGGGCTCAGTGCCGGCGCCACCAACCTGCCCTGGTGGGAGGGCGATGCGGATGCCGCCGCCGATGCCGGCGAGGCGTTGCCCGGCGCTGCCTGGCCGCTGGCCGGTGCGTCGCTGGTGCTGGATCCGGCCTCGCCCGACTGGCTGCTGCTGCCCGTCGGGCTGGGCTCAGGCTTTGACGTCTGGTGTCAAGCCCAGGACGATGGTCGTGACGCGCTGGCGCGCATGGGGCTGGATCGCTACGAGGCCAGCCTCTTTTTCGACCCAGCCTGGAACGAGCGACTGCGCGGCGCGAGGCTGTTGGCCTGGGCTGATGAGCTGCGCTTCTTGGGGACTGCGCCACGGCGCCTGCAGGGCCTGCACGGCGCGCTGGGGCGTGACGACGCGTTGCATCGCGAGGCGACCTGGATCGCACTGCCAGATGCCTGCCACCCTGGCTGGGAACGCGAGGGCAGGCTGCCGGCCGTTCATGGCCTGCTGCTGGCGGTGGCCGATCCGGTTTGCGCTTGCCCACCGAGAGACTTTGACGACTGCCGCCCGCCACCACCGCGCCCGCCGCAGCCGCCGCGCTTCGAGTTCGCCGGTGCGCTGCCCAGGCCGCTGGTCGAGCCGGCCGAGCTGGACTGGCGCATTGTCCTGCGCGATCTGGCGGAGTCCGAAGCGCGCAGCTTCGAACTGCAACTGGCCGGCCAGGCGGACTTCTCCGACGCCCGCGTGCTGAAGCCGCTGCCCACGGATCCGATGGTTCATGTGGTCAATCTGGCCGCCGGCAGCTGGTTCCTGCGCGCCCGCTGTCGCCGGGCCGGGCTGGTCGGTGACTGGTCCGCGGTGCTGGAGCTGGACATCCGCCCAGTCGGATGGCGCGAGACAATGGCGATCGACAGCGTCTGCGGCCCGGTCCATCGCGCATTGATCGACCTCTGCGCCGCCACCCGCGAGCACATGGCCCTGCTGAGCGTGCCGCAGGACTGGGATGCCCCCAGCGTAGCCGCCCATGTCGATCGCCTGCGCGCCCATACCGCCCCAGACACGGGCAGCTCTGCGAGCTTCGCCGCGCTTTTTCATCCTTGGCTGCTGCAGCGCGAACCCGACGAAATCCTGCAGACGCACCCGCCGGAAGGACCCTTGCTCGGCCTGTTCGCGCGCCGCAGCCGCAGCAAGGGTGCCTGGAGCGCGGCCGGGCTAGAGCCGCTGGCCGGTGCGCTGGCACTCGCTGGCGGGGCGACCGACGCTCTGAGGCTGGAAGCGGCCGGCGCCAATCCGCTGGAATTGAGCGTCAGGGGCATCAGCGCGACCCGGGCCAACACCCTGTCGCTGGAGCCCGATTGGGAGTCCATCGGTGTGCGCCGCTTGCTGATCCTGCTGCGCCGGCTGGCGCGGCGCGAGGGTGAACGCTTTGCCTTCGAGCCCAATGACATGGGCCTGCGCCGCAGCCTGGAGCGCAGCTTTGATGCGCTGCTGCAGCGCCTGATGCAGCGCGGCGCTTTCCGCGGTGTCGATGCTGGGCAGTCCTATGCGCTGCGCACAGCCAGCGGGGCCGCGGCGCTGGACGAAATCGAGCGTGGCGAATGCAGCCTGCTGATCCAGGTCGCACCCTCGCGGCCGCTGCGTTTCCTGACCCTGCATGTGCTGCGGGCCGGCGAGGCCCTGCTCATCGAGGAGCGTTGAGCGCCATGACCACCACCAACGCGCAGAGCTGGCAGCCCTTCGGTGCCTTCAATTTCGTCGTCGAAATCCTGCCCGATGGCGACAGCAAGCCGCTGGCCGGCGCCTCCTTCTCCGATTGCGACGGTCTGGAGATGACGCAGGAGGTCAAGACACTGAAGGAAGGCGGCAATCCGAACCGGGTGCACCGCCTGTCCGGGCCGGTGTCTTTCGGGCAACTCAGCCTCAAGCGCGGCGTGACCCAGGGGCTCGACCTCTGGAGCTGGTTCTCCCGCAGTCTCGCCAACCCGGCCCTGCGCGCCGGCATCACGATCAGCGTGCTGCGCCACGATCACAGCGAGTGGGGCCGCTTCGTCTTGAGCCGCTGCCTGCCGATCAAGCTGAAGGCCCCGACTCTGAATGCACGAGACGGCAATGTGGCCGTCGAGGAAGTGCAGATCGCCTACGAGGCATTCCGCTGGGAGGACAAGAGCCATGGCTGAACTCGAAATCCAGCATGCCCGCCTGATTGAGCTGAAGGACGATCTCAGCGACGTGATGCCAGGCGGCAAGAGCCTGGCGGTGCAGTTCAATCCGGAGTCGCTGAAGCTCAGCTATGCCAATCAGGTGCAGGCGCAGCCGAATGGCGGTTCAACGGGTTCCGCGGGCGCCAATCAATCCCAAGGCACGCCGGCGCGCCAGTTCGTCGGCACCGGCACGACCAAGCTGGCGGTGCAGCTTTGGTTCGACGTCAGCGCCGCCACCGCCGCTCCCTTCATCAAGGATGACGTGCGGCGCATCACCTCCCAGGTGCTGTATTTCATGAAGCCCAAGCCGGCCGCGGGAGGCAGCCGCGATGCCGCCCAGCGCACGCCGCCAGGCCTGCGTTTCTCCTGGGGCAACTTCCTCTTCGACGGCATCGTTGAGTCAGTCGAGGAGAACATCGAATTCTTCTCCGCCAAGGGTGAGGCCCTGCGCGCCAGCATGAGCCTGAACCTGGTACAGCAGGACATCCTCGTACCCGACTTCAGCCAGCGCGGCGATGGCGCCGTGCTGGGCGTGCGGCCCTTGTGGCCCGCGGGTGGCGGGCAGTCGCTGCAGGCCTTGCAGGACGGTGCATCAGATGCGGGGGGTAGGGCTGGAGCAGGGGTAAGCCGTGCGGCAGGTGCAGCCGGTGCAGGCCTGTCGGCCGGCCTCGCGGTGGCGGTCGGCACGCCGCGCGCCGGGCCGGCGTTTCAAGGCGGTGGCTGGCAGGCGGTGGCCCTGGCCAACGGCATCGAAAACCCGCGTGCGCTGGCCACCGGGCAGCTGATCGACCTCAGCGCCCGCCTGCCGCAGATCATCACCGGATAGATCAGGAGTTGCGCCATGCCTGTGCAGATCAACGAGTTCGAGCTGACGACAGCGCCCGCGCCGGCAGCGCCCGCCGCGGTGGCCGAGCCGACGGCCACCGAGCCGACAGCCGCGGCCGTCGCCCAGGCCCAGCGGCTGGAGCTGGCGCGCCGTGAGCTGGCTTTGCGGCTCTTCACTCACTAGGGTCAGGCCATGCCCGAAACCGCCATCCCCCTGGCCAGCGCCCGCCCCAGCCTGCTGATCGACGGCCAGCAGGCCTCCGACCTGGCCGCCGCACTGCAGGAGATGTGTGTGCGGGAGCGCAGCGACGGGATGGCACAGGCTGAGCTGGGTTTCGGCAACTGGGGCCTGCGCGACGGTGCGCCGGGCTACACCTTGTTCGGCCGCGACCGGCTCGAGTTCGGCAAGCGACTGGACATCAAGCTGGGCGACGAGTTGCTGTTCCAGGGCCGCATCATGGCCCTGCAGGCACGCTTTCCCAAGGCCGGCGCCGGCATCGCGCAGCTGCTGGTGCAGGCCGAGGACAGGCTGCAGGATCTGCGCATGAAGCGCCGCAGCCGCAGCTTCGATCAGGTCAGCGATGCCGATGTGGCGCGGCTGCTGGCTAACGACCATGGCCTGCAGCCGCGGATCGATGCGGTTGGCCCGACCTATGCTGCGCTGGCCCAGGTGAACCAAAGCGATCTGGCCTTCCTGCGCGAACGCGCCCGCGCCTGCGGCGCCGAGGTCTGGGTCGAGGGCGAAACGCTGCATATGGCGGCGCGGCCCGACCGCGGCAGCGCGAGCGTCGATCTCGGCTATGGC
>Ga0187844_10001847_pt1 | contig 15650 bp, 14 predicted proteins | sample SpaLakP09_SKY_50_FD_134517 | JGI IMG/M metagenome (GOLD analysis project Ga0187844, IMG submission 134517) | Oligotrophic lake water microbial communities from Sparkling Lake, Wisconsin, USA - SP09_SKY_50 | ecosystem: Environmental > Aquatic > Freshwater > Lake | place: USA: Sparkling Lake...
AAATTGCCGCCGCCATTTCAGAACTCTCCGAGGGTAATCCCGCTATTGGTCCGGTGGATGTCATTGTCGTCACACGCGGCGGCGGGAGTCTGGAGGATCTCTGGGAATTCAATGAAGAGGTTGTCGCGCGTGCCATCGCCGAGTCACGGGTGCCTGTCGTGAGCGCCGTGGGTCATGAAATCGACTTCTCGATCGCGGATTTCGTCGCTGATCTCCGGGCTCCCACTCCGAGTGCCGCTGCGGAACTGCTTGCCGCAGAGGGCTCCGAACTCTTGGAGCGCTGTCGTTCCCTGGTTGCTAGGATTGCACGCGAGGCCGATGCGCTGATCGGGCTTCATCGTGCAGCTGAGCACCGATTGGCTTCCTCGGCACTATTCCGGGAACCCTACCGCCAGACGGAGAATGCCCGTCAGACTTCGGACCGTCTGGAGGAGTCCCTTTCCGGTCTTCTGGATCGACGTTTTGAACAGTTGGATGCCACTCTAGCCAGAATGTCGGTGCAGATCGCATCGGCCCATCCCGGTTATCGCCTGGCCAATGCCGAGCAGAGGCTCTCCTCGATGGGGGACCAGCTAGGTGTAATCCTTCGTCACCGGTTCGAGCGGGAGAAAGGTAGGATAAGTCGGGTTGGTTCGGCCCTCTCCGCGCTCAGCCCTCAGGCAACCCTGCAGCGGGGATTCAGCATCACGCGGGGGAAAGACGGCAAGGTCATTGTCTCTGCCGCCCAGATCAAGCCGGGCCAGAAAATGCTGACCCAATTCGCCGACGGGGAGACTGCCTCCGTCGTGGAAAAATAAGATCACCTCGTCGAAGAAATTATCCCGCAGAGGCGCCTCTGTGCTTCTGTGCCTTTGCTGGAGACTATTTATCTTCGGGTGTGGGAGAGTTGAAGTTTACAAAATCTTGCCCAGCAGGAAGGGCAGCAGTTCTGCGATCGGGATACGGCGCTGTTCCATGGAGTCCCTTTCGCGCAGTGTCACGGTGTCCTTGAACTCTGGTTTCTCCTCACCGAGCGTTTCGAAATCGATAGTGATTCCGAACGGGGTTCCCACCTCGTCCTGTCGGCGGTAGCGGCGGCCGATGGCTGCGGTCTCGTCGTAGAAGACGCTCATGTGGGGGCGTAGCAGGGCGACGATCTCGCGGGCCTTGGAGACGAGTTCCGGCTTGTTCTTGAGTAGAGGGAAGACGCCGACCTTGATCGGGGCGATCCTCGGATGGAAGTGCAGCACCGTGCGGGTCTCGGTCTTTCCCTTATCATCGGTGACCTCCTCCTCGTCGAAGGCATTCGCAAGAATAGCAAGAGCCAGCCGGTCGAGTCCCGCGGAGGGCTCGATCACATGGGGAATGTAGAGCCCCTTGAAGAGCTTCTCGCAGGTGATCGTGATCTCCTCGCGGGTGATTGCAGGATTTTTGCAGGATGCATGAGTCTCTTCGATGAAGGCTGTCTTCTGCTCTGGGGTCATCGCGTCACAGGCGGCCTTCAACTCCTCGTCGAAATACTCGAGCTGTTTGCCCGAGTGATTCTGATGCTGGGTCAGATCAAAGGAGCCGCGCGCCGCGATTCCTTCCAGTTCATCGGTGCCGAAGGGGAACTTGTAGAGGATATCGACACAGGCGCGGGCGTAGTGCGCAAGATCGGCTTTGGACTGCCAATGGTATTCAAGGACATCCATGCCGAGGCCAATCGAGGCGTAGTAGGCTGTTCGCTGTGCGACCCAGTAGCGGTGCCACATTTCCCAGCCCCAATCGGGCTTTGGTTCGCTCATGTCGGCTCCTTCATGCCATGCCGCCACGGAGCCATGGATGAGGCGGACCGCCTCATCGGGCTTAATGAAGAACTCGAGTTCCATCTGCTCGAACTCGCGGGAGCGAAAGGTGAAGTTTTTCGGCGTCACCTCGTTACGGAAGGCCTTCCCGATCTGGCCGATGCCGAAGGGAACCTTCACGCGGGAGGAGTCGCAGACATTCTTGAACTGGGAGAAGATCGCTTGGGCAGTTTCGGGCCTCAGGTAGGCGATATCGTTCTCGGTTGCCGTCGGTCCCACAAAAGTGCGGAGCATGAGGTTGAAGGGGCGTGCTTCGTTAAGGAGTCCTCCGGTTTCCGGATGGAAATCAACGGATTCCTCGACGACCTCCGTGCGTTCCTCCCCAAGGAGTTCTATCTCCTCCGGCTTTCCTGCATTCGCTCCCACATTCTGGGCGACGAGAGTGCGCACCCGCTTGCGGAAACTCTCGATGTGCTCGCCCTGCTTCATCAGGACGATGATGCTCCTGTCGAGATGCCACTTTCCTGGGGCGGGCGCCTTGGCCCCGGTGAAGCGGATCACTGAACCGGCCTGGGGCTCCACATGGTCTGCGCGAACACGCTTATTGGAGATGGTGCACTCACGCATCATGTCGGCAAAGGTGTCGACATGGCCGCTGGCCTTCCAGATCCCCGGGTGCATGATAATCGTGGCATCGAGGCCAACCACATCCTCCCTCTCCCGGGTCATCGCGCGCCACCAGGTATCGCGAAGATTGCGCTTCAGTTCCGCACCCAATGGGCCGTAGTCCCAGAAGCCCCCGATGCCGCCGTAGATCTCGGAGGACTGGTAGATGAAGCCGCGCCTCTTGCAGAGACTGACTATCTTCTCCATGCGGGTTTCTGTAGTGGCTAGTTTGGACATGATAGTAGAAGTAAAAGGTGAAAAAGTAGGAAGGTTAGAAGGTTAGAAGGTGGAATTGAATGAGTCGACCGGAAGCATCAAATTAAGCTTTCCCACTTTCCTACCTTCCCACATTCGCACTACCTCAGAACGTCTCCCCTTGCAGGGTCACGCTGCCGGTTTTGGTCCAGATGATACTACCGGGAATCGCTTCCAGCTTTCCCTTGCGCTCGGCCACCGTGTCAAAGGGGGCGAGGAGGGTTCCTTCTTTTAGGGCGGTGCGGATGGCAGCTCGGAGTTTGAAGGAGTCGAGCGTGCGGGTCGACTCGTCGAGCTGGAGTTCGCTCAGGCGGATACGTTCCGCGCCGATGCCGCCGAGAGGTGGAGCGCCGGGAGCTAGTAGCTCATAATGGCAAAGGAGATATTTTCCAGAGCCAATTCCATCCAGTGACTTGAGAACCAGAATCGAGAAACTATCCACCCGGCTGATCCAGGCATCGAATTCCTGAGCGCTGCTGCCGGGCCTTGAGAAGGTCACACGGTAATGGTCTGAAGCGGTTGTCGGGGCCACGACTGCGGAATACGAACGCCCGGCCTTCCCCTGGGCCTGCCACTGGCCGACTAGCCAGGTATCGATGCTTCGGGAAGGGCCTGTAGGAGGATTGTCGTAGAGGCATCCTGCCAGCAGCAGAAGAATACCAAGCAGTGGAAGGATTCTAAGGCTACTCTTCATAGTAAGGATGGAACGAAAAATCTTCAGATGCGGGTTCCGGCAGGAATGACTGCATTCTTGGGGATAACGACAATGCCGTCTCGGATGTAATATCCCACGCCATCGGAGTTTGCGTCCTTGTCGTGGGTCGTAATCACCACTCCGTCGCCGATCCGTGCGTTCTTGTCGATGATCGCATCCTCAATGATGCAATCTCTGCCGATGCCGATTGGAATCTCACCCTCCGGCGTGCCTCCCTTGTCGGATTCGTAGAAATCGGCGCCCATCACGATGGTGTTCTTCAGTCTTGATCCGGGGCTGATCAGGCTACGGATTCCGAGAATGCAACGTTCCAGACGCGCTGAGCGGATTTGGCATCCATCCGAGATCATGGCACGGTTGATGACTGTCTCCTCGATCACGCTGGCAGGCAGGAATCGTGACTGTGTATAGATCGGCGCGCCCGGGGCGTAAAAATTGTATGCAGGCGCTGGATCGCAGAGATTGAGGTTGGCGTCGAAAAAGGAGCGGATCGTTCCGATATCTTCCCAATAGCCCCGAAAGACATAGGCTTGGACATTCCTTGAGTCGATTGTTCCCGGGATGATGTTCTTCCCAAAATCATCCATCGTGTTGTCGAGGCACTCGGCCAGCACCTGACGGTTAAAGACATAAATCCCCATGTTGGCCAGATAGAGGTCCTGATTCTCGGGTTCATGGAGTTCCCAGAAGACCTGAGGCTTCATCCGGAGCTCTTCTAGGATCACAGGATCCGTCGGCTTCTCCACAAAGCGAGTGATACGCTGGGCTGAATCAGTCTCCATGATGCCGAATCCCATGGCCGCCTCACGATTCACCGGAATGCAGGCGATCGTAAGATCCGCTCCGCCTTCGATGTGCTGCTGAAGGACATCACGGTAATCCATGCGGTAGAGCTGATCCCCGGAGAGGATGATGAAATAGTCATAATTTCCATCCATGAAAGTGCGTAGATTCTGGCGAACTGCATCGGCCGTCCCTTGGTACCAGGTTGATCCCTCAGGGGTCTGCTGCGCCGCGAGGATCTCAACAAAGCTTTTAGAGAAATTGTCGAACTTGTAGCTCGCGTTGATATGGCGATGGAGAGACGTGCTGTTGTACTGGGTTAGGACATAGATGCCCCGGATGCCGGAGTTCAGGCAGTTACTGATCGGCACATCGACGAGACGGTATTTTCCGCCGATCGGCACGGCCGGTTTAGCCCGGTCCTTGGTGAGTGGGAAGAGACGCTTTCCTGCCCCCCCGCCCATGATGATGGCCAGGGTGCGGGTCGCTGGAGCGATGACATGCTTGGTTGGCATATTTTTTAGGATGGATGGATTGGGGAAGACGAAAGCATCTTGCGAAGACTCTTCCTGTTTGTCATTCTCTTAAATCGACCGAAATCCTTCTAAATGAAGGTGACGGGCATCAACTCAAAATCTTATGTGCGGAATCGTAGGTTATGTCGGTCGTGCTGAGGCGGTCCCCATCCTTCTGGAGGGACTCCGTCGCTTGGAGTACCGGGGCTATGACTCCGCCGGTGTGGCCACCCTCGAGGAGGGTATTATCTCCGTTCGCAAGGAGGTGGGACGCATCGATGATCTCCGCAAGTCCATCGCCCTCAATCCGATCGGCGGCTCCACCGGCATCAGCCACACTCGCTGGGCAACCCATGGCAAGGTCACCCGCGAGAATGCCCACCCTCACTTCGATCGTTCCGGTAAGCTAGCTCTGGTTCACAACGGCGTCATCGAGAACTATGCCGCTCTGCGCACGCAGCTTGAGCAGGAAGGGCACCAGTTTCAGTCCCAGACCGACACAGAGGTTCTGGCTCATCTTGTCGGCCGTGCCTTTGACCGTTCTGCCGAGCGTACCCAGGGAGCCCTTGTTTCCGCTCTTCGGGAAGCCCTTGGTCAAGTTGCCGGCACTTATGGAATCGCCATTGTGCATGCGGATCTTCCCGGAGTCCTTATCGGGGCCCGCAGGGGAAGCCCTCTTGTGCTCGGCATCGGGAAGGGCGAGCACTTCCTGGCCAGCGATGTGAGCGCCATCGTCGGTCACACCCGCGATGTCGTCTATCTTAACGATTACGAGATCGCCGTCCTTAACGGCGAAGGATTCACTCTCTCCACGGTCCAGGGGAACGGTGCCGACTACAACGTCACTAAGGTCGAAATGACTGAAGAGGATGTGGGCAAGGGGGACTACCCTCACTACATGCTCAAGGAGATCCACGAGCAGGTTCGTAGCGTCACCGATGCCATGCGCGGGCGTCTCTCCCATGAAGAGGCCACCGCCAAGCTGGGCGGACTCAATATGTCCAATGCCGAGCTCCGCACGGTCGAGCGGATCGTACTTAGTGGCTGTGGAACCGCCTTTCATGCCGCCATGGTTGGTGAGTACCTGATCGAGAGCCTGGCCCAGATTCCGACCGAGTGCGAGTACGCCAGCGAATTCCGCTATCGGAACCTCCCGATGACCAAGGACACTCTGGTCTTTGTTTTAAGTCAGAGCGGTGAGACCGCGGATACCCTGGCTGCACTGCGTGAGAGCAAGCGAAAGGGGCACCGCACCCTCGGCATCTGCAACAACGTGGCGAGCACTATTGCGAGGGAAAGTGATGGAGGCGTCTATATGCATGCCGGTCCCGAGATCGGAGTTGCCGCCACCAAATCGTTCACCTCTCAGGTCACGATTCTCACCCTCATCGCCCTACTTCTTGGCCGGATTCGTAATCTCTCCAGCTCTGCCGGCACCCGCATCATCACCGAACTCGAGGCCCTTCCAAGCCAGATCGAGAAAGTCCTCAAGCTCGAGCCTGAGATTGCTAAGATCGCGAAGCGCTATGCCCAGTCGAAGGTCATGCTCTTCATGGGTCGCCAGTACAACTATCCCGTGGCCATGGAAGGTGCCCTGAAGCTCAAGGAGATCAGCTACATCGCCGCCATGGGCTATCCCAGTGCAGAACTGAAGCACGGAGTCATCGCCTTGGTGAATCCCGAGACACCTTCCGTGGTGATCGCCCCGCATGATGCCGTCTTTCAGAAGAACCTGAGCAACATCGAGGAGGTCAAGGCCCGCGGCGGCCCCGTTATCGCTATCGGAACCGAGGGTAAGGGAGATCAACTCTCGCTGGTCTGCGACGACGTCATCTTGATCCCAGATGCTCCTGAGATCCTGACTCCGATCCTGACATCGATCGTCCTCCAGATCTTTGCCTACCACATCGCGGTGGAACTCGGGTGTGATGTGGATAAGCCAAGGAATCTGGCCAAAAGCGTTACCGTCGAGTAGGCGGCTTGCGCTTTTAGCGCGGGGTGTTGTTGCTGCTTACTCGCTGTAGGAAAACTACAGTGTCGCTCACGCGCCTAACCCCGCATCAATAATCCCTGCGCCAGGTTGGGCTTTTTCGTCATGAATCAGGGGATAATAGCATTCTGCCGATTTATACGGGAGAAAAATGGTGCGCGATGCAGGGTTCGAACCTGCGACTTCTTGCGTGTGAAGCAAGCGCTCTACCACTGAGCTAATCGCGCATTACTGGGGGGTGATGATTAGAAATCTCCACGGGCTACTCGGCAAGGAGATAAGGAGTTGAGCTGCTTCCTCCTCGGCCTCGACAAAAAAACCAACCCTGCGCTGGCAACAACGCGAAGTTTTTTGTTCACTTGGAATCCTTATGGCGACGCTCAATTCCAATTATCTCAAGCTCAAGGCTGGTTACCTCTTTCCCGAAATCGCACGGCGCGTGAAGGCCTTCACGGAGGCCAATCCCGCCGCCGCCTCCAACATGATCCGCTGCGGCATCGGCGATGTGACCGAACCCCTCCCCCTGGCCGTCCGTGACGCCATGCATGCCGCGATCGACGAGATGGGAACCCGTGAGGGATTCCGCGGCTACGGCCCCGAGCAAGGCTACGAGTTCCTCCGATCCGCAATTGCGCAGCATGACTACCGCGATCGTGGGCTCGACGTGGCGGATGATGAGATTTTTGTCTCCGACGGCTCCAAGTGCGACGGCGGCGCGATCCTCGATATCCTCGGTCACGATAATAAAATCGCCGTGATGGACCCTGTCTACCCTGTCTATGTCGACACCAATGTGATGGCGGGACACACGGGCGAGGGTAGGGAAGATGGCTCCTACGAAGGCATCACCTATTTGGAGTGCACGGCTGAGAACGGCTTCGTTCCCCAGATTCCCACCGAAAAAGTCGATGTCATCTACCTCTGCTTCCCCAACAATCCAACCGGAGCCGTGGCCACGCGAGCACAGCTGGAGGCCTGGGTGGCCTATGCACGGAATCACGGATCGATCCTCCTCTACGATGCCGCCTACAGTGCCTTCGTGAGTGATCCCTCCATTCCTTGCTCGATCTACGAGATTCCCGGTGCTCGCGAGTGCGCGATCGAGTTCCGCAGCTTCTCCAAGAACGGCGGATTCACCGGTACCCGCTGCGCCTTCACCGTCGTGCCGAAGGGACTGACGGCACTTTGCTCGGATGGCGAGCGCCGCCCGATCCATCCTCTCTGGCACCGCCGCTTCACTACCAAGTTCAATGGAGTTAGCTATATCACCCAGCGCGGGGCTGCCGCACTCTACAGTGAGCAGGGTCGAGCCGAGGTCGCCGCTCTGGTGGAGCATTACATGGGCAATGCCAAGATCTTGCGCGAGGCTGTGGTCTCCTGCGGTCTGAATGTGTACGGTGGAGTGAATGCCCCCTATATCTGGGTCCATGGTCCGGTTGGACAAACCAGTTGGCAGATCTTTGATCGGATGCTGAATGAGGCGAACATCGTTGTCACACCCGGTAGCGGCTTCGGCCGGGCCGGGGAGGGTTACTTCCGCATCTCCGCTTTCAACAGCCGCGAGAAAGCCTTGGAGGCTGCCGCCCGCATTAAGGCGATGCAGTGGTAGCGGGCCGTTGACACCCCTCCAAGGCTGTGATTTTGTGACTTAATTATGAGCATTAGAAAACTCTGTATTTTCCTGCTGGTTGTCCTCACGGTCACCTCGTCAACCTCATCGTTCGCCGTCGTGATCGGTTCGGGCAACGGTTCGGGCAATACAAATGCCCCCTCCGGGTCTAACGGCGATCTGGGGTGGAACTATGTGGGGATGGTGAACGGCGCTTCGGGCGTCTATCTTGGAGCTTATGGCGGCGCGAACTGGGTACTCACCGCAGGCCATGTCGGATTTGGAAATTTTACGATGGACGGAACCACCTATTCGGCAATTAACGGATCGGGACGGCAGATCGGGTCCATCGACCTGTATGCCTATCAGATCACAGTGGGCCAAGGGACCGGTCTTTCCCTGCTGAGCAATCTCACACTGGCGGGAACATCTCCTGCGGTTGGCGAAACGATGACGATGATCGGCAACGGAAAAAATCGCGCCGCTTCCGAGACCTACTGGAGAGTCACGGGTACCACTTCCTATACATGGACTGAGACATTGCCTCCGTTTTCCAATGCCTCTGGATACAAGCAACTCTCCTCAAGCACAAAGCGTTGGGGAAGTAATCAGGCAGACGGAGTGGTAACGGTGAACTCCACTAGCATGATCCAGACAACGTTCGATGAATCCGGGAACGCTAACGAGGCTCAGGCTGCCGTTGGTGACTCCGGCGGAGGGGTTTTCGTGCTGATGAACAACGGCTCTTATCAACTCGCCGGCATCATGGATCTGGTAACGAAATATTCGGGGCAGCCAGACAACACGGCCGTCTTTGGAAATGTCACCTACAGCATCGATGTGGCCTCTTACCGCTCCGCTATCCTGAATTCCGTTCCCGAGCCTGGGGAGTTCTGGCTTTTGATCCTTGGAGGAGTATTTCTTGCTTGGGTTCTCTTAAGGGCCAAGAAGCAAAGTCAGCTCATCTGATGACGCCACTCTCATCAAAGCGATGAAGCGTGGACTGGAAGCTGGAAGTTAGGGAAGACTCTCCGCGCCCTTGGCGTGAGAGCCGTCTGGCCTTCCTGACAGTATTACAGCCTTTAGCCTATCCACCCTCGTTGCCGGCCACGCCGACAACGATCAGGCTACCAGTGAGTGGGTGTAGGCCGAGGGCTCGTAGTTCTCGATCAGCACCTCGTTTTGCTCACCGCGCTTCATCCGGACCTGTTTGACCAGGATCTCAGGAGTCTTGTGCGGGGCAAAGAGGATGTCGTCATGGGTAGCATGGCTCTTCTCGGCAAACATCGAAGGGAGCAGATGGCCTCCAAGATGATCACTGCGGCCGGTTGCGACATGGATGGTTCCGCGCACCTTCTCATCCTGAATGTCGCGTCCGCTGACAGGAAGAAGCTGGGTGCCGAGACCGAGTTCACCGAGTTCACCAGTGACTGGATCGGAGATCAGCTTGGCATTGTGAGCGGCGATGGTGGAGGCATTTCCCTTGATGAGCTCGGCCTTCACGATACGGCCACCGGTTACGGTCATCAGTCCGAGCGTTCCATCCTCGTACTTGTGGGGGAAAGATCCCTCCGCACCCTCGGGAACGAAGTAGACCTCTCCGGCGGGAAGATTCGCAACATCAGGCTCGTCACCGCGGCAGAGGCCATGGCTCTTCTGGGCCTCTTGGCCATTGAGAATGAGGCGGAGAGTGTAGTCCTTATCTTCGCAGCCGAACTCGATCTCTACCCAGTCGGCCTTGGTTACTCCAAGACGAAGCTTCTCAGCCTCGACACTGACCTCGTCGTAATCAACAGCGAGTCCGCTTGCGAGGATGATCTCGTTAACTCCGTGCAGGGTCGCTCCACGGAAGCCGTACTGCTTGGCAAAGGCTGTCAGAGGGGCAGTTGCTGAGTAGGTTGAGATGCAAAGGATGATGTCATAGTTGGGATAGACATCCTTGGAGAGACTGACCTGCTTGCCTGAGGGGTCGAAAGCCTCATCCGGCAGATCAAGATTACTGCCGCCTGTGAGCTTGTAGGCGAAGATCTCTCCACCCTTGAGTCCCATCTTGGCCAGGATCTCACCATTGAGCGGTTTGTGGAACGACTCCACGGCATGCTTCTGAATGGTGAGCGAGGCGTTGTTCAGGAAGGCAAAATCCTTGATATCGGCTGGATTTTCCAGATCGATCAAGATGCAGAGTCGTTGGCCCTCTTTCGGGGCGAAAGTCGTTTTAAGAAGACGCTCCAGGCTGAAGGGAGGAAAGGAGCGGGCGGCAATCTGCTCGGCAATTGGGAGTGTCATTAGGTGCGCGGAGTTTTTTAGTTAAGGGATTTAACCATCTGAGTAAATTATCCGAATTGCCAACCGTGAAAAGGGATTTTATGAGTTAACAATACATGCCGTTTGTGATGCCCAAATTGTGACTGCGAATTACCTTGTCATTTCAACGGCGGAGGATCATTGAAAGAGTCTATGAAACAACTCAGTCACCTCTGTTTCGTCCTAGGACTCGCCTCAGTCCTCGCCTCCATCGCCATCTGGTATTATGCCGGCGGCAAGGATGTGAGCTTTGAGGTTCGCACCCATGGCGAACTCTTCGGGATCTTCGTCGGCCTCTGGGCCCCGACCTTCCTGATTCTCTCCAACCGTCTTGCGCGGTACGCCGAGGGAAAATAGTCTTCAGCTCTCCCAGAGCGCAAATTCACGAAGAAGGCCGGGTCATTGACCCGGCCTTCTCTTTTTTACAAACTATCCCGGTGGATCCAGTCAACTATCAACGCATCCGCCTCTGGTCAGGCATCACCTCCATTGGAGCCAATCTGGCCATGATCTGGGGACTCGCACTCAGTGCATCTTGGTGGGCGATGGGATTTTCAGGACTCGGACTACTAGGGATTCCGGCGGTCCTTCTTGCTGTGGCGATCCTGGTCACACTGGCCAACCTCCCTTTCGACGTGCTCTCGGGACATGCCGTGGAGCAGGCCGCGGGCCGCACGGGGCAATCGACAGGCCAGTGGTTGGCGGATTGGATCCGAGGCCGCTTGGTCACGATGATCGGACTCTGGATCGGAATGATCTATTTTTCGGCATTCCATCAAGCCTCTCGCTCAGGAACGATTATTTTGATCGTTGCCGCTGGCGTCATGGTCATCCTTTTATTTTTGCTCGTTCCTGCCGGTGATTCTGCACCTACAGGGTCTTCCAAAGAGGTGTTTGAAAAGAGCATGAATGCGGAACTGCAATCCTTGGGCGTAAAGGCCAGACCAGTCCGGTGGTTTGATCTTGGTGATGAAGAAACGGTAAATGGCTGCATCACCCCACGCGGACTTCTTTCCCTATCGGCAACGGTCGCCCAATGGCTGACCCCTCGCGAAGCGGCGCTGATGGCCTCCCGTGAGGAATGCTATAGAAAATCCGGCACTTGGCTCTTCACGCTCCTGATTGTGGCGTCTTGGACGCTACTTGGGATTTTGCTGGCTACTCTCATCCCAAGCGTGAATGCCGTGCAGGCAGGCCTCATCGGCGCTGCTGTCATGAGTTCCTGGTGCTTTCTGGCGCTCTTTGTCTGGCCCACGCTCAACCGGTTCTGGATGAACCGGGGCGATGCCTTTCTCGCCTCGCTCGCCTCACCTGCCGAAGTCGGTGAACTCCTCTCCAAGATCGAGCGGCTCAATGCCACGGACATTTCACTTTCTGCCGTAAAGACGGCGGTGTTTCACCCCATCCCGCCGCTGCAGGCGCGACTCTCCAAACTCGACCAACACTCATGAACCAGATTCCCCGCCTCCTTTTCTTTGTGACCCGGTGGTTCGGTAACGCTATCGGAACGTCATTGCACTGCCATGTGGGCAAGCCCCGTTTCTGGAATCACCCTCCCAACTGGTCGTGACTCCAGCAGGGGCCTCTGTGCCAGTGAATAACGGGCAACTTCTTCCTTATCTTCCTTATGATGGGATCGTCGAATATGTCCCCTCGCTCTTTGGGGCGGGGGAGTCGTCCCGTCTTTTTGAAGAGCTCCTAACAGGGATCCCTTGGCAGCAGGACGAGGTGATCCTCTTTGGACAGAAAAGGATCCTCTCGCGGAAAGTGGCCTGGATGGGGGATGGAGAGTTCACCTACTCCTATTCCGGCACAAGCAAGGTCGCGGCACCATGGACCCCTGCTCTTGTGACGATCAAGGAGCGCGTCGAGAGCGAGTGCGGCTACCAGTTCAACTCTTGCCTGCTGAATCTTTACCATCACGGCTCCGAGGGAATGGGATGGCACAGCGATGATGAAAAGACCCTAGGCGAGAATCCTCTCATTGCTTCCGTGAGCCTTGGGGCGGAAAGGATCTTCAAGCTGAAACACCGCAAGTCCAAGGAGGTCGTTTCCGTGCTTCTTGAAGATGGCAGCCTGCTGGTGATGAAGGGAGCCACCCAGCATCACTGGGTTCATACCATGCCCAAGACCAAGAAAATCTCCACGCCCCGGATCAACCTCACCTTCCGTAAATTCATTGGGATCCGCTGATCACACGCTATGAAGGGAAAAATTCAAAGCGATCAGATTTCTTTGGTGATTCGTCTGGCGTGGGAAGATCGAACCACGTTTGAGGAAATAAAAACACGCACTGGTCTTGCAGAGCATGAGGTGATCGACATCATGCGCCGCGAACTTAAGCCATCCAGTTTTACCATGTGGAGAAAACGAGTTGGCGGCCGGGTGACAAAACACCGGAAGCTTCTGGAGCGCCGTTTGAAGCCCTCTAATTATGAGGGCTTGGAGTGATAGAACGCTACGGGAGTCTCGCCGATAAATCATTGATCACGGGATCAATGACAGCTGCTTCAGAACGGATGGAATCCGCTCCTTCAACTTAAAAAACCCATGGGTCGCGTGCGGCCAGAATGCGTCATCCCAAGAACGCCGCAGTCTTCTGACAGTAACACCCTCCTTCACCAGTTCAGAAAGCACCGGATCAATGAGGCTGAGTGTCGGGCCAACTGGAGGAGTCATGGTGCTGTAGCAGCCTGCTCCATACTCCTGCAGAAGGGTGCGCAGTTTAGCGGATAGTGATTCCTCATCACTTTGGAGTCGCATGATAGGGCACTGAAATTCACCGGCCAATCGTGCGGCAGTTCCCTCGAGTGCGCTGCTCTTCCATGCCACGGGGAGCGCTGCGATTCCGGGATATGCCTCAGCCGAATCGAGAAGAACGATTCCCGACACATCGCTACGAGGAATACCCCAATCCTCCGGGTGGAGATCCTCCTCGGTGATGAGCGTAAGAGTTTTTTCACCCGAAACATGCTGATCGGGATGAGCCAGTGGGAGTGGCGGGTGATTTGTGAAAGACTCCCTCATCATCGGAGCTTCCTGAGCCAGAAGCCCGCGCGGAGTATAACGCCCATCCGTGAAGCGCTCGATATTCTCGGCAGTCGCCATATAGACCTTTCCCTTAGTCTGCAGTCCGCAGACCCAGCGCCACGAGAGGGTATTGGAAGCCGGGTCTCCGTCCAGCAGGTGCCTCATAAAGAAGTCAGCTCCCAGCTGCCATGGCAGACGCAGGGTATGAACCCAAATACTCGCAAACCACATCCTGACATGGTTGTGAAGATATCCGGTCTCACGGAGTGCATTGGCCCAGTCATCAAAGCAATCAATCCCTGTAACACCACTTTCGGCTGATTGGACTCGATCATTCACATAAGGCTCCTCTTGCATTTGGATTTTAAGCCTTTGAAGTACCTCAAGATACTCCGACCAAACCGAGGGCCTCATCTCCAGCCATCCCTTCCAATAGGTACGCCAGCAGATTTCCTGGATGAATTTCTCGGCTTCTTGAAAAGAATGCTTTTGAAGAACTGCTCCGACGACTTCAGCTTCCGTGATCAACCGGTGACGCACGTAGGGGGAAAGCCCCGAAACAACTCCGGGGACAAAATTACGCCTCTCTGTATAGCTGATACCGGCATAGGGTAAAAAACGCTCGAGCGTTTGCAGTCCCTCCTCACGCGTTGGATTCATTGAATCAACAATTCCGAATTATAGGGTGAGCAAAAACCGCTCCGGCACTCCGCAGGCCGCTCCAAGGATGCTGCCCACCACGGCCCCGCGGTGGCAGCTGTCTCCTCCGACCATAGCGTTGGCGATAATGCCTGCCGAGAAGTCGCGAGAATATTTCCAGACCAGATAGAGCGATGCAGGCATTGCATCGGCGATGTAGCAGGCGGGGCTGAAGCGGGATCCGACGACATACTCGTCAGGTTGGTGGAGCCATGAATCTGATTTCTTACCTGAGATCCAGTCGCCGCCCTCAAGGCGGATCGCCTCGTGGACTTCCATCCCTTCAGTCACCTTCCAGATAAGGCGCACTAGGGTATCTGCTGCACGGAGGACATTGGCATGGGCATGAGTTAACCCGACATGCTCTTTCACGATCACCCTCAATTCCGAAAGCTCGATCCCCCGTTCCAAGGAGCATAGCGCCGCGCAAAGAGCGGGTACGGTGGCTAGCCCCCCGATATGCTCATCGCTGATTCCGCATTTTCTTGGCTTCTTACCCTGCGCGTACCTAGTGAAGAAGGCGCGGTGATACTCCTCCACATAGGTATCACGATGCCATCCGGGCTCCAGCATTTTAGCAATATAGCGCTCAAGCCAGGCATCGGGATCGTAACCACCTCTTTCCTTCACGAATGCAAAGAGTTCCCGGGCGAGCCGGTAATTCAGTGTATTCTCGCCGGCCTTGAGGAACTGATGATAATGAATCCCGCGCTCTCCCCAGTAGCGGGCCTGATCGCGGAGAATATCTCCCTTCTCGTTGAGTGCATGGTATTCCGAACGCCAGAGAATGCTTCCGGAATGGGGATTTTTTGGCTCAAGGTAGCGGTCGACGACACCATAGTCGCGTCGAAGGGCCCCTGTGTCGTAGTACCAATGAACAGGCATCGCCAGGGCATCGGCCGCGAGGGATCCGTGCCATGCATTGATCCAGTGGGAAGCCGTGATCATCCGCCTGAAAGAGTATCCCACCTGCAAGAATCATCAATCGGGAAGAAACAGCTCCGGCTGAAGCTCAGATTTCTTTGTCTTAGGATTCTGAGTCTTTGGGCCGTTTGATCGCATGACGCGCCAGAGCGATCCTGGTGAGACGATTGCGGCCGGATAGCCCGGCCGGTTGACGTCTTGGGGAAGATGAATGGCTTTGCTTGAAATGTCGCGAAGCTCCGGAACCCAGTGGCGGATAAATTCCCCATCCGGATCCTTCTCCAGAGACTGCTTCATCGGATTGTAGATCCTGGGAGGGGAGCCATAGGTGGTGCCCGCCTGCATCTGGATCTGGCTGTAATGGATGCCTGGTTCGTAGTCGAGGAATGTGCGG
>Ga0187844_10001852_pt1 | contig 15641 bp, 11 predicted proteins | sample SpaLakP09_SKY_50_FD_134517 | JGI IMG/M metagenome (GOLD analysis project Ga0187844, IMG submission 134517) | Oligotrophic lake water microbial communities from Sparkling Lake, Wisconsin, USA - SP09_SKY_50 | ecosystem: Environmental > Aquatic > Freshwater > Lake | place: USA: Sparkling Lake...
CACCACCGCAACCACCCCGACGCCTCTCCCCCAAACGCACTGCCCGGCGCCAACCCCAGTCCCGCCTCCCGCACCAGCCGCTTGGCCAGCGTCAGGCAGTCGTCATGCCCGTCGATGCGGAAAAACGCATACATCCCCCCACGCGGCGTGGCCACCGACACTCCCGGCACATCGGCCAGCAACGGCACTAGCGTGTCCCGGCAGTTGCGCAGATGGTTCACCAGCGCAGGCGTCACCTCCTCCGTGCGCTGCAGCGCCACCGTGGCCCCGCGCTGCACAAACACCGGTGCGCACGAGGTGTTGAACTCGATCAGCTTGCCCACTGCGGGTGTCATGGACGGCGGCAACACCAGCCACCCCAGACGCCAGCCAGTCATCAGAAAACTCTTGGAAAAACTGTGCGTCACCACCAGCCGGTCTTCTGGCTCGGCCACGTCCAGAAAGCTGGGCGCGGCGCCGTTGGCCGTGTCGCCCGCGTAGTACAGCCGCTCATACACCTCGTCCGCCAAAATCCACGTGCCCGTGCGGCGGCAGTGCGCCAGGATGGTGGCTTGCTCCTCGCGCGTCAGCGTCCAGCCTGTGGGGTTGTTGGGGGCGTTGACGACCAGCAGGCGCGTGCCGGGCGTGATGGCGGCCAGCAGCGCATCCATGTCCAGGCGCCACGCGCCGTCTGTATCCGCCACCAGCGGCACGGTGCGCACCTGCGCGCCCAGAATGCGCGGCTGTGCCACCAGGTTGGGCCACACGGGCGTGACCAGCACCACCTCGTCGCCCGCGTCCACCAGGGCCTGCACGGCCACCATCAGGCCGTTCACGCCGCCCGATGTGACTGCGATGCGGTCAAACCACGCATCAGTGTGCTGCTGCGGGTGCAGGCCATGCATGTAGCCCGCAATCGCGTGGCGCAGTTCGGGCAGGCCCAGGTTGTGGGCGTAGAAGGTCTCGCCCTTTTGCAGCGACGCAATCGCCGCGTCACGGATGAAGTCGGGTGTCACCTCGTCGCTCTCGCCAAACCAGAACTTCAGCACATCGCTGCGCCCCAGGCCCTCGTTGGCCACTTCGCGGATGCGCGACTCTTCGAGGCTTTGGACTACTTCTCGCATGCAATCTCCTTGAACAACACAGTCATCATCGCAGGCGTATAGTCTTTTGTCCGTTTTCCATCCAACACCTGATCAAGGCCCATGACTTATCCCAACACCCAGCTCTTCATCGCAGGCCAGTGGCAAGACGCCGCCGAAGGCAAGACCCTTGCCGTGTTCAACCCCGCCACGGGCAAAGAAATCGGCCGTGTGGCCCATGCCACCAAGGTGGACCTGGATCGCGCCCTGGATGCGGCACAGAAGGGTTTCGAGGCCTGGCGCGACATCCCTGCCGCCGAGCGCGCCAAGACCATGCGCCGCGCCGCCGCGCTGATGCGCGAACGTGCCGAAGCGATTGCCGCCATCATGGTGCAGGAGCAGGGCAAGCCCCTGGCCGAAGCCAAGGTCGAGACCATGGCATCCGCCGACATCATCGAATGGTTTGCCGACGAATCCCTGCGTGTGTATGGCCGCATCGTGCCCTCGCGCAACCTCAAGGCGCAGCAGATGGTGCTGAAGGACCCGGTGGGCCCCGTGGCGGCCTTCACGCCGTGGAACTTCCCCATCAACCAGGTGGTGCGCAAGCTGGCCGCCGCGCTGGCCGCAGGCTGCTCCATCCTGGTCAAGGCGCCCGAAGAAACCCCCGCCAGCCCGGCCGAGCTGATCCGCGCATTTGCCGATGCGGGCGTGCCGGTGGGCACCGTGGGCCTGGTGTATGGCGACCCGGCTGAAATCTCCAGCTACCTCATCCCGCACCCCATCATCCGCAAGGTCACGTTCACCGGCTCTACGCCCGTGGGCAAACAGCTGGCCGCCCTGGCGGGCAAACACTTGAAGCGCGTGACCATGGAGCTGGGCGGCCACGCCCCGGTCATCGTGGCCGAAGACGCGGACCTGGAGCTGGCCATCAAGATCAGCAGCGGCGCCAAGTTCCGCAACGCGGGCCAGGTCTGCATCTCGCCCACGCGCTACCTGGTGCATGAAAGCATCCGCGCCGACTTCGTGGCGGGCTTCGCCAAGTACGCGCAGGGCTTGAAGGTGGGCGACGGCCTGACGGCAGGCACGCAGATGGGCCCGCTGGCCAACCCGCGCCGCATCACCGCCATGGCCGACCTGCTGGCCGACGCCGTGCAGCAGGGCGCCAAGGTGCTGGCCGGTGGCGAGCGCATTGGCAGCGAAGGCAACTTCTTTGCACCCACCGTGCTGAACGACGTGCCCCTGTCGGCCCGCATCGTCAACGAAGAACCCTTTGGCCCCGTGGCTGCCGTGCGTGGCTTCACCAAGATCGAGGACGCCATTGCCGAAGCCAACCGCCTGCCGTTCGGCCTGGCAGGCTATGCCTTCACCACGTCGCTGAAGAACGCGCACCTGCTGGCCCAGCGCCTGGAAGTGGGCATGCTCTGGATCAACCAGGCTGCGGCCCCAGCGGCCGAGCTGCCGTTTGGCGGCCTGAAGGACTCGGGCTATGGCTCCGAAGGTGGCCCCGAGGCCATCGAGGCGCACATGAACACGCGCCTGGTGTCGATCATGAACGTGTAAAGGCATGCCCCGTCGGGAGGCACGCTTTGGTGCGTTTCGCCTGCATTGGGGGGTGAACAAGGGCCTGCGGGCGGTCTCCCGGGAGTTTTCCGCGAGGCTGCGCGCAGGCCCTTGACTTTGTGCTGCGCGGCGGCGTGCGCGGGTGCTCCAGCACAGCAGGGTGCTGCGCAGGCTTGTGCGAAAGAAACGGGTTGACGCTGTCCGTTAAAAACATATCATGATATATATCTAGGTGATTCAACATGATCGAAGACATCGTCAAGGAACTCGGCTTTCTCACCCTCGGCACCCGCTTCAAGCGCATTGGCGAGGCGCTGCAGGCACAAACCCAGGCGCTGCTGACCGAGCACGGCATTGGCATGCCTGCGGCGCATTTCCCGCTGCTGGCGGCGCTGGACTGGCACGGCCCGCTGGGGGTGGGCGAGCTGAGCCAGGCCGTGGGCGTGAGCCAGCCCGTGGTCACCCGCTCGCTCAAAGGTCTGGAGGACAGCGGCCTGGTGGTGTCCGAAGCGGTGGAGGGCGACCGGCGCGTGCGCCGCGTGGCGCTCAGCCCAGAGGGGCAGGCCCTGGTCCAGCGCGCCCAGCGCGAGGTCTGGCCCGTGATTGAAGCCTCGGTGGCCCAGGTGTGTGCATCGCTTGAAGGCCCCTTGCTGCAGCAACTCGCGGCGCTGGAGGTGGGCCTGCAGCGCACCTCGCTGCTGCAGCGTTCTGCGGCCGCCATTGCGAGTGAGCCATCCCCACGCAAGCGCAAAACCCCCGCCCCTAGCAAGCCTGCAAAAAAGACCCAGGAGACCCCACGATGACCAGCACCACCAACAACCCCTTCGACCGGCCTGTCTGGGCCTCGCTGGCCTATGCGCCCCTCCTGGCCGAAGGCGGCGACCAGGCCCGGCGCTACCGGCGCGATGTCAACCTGTTTGCATCCGCCCGGGACGACGGCGACGACGCCAGCCTGGCGGCCCTGGCCCCGCTGGTGGCAGAGGGCGAGACCGTGTTGGTGCTGCAAGCCCAGCCCGCCCCCGTGCCCCCCGGCCTGCAGGCCCTGCGCCGCGCCGAGGGCGTGCAGATGCTGGCCACGCAGGCGATAGCGCCCGAGCCCGGCAAGGAAGACATCGTGGAGCTGGGCGACGCCGATGCCCCCGAGATGCTGGCCCTGGCCCAGCTCACCGAGCCCGGCCCGTTCCTGCCCCGCACCCACGCCATGGGCCGCTTCATCGGCATCCGCGTGGGCGGCCGCCTGGCCGCCATGGCGGGCGAGCGCATGCGCTTTGCGGGCGGCACCGAGGTGAGCGGCGTCTGCACCCACCCCGACTTTCGCGGCCACGGCTTTGCACGCAGGCTGTCATCGGTGGTGGCGCATGCCATCCAGCAGCGGGGCGACCAGGCGTTTTTGCACGCGTGGGCGACGAACACAGCGGCGATTGCCTTGTATGAAAGCCTGGGGTTTCGCATCCGCACCGGGGTGCATGTGGTGGTGCTGGGGCGGTGAAGAAATTTCAGACAAGCAGCATGGTGCTGCAGTGTCTGTTCCGGTGCGGAGGATCGTTACTATTCCGTTCCTGACGGAGGTATCGGCCCATGCTGTTGACGCGACTGCTTGTTCCATGGTTGGCTTTGTTTTGCGCCTTGCCCGCTATCGCGGGCATGGAGAGAGAAAGCCACAGCACCCGTGGCGGATTGTTCTTTGCTTTGCTGCCGCCCGATGCCGAGCGGGTGATGGCACGTTTTGATGACAAGGCCCAGCTGCAGCGGCTGGTGCAGCACTGCAATGCGGACAAGGCGGTGTTTGCATTGCAAGGCGGCGTGAAGTACCAGTGCAAGGCCGAGGTGTTCAAGACCCAGCCCGGCGCCGACGACTGGGATGTGACGGGGGTAACCGTGCAAGGCCCGGCCCGCCAGGGTGAGCGTGGGCAGTACGCGCTGTTTTCGATGGCGCCACCCGCCACGCCCCGGTGGGATGTGCGCAAGATCGACCCTGACCACCGCACCGAACTGCAGACCTACCTCCAGTCCGACACGCGCCGCTTTGGCGCTTTGTTGCGCCAGCTGAAGTGGGACGACGCCAAATCGATCCAGCAGCCCCACGGCGCCCCCGGCGCGCGCACCACGGTGGTGGTGCCCGGTAAGGTGGTGCGCGACGCGGACGCGTTCTACCAGGCGCAAAGGCACCATGTGTTTGTGCGCAGCAGCCAGGGCACTTATGCCTACATGGGTGAGGTGCCTGGCACCCCCGAGAGCCATGTCGATATCGATGGCAACGACCTGCCCGGGCTGGTGGTGGAGGAAGGGTGTGATGGCTGGTGCATCAGCCTGTGGCGCCTGACCGGCGGGCTGCGGCAGGTGGGACGGTTTGGGGGGCATTGATGCAGTTGCATATCTGCTCGGCGCCCGCCGGAGGTGGCAGACAATGCCCATCGGTGAAAGTCCCATGCGCCTGGCGCACGTCCATTCAGACGCCCCGACGCTGCCGTAGCGTGTCCGCCTGTCCACACACCAGCTGTACCCGATGCCTTCGATAGCACGTGCCACCAGAATTTTTCTGATCTGCGGACTGGCGGCCCATGCTGCGTGGCACGGTTACACCGCCGACCTTGCTGGCGAGAGCGCCTGGGGCGGTTATGCCAAAGCGGCCGCCTGTGCTGTTGCTGCCATGGGTCTGTGGTGGGGCGTGATGTGGGGGCTTAGTCTGGCCAGCGTGGTGTGGATGGTCGAGTGCCTGCACTGGACCATGCGCTACTTCCTCTCTGCTGGCGAGCTGCGCGTGCCGCTGCTTCTGGACAGTCTTGTGGGCTCGCCCGTCCCGCTCCCGGTGCACATCGTTCTGGCCCTGGTGTTCGCTGTGGGCATGCTGGCGCGGTTGGTGGTGCTGGGGCGGCGCGGTGACGGGTTTCGGCGGGCGGCATGGTGAAGGATGGCTTGGGGCTGGCCATACCAAAAATTTGATTTCAGATGACCAATAAAAAGCAAGACTCTCAAGTGCCTGCCCTCAGGGATGCGGATTCGGAGCGTCCTATTCCTTCGGCTTGGCGGCCGGTCATTGGTGAGATTGTTCGTGCGTTCGTGGGGCGAGACTACGCATTGAGCGTGGGTGTTCCTGGTGTTTCACCAGTGTCGTTGGACACGGCAGAACATATCGAGAAATACATCCAGCACTATGGAGAGGAACTGGTGGAACTCCCGGAAGAAACCTGGGATTCCTCCGTGTGCATCTGGATGGGAGGTCGGTGGGATGCTCTGATTGACTTGTGGACTTCTTCCGAGGGAAGAAGTGACCTTGTGCTCAGTCTCAGGGTGTCTGAGGACGGTAGCGGGTTCAAGTTTGATGTCTACATGGTCTACGTACCGTAGCGCGTGTCACGCGGGTCCGGACACGAACGGATTGAACACTCCCAGACCAGCGCATTGAAATCCGCCGCTTTCCTGGTGGCCACCATCAATCCTTGCAACAAAGCCCCGGCTCATCCATGAACCGGGGCTTTCTGTTTGCTATTATTTTGATAGCTACTAAAGCTTATCCACAGGGCAATCGCATCTAAACCCTGATGCCCAGGACATGGGCCAGATAGCCCACATCCCAGCCCGCTCGCTTGCGCTTGGCCTGCACCCCCACCTTCACCGAAGTGTCGCTCTTGAGCACCTGCAGCGCCATGCGCCGCAGCAGCGTCTGGTTGTGCGGCCCCTGGTCTTTGTAGGACTGCGCGGCATCTTCGCGCATCGCCACATCCAGGCTCCAGTGCAACTGGTTCTCCACCGCCCAGTGCGAGCGGATGCTGTGCGCCAGCACCTGCGCGGGCGTGTGCGCTGCCAGGCTGCTCAAGTAGTAGCTGACTTCTTCGCTGGCGCTGCAGCCCGCCTGCTGGCGCTGGCGTGTGACCTGCACCACACTCGCCAGGCCCGGCCAGTGCACTGCCGCACGCTGCAAGGCCTCGGGCACGGGACTGACCCGGTAGCTGCGCAGCTCCTCACGCCCGTGGCCGCTTGAGCGTTCGGCGTAGGTGTTGTCACCCTGTTGTCCTGCTGTGCAGGGTACTTCAAAGTGTGTTTGCACCACTTCATGCATGTGCCGCTGGTTGCCCTTGAGCGACAGGACATAGTCCGCGCCATGCTCATGCAACTGCTGGGCGATGGTCTTTTGACAGCCGATGGCATCGATGGTGACGATGCAGCCCTTCAGGTGTATCAGCCTGAGCAACTCCGGGATGGCTGTGATCTCGTTGCTTTTGCCATCGACCTTGCACTGGCCCAGCAAGAGCCCCATGTCAGCGGCCCAGGCGCTGACCATGTGCAGGGGCCTGCGGGCATCCCCCTTGCTGCTGCCGCGCACGCTTTTGCCGTCAATCGCCACCGTGCCGTGTACCCGGCCCGCCACCTGGGCCAGCCACTGCTGACAGGCCAGCTCCAGTTGCTTGGCATCGAGCAGGCGAAACACCCGGGCAAAGGTGTCGTGCGAGGCGATGCCAGAGGGCAAGGGGATGAAGCGGACGAACCAGTCGTGGTGCAGTTCGCCGAACTCGGCCACTTCCACCCAGTTGTCTGCGCCTGCGATGGTGGCGCACAGTGCCACGGCGAGGATGGATTGGAGTTCATGGCGGCGCGTGCGCGCAAGGCGTGGGTCGGGGATGAGTTGCAGGTGCTGCAGCAGGGTCATGGGACGTGGATCGAGTGATCGAACGCCACAGTTTCGCTCTGATTTGAGGAGCGGTTTAGATGCGATTGCCCTGGGCTTATCCATAGAGCGGAGAAGCCCATTCTGGCTTGAATCTCTTCAAGCCAGCATCTTCCAAGGGCCTCAGAACCGGTACGTCGAAGTCAACGTGTACGTCCGCGCCTGCCCATAGAAACAATCGCCCCGCGCCAGGCACTGGGTGATGTGCACCTTGTCCGCCAGGTTGACCACGTTGAAGGCCACGCGCCAGTCGCCTGCGTCGTAGGCCACCATGGCGTCGGCCAGGGTGGCGGCCGGGGTGCTGATGGCGCTGGTGCCGCTCCATTGCGAGCCGGTGTAGCGCACGCCCGCGCCCACCGTCCAGCCGCCACGGCCTTCGCTGGCGAAGCGGTGGCTCAGCCAGGCGGATGCGGTGTGGCGGGGGGTGCTGGCCACGGGCAGGCCCTGGTCGCCGGTGTTGCTGCGGCTGATCTTGGCGTCGGTGAAGGCATAGCCCACGGTGAAGTCCCACTGGCGCGCCAGGCTGGCCTGCACCTCGGTCTCGAAGCCCTTGACCTTGACTTCGCCGATCTGCAGGCTGTTGAGCGGGTTGGTCGGGTCGGTGGTCTTGCGGTTCTTCTCGCGCAGCTGGTAGACAGCGGCGAAGGCGCTGATGCCCTGGCCGGGCGGTTGCCACTTCACGCCCGCCTCCCACTGCTCGCCGCGCTGGGGCTTAAAGGGCACGCCGTAGAAGTTGGCGCCGCCCAGCGGCTGGAAGGATTCGGAGTAGCCCGCATACGGGGCCCAGCCGCCGTCCATCTGGTAGGTGACGCCAGCGCGTTTGCTCCAGGCCTTGTCGTTGACGGCAGCGGCGGGGCGGCCTTCGGTGTCGCTCTTGGCGTTGTCGTGGCGCAGGCCCAGGGTGGCAGTGATACGGCCCCACTTGATCTGGTCCTGGGCGTAGAAGCCCAGCTGGCGCTGCTCTACGCCGGGCACGCGTGCCAGGGCCGATGCCGATGGCGCCGTGAAGTTGCCGTACACGGGGTTGTAGACGTCGATGGCGGGCGCCACGGCGCGCCAGCTTTGCTGGCCCCAGTGGTTGCGCTGCACATCGAGGCCGCCCAGCACGGTGTGCTCGGTTTCGCCCCAGCGCAGCTTGCCTTCGACCTGCGTATCGACCAGCAGCATGCGCGCGTTGCCCAGCGTCCACGAGGCGTCGCGCAGCACGGTGCGGTTGTCGGCGTTGAACACGGGGCGCGCGGGGCGGCCCAGTGCAGTGTTGGCGGCGAAGCTGGTGTACAGCGTGCGGTAGTCCACGTCGCTCACGCTGCGGCGCAGGTTCTGGCGCACGGTCCAGGCGCTGTCGATCTGGTGGCTGAACAGGTAGCCCCAGGAGGTGCTTTCGGAGTTGTAGCGGTCCCAGCCGGGTTCGCTGATGAAGGTGTTGGTGGGGATCTGCCCATAGCGGTTGGGCAACTGCGTGCCCTGCCAGGGGAAGAAGCCGATGAGCGATCCGCTCTTGTCCTTCTGGTGCGTGAGCTGCAGCGTGAGCGAGGTGGCGGCGCTGGGCTTCCAGGTCACGGTGGGGGCGATCACCACGCGGTCGTCGCGCACATGGTCCACCTGCGTGTCGCTGTCGCGGCCCACGGCCACCAGGCGGTAGAGCCATTCGCCGTCTTGGGTGAGCTTGCCGGTCATGTCGGCGGCGATCTGCTTGCGTGCGTTGCTGCCCAGCTGCACCTGCACTTCGCGCTGCGTTTCGGCCTGCGGGCGCTTGCTGGTGAGGTTGAGCACACCGCCCACGCTGCCCTGGCCATACAGCACCGACGAGGGGCCGCGCAGAAACTCGACACGTTCGAGCGTGTACGGGTCGGGCCGGGTGTCGTTCCAGTAGCCGATGAAGCGCACCATGCCATCCAGGTACTGCGTCACATCGCCGCCGCGCGCCTTGAAGGTGTCGCCCCGGCTGTCAAAGTAGTTCGACACCGCCCCGGCCGTGTACGCCGTCACCTGGCGTAGCGTCTGCACGCCCTGGGCCTCCATCTGGTCGCGGGTGATCACGCTGATGGCCTGTGGGGTTTCGATGAGCGGGGTGTCGGTCTTGGTGGCGCTGAGGGCGCGCTTGGCCACAAAGCCGGTGACGGGCGCGGTGGGGTTCTCCTGCTCGGCGCCCGCGCTCACGGTGACGGGGGCGAGGGCTTTTTCTGCTGTGGGGGCGGTGGGCGCAGCCTGCTGCGCATGGGCTGCGCCGCACAGGGCGAGCAGGGCCGCGTGCGCGATGGCGGTGCGGCAAACGGTGATGCCAGATTGCATGGTGCTGTTTCTCCGATGGTTGAAAAAAGGTTCAAGCCCGGAGCCAGGCACGGCGTGGTGCGTGCCTGGTTGCGGGCTGGGAGGTGGGCTGCGCAGTGGGGATGCGCGGAGCCCGGGAGCGGGCCGTCAGAACGTGTAGTCCAGCGACACCTGCAGGCTGCGGGGCGTGCCCGGCACCACAGCGGCAAAGCCTGCGGCGGTGGACGATCCGTCCAGGTAGTAGCGGCGATTGCCCACGTTCTTCAGATTGGCCTGTACCCGCACGCCCCCCGCAAACTGGTAGCCCACGGCCAGGTCCACCACGGTGTAGCCGGGCAGGCGCCACAGGTTGTCGTTGGCGGTGAACTTGTCGCCCTGGTGCACCAGGCCGCCACCCACCCACAGGCCGGGCAGCTGGGGCAGGCGGTACTGCGTCCACAGCGATGCGGTGCGGCGTGTGGCCAGCCCCACGCGGTTGCCCACGTTGGCACCGGCCGTGGTGTCGGACAGCACCTTGGGGTCGTGGAAGCTCGCATTGGCCGTCACTGTCCAGCTGGGTGTGATGCGGCCTTGCAGCTCCAGCTCGATGCCCTTGATGCGCTGGCGTGCCGTGAGCACCGAGTAGCCCGGATGCGCGGGGTCGTTGGCGGGGGCGTTGGTGAACTCCAGGTCAAAGGCCGACACGGTGGTCATCAGGCGCTGGTCCAGCCATTCCTGCTTCCAGCCCACTTCCAGCTGCTTGCCCTCCGAAGGCGGGGCCGACTGCGCGCCCCACACCAGCGTGCCCGAGTTGGCCTGGAACGAGCGCGCGTGGCTGGCGTAGACCATGCTGCCCGGGCGCGGCTGCCAGGTCAGTGCGGCGCTGGGCTGGGTCTTGCTCAGGTCGGTGACGGGGGCGGTGTAGGCGTCCTTGAAGCGGTCATGGCGCAGACCCAGCAGCAGGCCGAAGTCGCCCAGCGTCAGGCGGTCCTGCACAAACAGGCCGGTGTTGCGTGCATCCGTGGAAAGCCGGGTCACACCCGTGGAAGCCACGGGCGGCACCCGGCCCGCGATGGGGTTGTAGAGGTCGATGGTGCCCAGGTTGCCCCGGGTGACTGCGCCGTAGATGCCTGCATTGGCGCGCCAGTCCAGGCCCGCCAGCAGCTGGTGCTGCACGGCTCCGGTCTGCACCTTGGCGCGCAGTTCGGCCAGCGCGGTGTCCGAGGTGTATTCCTGCCCCGGCGCCAGCCAGTAGCCGCGCGTCACCTTGCCATTGGTGACGGGGCCCATGGGCGAGGGGAGGTTCACGTTGCGGTTGGTTTCGTTGCGCGAGAGGTGAACGCGGCCTTCGATGCCGTTGGCGAAGCGGTGCTGCAGCTCGGTGGAGTAAAAGCGCAGGCTCCCCTCGGTGTTGAGCCAGCGCTCGCCATAGAACGCACCCACGGGCAGCACATCGGCGCTGCGTGGGTTCTTGGGGTCGGGCACGGCCAGGCCCACGGTCGATACGCCCTCGCTGCTCTGGGTTTCGGCCTGCGCGCGCCAGACGGTGTCGGGCGTGATCTGCCACTCCAGGCTGCCCGCCACGCCCTGCTTGCGCGGTGTGTTGCCATCCACAAAACTGCCGCCCCGGCTGGCGCCGCCGTCCAGGCGGTAGCGCAGCGTGCCATCGGCATTGAGCGGGCCGGTCAGGTCGAAGTCGGCACTGCGCCAGCCATGGCTGCCTGCGCCGATCTTCACCGTGCGCAGGGCCTCAGCCTGGGGCCGCTTGCTCACGTAGTTGATCAGGCCGCCGGGCGCGACCTGGCCAAACTCCAGCGCTGCCGGGCCCTTGATGACTTCCACGCGGTCGATGTTGAACAGCGGTGGGTCCAGCAGGTGCGAAAACTTGGCGCCGTCGCGCAGGTAGTTGTTGATGTTGTTGGCCCACAGCCCCCGGATGGCGAACTGCGAATACGAGCCGTAGTACTCGGTGCGCGCCGACACGCCCGAGGCGTTGCGCAGCACGTCGCGTTCGGTGGTGGCCATCTGCTGCTCCAGCAGCGCGCCGTCGATCACGCTGACCGAGCGCGGCGTCTCCAGCACCGACAGGCCCAGGCGCGAGCTGCTTTGCGCGCGGCGTGCGGGTGTGGCGGCTGCGCCTGCGGTGGAGTCCACCACATCCACCTGGCGCAACGAAGGCGCATTGGCAGTGGGGGCCGGGGCGGTGTTGTCGGCGGTGCCCGTCTGGGCCTGGGCGGCCCCGTGCAGGGCCAGCAGCACGGCCTGGGCGATGGCAGTGCGCAGAAGGTGGCGGTGGATCATGTGCTATTAATTTGGTAGCTCAAAGCCGTTATGCAGTGCGCGCAGAGGGCCTTTTTTGTTCATAAAACCGAATGGCACAGCCGCAAAAAGCCCGTGGCGCGGCGGCGCTGCACGGGTGAGGTGCGGGGTGGTGTGCACCCCGGGGCGGGGGGTGGCGCCGCAGCAGCGCTGCGGCCCCGCAGATCAGTGGCCCTTGGTGGGGGGCTCGGGCAGCGCGGGCGATGCCATGCCGTCCTTTTGCACAAAGCTCAGCGTGGTCACGTAGCTGGCTTCGCCATAAGGCTTGCCCTGGGCTTCACCGGCAGTCTTGTCGCTGTGCTTGACCTCGGCCACGTACTGGCCCTTCCAGGGCAGGGCAAAGGTCACCGTGCCGTCGTCGCCACTTTGCTCACCGCGTGACCAGCCCGCGGGCGCCACCATCTCCACCTGCACCTTGGGCAGGGGCGCGCCGTTGAACACCACCTTGAACTCGCCGGGCTTGCCGGTGGGCACCAGGTCCAGGGCCTTGGTGTTGGCCTCGGCCGCCTGGCCTGCGTTGGCCACCCAGCGCGCGGCGGGCACCCACAGCATGGCGGGCTGGTTGCGCTTGCTGCGGTCGATCAGCGGGTAGCTGGCCGTGGCAAACAGCGCCTGTGCATCGGCCTGCGTGGTGTAGCTGAAGGCGTCCTTGCCCAGCTTGCCTTCCAGGCGCTGTGTGCCTGCAGCGCTGCGCTGGTCGAGTGCGGGCGCACCCAGGAACTTGTCGAGTGAGCCGGGCGAGGACTCGCGCAGGTTCTCGTTGAACTCGCCAAAGTGCAGGCGGGCCTGGCCGCCCGCGTTTTCCAACCACACCTGGTGGGCGTGGGCGCTTGTGATGGCGGTGAGGGACGCGCAGGCAATCAGGGTGGCGAGCAGCGGGGCCTTGAGGCGCAGGGACGATGGCATGGCAGTTTCCTTTCGGTGGTTTCAACAAAAAATGTGCGTGCGCAGGGCGTGCCCGGCCCCGGCGGGGCCAGGGGCAATCCCTGTGCGAAAGAAGTTGGCTGCCTGCGCCCGGTGGTCTGGCGCTGGGTGGCTGGGGGCCGGACGGCTGGCTGAACGGCGCCGCCCGGGGTGCGTCAGAAATCGACGCTGGCGCTCAAAGAGAAGGTGCGTGGCGCGCCCACCACCAGGTAGCCCGCGCCGGGGTAGCCACCCGACGAGGCCCAGTAGTTGCGGTTGGTCGCGTTGTCCACGCGGGCGCGCAGCGTGACCAGGCGGCCCTGCACCTCGGTGAGGTAACGCACGCCCAGGTCCAGGCGGTTCCAGCCCGGCACGCGCAGCGTGTTGGTGGCGTTGGCATAGACCGCGCCGGTGTGCACCAGGCGCCCGTCCACGGCCAGGCCGCTCACGCCGGGCACATCCCATTCGGCACCCACATTGGCCTGCAGCTTGGGCACGCCAATCACGCGGCGGCCGTCGGTGCTGGCGGCACCGGTGGCGAGCTGCTTGGCATCGAGCCAGGTCAGGCCGCCCAGCAGGCGCAGGCCCTTGGTGGCCTCGCCCTGCACGGCCAGCTCGATGCCCTGGTGGCGGTCTTTGCCATTGCTGCGGAACAGGTTGTCGCTGCCCACGTAGGCGCGTGGCTTGGTGGTGGAGAACAGCGCCAGGCTGCCGCCCACGCGGCCACCGTCCCACTTCACGCCCACTTCCTTTTGTTTGGAGACATAGGGCGCCAGCATCTCGCCCCGGTTGGCGGCGGTGCTGGGCGCGGTCTGGCCCTGGCTCAGGCCTTCCACATAGTTGGCATACACCGACAGGCTCTTGTCCAGCTTGTAGACGGCGGCCAGCAGCGGGCTGGTGCGGCTCTGGTCGTAGCGGTCGGTCTGCACGGCCGTGCCGTAGGCGTAGTTGGCGATCTCCAGCGACTGGTGGCGCAGGCCCACGGTGAGCAGCAGGCGGTTATCGAGCAGCGACATCGTGTCGCCCAGCGCCAGGCTGGTCAGGCGCGTGCTGCCGGTGATGCGCGGGTCGGCCAGGTCGCCGCCCCGCAGGGTGTTGGCGCTCAGCGCGGGCAGGGCCGAATACACGGGGCGGTAGAGGTTGGTGGCCTGCGTGTTGCCAAAGTCCATGGCATACGCGTTCTTCTTGTCGGCGCTGAAGTGCGACGCCACCGCCACCCATTCGTGGCCCACGCTGCCGGTCTGCAGCTTGCCACGCAGGCCCAGTTCACCGGTGTTCACGCTGTCTTTGCGGGTGTTGTCAAAACGGTAGGTGGTGCCCGCACCGGTGCTGCTGTTGGCCACCGTGAGGTTGGCCAGCGAATTCGCCTCGGTGCCCCGGCGCGCGCCCGCAGCCGCCCAGCCGGTCACGTTGGGTGTGATATCCCACTCGCCGCGCAGCGTGCCAAAGGTGTCGCGTTCGTTGGAATAGGTCCAGGGCTGGGCAAAGTTGGTGGCGTTGTCGGGGGCGGTGGGCACCTGCGTCGCGGTGGTGGCCAGCGTCACGTTGGTGCGGGTGTTGCGCAGCTTGTGGTCTTGCCAGCCGATGTCGCCCGACAGGCGCACGTCGCGGCTGCACCAGTCCAGGCCCACGGCCACCAGGCCCAGTTTCACGTCTTCATCATCCACGCCGGTGCCGCCGCTGTGGGTGGCAGCATTCACGCGGATGCCGGTGTTGCCATCGGGCCCGAAGCGGCGGGCCACATCGGCCGCCAGCTGCGTCTGGCCGCCGCTGGCCACGCCAAAGGTCACGCGGTTCAACGGCTCGTTGGGCGCACGCTTGGGCAGCAGGTTGATGCTGCCGCCAATGCCGCCACCGTTGGGGCTGGCACCATTCAAAAAGGCCGAGGCGCCGCGCAGCACCTCCACGCGCTCGAACAGCTCGGTGGCGATGTACTGGCGTGGCAGCAGGCTGTACAGGCCGTTGTAGGCCGTGTCGTCCGACCCGAGCAGGAAGCCGCGGATGAAGTACGACTCCTGAAAATTGCCAAAGCCCCGCGCCACGCGCACCGTGGGGTCGTTCTGCAGCACATCGCCCACGCTGCGCGCGTGGCGGTCCTGGATCAGTTCGTTGGTGTAGCTGGTGATGGAGAACGGCGTTTCCATCGCATCGCGCGTGCCCAGCACGCCCGCACGGCCCCCGCGCGCCACCTGGCCGCCCGGGTAGGCGGGCGACAAGCCCTGGGCCGAGGCGTCGGCGCTGGCGTTCACGGTCACGGTGGACAGGGTCTTGGCTTCGCCCACTGTGGTGGGGGCTGCGGTTTGCTGCGCATGCAGCGCAGGTGCGGCCAGGGCCAGCACCACCATGGCCGCAGCCAGTGCGACAGGGGTGGCAGAAAACGAAGGGCGCATCAGCGGGGCGGTGTATGGAGATGGTGCGGAACGCATGGGGGAGGGGATCAAAGAAACAAGGAACTCAGCGTGGTGCGGAGGACGACGTGCCGGATGCATGGGCTGCGGTGGTTGCAGCGGATGTGCGGGGCCAGCTGTACCAGCCCATCACCGCCACCGGCACACCCAGCGCCACCCACGACCACCAGTCGCCCCAGGTGTCAGACACCAGGGCCGTGAGCAGCCCGGTGGTGGTGAGCACGCCCATCACGATGGGCCCGCCCCACAGGGCCCGGAAAGGGCTGTGCTTTTTCATGCGGCCCCCTCGGTGGTGCGCGCAGCGCCCGATGTCGGCAATGCGCCGCCCGCAAAGCCGCCGGTGGTGCTGCCTGCAGTTTGTGTTGCGGTGCTTGCCGCCTGCACGCCCTTGCGCAGCCACAGATACAGCCCGCTGCCCAGCACCACGATGGTGGCGATGTCGAGCAGCGCCCAGAGGATCTTCATCGGCATGCC
>Ga0187844_10001856_pt1 | contig 15626 bp, 8 predicted proteins | sample SpaLakP09_SKY_50_FD_134517 | JGI IMG/M metagenome (GOLD analysis project Ga0187844, IMG submission 134517) | Oligotrophic lake water microbial communities from Sparkling Lake, Wisconsin, USA - SP09_SKY_50 | ecosystem: Environmental > Aquatic > Freshwater > Lake | place: USA: Sparkling Lake...
CACTACTGGATCCCGCAACCCCTATAGGCCCCATGGCCTGCTTGCTGCTCGTGCTGGCTCTGGCCGGCAAGGAGCCGGGACAGACAGCTGTTGCGGTAGACGCCCTGGTGCACGCGCATGCGCAGGGCCGCTTCGAGTCGTCGCAGGCGTTGGGCAACACGCTTCGCGCGCTGTTGGCGACGCCGCTCCTTAAGTTGGCGCGGTTGCCCAAGAGCCTGCAAGCAGCCTTGCGCGCTGATCCGCACATCGCTGGCTTCGTGTTCGAGCTGCTGTGCGCGGCGCTGCAGGCCCGGCCGGATGATCCGCCACGGGAGATGGCCGCGCTGCTGGGGCTGCTGCTTGAACTGCAAATAGAGGGCGGGCGCTCGTTGCCGCTCGCTGCACGCGAGGCCCTGGCCGCGATGAAGCTCGGCGGCAGTGGGCAGAAGCTTCAGCGCCAGTTGCTGCGGAGCTGAACCAGCTCATCTACAGAGAACGCACGCCGCGTCTTGGCAGGAGGCATCTGCAAAGGGGCCGGTCGCGAACGCCCGGTCCTGGCCTGCCGCGTGAATCTATTGTGCCAAGACGTATGCCCACAATGGGCGCACATTGCTGCCCCTGACGATTAAAGACCGACGGACTTCTTTTGGTAGACCGGTCATTGAGGCCAGATCATCTCAATGGCTGGCGCAGCAGCTGTGACGCGGGGCACGTAACCCCTGCGGCGCCGGCATCCGGCCTCAGCGCGCGCCGCGCTGCAACTGGATGCGGCAGCCTTCGGGCCCCAGGGCGCCCAAGTGAAAGCGGCCCGGTCCCAGCAGCAGGACTTGCTCGCCGACTCGCAGGTGACTGTCCTCGAGCCGGCCCTCCTGGGTCAGCCAGAGCTGGCCGCGCTGAACTTGCAGACGGGCGCTCTCGTGGCGGTGCAGCTGCAGCAGCTGGCAGGCTTGCTCGGGCAGCAGGTCTTGGGTTTGCGGCTGTGAACCTAGCAGCGCGGTTTGTGGTGCGGTTCGGAAGGTCGTGTCCATGGCGCTCAGCTTAGGCAGGCCAAGGCTGGCACAACAGCCACAAGGCCAGGCCGATCTGTACCGTACAGAGCGCTGGAAAGCGGTGCTGTACTGCCCGTACAAACCCGCATCTGTATGGCCATGGAATGCCGTGCAGCCATCAGAATAGGGCGATGAAAGCAGCCGACCCGCACGATCCGCACGACCAGTGCGAACCCAAGGACCCCAGCGATTCAGCCCACGGTGAAGCCGGCCGGCAGCCGGCGCTCTATGTGCAGCTGGCTGAGAAGCTGGCCCGCGCCATCCGGGCCGGCACCCTGGCGCGCGGGGAACGCATGCTCTCGGTGCGCGAGCTGGCCCGGCAGCAGCAGGTCTCGCAGTCCACGGTGGTGCAGGCTTACCGCTGGCTGGAGGATGCTTTGCTGATCCAGGCGAGGCCACGCTCGGGCTACTTTGTGGCCCAGCGACCCAAGTCCTTGCCGGAGCCGCAGACCTCACGCCCGAGCCGGCTGTCGCGCAAGGTGCATCTGGACGATCTCGGCCAGCAGGTGCTGCGCCTGTCGGTGTCGCCCGACATCATCAGCTTCGGGGCAGCCGCCCCCGAGCCCGAGTTGTTCGACCAGGAGCGTGTGCGCCGGGCCTTGATCCGCACCGTGCAGCGGCACCGCGATCTGCTCTGCACTTACCAGCTGGGCAGCGGCCAGGAGGCGGTGCGCCGTGCCGTGGCCCGCCATGCGCTGGGCATGGGCTGCGAGCTGGAGGCCGATGACATCATCATGACCAACAGCTGCCTGGAGTCCATCACCCTGTGCCTGCAAGCGGTGACAAAGCCCGGCGATGTGGTGGCGCTGGAATCGCCGACCTATTTTGGCTTTCTGGAGATTCTGCAAAGCCTGCATCTGCGGGCGCTCGAGATTCCCACCCACCCGCGCCATGGCGTCTCGCTCGACGCCCTGCAGTTGGCGCTGGAGACCCAGCCGGTCAAGGCCGTCTTGCTGGTGCCCACGCTGTCCAACCCCTTGGGTTGCTCCATGTCGCTGGCCGACCGTCGCCGCCTGGCGCAGCTGGTGCAGGCGCGCAATGTGGCCTTGATCGAGGACGCGGTCTACAACGATCTGGCCGAGCAGGAGGACAAGCGCCGCGCGGTCAAGTCCTTCGATCGCAGCGGCCAGGTCATGTTGTGTGGCTCCTTCAGCAAGACGCTGGTGCCTGGCCTGCGCCTGGGTTGGGTGGCCGCAGGGCGCTGGACGCCGGGCCTGCGCAAGATACAGACCGTGCAGTCGGGTGTGCAGACCGCCGTGCTGGAGCTGACCTTGGCCGAGCTGCTGGGGCAATCCGGCAATGAGGCCGCGCTGCGCCAGCTGCGTGCCACCCTGGCCCAGCGCGTCGATCTGGCGCGCCGACTCATCGCCGAGAGCTTTCCCAAGGGCAGCCGCATCACCGACCCGGGCGGGGGCTTCATCCTCTGGGTGGAGCTGCCGGCCGGCATCGACGCCCTCCATCTCTACGAAGCTTGCCTGGCCGAGAACATCTGCATCGCCCCGGGCCAGCTCTTCAGCGCCGGCCCGCGTTTCAAAAACTGCCTGCGCCTCAGCGTCGGTGGCCGCTGGGGCCCGGCCCATCCCCAAGCCTTGCGCCGCATCGGCGAGCTGGCGCGCGAACTGCTGGAGCGAGGCAAGTTGTCGCTCGCGGCTTGAGTTCCAGGCGAGGAGGCAGAGGCCGAAAGGATCGCAAGCCGTGCCATGGTGAAAGCGCATCTGCCAGGCCGAGCCCCTTTTTTGCCACAGGGAGCTTCGCCAGCTGTGGCGGCGGGCGTGCTTTTCCGCGCGGCTGATCAAGGGCTTGGCGAGGCCAGCGCTTCAGGCGCTGCACTCCCCAGGTCGCGGTGACTGCGACTGGCCTACCGGGCTCGCCACAGCTGCTGCGGCTTCTCCGCAAGTGATCCGGTTTCAATGACCGGTTGAACCCGCCGACCCGAGCCGCCGCACGACCGCGGCTCCCGGATGGCAATGCGCATGGTTTGCTGACACACCTTCACTGTCGGCAAGTAGACAGGAATAGCGCTAAGAGGCGCGGCCCCATCTGCGTGGCCGTTGCTGATCCAAGGCCAGGTACAGACGCATTTGGACGGGTCGCTACATCTTGTCGGTCACGTGGGTCCGCCAGAGGCTGATCGCGCAAGCGCTAAGGGGCTTGCGCGTAGTCCCTGAGAGAAGTGGGGCCGTCAAGACGCCCGGGTGTGCAGCATCAACGATCAGCCAATGGTCATGCCGTGGTCATGCGTCATCAGATGCGGATCTTGAGAATCGCTCCAAGCCCGGAGTGCCAGGCGTTTATGAAGTCGCATTGATGAACACACAACCCTTTCCCCAGCTTCAACAGACACCCGAACCATCCCTGTGCGCAGACCGCGCTGGCTGGCTGCAAGCTCACCATGCGTGGTTCATCGCCCACAACATGGACCGCGCCGAGCAGGTGCTGCCCCAGCTCCGGCAGACCCTCATGGATTGGTTGAACTCGGGCAATAGCGACTCGATTGTCGACCTGGGATTGCATGTGGCGCATGTGTGTGTCGCGGCGCGACAGTTTGACGAACTGGCCGCTGTGCTTGAGCCGCTGAGAGGCCTCATCGAGAGCGACACGAGCCCCGTGCGACGTTTGATGTTTCATGGCATGGATTGCTGGCGCCACAGCCACGCGGGGTGCTCGGAACTGGCCATGGAGGCGCTGGATCAATTGGCCGATCTGGCCATCGAGCACGCGGCGCCTCAGTTCCAGGCTGTGCACGCGGATGGTCTGGCACGTGTGCTGTTGATGCACGGGCACTATGAGCGCGCCATTGAGTGCAGCCATGAGGCCTTGCGGCACTTTGACAGCGCCGGGGTCCACTACTGCGACAGTACGCAATGGATGCGAATCTGCGTGGCCAGCAGTACCTTGAAGCGTCCCCAGGAGCGCCTGCAGGCGGCCCTGGCTGCAGCCAAGGTCGCACGGCATTCGCAGCATTCAGCAGCGCTTTGCAATGCCCTCACCGGCGTGGCCGAGTCCCATGTTGCTTTGGGCGATGTACATGCCGCCGAGGCCGCTTTGCAGGAGGCGCGTCAATCCCTGCCGGAGCCAGGCGCCAACGCCAGCTGGTTGAGCGTCGAGATACGGGCCGCCCAAGCCCATCTGCTGGAGCGCCTAGGTTGCGGCGCAGAGGCCATCGAGCTGATGTCGGGTGTGGTGGCGTGCCTAGAAAGGGACAACGGACGCGCCTCATCGCGGCAGCGCACACGACGTTTGCGTGAGTTGGCGGTATGGCAGCTGGCTTGTGGTCACACAGAAGCCGGGGTGCACAGCGTAGACCGCTTATCGGTTGGAGCAGCAGACATCACTCGCGGCAGACGAACTGAATATGCAGGCTCGACTTGATCAGCTGGAGCGGCAGCACGCAAGGCGCGAGCAAGCGGCGGCGCAGCGCAGGGCCATCGCCCTGCAACGTCAGAACTCTGACCTCGTGCGCGCGCTGACGCTACAGAAGGAGCTTCAAGACGAGTTGGTCGGCAGCAGCCGCCTGGTTGCTCTGGGCACGCTACTCGCAGGTGTTTCGCACGAATTGAATACGCCGCTGGGCAATGCCTTGACTGCACTCAGCACCATCGTCGACCGCTGCGCGAACATGACTCAGGGTATCGAGTCTGCGGCCGTGTCACGCACGGCCATGCGCAAGGACCTTGACAGCGTCAACGCAGGCCTGAGTCTGGCGCTGCGCAATGTGGAGCGAGCGGTGGTGCTGCTGGCGAGCTATCGCCAGCTGGACAGTCTGCCCAGCGTCAGCCCGCCACGCAAGGTCATGCTGGACGCCTTGGTGCATGTGGCCTGGGAGCGGGCCATTCTTCCGGGCAACGCCTTGCGGCTGCGCATGAGCGGCTCGATGGAGCTTTGGATCTGCGCCGAAAGTCTGGTCGCCGTGCTGGTGGAGTTGTTTCAGAACGCCCAGCGCCACGCCTTCAAGGCTGGCGAGCCTGGCGAGGTGACAGTTCAAGCGGCTTGCCTGGACGGGCGCATGCGCGTCGAGGTGGCGGACAACGGCTGCGGCATTGCGGCTGAGCTGCTGCCACGGATATTCGACCCCTATGTGAGCACGCAGTTTGGCCATGGCCGCAGCGGCCTGGGCTTGTTCAACGCGCAGTCCTTGCTTGGCAAGCAGTTGGGGGGTATGTTGCGTGCCTTCAGCGAGCCCGGGAACGGGAGCCGTTTTGTGATTGAGCTGCCCGCTCCGATCGAACACGGCTAAGCCCCCTGCGTGCTCAAAAACAAGCGGAATCGAGCAGCACCGGTAGTGGGCGGGCCGCGCCTTGCAGCAGTTGCAGGAGTTGCTCCTCGGCACAGAACCAGGGAAGGCGACGTTGTAGCGCGGGAATCTCTGCCGTCAAGGCTTGCCACTGAGGCGCAGCCAGCTTCGGCAAGCCTTGCTGCAGCCAGCCATGGACGCGCAACAGCAGTGCCGTGGCGCGGTGCTCATCGCTCATGACCAGAACCGGGCCCATGATCATTTCCAGTTCTTGCGTTTCGCCGTCTTCCAGGTGCAGCCAGGCCAAGTCGATGGTGACGTTCTGGCCCGACTCGCTGCTCAGCGACTGTTGGCTCCAGGCCTCTCGCAAGATCGCTTTGGCTTCGCCGCGTCGCCCCTGCGTGAGCGCCATTTCCGCCCGGCTGCGCGCCAGCCTGCAGGGGTCGGGGTCGTCGTGCATATGCGCCAGTGCATCGCTGGCGGCTGCTTGCTGATCTGTCAGCAAGTACCAGCGGCAGAGATCCGACAAGCAATACCACTTGGTCTGCCGCACTTGCCGCTGCTTGTCGCCTAGCAGGTCCGCCAGCAGGCGGATGGCCTCGTCGGAGCGGCCTTGGCGCCAGCAGAGCTCGGCCTGCAGGCGCGCGAGGTTGCCTGCCAAGCGGGCGGGAATGTTGGTGCCGAGCTCTTGCTGGTACTGTTCGAGTTGCCGCTGGCCGTCTTCGATCCGGCCGGACTCCACCAGACTGAACAAGCCTTGCCCTGTGGCGGCGCGGCGTTCCTGCTCATTGCCCAATGCCGTGGCCAGGGTGCTTGCGCGATGGGCCGCATCGATCGAGGCGCGGTAGCGACGGCTGAAATTGAAGGCCGTGGCCAGCTTGCGCATGCACTCGAGCTCGATGCCAGCCAGCTCACGCCGTTTGGCCTCGCTGGCGGCACGTTGCAGCAGCTCGATTGCGCGCGGCAGGTTTGGCTTGTACAGCAGCGTATGGCCCAGCTGTGCCGAGGCTTCCGGCCCAAGCTGACTGTCGCCAAGTGCGTGTGCCGCTGTCAGGGCTTGCTCGGCAGCCCGCATGGAGGGCTCGTGGCGCCCCAGGTTCATGTCCAGTGCCGACTGGGCAATCAGCAGGTCTGGGCGCAACTGAACATCGATCTTGCCGGCGTTGACCAGGCGCTGCGCCTCGTCGCAGTGGACCTTGGCGGATTGGAACTTTCCTTCGTCGGTGTCAATCCGGGTCAGCTCAATTTGGCTGGCAGCCTCCTGGCTGTGATCATCGTCCTGCCGGGCCGTTTGCAAAGCGAGTTCAGCCGCCTGCCTGGCCTCGCTGAGTTGAACGCCCTTGCGCAGCAGGCGCGCATGCAGCAGATGAATGGCCGCCGATGCGGGCAGCCGGTCCATGCATGCCTCTAGCAAGGCCAGGGCTTGCCTAGGTTGACCCTTGCGATCCAGCACCAGGGCGCGTGCCACCTGCTCTTCCCAGAAGCTGCCGGCCTGCTCGGGTGCAAGTTGGGTGGCCAAGTCGTGGCCCAGCGTTTGCACCAGTTCGGCACACAGGGCCAGCAAGTCGGCACCATCAAAGCAGCGTCGCTGTAGCGCCTGTTTCGGGCCACCCCAGTTGGCCTCAATGCGCAAACCGTCGGAACCGCGTAAGAGTGTGCACGCCAATGCCTGATCGACGCCGAACTGTGTGCAGGCCTCGTCGATTCGGGTTTGGGCGCGATCGTCGCTCGCCTGCCAGGCCGAGAGTGCCGCCAGCGCAAGCAAGCCGCTGTCTGCGCCTGCTGACAGCTGATGGTGGGTCAGCCCGGCCAGTCCAAGTGCAGCCCAATTCAAGCTGGGCTCACCCGTGGCGTTCACGAAGGGCAGGATGGCCAGACGTGGCCTGGCTGCGGGCGCCTGGTGCGTCGCGCCGGCCGCCGCAGTTTCATGGGGGGCCGCGGTGAACTCGGTGACTCTAGCGTCCAGGCGATAACCCAGGCCGCGGACCGTGATCAGCAGCTGAGGCGGATCGGCAAGGTCGTTGATGGCTCGCCTGGCCTTCATGACCGCGCGAGCCAGCACCGAGTCCGTCACGAAGCTGGATCGCCAGACGGAGGCCAGCAACTCGTCTTTGCCAACCACCCGGCCGGGATGCTGGGCCAGATAGAGCAGCATATCGAACACCAAAGGTTGGGGTTCGATGATCTGGCCGCCCACGTGCAACTCCCGGCGCAGGGCATCGATGGTGCATGCACCGAAGCGGTAGGAGGGCAGGCCATGCTGAGGTTGGCTGGGTGCGTGCATGGCTACCGATCTTACTCAGCGCGGGGCTCAGCGGTCAGCAATTGGTCAGGCCCAGGTCATGCGCGGATGTGGCGCCCCAGCGAGACTGCGTAGCACTGCAAGCATGCAGCAAGAGGGATAGAGCGCGTCTGGCGGGCGGCTTGTCTTTCAATAATTTGTCCGCCACGAAAGCCTTTGATGACCAAGTCCCCGAAGCGGCAATTGCTGGCCGTGGCAGCCCTGCTGCTCTGCGCCAGCGGTGCCCATGCTGATTGGAGCCATGAGAGCAGTCCCCCGAGTCTGATCGGCTTTGGCACGCTGAACTTGCCTCGCATCAAGCGCCCGGACATTGAGTTTCGCTTGTGCAACCGTATGCCCGCGGGCACCGCTTATCATCGGTTCACCACATCGGTGTGCGGGAGTCGCTCATGCTGAAAACCATCAAGTCTCGCTTGATCGCAGCCTGCCTTGGCATCGTCTTTGTTGCCATCGCCCTGGCTACCGCCATCAGCTACCAAACGGTGAAAGCCACCGTGCTGCAGCAGGTTGACGAGCAACTGAATGAGCAGGGCCGCACCCATGCAGACATGATCTCGATCTGGGTGCGCTCGCAGAAAAACATCGTGGCTTCCCTGGCCCCCGCTTTGCAGCACAGCGATCCCGGGCCGGCCTTGCAACAGGCGTTGAACGCCGGTGTGCTGGACCTGGCCTATCTGGGCGGGGCCGATAAACGCATGGTGTCGGTGCCCGACCGCAAACGCGCCGCCGACTACGACCCCACCGCGCGCCCCTGGTACAAGCTGGCTGCCGGGTCCGACAAGCCGGTGTTGACTTCGCCCTATATCGCCGCCTCCACCAAGAAGCTGGTGGTCACCTTCGCGGCGCCGATTCGCGAGGGTGGTGACCTGAAGGGCGTGGCCGGTTCGGATGTGCCTTTGGACGAAGTGGTGGCCGATCTGGCCAAGGTGAAGCCGACGCCGAGCGGCTTCGCCTTCTTGGTCGACAAGAACGGCAAGGTGGTCGCCCACCCCAAGGCCGAACTCGCCTTGAAGCCCGCCAACGAGGTGGCACCTGGCATCGAAGCGTTGATGAACGGCAAGGCGCTGGCCGACGCGCTGCCCGTCTTGCGCATTGGCGAGAAGGATTTCTTTTTGAAGTTCTCGCCGGTCAGCGACACCGACTGGACCCTGGTCACCGCCGCCGAGCATTCGGAAGCCTTGAAGGCACTCTCGCAATTGCTGCGCAATGCCGGCTTCGGCCTGATTCTGGTCGTGGCGGCGGCGGGGTTTCTGTCCACCCTCTTGGTCAGGGCACTGCTGGCGCGCTTGGTCAGCGTGCGCAATGCGATGGAGCAGATTGGTTCGGGCTCGGGCGATCTGACCCAGCGCCTGGGTACCGAAGGCGCAGACGAGCTGACAGAAATATCCCGCGCCTTCAACCAGTTTGTCGGGCAGATTGAGGATGTGATGCGCGATGTGCGCAACACCGCCGACTCGATCGCCGTGGCCTCGCGGGAAATCGCCGTGGGTAGCCAGGATCTGAGCGCTCGCACCGAGCAAACCGCCAGCAATCTGGAGCAAACCGCTTCGGCCATGGAGAGCCTGACCGAGACGGTGCACCGCAGCACCGAGAGCGCCAATGCCGCCAGCGGCCACGCCAGCACTTCAGCAGACATCGCCAATCGCGGCGGCGTCGCTGTGGGTCGGGTGGTGTCCACCATGAGTGACATCAGCAACAGCTCCAAACGCATTGCCGACATCATCGGCACCATCGACGGCATAGCGTTTCAGACCAATATCCTGGCCTTGAATGCCGCCGTGGAGGCTGCGCGTGCTGGTGAACAAGGGCGTGGTTTCGCCGTTGTGGCGTCCGAGGTTCGCTCGCTGGCTCAGCGCAGCGCGGAGGCGGCCAAGGAAATCAAAGGCCTGATCGGCACCAGCGTGGAGCGGGTAGAGGACGGTGCCCGGCAGGTCGCGCAGGCGGGCACCACCATGGACGAGATTGTCGGCAGCGTCGCCAGTGTCACCACCATCATTGCCGACATCAGCGCTGCCGCGGCCGAGCAGAGTCGGGGCATCGACGAAATCAATCTGGCGGTCTCACAACTGGACCAGATGACGCAGCAAAATGCCGCGCTTGTCGAGCAGTCGGCCGCTGCCGCGGAGAGCCTGAAGGATCAGGCCGCCAATCTCAGCCAGGTGGTGAGCAGTTTCAAGATCAGCTGAGACCTGGTGCGTCCAGGTTTCACCTTGGACGCAAGGTCAGCATTCGGCCGCCAAATGTCGAGCCAACCTCATGAACAAGACCGCTCAAGCCGTGCCAAGTGCTGGGCCCTCAACCACCCCGCTCGGCACCACCTAGCTCTAGATTTGGAAGTCCGCCAGTTCAAGAGAATCAAATGGGATGCCAGCGTCCTGGCCGACTTGGACCCGACATACGACCAGCTCGGTGGCATGGCTTTCCCAACACCGGGTGGGCCGCTCGCAATAGCTTCCGTCCATCTGGAGCAGAGCTGTGGCGTGAGTCACGACTGCCTTGACGCCTTTTTGGCAAGGCAGCAAGTCCAAATCGCGGCGCTGGTCTGAGCAGCTGACCGCGAGGGATTGCGGATGCAGCAGACGACCCAGGCCCGCCGCGTCTCTGCGCACGCTGGCTCATGCAAGGCCAGCTCTTGCCGCCAGGAGCTTTCCCAAGGGCAGCCGCATCACCGACCCCGGCGGCGGCTCCATCCTCTGGGTGGAGCTGCCGTCCGGCATCGAAGCCCTTCATCTCCTCGTCTTAGCAGGCCATAACGCCGGTCATCGCCGGCTTCAACCCAATATCACGGCATCGGCGTATGGTCCTTGCAGGGCGGCTTGGCAAAGGCGTCGATGACCCCGGTGATACCGGTCGGGTCAATCGAGGTGATGATGAGCGTGTCGAGATCCAGCAGCAGGTCGGCAATGTAGAACATCATCTGCCGTGCCGCCCATTCCCGCGCGATATGCCTGTAGTCGGCGTCACCTTTCGTGTATTTGGCGGCGATCTGGGCTTCGATGTCGGTGCTCGAAATCGAAGCAAGATTGTTCTCCGCCAGGTTCATGAAGTTGTTGATGTTTTCAGACAAGGCGAGCAAGGCCTGCGCCAGATCGTAGGCAGTCGTGGCCGCCATGTAAGCGTTCTTGGCGGTCATCACCGAAGATTTGGCCACGCCCATGGTGCCCCCGCTGGCAAAGCTGCCAATCATCATGGCCGAGCTCACCACCATATTGGTGATGGTGTTGGCGCATTGGTTGGCATTGCTGGCGCAGGCCGCCGCCCCGCAATCGACGATGCCCGCGGCGCAGCGCTGGTTGCAGCTGGTGGCGTTGCACTGGTAGCCGTCGTGCGGCTTGAGGTAGCACAGGCCGGCCTGCAGCACGCGATTGGATTTGCAGGATTTCAGCAAGCTGCCTGCGCCGTTCTGATAGGAGGAGTTGTTGAGCCAGCAGGTGGCGAGCCCATCGCTGGTGTAGCCGTCCTTGCAATCGTTCATCTTCCAGGCCCAGCAAGTGCCGAGCGCGTCACGATGGGTGCATTTGTTGCCGGGCTGGTAAGACAGGGCCTGGTTGCTCCAGCACACCGAGCCGACCGGGTGGTAGCCGCTGCGGCAGTCGCTGTAGCACAAGGCGCCGTCTTGGTACTGGCCGTCGCCGCAAGCGGGCAAGATGCCGACGCCACGGTCATAGGCCGCCGTCTTGTAGCAGAACGGGGTGCTGGTGATCGAGGTCTCGCTCTGGATCCAGTTGACGATCGTATTGACCTGGCCATTGCTCAGCTTCTGGCCCGGCACATAGGTGGTGGGCTTGTTGTCCGGGCCCGGCCAGTCGCTGGCCAAGGTGTTGCCGGTGATCCAGGTCTGGAAGGGGTTGCTGGCATCGCAGGTTTCGAGGTCAACGGCGGCCTTGTCTTGGGTGGAGCGATTGGCTATCCCTAAGCACAGGCCGTTGCTGGCCGACACAATCCGCGAGTTGCCGGCGCGCTTCCACTTCTGAAGGTCGCCGGGTGGCACGCCGATCTCGCCGCAGATTCCCAGGCCAACGCCTGAGCCCACAGCCGCGCCCGATGCGCTCAGGCACAAGCCATTCAGCATGATCGCGCCCTGGTTGGTGAAGGTGAAGTATTCGTTCTTGGCCACCGATGCGCAGGCCGAGACCGCCAGCTTGCCTGGCGCAAGCGGTGCGTTGAAGTCAGACTGCTGCAGGCATCTGTTCGCGACGCTCTTGAGCTGGGTCTGGTGGGAGCCAGCCGCGCCGAGGGGCAGGGGGTTGGCGCGCTGCCATTTCTGGTTGGCTGCGCTGGCCGAGCAGAGCGCGAGCTCGGCACTCAGTACTGCGGGGCTGCCTCTTGTGGCGCCCGCCTTCGACTGCAAGGACAGGCACATCGGCGTCGCCGATCCGGTTTGCGCCAGCTGCAGGCGGTTGCCGCCGGGCTGGGTCCAGAAGGTGCTGGACGCGCCGGTCGACGGCGCGTCGCTGAAATCGACCGACTTGCTCGAAAACAGCCGGCCGCGCAGGTAGCGCATGCCCTGGCCGGTGTCCACCATGACCGCGCCATCGGCAGCGAAGACAAAACGCTGTTCGACCCCACCACATGGGGCGAGACCGCCGCTGCTGTCCAGGCACTTGCCGCCACTGCCGACGAGGTTGTAGGAGTTTTCTGCGGCCTGCGCTGGCGCCAGGGCCGTCGCAGTGAGCAGGGCAAACACGAACTGAGGAAGGTACTTCATGGAAATGACTCCGGCGTGAGCATGTCGTTGGGGGCGGAGCAGGCAACGCGCCCACTGTCAGGCGCTGGCGCTGCCCCGCCGCGAGATCAGTCGAGCTTGCGTCGGCGCCATGCCAGCAGGCCCATCCCAGCCAGCAGCAAGGCATAGCTCGCGGGTTCAGGCACGGCGGTGACCGAAATCGTGCCGCTGCTGTAGAGCTCGCTGTAGTCCAGCTGCGTGCCCGCCGCCAAGGTGAGTCCGCTGGCGTCAATGCTCTTGAACGTGCCGCTCGTGCTACCCCAGTCCAGCAGATCAAAGCTCTGGCCCGCTTGCGCCACAAAGCCATTCCAGGAGCTCAATACCAGGGTGCCGCCTAACTTCAAATTCCCACCGATCACGAGCTTGTCAAAGCTGCTGTCCAGCAGCGGCGATCCCTCGGCGCAACTCAGCTCGCTGCAAGCATGGATGCCGCCGATCTCGGCAAAGTAGCTGTTGCTGCTGGCGAAGGTGACCGAGCCCTGGATGTAGCCATAGCCCGGCGAGTTGCCAATGCTGAGGCCGCCCTCGAAGAACATCTTGCCGTCGCCGTTGACGTCGGAGCCATTGCGCTGCTTGACCTCGTCCGCGAACGTGGCCACCGATCCCTCGGAGACGCGCAGTTCGGCGCCGCCTTGCACCTCCACCTTGTCATAGAAAGTGGTGTTGCTATTGCCCGAGAGAATGATCTGGCTGCCCGCATTGGCCACCACCTGCGAGTACACGGCCGACACGCCGCCACTCAGCAGCACCAGGCCGTTGTTGCTGAGCGGGCCGCTGCGCACTTCACCGAAACCGCTGATCACACCCCCGGCTTGATTGACAAGGGCCCGGCCATTGTTGTCGAAGGTGCCGCCGGCGAGCTGGATCTTGCCCGTGTTCGGCTGCAGGCCCTGGGTCAGGCGCAAGGTCGCGTCGCGGCCGACGGTCAGCGTGCCGCTGTTGCTGACCCCGGCAGCGAGCGTCAGGGTGCCGCCCTTGGCGCTGACAAAGCCCTGGTTGGCGATGTCATTGCCAATTTGCCCCAGTCCTTCGATGCGGCCCGTGTTGGTGATCGCCCCGCCGCTCAAGCTGGCGTTGGCCGAATTCAAGAGGATCTGGCCGCCGTTGCTGAAGCTCTTGTCGATGGCGAGCTTGCCGCCCTCGACGATCACGCTGCCCAGATTGGAGAAATTGCTGCGAATGAAACCATTGCCGCTGATCGTGCCGCCGGCCTCATTGACCAGCATGCTCTGGTCGCCGCCAGGGACTCCGATGGTGGCGCCCGCCAAACTCAGCAGGCCGTGGTTGTTCAGATTGCTTGACTTCAGCTGCAGGGTGGCACCGGGGCCCAGGGTCCACACACCGCTATTGGTGTTGCTGCTTGCATTGGCCAGTTCGACAAAGTCGCCCTGCTCAAAACGGCCGCTATTGCTGAAGCCGCCTCTGCCAAGATAGGCCTGAAAGCTGGCCGAGCCCGTCATATAGCCGGCGTTGCTCAAGGCTCCGTTCACCGAGCCGCTGTCCAGCGTCAGGCGCCCGTAGTTCTCCAGCGCGGTGGCGCTGAGGCTGCTGGCGCGACCGACCGTGACGCGGCCATTGGAATCGACGCGGAAGGTGTTCGCCTGCAGCTGGCCCCCGGCGAGGGCGAGATTGTCACCAGCGCCTACGCGAACACTGGCGTCGCCCTTCAGGGTTTGGCCGGCGCTGAGAACCATGTCATGGCCCAGGAAGTCGCCCGTCGCATAGTCCCCGGAGAAATTGAGCGTGCCGGACTCCCAGTTGAACGTCCCGGCGACGCCGCCTGTGCGGAGCTTGAGCGTGCCACCCTGAAGATTGACGACGCTGCCGTTGGCGACCACCAAATGCCCTGCCTCAACCAGGCCGTCTGCCTGGACATCAAGCCGACCGTAGCCCTTGCCGCTCAGCAGCAGTGTGCCGGCCACGCTCAAGCGGGCACCGCCTCCGCCCACCCCGGCCGCGAAGCTCGAGCCTGCCTGGTCGCCCAGGGTCATGCCGCCCGTAATCTGAACGCTGGCGCCATTGCTAACGTTCAAAATACCTGCGCCGCCCCAGGCTGAGGTGGACTGCAGGTTCGATCCCGTGCCCGTCAGTTCGACCACACCGTAGCCGCCACCGCTAGGCCTGCCCATGATGAGCTCGGCGCTCTTGGCGCTGGCGCCGGCCTTGACTTGCAGCCAGCCATCGCCGCCGTCGCCGACGTAGAGTTGAGCGCCGCTGGCAAAGCTGCTGCCCAGGCCTTGCACAATGACCGTGCCGGATCTACCAACGCCCCGGCCGAGCGAGGTGTAGTTTGCGCTGAAGTAGCTGCTGCCGCTCTGGATCGTCAAGGCGGCGTTGTCCGTGGTGCCACTGCCGATGGCGTTGGCGTTCAGATTGGTGTAGCTGACCTTGTTGCTCAGGACCAGATTGTTTTGCTGATCCATGCCACCGGTGACATTCATGCCGGCCGTGCCGCCGTCCCAGGTTTGAGCCGCGCTAATGACGAATCCCGCCGTACTGCCCCAGTCAAATGTCTGCACATTGCTGCTGCGGTTGACGATGCCGTCGGTGAGCGCAATATTGTTGCCCACGCCCTGCAGCGTGAATGCACTAGCGCCCGTCTCGAAGGAGATCTGCTTGTAGGTGCGGTCACTCAGATCATTGACGACCGTCGTGAAGCTCGATACGCCGAAGTGCAAGATGTCGCCTGTGGCGGGCTGTGCGTTTGGGTTCCAGTTCTGGCCGACGCTCATGCGCCCCGACAGCCCGCCGGACACCGTGCCGCCCTTCCAGGTCAGATCGGCCGCGGCGGCCAGGCCCGTGCAGCACAGCGCGGCGATGGCCAGGCACAGCGGCAATGGGCGAGGCAATGGGCGCGGCAAGCCGGCTGCTCGGCTTGAATGACGAAGGTGCAATGCTTGCTTGTTCATGTCGATTCCCTGAATAGAAACTGCTTGATTGGTGGCCCGCGTGCCTGTGCCGATGCCTGTGCTCTTGCGCGTGGTGCTGGGTCTCGGGCGCTGCGTTGACTGGGCAGGATCTGCCTGCTTGGCTTCAACGAGCGCGAGTTTCTAATCTCGCAACTGCACGCACAATCGGACCTTGGACCCAAGACCTGGTCTCGGGACCTACCCTGCCTCGGCGCCGGCTGCTAGAGTGCGTGCCATGAAACTACTGCTCGTCGATGACCACCCCCTGGTGCGTGCCGGCGTCGTCGCTGCGCTGCAAAGCTTGGGGGCGCCCGAGCTGATCCTGGAGGCCGACGACGGAATCGCCGCCATGGACTGCCTGGCCCGCCACCCCGATGTGGACGCCGTGCTGCTGGATCTGCGCATGGCCGGCATGGCCGGCATGGCC
>Ga0187844_10001857_pt1 | contig 15623 bp, 13 predicted proteins | sample SpaLakP09_SKY_50_FD_134517 | JGI IMG/M metagenome (GOLD analysis project Ga0187844, IMG submission 134517) | Oligotrophic lake water microbial communities from Sparkling Lake, Wisconsin, USA - SP09_SKY_50 | ecosystem: Environmental > Aquatic > Freshwater > Lake | place: USA: Sparkling Lake...
ACCCGCGTGCCGGCCCACACGCCAATGCCCAGCGTGCCGAGCAGGTAGAGCACGACGAAGACGATGAGCGTGGTGTTCATGGGCGTGAGAACGGGTAGGGCCGGAAAATTTGGCGCGGATTATGGAGTCGCCACGGGAGCGAGGGCCTAGAAGCCGATGTCCAGAAAGCGCAGCGCCAGCCACGCAAGAGTGATGCCGAAGGCAAAGCCGGTGGCGCCCCAGAGCAGCCCAGACAGCAGCCGGTTGGTGCTTCGCAGCTCCCGCACCAGCGCCCGCACCTCGGCGTCGCCACCGCGCTGGGCCTGGTTCCTCAGCGCATCGTGCAGCAGGCGCGGCAGCTCGGGGAGGAGCTGGGCGAAACGCGGCGCCTCCTTCTGCAACTGCTTCTGCAGGGCTGGCCACCCCACCTGCTCCTGCATCCAGCGCTCCAGGAAGGGCTTGGCCGTCGCCCAGAGGTCCAGATCAGGGTCAAGCTGGCGGCCCAGGCCTTCGACGTTGAGCAGGGTCTTCTGCAGCAGCACGAGCTGGGGCTGAATCTCCACATTGAAGCGGCGCGAGGTCTGGAACAGCCGCATCAGCACCTGGCCCAGCGAGATGTCCTTGAGCGGCCGGTCGAAATGTGGCTCGCAGACGGCGCGGACCGCGCTCTCCAGTGCATCCACCCGCGTCTCGGGCGGCACCCAGCCGGAGGCGATGTGCAGCTCGGCCACGCGCTTGTAGTCGCGCTGGAAGAACGCGATGAAGTTCTGCGCCAAGTAGTCCTTGTCCACCTCGGTCAGCGTGCCGATGATGCCGAAATCCAGAGCGATGTAGCGGCCGAAGGTCTCGGGTGCCAGGCTGACCTGGATGTTGCCGGGGTGCATGTCGGCGTGGAAAAAGCCGTCGCGGAACACCTGGGTGAAGAAGATGGTCACGCCGTCACGGGCCAGCTTCTTGATGTCGATGCCGGCTTCTTCGAGCACGGCGCGCTGGGATATGGGCACACCCTTCATGCGCTCCATGACGATGACTTCCGGGCTGCACAGGTCCCAGTGCATCTCCGGCACCATGATGATGTCCAGGCCGGCCATGTTGCGGCGCAGTTGGGCGGCGTTGGCCGCCTCGCGCACCAAGTCCAGCTCGTCATGCAGGTACATGTCGAACTCGGCGACGACTTCGCGCGGCTTGAGCCGCTTGCCGTCGGCCGAGAACCGGTCGATCCACACGGCCAGCCGGCGCATCAGCGACAAGTCGTCGTCGATGACGTCCAGCATGCCGGGTCGCAGCACCTTGACGGCCACCTCGCGGCCGTCCTTGAGCGTTGCGAAGTGCACCTGGGCAATGCTGGCGCTGGCCACGGGCTCGGCGTCGAAGCTGCCGAACAACTCCTCCAGCGGCCGGCCGAAGGCACGCTCCACCAGTTCGCGCGACTGGGCGGCGGGGAAAGGCGGCACGCGGTCCTGCAGCTTGGCGAGCTCCAGCGCGACGTCGATGGGCAGAAGATCGCGCCGCGTCGACAGCACCTGGCCGAACTTCACGAAGATGGGGCCCAGGCGCTCCAAAGCGAGGCGCAGGCGCACGCCACGCGGCTCCTGCCAGCGCCGGCCCAGCCGGGTGACGCGCCGCAGGACCTGGAAACGCCGCCGGCTCAGGCCCGACAGGGCCAGGTCATCGAGGCCGAAACGCCAGACCGTCAGGAGGATGACGAGCAGCCGGGAGACAAACCTCATGCGCCGCTACCGGACGTCTTGGGCGCGAAGCGCTCAGCCATGCCCGACAGGCTGCGCCGCAGCGTGCGCCCGAACTGGGCCAGCTGGCGGGCCGCCAGGGGGCCGGCGATGCCGGCCAGGTCGTCCTCGATGTCCCAACGCAGGTTGTCCATCAACCAATGCATCTCGCCGGCAAATGCAGCGTCGCCCTGCACGCTGACGCTGGGCGCCTCGCCAGTGAGCGTGCCCAGCGCGAGCTTGGCCGGATTGGATGCATCGATCTCGATGCGCAGGCCACCAGCGCCGGGAGGCGGCGCGTCCAGCCGCTCGAACAGCCCGGCGGGCGTCACGCCGAGTATCAAATCGGGTGCCGCGGGCAGCAGCGTCGGCCAGCGGGCCAGGTGCACCACAAGGCCGCGCCCCGCCAGCGGTTGCAGGCGTTTGGCCGCGATGGGCTCGCGCGAGACCACATGGTTGATGAGCAGCACCAGGCGGTCTTGCAGGGCTGGCATCAGCAGCGGCGACAGGGAGGGCAAAGGCCAGGGGGCAGACATGTGCAAGATTGTAGGCAGGACCCTGAACAGGGGACGGTCCTGCAACGGTTGTCAAAATTGTTGGTACAGAATCCCGGATCGCTTTTTGCAAGCTGCTACTTACCCGGACCACTTCCAGACACGATGTTTGAGGATCGAAGTTACAAGAGGACGTTCTACAGCGCACCGCAGTCGGTCGAATCGCTGATTGCCGCGTTCCTCGAACCCGGCATCATCGTGCTGACGTTCCTGCTGGTGAACGGCCACTTCGACGAGCCCGTCTTGCGTCCCACGCTGACGCTGTGCCTGCTGGTGTTCGCGCTGACCTTCCCGGGGCGCAACCGCTTCAACGACCACCCGGCGAGCGCGCTTGTCGACGTCGTGTCCTCCTGGCTGGTCCTGCTGGGCATCCTGCTGCTGTGCGGCTACGCCACCAACAGCCTGCACTACTTCGAGGAAGAGGTGCTGATCTGGTGGGGCGTCATCACCCCCGTCGCCCAGATCATCGCCATCGAGGCCGGCCGGCGCGTGCAGCGCTGGCGTGCGCGGGACCCCAGTGCAAGGCGCACGGCGGTCGTCGTCGGAGCCGGCGCGCTGGGTCACAAGGTCACCCGGGCGCTGCGCGACAACCAGGGCGTGATCTGCCTGGGCTATTTCGACGACCGCAACCAGGAGCGCTTGCACCCGGACGCCGGCGCCGAGTTGATCGGGCCGCTGTCCAGGCTCGGCGAGTTCGTGCGCGAAAAAGGCGTGCGCGAGGTCTACATCACGCTGCCGCTGGGCTCGCAGCCGCGCATCGTCGAGCTGCTGGAGCAGGTGCAGGGCACGACGGCGTCGCTGTTCTTCGTGCCCGATGTGTTCGGCATCAGCATCATCCAGGGCCGGCTGCAAGACATTTCGGGCGTTCCTGTTGTCGGCATCTGCGAGACACCCTTCACGGGCACCAACCAGCTCATCAAGCGCATCAGCGACATCGTGCTGGCCTCGATCATCCTCGTGCTGATCTCGCCTATCCTGCTGGCGCTGGCCATCGGCGTGAAGCTCAGCTCGCCCGGCCCCGTCATCTTCAAGCAGCGCCGCAATGGCCTGGATGGCGAGGAAATCATCGTCTACAAGTTCCGCTCGATGCGCACGCAGGACAACGGCGCCGTCGTCAAGCAGGCCACCAAGGGCGACTCGCGCATCACACCGTTTGGCGCCTTCATCCGCCGCACCTCGCTGGATGAACTGCCTCAGTTCATCAACGTTTTACAAGGCCGTATGAGCATCGTGGGTCCGCGGCCACACGCGGTCGCCCACAACGAGGAATACCGCCAGCTCATCAAGGCCTACATGGTGCGCCACAAGGTCAAGCCGGGCATCACCGGCTGGGCCCAGGTCAACGGCCTGCGCGGCGAGACCGACACCATCGACAAGATGATCGCGCGCGTCGAATACGATCTGGAATACCTGCGCAACTGGTCGCTGGCCCTCGATCTGCAGATCATTCTGCGCACGGTGCGGCTGGTGGTGTTTGACCGTCATGCCTATTAAAGCCCTTCAAACATCCCCTCGAATCCGGCTCGCTGCCGCCGCCACGCTCTCCACGTTCGCTGCGCTGACGCCCCCGGCGCAAGCCCAGACGGATGACACGGCACCGTTCTACGCCGGCGGCTCGCTGGGCGTGACGCATGTGTCCAACGTCTACCGGCAGTCGAGCGCGCCCAACAGCGACACGGTCACCAGCGCCGGCCTGCTCGGCGGCATCGACCAGCGCTACGGCCGCCAGCACGTGACGCTGGACGGTTCGCTGCAGAACAACCGCTATTCGAACAACCGCGAGTTGAACTACCGTTCGCACAGCCTGCGCGGCGCGCTGAACTGGCAGACGGTGGGCAATCTGTCCGGCGTGCTGAGCGCCAAGTCCGACCGCTCCATGGCCGACTTCAACATCGGCCGCGATGTGCAGCCGATCTTCAAGAAGAACATCGAAAGCTCCGACGAATACCAAGCCATCGCCCGGCTAGGTGTTAGCACGCGCTACACCTTGGAGGGTGGCTGGACCCATCGCAGCAGGAGCTTCACGGCCGAGGAGTACGACAGCCTCGTCTACCGCCAGAACACGGCCTCGCTGGGTGTTTACGCAACGCCGGCTGGCAACGTTCGACTGGGCCTCGTGGCCCGGCACACCAAGGGCAAGAATCCGCGCTATCGCACGGACCTCTTGAACAGGGCGCCCAACGACTACAGCCGCGACGACGTCGACCTCACGGCGCGCTGGACCCTCGGTGGTCATAGCACGCTGAACGCTCGCATCAGCCGCAGCAAGACCCAGAACAGTCTTGATCTACTGCGCGACTTCAGTGGCACGACCGGCGCCGTGGGCTGGAACTGGCAGCCGACGGCGAAGCTGCAGTTCAGCGCCCAATACTCCCGCGACACCGGTCTGGAAAGCACAGTCCGCACCGGTGACCTGAACCGCGTCTACACCAACTGGCAGCTGAGCAGCAGCTATGCGTTGACGAGCAAACTCAGCCTGAACGCACGCGCGAGCACCAACAGCGCCCGGCGCAACAGTGATTCCGGCGTCACGGTGGCCGATGCCATCGACGACACCAAGAGCTACAACCTCGGCCTGCGCTGGGCCTTCTCGCGTGCCTTCAGCCTGGGTTGCCAGTACGACCACGTCAGCCGCAACAACAGCGTGCCCGACTACGTCTACAGCGCGAACAGCTACGGCTGCACCGGCCAAGCCATCCTCTACTAATGACCACCACCGTCCTGCTCACCGGCGCGGCCGGCTACATCGCCTCGCACACCTGGCTGGCGCTGCAGCGCGCCGGCTACCGTGTCGTCGGTGTCGACAACTTTAGCAACAGCTCGCCCCGCGTGCTGGAGCGCCTGGCCGAACTGGCCCCGGCCCCCATCGAGTTCGAACGCGCCGATGTCTGCGACGCCGCCCAGCTGGACGTGATCTTCGACCGCTACCGGCCCGCCGCCGTCGTGCATTTCGCGGCCTACAAGGCCGTGGGCGAATCGGTCAGCCAGCCGCTGGCCTACTACCGCAACAACCTCGGTGGCCTCGTCAACACCTGCGAGGCAATGAAGCGCCACGGCTGCTCGCGCATCGTCTTCAGCTCCAGCGCCACCGTCTATGGCACGCCGGAGTCGCTGCCGCTGCGCGAGGATGCCTCGACCTCGGCCACCAGCCCCTACGGCTCCACCAAGCTGATGGGCGAGCAGATCCTGCGCGACCTCGGCGTGGCGGACAGCACCTGGCAGACCGCCTGCCTGCGCTACTTCAACCCGGTCGGCGCCCACGAGAGCGGCCGCATCGGCGAAGACCCGCGCGGCACGCCCAACAACCTGATGCCCTACGTCGCCCAGGTGGCGGTGGGCCGGCGCGCCAAGCTGTCGGTCTTCGGCGGCGACTACGCCACGCCCGATGGCACCGGCGTGCGTGACTACATCCACGTGACCGACCTGGCCGAAGGCCATGTCGCCGCGCTGCGCCGCCTGCTCGACCACCCCGGCTCGCTGACCGTCAACCTCGGCACCGGCCAGGGCTACAGCGTGCTCGACTTGGTGCGCGCCTACGAAGCCGCCAGTGGCCGCAGCGTGCCCTATGAGATCGTCGCCCGCCGTGCCGGCGACGTCGCGGCCTGCTATGCAGACCCCGCGATGGCCCGCGAGTTGCTTGGCTGGGAGGCCAAGCTGGATCTCGCCCGGATGTGCGAAGACAGCTGGCGCTGGCAGCACACCAATCCCCAAGGTTTCGACTGAACTGAAAAGCGCTATGGCTTCCAAGATCTCCGTTCTGCCCGTCATCATGGCCGGCGGCTCCGGCACGCGGCTGTGGCCGCTGTCGCGCGCTGGCTATCCCAAGCAGTTCCTCGTGCTCTCAGGTAACGAAAGCCTGTTCCAGCTCGCCGCGCGCCGCCTGGCGGCGCTGGCCTCGCCCGAGTTCGAACTGGCAGCGCCCTGCATCGTCGGCAACGAAGAGCACCGCTTCCTTGTCTTGGACCAGTTGCGCGAGACCCAGCAGGAACCCAGCAGCGTGCTGCTCGAACCCTTGGGCCGCAACACCGCGCCGGCGTTGACTCTGGCGGCATTGGCCGCCCTCGAGGGGGGCAACGACCCCGTGCTCGTCGTTACGCCGGCTGACCAAACTGTCACGAATGGCGCCGCCTTCACCGCCGCACTGCAGGACGCCATCCGCTTCGCCGCCGAGGGCGCCATCACTATCCTGGGCATCACGCCCGACCGGCCCGAAACCGGCTATGGCTATATCCGCACCCAGGGCGATGCCGGCAGCTTGGCCGTGGCCCAGTTCGTCGAGAAGCCCAACCTCGAGACCGCCCAGCGCTATGTCGCCGAGGGCGACTACTACTGGAACAGCGGCATGTTCGTGCTGCGCGCCAGCGTGTGGGTGAAGGCACTGGAGCGCTTCCGCCCTGACATCCTGGAAGCCACAAAGTCGGCCTGGGCCGTGCGCAAGACCGACGCCAAGTTTGTGCGCCCCGGCAAGGCCGAATTTGCGCTGGTGCCCAGCGAGTCCGTGGACTACGCGGTCATGGAACGCTGCCCGGGCACCGACATCCCGCTGCGCATGGTCGCGCTGGACGCCGGCTGGAACGACCTCGGCGCCTGGGAGGCCGTCTGGCAGGTATCGGAGAAGGACGAGAGCGGCAACGCCTTCGTCGGTGACGCCATCATTGCCGACAGCCAGAACACCCTGGTGCACGCCACCAGCCGCCTGGTCGGCGTCGTGGGCCTGAAGGACATCGTCGTCGTCGAAACGCCTGACGCCGTGCTGGTCAGCGACCGCGCGCGCAGCCAGGAGGTCAAGCAGATCGTCAACCGCCTGGGCGCCGAGCAGCGCGGCGAGCACGCCCTGCACCGCAAGGTGCACCGCCCCTGGGGCTGGTACGACAGCATCGACAACGGCCCGCGCCACCAGGTCAAACGCATCATGGTCAAGCCGGGCGCATCGCTGAGCCTGCAGATGCACCACCACCGCGCCGAGCATTGGATCGTCGTCAGCGGCACCGCCGAGATCGTCAACGGCGACAAGACAATCCTGCTGACGGAGAACCAGTCGACCTACATCCCCCTCGGCCAGACCCACCGGCTGGCCAACCCCGGCAAGGTGCCGCTGGAGATCATCGAAGTCCAGTCCGGCTCCTACCTTGGCGAGGACGACATCGTCCGTTTTGAAGACACCTACGGCAGAACATGAAACCACCCCCGAAGCAGCTGCGCTGCTCCCCCTCAAGGGGGCGCACCCGATGGTCCGGCCAAGCCGGTTCCGTGGGTGCAGCTTGGGAAGGCACTACAAAGGAAGAAACATGACCATCCTCGTCACCGGCGGCGCCGGCTTCATCGGCAGCAACTTCGTGCTCGACTGGCTGCGCCAGTCGGACGAGCCCGTCGTCAATCTCGACGTGCTGACCTACGCAGGCAACCTCGAGAACCTTGCATCGCTGGACGGTGATGCCCGTCACACCTTCGTCAAAGGCGACATCTGCGACCGCGTGCTGATCGACAGCCTGCTGACCACGCACAAGCCGCGCGCCATCGTGCACTTCGCGGCCGAGAGCCATGTGGACCGCTCCATCAGCGGCCCCGGCGCGTTCATGAAGACCAACGTCGACGGCACCTTCACGCTGCTCGAAGCCGCCCGCGCCTACTGGGGCGCGCTGGAAGCCGAGGCCAAGGCCGCGTTCCGCTTCCATCACGTGTCGACCGACGAGGTCTACGGTTCACTGAAGGCCGACGACCCGCCCTTCGCCGAGACCAACCCCTACGAGCCCAACAGCCCCTACTCGGCCAGCAAGGCCGCCAGCGACCACTTGGTGCGCGCCTGGCACCACACCTACGGCCTGCCGGTCGTCACGACCAACTGCTCGAACAACTACGGGCCTTATCACTTCCCCGAGAAGCTGATCCCGCTGATGATCGTCAACGCACTGGCGGGCAAGCCCCTGCCCGTCTACGGCGACGGCCAGCAGATCCGCGACTGGCTGTACGTCACCGACCACTGCAGCGGCATCCGCGCCGTGCTGGCCGGCGGCAAGCTGGGCGAGACCTACAACATCGGCGGCTGGAACGAGCAGGCCAACATCGACATCGTCAAGATCGTCTGCAAGCTGCTCGACGAACTGCGGCCCGACGCGGCCGGCCCTTACGAGCGCCTCATCACCTACGTGAAGGACCGCCCGGGCCACGACCGCCGCTACGCCATCGACGCTCGCAAGATCGAGCGCGAGCTGGGCTGGCGCCCGGCCGAGACCTTCGAGACCGGCATCCGCAAGACGGTGCAGTGGTATCTGGACCATCCCGAGTGGGTCGCCCGCGTGCAGAGCGGCGCCTACAAGGACTGGGTCTCCAAGCAGTACAGCGCATGAAGATTCTTCTCCTAGGCAAAGGCGGCCAGGTCGGCTGGGAACTGCAACGCTCGCTGGCGGTGGCCGGTGAAGTCACAGCCCTGGACTTCGACGATGGCGGCGACTTCACCAAGCCCGATGAGCTGCTGGCCCGCGTGCAGGCGCTCGCCCCCCAGGTCATCGTCAATTCCGCAGCCCACACCGCCGTCGACAAGGCCGAAAGCGAGCCTGATCTCGCCCGCCAGATCAACGCCACCACACCCGCCCTGCTGGCCATCGAGGCCAAGCGCCTTGGCGCTCTGCTGGTGCACTACTCGACCGACTACGTCTTCGACGGCAGCGGCAGCCACGCCCGCGACGAAGAGGCGCCCATCGCGCCGCTGAGCGTGTATGGCAGCACCAAGGCGGAGGGCGAGGACGCCATCCGCGCCAGCGGCTGCCAGCACCTGATCCTGCGCACCAGTTGGGTCTATGCCGCGCGCGGCGGCAACTTCGCCAAGACCATGCTGCGCCTGGCCGCCGAGCGGGAACAGCTCAAGGTCATCGCCGACCAGATCGGTGCGCCCACCGGAGCGGACTTGCTGGCCGACCTCACGGCCCACATGCTGCGAGCCGCCCGCGTCAACCCGGCGTTGGGCGGCACCTACCACGCGGTCGCCGGCGGCGAGACCAACTGGCACGACTACGCCCGCTTCGTCATCGAGTTCGCACGCAAGCAAGGCAAGATCATCAAGGTGGCGCCGGAGCAGATCCTGCCGATCCCGACCAGCGACTACCCCACGCCCGCCCAGCGCCCGCTGAACTCGCGCCTGTCCACGGCCAAGCTGCAGCAGCGCTTCGGCCTGAGCCTGCCGCACTGGCAGCAAGGCGTCGAGCGGATGTTGACCGAAATCCTCTAAGCAAATTTCTCTGAACCTAACCCGAGGTCTTCGATGACAAACCGCAAAGGCATCATCCTCGCCGGCGGGTCAGGCACGCGCCTGCACCCGGCCACGCTGGCCGTCAGCAAGCAACTGCTGCCGGTCTACGACAAGCCCATGGTCTATTACCCGCTGAGCACGCTGATGCTGGCGGGCATCCGCGAGGTGCTCATCATCAGCACGCCGCAGGACACACCGCGCTTCGAGTCGCTGCTCGGCGACGGCTCGCGCTGGGGCATGAAGATCAGCTACTGCGTGCAGCCCAGCCCCGACGGCCTGGCCCAGGCCTTCATACTTGGCCGCGATTTCGTCGACGGCCACCCCAGCGCCCTGGTGCTGGGCGACAACATCTTCTACGGCCACGACTTCGCCGGCCTGCTCGACAGCGCGACCCAGCGCACCACCGGCGCGAGCGTCTTCGCCTATCACGTGCACGACCCCGAGCGCTACGGTGTCGTCGACTTCGACGCTGACAAGCGCGCGCTGTCCATCGAAGAAAAGCCCACCGCGCCCAAGAGCAACTACGCCGTCACGGGCCTCTACTTCTACGACGAGCAGGTCTGCGACATCGCCGCCAACATCAAGCCCAGCCCGCGCGGCGAGTTGGAGATCACCGACGTCAATGCCGAGTACCTCAAGCGCGGCCAGCTCAACGTCGAGATCATGGGCCGCGGCTACGCCTGGCTGGACACGGGCACGCACGACAGCCTGATGGAAGCCGGCCAGTTCATCGCCACGCTCGAAAAGCGCCAGGGTCTGAAGGTCGCCTGCCCGGAGGAAATCGCCTTCCGCGCCGGCTGGATCGACGCCGCGCAGCTCGAAACTCTGGCCAAGCCGCTGGCCAAGAACGTCTACGGCCAATATCTGCTCAAGGTGCTGAAGGAGCGGGCCTTCTGATGTTGACCGTGACCCCGACAGCCCTGCCCGAAGTGCTAGTCGTCGAACCCAAGATGTTCGGCGATGCTCGAGGCTTCTTCACCGAAAGCTGGAACGAAGCGCGTTTCAATGCCGCACTGGGCTATGACGTGCATTTCGTGCAGGACAACCACTCTCGCTCCTCGCGTGGCGTGCTGCGCGGCCTGCACTACCAGCTTGACCCGAATGCGCAAGGCAAGCTGGTGCGCTGCGTGTCGGGCGCCGTGTTCGACGTGGCGGTCGACATGCGCCGCAGCAGCCCCAACTTCGGCCGCTGGGTCGGCTTTGAGTTGTCGGCAGAGAACCATCGCCAGCTGTGGATCCCGCCGGGTTTCGCCCACGGCTTCGTCGTCATCAGCGAGACGGCCGACTTCCTCTACAAGACCAGCGGCCGCTACGCCCCCGAGTGCGAAGGCGCCGTGCGATGGAACGACCCGGCCATCGGCATCGAATGGCCGCTGGACGGCATCACGCCCCAGTTGTCGGCCAAGGATGTGGCCGCTCCGCTGCTGGCCGACGCCAAGACGTTCGACTAAGCGCAACAACCCGACGATCGAACTGCGGACCGAGCGCCGGGCCGCCCCAAGCCGGCCCGCAGGCGATGTGCTTGTGGCTCAAAGCCGCAAGCATCGCCGTCCCCTTGGGGGCTAAGGCCGGACACGGGGCGCCCAGTGGGCGCACCGTGCCTGCCGAAGGGCTACGGCCCTGCTGCAGCGCGGTCTGCAAGACCGACTAGGCTTGCCGCGCCCAGCGGCGCGAGCCTAGGCGAGGGGCCTCCATCTAGGCGCGCGCGTCACCCCAGCGCAGCGGTCTCGCCTCATCACCCACGTAGCTGGTGTGGCCGCTGCGGTCCACGCAGTACTGCGGCGAGATGATCATCTCGCGCACGGTCATGCCCTCGCCAATGCGTGTGTGCTCGATCAGCACGGAACGCTCGACGGTGGCGCCGCTGCGCACATGCGAACCATGGCCGATCCAGGTCGGGCCGACGATCTTGGCACCCGGCTCAATGCGCACGTTGGAACCGATATACACCGGCCCCTCGATCTGCACGTTGTCCCAGTCCACCGATGTGTTCAGGCCGACCCAGACCTGCGGCTTGACTTCGCGGCCCGGCATGTCCATCTGCGCCACGCCACCGGCCATCACCTGTTGGGTCACGGCCCAGTAGTCCGTCACTCGGCCGATGTCGATCCAGTTGAAGGTGCGGTTCTGCGCAAAGAACGGCAGGCCCTTTTCGACCAGCAGGGGGAACAGCTGGCTGCCGATGTCGAACTCGACGCCAGGCGGAATCAGGTCCAGCACCGCCGGCTCAAAGATGTAGATGCCCGTTGATGCCAGCAGGCTCTTGGCATCCTCCGGCTTGGGTTTTTCCTGGAAGGACGTGACCCGCCCCTCCTCATCCGCCACCACGATGCCGTAGTTCTTGGTCTGCTCACGCGGCACCTCGAAGGTCACCACAGTGGCGATCGCGCCCTTTGCCTTGTGCTCCGCCACGGCAGCGGCGATGTCCAGGTCGATCACCGCATCGCCGCATAGCACGATGAAGGTCTCGTCGAAGAAGCCGCCGAAGTCCTGGATCTTGCGCATGCCGCCGGCCGAACCGACCGGCTTGCACACCACCTCGCCCTGCTCACGCACGCCTTCGTAGGAGTAGCCAAGCTCGACGCCCCAGCGGTGCCCGGAGCCGAAGTAGTTCTCGATCTTCCAGTGCATGAAGGCGACGTTGACCATGATCTGCTTGACGTCATAACGCGCCAGATGCTCGACCAGGTACTCCATCACCGGCTTGCCCAGGATGGGCACCATCGGCTTGGGCGTGTGCTTCGTCAACGGACGCACGCGCGTGCCCTGGCCTGCGGCCAGGATCATTGCTTTTGTCACTCTTACATCCCCCGTCTGTACTGAAACGTCTGCGCAGCAAGCAACGTGCCCGCTACGGGGCTCTTAGACTGTCGCGCCGCGGCCGATGCCGTAATGCTCGATGCCCAGCGCCTTCATCAGCTTCGGGTCGTAAAGGTTCCGGCCGTCGATGACGACAGGCGCCTTCAGTGAACTCTTGATGGCATCGAAGTCCGGCGTGCGGAACTCCTTCCACTCGGTCACGATCAGCAGCGCATCGGCGCCCTGCAGCGCCGCATCGGCACGGTCCACCAAGGTCACGTCATCGCGTGGGCCAAGCACCCGAGCCGTTTCGGGCATGGAGACGGGGTCATAGGCCGCCACCGTCGCGCCGCGCTTCGTCAGCTCGTCGATGATGACCAGGGACGGCGCCTCGCGCATGTCGTCGGTGTTGGGCTTGAAAGCCAGGCCCCAGATCGCGAAACGGCGGCCCTTGAGGTCGCTGCCAAAGCGGGTGACGACCTTGTCCACCAGCACGTGCTTCTGGCGCTCGTTGGCTTCTTCCACGGCCGTCAGCACTTTCAGCGGGATGCCGGCATCCGAAGCCGCCTTCACCAGCGCCTTCACGTCCTTGGGGAAGCAGGAGCCGCCGTAACCCGCGCCGGCATAGAGGAACTGGTAGCCAATACGCGGATCGGAGCCGATGCCGCGGCGCACCAGTTCGATATCCGCGCCCACGCGCTCGGCCAGCAGGGCAAGTTCGTTCATGAAGCTGATGCGCGTCGCCAGCATCGCGTTGGCCGCGTACTTGGTGAACTCGGCACTGCGCACGTCCATGACCACCATGCGGTCCTGCGTGCGGTTGAAGGGCGCATAGAGGGCGCGCATCAGCAGCGTGGCCTGCTCGTCGTCGGAGCCGATGATGATGCGGTCCGGCTTGGAGAAGTCCTCAACCGCCGCGCCCTCCTTCAGGAACTCGGGGTTGGACACGACGGCAAAAGCCATGTCGCCCAGGCCGCGCTTCACCAGTTCTTCCTTGATGGCCGCACGAACCTTGTCGGCCGTGCCGACCGGCACCGTGCTCTTGTCGACGATGACCTTGTAGTCCGTCATGCGCTGGCCGATGGAGCGGGCAGCGGCAACCACATATTGCAGGTCGGCCGAGCCGTCTTCATCGGGCGGTGTGCCCACGCCGATGAACAGCAGGGTGCCGTGCTGCACGGCCATGTCGACATCAGTCGTGAACTGCAGACGACCGGCTTCCACATTGCGGCGCACCACCTCCAGCAGGCCCGGCTCATGGATGGGGATCTGCCCCTCGTTGAGGATGCGGATCTTTTCGGGGTTCACGTCCAGGCAGACCACATGGTTGCCCATCTCGGCCAGACAGGCGCCGGTGACCAGGCCCACATAGCCGGTGCCGATGGCGGTGACTTTCATTCGTTGTCCTCTAGAAAAAAGCTATTCGCGCCTTTGTAACGCAAGCGCGTGACTCGCCGACGAAGCGACAGGCTCAGACCTTGTAGTAGTCCCGATACCAGGCGACAAAGCGCTGGATACCCTCGGGCACCGGCATCGCGGGCCGGAAGTCGGTCCACGCCGCCAGTTCCTCCACGTCTGCATGCGTCGCCGGCACATCGCCGTCCTGCATGGGCATCAAGTTCTTCACGGCCTCGCGGCCCACCGACTGCTCGATGGCCTCGATGAAGCTCATCAACTGGATGGGCGCGTGGTTGCCAATATTGAAGATGCGGTAAGGGGCGCTGGAGCGCGCCGGGTCGGCCTGGTCGGGGTTGTAGCCCGGGTCGGCCGTGGCCGTGCGGTCCAGCACGCGCACCACGCCTTCGGCGATGTCGTCGATGTAGGTGAAGTCGCGAATCATCTTGCCGTGGTTGAACACGTTGATGGGCCGCCCTTCGATGATGGCCTTGGTGAACAGGAACAGCGCCATGTCCGGCCGGCCCCAGGGCCCGTAGACCGTGAAGAAGCGCAGGCCCGTCGTCGGCAACCCAAAAAGGTGCGAGTAGGTGTGCGCCATCAGCTCGTTGGCCTTCTTGGTCGCGGCGTATAGGCTGATCGGGTGGTCCACGCCGTGATGCTCAGAAAAAGGCATCAGCGTGTTGCCACCGTAGACGCTGGAGCTGGACGCATAGGCCAGATGCTGCACACCGCTGTGGCGGCAGCCTTCCAGGATGTTGGTGAAACCGACGATGTTGCTGTCGATGTAGGCGTGCTGGTTCTCGATGGAATAGCGCACGCCGGCCTGGGCGGCCAGATGCACCACGCGGTCGAAGCGCTCGTCGGCAAACAGCTTGGCCATGCCTTCACGGTCGGCCACGTCCATCTTCACGAAACTGAAGCCCGGCTTGCCCGTCAAGCGCGCGAGTCGGTCGTGCTTGAGCTGGGGGCTGTAGTAGTCGTTCAGGTTGTCCAGGCCGACCACCTGGTCGCCGCGCGCCAGCAGGATCTGGCTGACGTGCATTCCGATGAAGCCGGCGGCGCCGGTGACTAGAACTTTCACGATAGGTTCCTAAGCTGGGCGGGTGAACTGCGTAAGCCCACCATTCTCCAACAGTCCCCGCAGGCATCAGGCCGCACACCCAGGGGATGCCCTCTTCAACAGCAGCATCCGCGCGACGAAACTCACGCGCCCCATTCCCAATGCGCGGGTCGCGTGGTTCGCATCACGGATGCTACTTTTCATTGCATCTGGCAACCCCGCAAACACGGGGGTATCGCCCCGACAATCCAAGTCACACGACGGCAGTCGGCCAAGCGTGGTTGCCAACTCCATTCGGCCGATACAAAACATGCATTTCCTGACCCACCTTTCGCGCCAGCTTTCTTCAGCGATCACCGTTCTCTTCATTGCCGCTGGGATGACTGCTTGCGGCGGCGGTACGGGGGCGGGCGGGTCACCTCAAGGCGGCGTTGGCGCAGCGGCGGCCGCGCCGAGCACCGAAGAACCGGCGCGCCGGGTGATTCAGTCGGTCACCGGCAACGGCGAGGGCTCGACTCCCATGTTGACGCTCCGCGCCTATGCCAACCTGGCAGCAGACGTTGGAGCGGTGGTGCAGGTGCGTGTGGACGGCGTGGTCACCGACCGTGGAGGTGCGCGCCACCCAGCCCACCGACTACCGCCTGGCCGTGCCCACGCTCAAGCCGGGCAGCAAGGTCGACGTGGTCTACACCAACGATGCCTTCATCAACGGCGTCGACCGCAACCTCTTCGTGCAACAGATCAGCACCGCCGACACGGCCGTGCTGCCCACCAATGCCATCGTCAGCTTCGACACCGGCAAGGGCGATGCCGCCTTCGATGGCCAGAACGTCATCGCCGGCCTCAACGGCCTCTACAAC
>Ga0187844_10001862_pt1 | contig 15586 bp, 13 predicted proteins | sample SpaLakP09_SKY_50_FD_134517 | JGI IMG/M metagenome (GOLD analysis project Ga0187844, IMG submission 134517) | Oligotrophic lake water microbial communities from Sparkling Lake, Wisconsin, USA - SP09_SKY_50 | ecosystem: Environmental > Aquatic > Freshwater > Lake | place: USA: Sparkling Lake...
ACCCAGGAGGTCTTCGAGGAAGCGGCGTTCGAGCACCGCCTGCTGGTGGCGCGCGATGGCGAACAGGCGCTGGCGATGCTGCGCGGCACGCCGCCCCACGGCGACCTGCCCTTGCCCGACATCGTGCTGCTCGATCTCAACATTCCGCGCAAGAACGGTCTCGAAGTGCTTCGCACGATGAAGCAGGATCCCCGGCTCAAACGCATTCCGGTCCTGATCCTGTCGACCTCGCGGGCCGAGTCCGATTTCGCCGCCGCCTACGACGCGCATGCCAATGCCTTCGTGACCAAGCCGACCGACTGGGGCGAGTTCGCCGAACTGGCGCGGCTGATCCGCGATTTCTGGCTCAAGGTGGTGCAGTTGCCGCCGGGGGTGGTGTGAATCGAAGCCCACCCATGGGCGTCCTGCTGCTCGAGGACAGCCCGGCCGATTCGCGGCTGCTGGTCGAGAGCCTGCGCGACCAGACGTCGTCGGGAAACCTGGTCATCCAGACCGTGCGCCGGCTGGCCGACGCCTTGCGCGAACTCAAGCGCTTCCACTTCTCCTGCGTCCTGGTCGACCTCGGACTGCCGGATGGAGAGGGCGTGCGAAACGTGGCGCGGATCCGCGAGGCCGATCCGGCCGTGGCGATCGTCGTCCTGACCGGACTGGCCGACGAGCGTGCAGCGGAGGAGGCGTTCGAACTCGGCGCCCAGGATTACCTGATCAAGGGACAACGACTCGGCGACGAACTCCTGGCGTTCGTGCGGCTGGCGATCGCCAAGCGTCGCAGCCAGGTGGGCGAGGCCGCGGCGATTGCGGACACCGATGCCGCTGCGGCCGGTCCCACGCTTTCCTACCAGCCCTGGGTCGATCTCGGCCGCGGACGCTTCGTCGGTGTCCACGTCGGGCTGTCGGGCGAAATCTCGAACCTGAGCACCGCGCTCAGCGCATTCCGCGGCTGGTACGGAGCGGGTTTCGAGGACGTGACGCTGGCGATGTCGATACCCGCGAACTGGTTGCCGCGGCTGGTCAGCCAGCTCGCAGCGCGCATCGGACAGGCCGACATCAAGCCGGCCAAGGTCGCCTTGCGGCTCGACGCCGGCGAGCTCGGGGCGGAGCCCTCGGTGGTGGACGACCTGCGCAACCTGCGCGCGTCGGGCACCCAGATCTGGCTCGAAGGCTGGCGTCCTGCCACGGCGCTGCTCGAGCGGGTCATCGAGCTGCCGCTCGACGGCATCGTGATCGACGCCCGCGCCGTGGATGCCATCACCCGCGACGCGCAGGAGCCCGCACTGCGGTTCGTGCGGGCGACGCTGGCGCTCGGCGGCGCGCTGGGGCTGGACGTGATCGCAGATGGCGTGGCGCTTGCCGAGCAGCACTCGCGCCTGTTCATGGTCGGTTGCACGCAGATGCAGGGCGCACGTTTCTGCCAGCCCGAACCGGCCGAGGAGTTGCCCGCGCGCTGGCGCAAGGGCGCGTGGGGACTGGAGCGATAGGGCCCATCCCGGCTCGAGGAGAAAAGATGCCCGATTTCCTGTTGCAGGCGGTGGATCTCTTGCCCACGGGTGGCAGCCTGCTGCCGCACGGCTACTGCTTCATGCGCAAGCCGGACCTGATCTGGCTGCACGTGATCAGCGACGGCGTGATCGCGTTCGCGTATTTCATGATCCCGCTGGTGCTGATCTATTTCATTCGCCGCATGCGCGCGCGCATCAGCTTCAACTGGGCGATCGCGCTGTTCGCCGCCTTCATCGTCCTGTGCGGCACCGGCCACATCCTCGACATCGTCGTCATCTGGAAGCCGATCTACTACCTGCAGGGCTGGGTACGCGCGCTGACCGCGGTGGTATCCCTGGCCACGGCGCTGGCCATCGTGCCGCTGGTTCCCAAGCTGCTGTCGATGAAGACGCCGGACGAGCTCGAGGAAGCCAATGCCCGGCTGCGTGCCGAGGTCGTCGCGCGCGAGGCCGCCGAGGAAGACCTGCGTCGTTCCCTGGCTGATCTGAGTCGCGCAGTCCACGAGCTGGAGCAGTTCGCGTACATCACCTCGCACGATCTGCAGGCGCCGCTGCGCAACATCGCGGGGTTCTCGCAGCTGCTGTCGCGCCGCTACACGCAGAAGCTGGACGGCGATGCGCTCGAGTTCCTGCAGTTCATCGAGCAGGGCGTGCGCCAGATGCAGGCGCTCATCAAGGACCTGCTGCTGCTGTCGCGCGTGGGTCGCACCGAGGCCCGTGCCGAGCGCCGGCCGCTCGACGAGGCCCTGCGCACGGCGCTCAACACGCTCAAGCCGGACATCGTCGCGCGCAATGCGAACGTGCTGTTCGATCCGATGCCCGACGTGCCCGCGGTGCAGTCGCTGCTGGTCCAGCTGTTCCAGAACCTCGTGGGCAACGCGATCAAGTTCCACAAGCCGGGCGCAGAGCCCGAAGTGCGCGTCGGCTGCCAGCGCGAGGAGCGTTTCGTGCACCTGACCGTCAAGGACAATGGAATCGGGATCGCCGCCGACCAGCTCGAGAACATCTTCGCCGTGTTCCGCCGGCTGCACAGCGCGGACGAGTACGAGGGCACGGGCATTGGCCTGGCCATCTGCCGCAAGATCGTGCAGCACCATCACGGCGAGATCTGGGCGGAGTCGGACGGCAGCGGCACGACCATCCACGTCCGCCTGCCGCTCGAAGAACCGGCCCCGGTACGCGTGGCCGATGGCGTTGCGCCGCTGGCGCGTCCGCTCCCGGTCTGAGTCGCCGCCATGGGCTTCGTGATCGACCGCGAGGTGGACATCGCCGCTCCCGCGCACATCGTGTGGCAGGTCATCACCGACCTGTCGGCTTACGGGCAGTGGAACACCTTCGTGCCGGAATGCCGCTCGACGTTGCGGCCCGGTGAGCCGATCGAGATGCAGGTCCGGCTGGGCGAGACGCTGAGCCGACAGGTCGAGTGGATGACCGCGTTCGACGAGGGCAGGGGTTTTTCCTACCGCATGAAGCCGGTGCCGCTCGGCGCCCTGTGGAGTGCGCGCGTTCATCGCATCGAGCCGCTCGATGACGAGCGCTGCCGCTACCACACGCATTTCGAACTCAACGGTTGGTTGTCCGGTCTGGTGGGCGTGCTGATGCGATCGAAGCTCGAGCAGGGCTTCACGGCGATGACGCGGGGCATCCAGCAGCGCGCCGAGCAGCTCCGGTCCGCGCAGCGGCCCTGAACGCCTCGGCCTACTACGAGCGACTGCTGGCCGACCTCGGCGCGCGACCCGAGCGCTCGCCCGGGATTTTGGACGAGGCGGCCGCCGTCGCCTGGGCACGCAGCGGCGCCATGGCGCTCACGGGGGCGCGCGACGGCGAACCGCAGTTGTGCCCGGTGCCCTTGGCCTCCTGCGCGGACGGCGCGCTCGCGGCCATCGGCGCGCTTTCGCTGAATCCCTTGCCTTCGTCGCTCAGCGGCGCGCGCCTTCTGGGAGAACGCGCGGCGACCAGCACGCTCGCGCGAGCGGGCGCCGAGTCCTGTGGCGGCGCCTGTCGATTGCTGGCAGTCAGCAACGGCGAGATCGCACTGAACCTGGCTCGCGATGCGGACTGGGAGCTGTTGCCGGCCTGGCTCGAAGCCGATGCGCCGCGTGACTGGAACGCCGTGGGTGCTGCGGTCGCATCGCGCGAGGTGGAGGACCTGGTCGCACGCGGCCGCGAGCTGGGCCTGGCGCTGAGTGCGGTGGACGCGCATCACGCATCGTCTGCGCAGTGGTTTCGTCTCATGGCGCAAAGCGCGGCGGCACGACCGCGCCGTCGATCCGTGCCGCGCGTGATCGACCTGTCGTCGCTGTGGGCCGGGCCGCTGTGCTCGCACCTGATGCAGCTCGGCGGCGCCGACGTGATCAAGGTGGAAGGCCTCGCGCGACCCGACGGCGCGCGCCAGGGGCCGCGCGCCTTCTTCGATCTGCTCAACGCGGGCAAGCGCAGCGTCGCGCTCGATCTCGCGCGGCCCGACGGCCGCTCGCAGCTGCTCGCCCTGCTGCGCGATGCCGACATCGTCATCGAGGCCTCGCGCCCGCGTGCTCTGCGCCAGCTCGGGATCGATGCCGGGAAAATCGTTCTCGAATGTCCCGACCTGACCTGGATCAGTCTCACCGGGCACGGTCGCGGCGAGCCGCAGGAGAACTGGATCGCGTACGGCGACGACGCCGGTGTCGACGCCGGACTTTCGCGCGTGATGCGTCAGATCACCGGCAACACGATGTTCGTCGGGGATGCGATCGCTGATCCGCTGGCTGGCCTGCACGCGGCGGCATTCGCGTGGTGGAGCTGGCGCAGTGGCGGCAGCCGCCTGGTGTCGATCGCGCTCAGCGAGGTCGTGCGCTCGATCGTCGAGCGAACATCGCCGGGTGCGGCGGACGAAAGCTGGCGTGAGCTGCATCGGGAGGGGCTTGCTCGGTTGCGCGAATCGGGCGCGGTCGCCGAACCGCCTTCGGCGCGAGCCCCGTCGGGACGTGCGCCGGACCTCGGTGCGCACACCGATGCCGTGCTGCAGGAACTGGGGGGCGCGTGCTGATCCGAAACGCCGAGATCGGATGTGGCCTGCGGTGCGTGGATCTGCGCATCGACGGCGTGCGCATCGTCGAAGTCGATGAGTGCCTGCAGCCGCTCGCGGGCGAGGCCGTCGTCGAAGCACGGGGCCACGCGCTCGTTCCCGGTCTGCACGATCATCACCTTCACCTCTATGCGACCGCGGCCGCCATGCGATCGCTGGATTGCGGGCCGCCGGCCGTCAACGACAGTGATCAGCTGGGGAGCGCTATCGCGGGTGCCGATGCCGCAGGCGAGGGTCAGTGGATCCGCGGCACCGGCTATCACGAGTCCGTGGCGGGATCGCTCGATCGCACGATGCTCGACCTTTTGGCGCCACGGAATCCGCTGCGCGTCCAGCATCGAAGCGGCCGCCTGTGGATCTTCAATTCGCGCGGACTCGAATGCCTCGATGTTCGCGACGAGGACATCGGCAGCGATCCTCTTGAACGCGTCGAGGGCCGTATGACGGGTCGCCTGTACGACGCCGATACCTGGCTGCGCTCGCGCATCGGTGGACAGCGGCCAGAAATGGGCGCGCTGTCGCGCAGGCTCGCGCGTCTTGGCATCACCGGCGTCACCGATACCGGGCACGCGAACGATCGCGCCGTGCTTGCTGCGATGAAAGACAGTGTCGCGAGCGGCGAGCTGAGGCAGCAACTCGCCGTGATGGGCGATGCCTCGCTCGATCTGGCGGAACCCGAAGCGCTCGGTGCGCGGGTGATCCGCGGGTCGCACAAGTTCCATCTGCACGACCACGACCTGCCTGATTTTCAGGCGACCTGCGAAGCGATCCGACGCAGCCACGCAGCGGGCCGCGGCGCGGCCTTCCACTGCGTGACGCGCGGCGAACTCGTATTCGCCCTCGCGGTACTCGCCGAAGCAGGCACCCGCGGACAGGACCGCATCGAGCACGCGGGCCTGGTCGCGCCGGAACTGATCGATGAACTGCGTCGCTTGCGTCTGCGGGTCGTGACGCAGCCGCAGTTCGTGTACGAGCGCGGCGATGCCTATCTGCGCGACGTCGACGCCGCCGAACACGCGCACCTGTATCGCCTGCGCAGCTTCGTCGATGCCCACGTGCCGCTTGCCGCAGGATCCGATGCGCCTTACGGCGATCCGGATCCCTGGAAGGCGATGTCGTCGGCGGTTGCGCGGCGTACGCGCGCAGGAGAGCCAATGACACTCGGCGAATCGCTGACGCCGGAGCAGGCGCTGGATCTGTTCATGTCGCCGCTCGAGGATCCGGGTGCGCCGCCGCGAGAGCTGAAGACCGGGGCATGGGCCGATCTGTGCCTGCTCGACCGGCCCTGGTCCGAGGCGCGCACGGCCCTGCACGAGGTGGTGCCGCGCATGACGCTGATCCGCGGCCGCGTGGCCTGGAGTGCGGACGGGTTCCTCTGAAAGAGGTAGGCGCGCGCTCGAAGGCGGTGCCAGCATGGTGGATGCCGGGGATACACCGGCCTTTGGAGGTACCCCGATGAAGCACGAGATCCGGTCGCGTTACCCGGTGTCGTCGGACGTGGTCATGCGCATGTTTGGCGATCCCGCGTTCCACACCGCGAAGCTGCAGGGCCTGGGACTGAAGTCGTACAAGGTGCTGGACCAGCAGTCCAAGGGCGACGAATTCCGCATCAAGATCGAACGCAAGGTGCCGCTCGACGCGCCCGCGCTGGTCAGGAAAGTGGTGCCCGCCGAAACCTCCGCGACCTCCGAAGAGCGCTGGAACCTGAAGACGCGAAAGGGAAAGGTGAGCATCGATCCCGGTATCCCGGTGGACATGAGCTGCGAGGTCTCGATGGCGGACATCGGAACCGAATGCGTCGTCACCTACGTCTGGGAGGTTCGCGCCCGGATTCCGCTGATCGGAGGCCCGCTGGAACGTTTCATCTGTTCCGATCTCGAATCCAAGATGGTGGACGAGACGCGCGTGACCGCCAGCCTGATTCCGCAGTACCGCGGATAGCAAAACCGCACCGGTACTCATTTCGGACGAAGCCCAGCCGCGTGCGACGGCTAGGATTCGCTCACATAGAGCGGGTGCAAGCCCGCCACGTCGACACTCATTGCGGTGCGTTTCGAGGAGGATTCATGAAGCTCAGAGTCGCCATCCCGTCCGGCTTGTTCGCCATCGGTCTCGCGCTGGCCGCGTTGCCGGTGCAGGGCAAGGTCACGCCCGAGAAAGCCAAGGAACTCGACGGACCGAAGCTGACGTGCATGGGCGCGGAGAAGGCCGGCTCGGCTTCGGGCGTGGCCGAATACACCGGCAAGTTCCAGGGCACCTGGCCCGGTCAGAGCAAGCCCTTCGGCTACGAGCCTGGGCCCTACGCGAGCGAAAAGCCCACGCTGAAGATCACCGCGGCGAACATGGCGGAGCACGCGCAGTTCCTCACCGAGGGGCAGAAGGCGCTGCTGAAGAAGTATCCGCAGACGTACTGGATGAACATCTATCCGAGCCATCGCGACTTCAAGTCGGCCGACTGGGTCTGCGACACGGTCAAGAAGAACGCGACGACCGCGGAAGTGAAGCCCAACGGACTCGGCATCACCGGGACCACCGGCGCGCATCCGTTCCCGTTTCCCGCCAACGGCGGCGAGGCGATCTGGAACATCATCAATCCGCATCGCACCTCCACCGAGTCGGCGGTCTGCGACATCGCGGACGTCTACGCCAACGGCAGCGTGGCCTGGGGCCGCAACAAGTTCATGACGTACAACCCGGGTCTGGACCCGGCCAAGCGCTTGTCCTTCGAAGAGAAGATCAACGCCTACTTCTACACCGGCTACCTGCTGCCGGAGCGCGACAAGGGTTTCGTCGCGGTGGGCTTCCAGCCCAACGACTTCACGAAGGACAGCACCTCGTCGTGGCAGTACCAGCCCGGCATCCGACGCGTGCGACAGGCGCCGGAAGTGGGCTTCGACTACCCGGTGCCGCCCGCGGGCCTTCGCTTCGTCGATGACGACTACGGTTTCAACGGGTCACCCGAGCGCTACACCTGGAAGCTGGTCGGCAAGAAGGAAGTCTACGTGCCGTACCACAACTTCAAGCTGCAGGACCCGGCGCTGAAGTACAAGGAAGACATCATCAAGCCCAACACGGTGAATCCCGAGCTGGTGCGCTACGAGCTGCACCGCATGTGGGTGGTGGAAGGCAACCTCAAGGAGGGCGTCCGTCACAGCTACAAGAAGCGCACGCTGTACGCCGACGAGGACACCTGGATCACGATGTGGGCCGACAACTACGACGGCCGTGACCAGCTCTGGCGGACCGCGTTCGTCGCCTACTTCTATTCGCAGGAGGCCAAGGCCTTCCACCGCGGCGCGTCGATCTATCACGACCTCACGGCCAACGCGTACGAAGTGGGGTACATGGTCAACGAGCGCGGACCGGACGCCTGGTGGCGTCTCAACCTGCCGATGACGCCGGCGATGTTCAGTCCCGAAGCGGCGGCCCGCGGCGGGCGCTGACCGGCAAAGACAGGTGTGATGGGGGCCGTCATGTGCGGCCCCTTTTGCTTTGCACGGCCGCTCGCCGAAGGCGCCCGGCCGGCCGTTGATCCGTACGGCATGACGAAGGCACCTGTGATGGTCTAGCCTTGCCCGATGGAAAATTCCGAATCGATCTTTGGAAAATTCGGTCCCGTGCAGTGGATCGTGGCCGGTGGCCTGGCCGTCTCCATCCTCGTCCAGGTGGTCGTGTGGTGGTTCAAGCCAGAGCCGAAGAAATCGCCTCTCCTCTTGATCGCCGAAAGCGTCCTGATGGTCGGTATGGCCGTGGGCATCATGTATCTGATCCGGCCATCCGACGCGGAGTTCGATCGCATGAAGCGGGAAGGGAAGTCCGCAAGCGCGACGGTCCTGCAGGTCGAAAGCACGAACGTGCTCATTGGCCATCGCCCCCAGGTGCGGCTACGCCTGCGTGTCGAGGTTCCGGGAAACCCCGCGTATGAGACGACGCGCGTCGACCTCGTCGGGTTAGGCCAGTCTGTCGTGCCGGGACGTCGTCTGCAGGTGTATGTCGATCGGGTCGACCCGCAGAAGATGGTGATCGACTGGTCGCAATCGACCGCGCCACTGGCTCCCGCTGCCGGAGCGGAGACGGAGCCGCCGAACACCGGTGAACGGCTGGCCGCGCTGCAGCGGCTGCGCGACCAGGGCCACATCACGGATGAGGAATATCAGGCGCAGCGCCAGCGCATCCTGTCAGAGCTGTGACGCGTCTCAGTCCTTCCTGGCCTCGCTGCGCACCGAGCGCGCCGCGCATCCATGCCAGCGACGGAACGAGCGGCTGAACGCGCTGAGTTCCGAGTAGCCCAGGATTTCCGCGATCTCGCTCAGGCCCAGCTGGGAGTGGCGCAGGTACTTCATCGCCAGGTCGGCGCGCACGCGATCCTTGATGTCCTTGAAGCGCTGGCGGTTGGCGTCCAGCCGGTGCTGCAGGGTGCGCACCGGCATCCCGAGCGAGGACGCGACGTCCCGCAGGGTGCAGGGCGCGAACGGCAGCACCGCGCGTACCACGCTCTCCACCCGCGCGCCGATGCTCGCGCTCATCGCATCCTCCTCGCGTCGCAGCAGCGCGCCCACCAGCGCGTGCGTGCGCGCCGCACCGGTCGACAGCGGGCGGTCGAGCAGATCCCGCTCCACGAACATCGCGTTGCGGTCGCGGTTGAAGCCCACGTTGGGGCCGAACAGCGCGTGGTGGTCGGCCAGATTCTTGGGGGGAGCGTGGCGGAATTCCACGCTGCGCGGCTGCCAGCGCGAGACGGTCTGCCGCCGCACCTCCTGCACGCAGACCGCGAGCGCCAGCTCCGCCATCTGTACCTCGCTGTCGGTCTGCCCGAGCGTGGACGACCACGACACGATCATGCCGTTGCGCCGCTTCTCGATGGCCATCGACGCGACGCTGGTGTAGACGTCGAAGTTCGACGCCAGGTCCTCGAACATCTGCTCGAGCGTGCGCGCGCTGCGCAGCAGCACCCATAGCGGACCGATCACCACGGCCATCTGCGCGCGGCTGCCCAGGCGCAGGCCGAAACTCGGGCAGTCGCACATCTCCGCCGCGCATTCGAGAAATGCGTAGGCGGCGCGGCCGGGCAGCGGGATGTCCGGGTCCTTGAGCGCCTCGGGCGAGACGCTGGCCCGGCGCGCGATGGCCAGCGGTTTTCCGCCGAGTTCCCGGATCAGGTCATCGGCGCCGCTGAGCAGCGCACTGCGGACGAAATTCCCGGGCATCGGAAAAAGCGACTTCGAAGGGCTTGCATCTAATGTCAAAAAGATGGCGTCTGATGTCAAGCCATCGTCGATCGACGCGCGCATGATGCGAGGAGTAAACCGGCGTCAGTCCGGTATTGAAGAGCCGGACTCGGCACCATTCGTTGGAGGAAGGAACATGACGCAAGCCAAGGCCAGCACGCCTACCGTTCTCATCCTGGGCGCCGGCATGTCCGGCATCCTGGCGGGCATCAAGCTCAAGGAAGAAGGGATCGAGACCTTCGAGATCCTCGAGATGGGCGACAGCGTCGGCGGCACCTGGCGTGACAACACCTATCCCGGCCTGTCCTGCGACGTGCCGGCGCACAGCTACGACTACACCTTCGAGCCCAACTGGCGCTGGAAGTCGACCTACGCCGAAGGCCCCGAGATCCACTCGTACTTCAAGCACTGCGCCGACAAGTACGGCGTGACGCCGCATGTCCGCTTCAACACGCGCATCACCTCGGTCGTCCGCGAAGAGGGCGCCTGGACCGTGACCAGCACCGACGGCATGAAGCGCCGCGCGCAGATCGTCATCAACGCCCTGGGCGTGCTCGTCCATCCGATGGACCCGGAGATCGAAGGGCTGAACAGCTTCGAAGGCGCCCGCTTCCACAGCGCCCGCTGGGATCACTCGGTGCCGCTCGACGGCAAGCGCGTCGGTGTCATCGGCACCGGCAGCACCGCGGTGCAGATCATCTGCGCACTGGCCGACCAGACGAGCAAGCTGGAGATGTACCAGCGCACGGCGCAGTGGGTGGGACCCAATTTCGATACCAGGCGGCCGGAATGGCTGCGCGCGCTGCACCGGGCCATTCCCGCGGTGTCGTGGGCGGCCGGCCGCATCCAGAACTGGGTGCTCGAGAACACGTTCTGCAAGGCCGTGGTCGGCAACAAGACCATGAAGAATCTGCTCGAGAAGCTCTGCCGCCGACACCTGGCTCAGGTCAAGGATCCGGTGCTGCGCGAGAAGCTCACGCCGAAGTTCGAGCTGGGCTGCCGTCGCCTGATCTTCTCCGACCAGTTCTACAAGGCCATCCAGAAGCCGGGCGTCTGCCTGGTGACCGAGGGCATAGCGCGCATCGAGCCCAAGGGCATCCGCACCAAGGACGGCGAGCTGCATGAACTCGACGTCATCGTCACCGCCACCGGCTTCCACGCGCTCGACTACACGCGAAACCTCGTCATCAGGAACGAGCAGGGCGAGAGCCTGGGCGAGGTCTGGGACCAGGGCGCACGCGCGCTGCGCTCGGTCGCGGTGTCCGGCTTCCCGAATTTCTTCATGCTGATCGGTCCGCACAGTCCCATCGGCAATTTCTCGCTGACCGGCATCTCGGAAATCCAGATGCGCTACATCATGAGCTTCGTGCGCATGATCAAGCGGGGCGAGGTCAAGGCCGTCAATCCGAAGCTGTCGGCCCAGGACCGCTACAACGACCACCTGCGAGAAGGCTTCAACAAGACGCAGTGGGTCACCGGCTGCTCCAGCTGGTATCTGGACAAGAACGGCGTGCCGCGCATGTACCCGTTCACGCCCAACCAGTACCGCCAGGACATGAAGGACCCCGACGTGTCGGAGTTCGAGGTGACGTCGGCCGCCTGATCGGTGTCCCTATGCGGGACATTCCCAGCTTGGCGGGGTAGCGCACACCGCCTACGCTGAACCTCCTTTGCCTGATACCCGGCGCCGCGTTCACGCGGCGCCGGGTTTCTGCTTTCAGTTTCCTGTCATCCATCCCTCCGACTTCATGACCTCATCCGCGCCGAAAGCCGCCTCGAAAGTCCCCGCCGCCGACCCGCTTCGTTTCCGCATGGCCGCGTGGATCATGAAGCACCGTGGCGGCGTGCTGATCGCCTTCATCCTGATCACGCTCGGCTTCATGGCCGGTTTCCCGGGCATCGAGATCCGCACGATCTTCAAGGATCTCCTGCCCGAGGATGACCCCTTCGTGCAGGTCTATTACGACCATCCGAACTTCGGCAACCCGCTGACCATGTCGATCATGATCAAGCGCAAGCAGGGGAACATCTACCAAGCCGACACGCTGGACAAGGTCTGGAAGATGACGCGCGACATCGACCTTTCGCCCAACGTCGACCACGACCAGATCATCTCGCTGTCGACCGAGAAACTGCGCTATGCCGAGGCCACGCCGTTCGGCATCGACATGCGCCCGCTGATGGACGGCCACGCGCCGGCCTCGCCGGAAGAAGTGCACGACTTCCGACGTCGCATCCAGCTCTCTCCCAACGCCCGCACGTTCTACGTGTCACGCGACGAGACGGCCACGCTGATCAACGCGACCTTCCTGGACTCCATCGAGTACGGCGAAGCGTTCAATTACGCGTACGACCTCGTCGAGAAGGCACGCGACGAAAACCATGACGTCTTCCTCGCGGGGCAGCCGGTGCTCACGGGCTGGGTCTACAAGCTGCAGAAGCAGACCTACAACATCTTCGGCGTCACGCTGGCGCTGCTGACGATCGCGCTCGTGCTGTACATGCGCAACATCGCCGGCGTGGTCACGCCGATCGTGTGCGCGCTGGTCGCGGCCATCTGGGGCTTCGGCTTCATCGGCTGGCTGGGCCGGCCGATCGAGCCGCTGCTGATGATCGTGCCGCTGTTGCTGGTCGCTCGAACGTTCTCGCATTGCATCCAGTACACAGAGCGCTACTACGAAATCCTGAGTCACGTCGGCGACAAGCGAAAAGCCGCCGAGATCACGATGGGCGTGATGATGGCGCCGTCGATCCTGGGCATTCTCACGGACGTCTTCGGCATCATCTTCATCGCCGTGGCGCCGATCGTGACGATGCACAACCACGCATTGTTCTGCGGTGCGTGGGCGTTGTGGATCATCCCGACGGGCGTGTTCCTGATCTCGATCCTGCTGTCCTACCTGCCGGTGCCGAAGAACGTCGACCAGATCGCAGGCGGAGAAGGCAAGGAATCGGGCATCCATCTGTTGCAGAAGAACCTGCTGCATCGCATTGCCCGCATCACCTACGGCAAGCCGGCGCGCATCACCGCGGTCGTGATGGTGGTGCTCACCTGCTGGGCGGTCTACGACTCGTTCCAGATCAAGATCGGCAACCCGACCGAGGGCAGCAACCTGCTCTGGAACGACTCGGACTTCAATACCGCGGTGCGCGCGATCAACGCGAACTTCCCCGGCATGAACACGCTGGAGATCGTCATCGAGTCCAAGGATCCGAACAACGACGGAGAGCGCGTGGGCCGCCTCGTCGAGGCCACGATGCTGCGCAAGAGGATCCAGGAGATCGTCGAGAGGGATCCGGTCCTTGCACCGCGAGCCACGCTCTCGTTCACCGACTACATGATGGAGGGCAATCGCCTGATGGCGGGCGGAAACCCGAAGTGGCTGCCGCTCGATCCCACGCGCATCGCGGTCAACGGCGCGGCGGACGCGGTGACCTTCGGTTCCAACCCGATCAACTTCGGGCACGTGGCCGACTTCGTGTTCCAGCACTCGACGGTGTCGCTGTGGTACGCCGACAACAAGCAGGAGACGGTGGACGCGGCGCTCGCCAGCGCGCAGCGCGCGGTCGACGAGGTGGGCGTGGAGCACGACATGTTCCGCGTGCGCATGGGCACCGGATTCATCGCGCTGCAGCAGGCGATGAACAACGTGGTCAAGCGCTATCACTGGTTCATCCTGGGCCTGGTGAACATCGCGATCGCGCTGATCTCGGCCTACGCATACCGCTCGTTCGTCGCCGCCTTCCTGCTGCTGGTGCCGGTGAACGTGTCGAACTTCCTTCAGATCGCGGCGATGCATCAACTCGGCATCGGCCTGGACATCAACGCCACCATCGTCGCCGTCATGGGGGTCGGTGTCGGTATCGATTACGGCATCTACCTGCTGTCTCGCATCTGCGAGGAGTTCACGGCGCGCGACCACGACTGGGCAGCGGCAATCACCGCGGCGCTGACCACCACCGGCAAGGCGATCATGTTCACCGCCACGATCATGCTGGTCGGCATCCTGCCCTGGTACTTCCTGTCCGACCTCAAGTTCATGGCCGACATGGGCCTGCTGCTGGTGGCCATCATGCTCATCAACATGGTGCTGTCGCTGGTGCTGCTGCCGCTGCTGGTCTGGTACGTGAAGCCCAAGTTCGCGTCGCGCGAGGACCTGATCGTGGGCGAGGGCGTGGACCTGTCGAAGTACACGACGGTCACCGCGACGGCGAAGTAGCGCGGGCCACCCAATGGGAAACGGGCGGGGAAGGAACCCCGCCCGTAGCCCGGGTGCAACCCGGGGCTTCTTCTCTCACGTTCGACGAAAAGCCCCGGGTTGCACCCGGGCTACATGGATCGCTCAGCCCTTGGCGAGCTCCGTCACCTGCGTGGCCCAGTCGCCGTACGAGCCGAGCATCGTCCACGTGAAGTCGCAGGCGTAGTCGTAGCCGAGCTTGAAGAACGGCAGGCCGTGCGTGATCGGGTCGATCTGCGCCGTGTCCGCGATCTCGACGATGGCGATCACCTCGTAGCGGCCCGGCACCCTCCAGCCCGAGTTTTTTATGGAGCCCCGGGAAGCCCCGGGCTACGGGTGATGCGGCGCCATCACCCGCGCTAGGCTGCGCGTGGCGCGGCACCGCGCCGCCAAGAGGAGCGGGATCATGCGGCAGGTCTTCATCGTTTCGGCCGGCGGACCGGAGAAGCTGCAGGTTCGCGAGGCGCCGGACCCGGTGCCCAAGGGTCGCGAACTGCGGGTCCGCGTTCGCGCCAGCGGCATCAACTTCGCCGACATCCTCGCGCGGCAGGGCCTGTACCCGGATGCGCCGAAGCTGCCCGCGGTGGTGGGCTACGAAGTCTCCGGCGTCGTCGATGCCGCCGGGCCCGATGCGGGCGAGTCCTGGATCGGGCGCGAGGTCATGGCGCTCACGCGCTTCGGCGGATATGCCGACACCGTGATCGTCCCGATGCACCAGGTCTTCGACAAGCCGGCGTCGCTGACGCACGAGCAGACCGCCGCCATTCCAGTGAATTACCTGACGGCCTGGCAGTTGATGGTCGTCATGGGGTCCCTGTCGAAAGACGACACGGTGCTGATCCACAACGCCGGCGGCGGCGTGGGCCTGGCCGCGATCGACGTCGCGCAGCACATCGGCGCGCGCAGCATCGGGACCGCGAGCACCGGCAAGCACCCCTTCCTCAAGGCACGCGGCCTCGGCGATGCCATCGACTACACGCGCGGCGACTGGATGCCGGAGCTGATGCGGCTCACGCAGAACCGCGGTGTCGAACTCATCCTGGATCCGCTCGGCGGGTCGCACTGGAAGAAGAGCGTCAAGGCGCTGCGGCACACCGGGCGCCTCGGCATGTTCGGCATCTCGACGGCGACGGAGTCGAAGCTGCCCGGGCCGCTGCGACTGCTGTCCGTAGGCCTCGGATTGCCCCTGTTCAATCCCGTGACCTTGATGAATCAGAACCGCTCGGTGTTCGGCGTGAACGTCGGTCACCTCTGGCACGAGCCGGACAAGATCCGCCTCTGGGGCGATGCGATCCTGAAGGGCGTGAGCGACGGCTGGGTGCGGCCGCATGTGGACAAGACCTTCGCGCTCGAACAGGCCGGAGAGGCACAGGCCTACATCGAGGCGCGCAAGAACACCGGCAAGGTCGTGCTGGTGCCTTGAGCCCCAGCACCTCCGCAGCCCGGGCAAAGCCCGGGGCCCCCTCGCATACGGAGCGCAATCCCGGCGGTCTCAATGAGTCGATGCAACACCATCCGGTATCTGGAAGACGGAGGTGGCATCGATGTCGCAGG
>Ga0187844_10001864_pt1 | contig 15568 bp, 9 predicted proteins | sample SpaLakP09_SKY_50_FD_134517 | JGI IMG/M metagenome (GOLD analysis project Ga0187844, IMG submission 134517) | Oligotrophic lake water microbial communities from Sparkling Lake, Wisconsin, USA - SP09_SKY_50 | ecosystem: Environmental > Aquatic > Freshwater > Lake | place: USA: Sparkling Lake...
CTGGAGCTGTACGAGCATCCGAACAATCTGTTCGTGGCTGGTTTCATAGGTTCGCCGAAGATGAATTTCATCGACGCCGAGCTGGTGCACCCGGGCAGCACCGAGTCCGAAGTCAAGCTGGCCGGCGGCGTCAGCCTGCGTGCCAGCGTCGACACCTCGCGGGCCCAGGTCGGCGACAAGCTGACCCTGGGCGTGCGGCCCGAGCACATTCGGCTGAGTAAAGAAGAAAGTAGCTCGATCAATGTGCTGGACAGCACAGTCGCCTTCGTCGAGTCCCTCGGCGGCACCACTTTCGCCTACTGCCCCTACCCCGGTATCGAGGAGGCGCTGACCTGCCAGTTCGAGGGCCGCAATGGCGCCGACCGGGTGCGCAGCGGCGACCACCTGCAACTGCACCTGCCACCCGAAGCGATCTATCTGTTCGACGCGCAGGGCCGCGCGTTTCACCGTCAGGCCGCGCCGGAGCTGGCGGCATGAGGCGCACGGCATGGTTGCTGGCCCTGCTGTTGGGCGGTAATGCACTGGCGCAGGCTCCACCGAAGCTGCTGGTCTGGATCAATGGTGACAAGGCCTACAACGGCCTGCAGAAGGTCGGCAATGCCTTCGAGAAGGTCTCGGGTATCAAGGTCGTGGTCGAGCACCCGGTCGACGCGACCGACAAGTTCCAGCAGGCGGTCGGCGCCGGCAAGGGGCCGGACGTGTTCTGCTGGCCGCATGACCGCGTCGGAGAATGGGCCAAATCGGGCCTGCTGACGCCACTGCGGCCGGGCAAGAAGCTCTATGCCGAGGTTGAGGAGACCGCCTGGAAGGCCTTCGGCTACAAGGGCCGGATCTGGGGCTACCCGATCGCCATCGAGACCACGGGCCTGATCTACAACAAGGCGCTGGTCCCCAAGCCGCCGGCCAGCTTCGAGGAGTTGATCGCGCTGGACAAGCAGCTGCAAAGCAAAGGCAAGCACGCGATCCTGTGGGACTACAACAAGAGCTTCTTCAGCTGGCCGCTGCTGGCCGGTGCCGGCGGACAGATTTTCGCGCGCGATGCCCAGGGTGAGTACGACGCGAGCCAGGTCGGCGTCAACAACCCCGGCGCCCTGGCCGGCGCGCAGATGATCGAGAAGCTGATCAAGAACGGCCACATGCCCAAGGGCGCGCGCTACTCAGAAATGGAGACCGGCTTTGCCCGCGGCGAGGTGGCGATGATGATCTCCGGCCCCTGGGCCTGGGACAACGCCAAGAAGGCCAAGATCGATTTCGGCGTTGCGCCGATTCCGGGAGTGATCGCAGGCAAGCCGAGCAAGCCTTTTGTCGGCGTGCTCGGCTGCATGATTAGCGCGCCGAGCAAGCTCAAGGACATCGCCCGCGAGTTCGTCGAGAACCACCTGATGCGGCCCGAGGCACTCAAGGTGCTGGACGCCGACGTGGCGATTGGCGTGCCGGCCAACAAGGCCTTCTATGCTGAGCTGGCGGTCAACCCGCTGATCAAGGCAAGCATGGAGAACGCGCGCCTGGGTGAGCCCATCCCCAACATCCCAGAGGTTGGCCGCTTCTGGACCGCCATGGACGCGGCGCTGGAAGCCATCACCAATGGACTGCAATCGCCCAAGGACGCACTCGACGGCGCCTCCGGCCGGATGCTGCTGAAGCAATAGACCATGAACTACAGCACCCTCCCTCCCACGGCGTTGGAGAAAGCCGCCCGCCTGCTGCGCTGGCCCATCACGGCCGCCGCAGCCCTGGCCGCGCTCTACACCGTGTTCCTGATCTACGTCTCAGGTCAGACCTCCTGGGCGGTCGGCGCGCTGACCCTGTTCACGGCCGGTTTCTACGTCTACGTCAGCAATGCTGGCTTCGCCTATCGCTACCTGTTTCCTGGCATCGCCGGCATGCTGGTCTTCATCGCCTTCCCGCTGATCTACACGGCGCAAATCGGCTTCACCAACTACTCCTCCGCCCATCTGCTGAGCGAGGAGCGGGTGCGCGAGTACCTGCTGGACCAGCATGAGGCGCTGCAGGACCAGGTCCAGCCCTTCACCCTGCATACCGACGGCGCCGAGTTCCGCCTGGCTTTGCACGGTACAGGTGACCCCGAGGACGTCGGCCCGCGCTGGGTCTCGCCGCCGCTGGCCCTGCGCCCGACCGGCAAGGCGCTCGAAGTGCAGATGGCCCCGGCCGCTGACGAGCACCTGCCCCTGAGCGCGCCGCTGCAGGATGCCCTACCCCTGCGCGAGCTCATCAAGCACCGCGATGCGCTGATGCACTTGACACTAAAGCTGCCGCCTGCAGCTGGCCTCGATGAGTTGCATTACCTGGGCCTGCGCGAGTTCGGTCCGATCAAACGCCACTGGGCGGCCAATCCCGGTGGCAGCCTGACCCGCGCCGCCGATGGCGAGGTGTTCACGGCCAACCGCGAGACCGGCTACTTCCAGAATGGCAAGGGCGACATCCTGCAGCCCGGCTTCAAGGTCTTCATCGGCGCCAAGAACTACACCCGAATGGTGGTGGACGCCGAGTTCCGTGGCCCCTTCCTGGCCATCTTCAGCTGGACCGTGATCTTCTCTCTGGTGACCGTCGCCTGCGCCACCGCCATCGGCATGCTGCTGGCAGTGATGCTGAACTGGGAAGACCTCAGATACCGAACGACCTACCGCACGCTACTGTTCCTGCCTTATGCCGTTCCGGGCTTCATCTCCATCCTGGTTTTCAAGGGACTGTTCAACCAGAACTTCGGCGAGATCAATGCCATCCTCGACGCGCTCTTCGGCGTCAAGCCGGCTTGGTTCGCCGACCCGCTGCTGGCCAAGATCATGCTGGTCATCGTCAACGTCTGGCTGGGCTACCCCTACATCATGATTCTGTGCGCGGGTCTGCTGAAGGCCATTCCCGCCGATCTGTATGAAGCCTCGGCGATCGCCGGCGCCGGCCCGCTGACCAACTTCTTCAAGATCACCGCACCGCTGATCATCAAGCCGCTCTCGCCCCTGCTGGTCAGCGCTTTTGCCTTCAACTTCAACAACTTCGTGCTGATCGCGCTCTTGACCGACGGGCGGCCCGACTACCTGTCGACCAAGATCCCAGCCGGGCAGACCGACATCCTGGTGAGCTACACCTACCGCATCGCCTTCAAGGACTCGGGCTCGGACTTCGGCCTGGCGGCCGCAATCTCGACGCTGATCTTCTTCTTGGTGGCTGGGATGTCCTTGCTCAATTTGCGACTGATGCGCAGGGCGCAGGCATGAATACACGGTGCGCTTCTGCGAGCGGCGGCACAGGCGCCCTACCCCAGGGGGCGAACCTGCTTAAGCCCCCAGGGATCGGGCACCTACACCGCCGCCAGGCAGCGTTTACTCCTCGCTTCACCACACCGCATGGCCGATATGGGGCCAGGGGGCTTGGCGGGCTTAAGCGGGTTCGCCCGGCAAGCCCCCTGGTCCCATGCCGGCTCCCGCACACCACGATGGACAAACACTGAAATGGCAATCGTTCGAGGCAAACAAGCCCGCTGGCGGGTTTTCGCGGCGCACGGCCTGCTCTGGATCTTCCTGGCGCTGACCCTGTTCCCGCTATTGGCCGTGGTGTCGATCTCGCTGCGGCCCGGCAACTTCGCCACCGGCAGTCTGATCCCCAGCGAGATCAGCCTGGAGCATTGGCAATTGGCCCTGGGCATCCCCTACCAGGCGGCCGACGGCAGCCTGGTGCAACCGCCCTTCCCGGTGCTGACGTGGCTGTGGAACTCGATCAAAGTGGCCACCATCTCGGCCACGCTGATCGTCGCCATTTCGACCACCGCGGCCTACGCCTTCGCGCGGCTGAAGTTCGGTTTTCAGAAGAGCATCCTCAACTCGATGCTGCTGCTGCAGATGTTCCCGCCGGTGCTGGCCCTGGTGGCCATCTATGCGATCTTCGAGACCATCGGCACTTATGTGCCGGCGCTTGGCATCGAAACCCATGCCGGTCTGGTGCTGGCTTACCTCGGCGGCGTGGCCACGCACATCTGGACCATCAAGGGCTACTTCGAGACGATTCCGGTCGAGATCGAGGAGTGCGCCAAGGTTGACGGCGCCAGCCATTGGCAGGCCTTCCGAATGGTGCTGCTGCCCATGGCCGTGCCCATCCTGATGGTGGTCTTCGTGCTGGCCTTCATCGGCACCATCATCGAGTACCCGGTAGCCTCGGTGCTGCTGCGCGAGGAAGGCAATCTGACCCTGGCGGTTGGCAGCAAATACTTCCTGCACGACCAGCGTTTCCTGTGGGGTGACTTCGCCGCCGCGGCCGTGCTCTCGGGCCTGCCGATAACGCTGGTCTTCCTGCTGGCGCAGCGCTGGATCGTGTCAGGGCTGACGGCGGGCGGGGTCAAGGGATGATGAGACTCGCGCTCAGCCTGAGCTTACTGATGGTTGTCGGCGCGGCGCAGGCTCAAGAGGATTGCAAGCCCAGCCCCCTTGGCAAGCGCGAGCTCTTTCTGCGCGGCACTTTCAACAACTGGAGCGCCACCGACGAGAGCCGCTTCGTATACATCTGCAATCGCTACGAGCTCTACCTGCGCCTGACCGGTGAACAAAGCTTCAAGGTCGCTGATGAAGACTGGTCGGCCGATGCCGACTTTGGCGGTGCGCTGGACAAGCTCCAGCTCAAGGGCCCGGCCCTCAGCCAGCGCCTCGCAGCAGGCGGCCACAAGCTGGTGCTGCGCATGAATGAGGGGACGCCGCTGCAGTTGCAGATCCAGCCCTTCGAAGGCAGCATCCCGCAACTGGCGCTCGCACCGAGGGTCAGCGATCCCGTCGCAATGAGTGTTCGCTTCGACTCACGCGATACGGCCTACAAGGCACCCTTCGGCGCGGTGACCGAAGGCAGCGAAATCCGCTTCGCCCTGAAGGCCAAGCCCGGCATCAGCAAGGCCACCCTGGTGATCGAGCACCGACGCCTCGAAGGCAATCAGGAGGTGCTGGACTACGCACCTGTCGCCCGCGTGCCGATGGAGAAGACAGCCAGCGGCTGGCGCGCTGCTCACCGCTTTGCAGGCAAGGCAATCTACGGGTACTACTTCGAGCTGGAGATCGCCGGCCAGACCTACGTTTACCAGAACAACAAGGACCAGGTCTACTGGACCCGCGAGAAGGGCTCGATGGGCCTGGGCCTGTTGGACGAGAAGCCCGAGTCCTTGAAGAAAATCCGCCGCTTCCGCCAGACCGTTCACACGGCCGACTTCAAGGTGCCGGAGTGGGCCCGCGACGCCGTCTACTACTACGTCTTCCCCGAACGTTTCCGAAACGGCGACCGGGCCAACGACCCCAAGCCCGGCGTGGCGAAGTATCACGACAAGACGGTTGAGTTCCACCCGCGCTGGACGGAGAAGCCGGCCAAGCCTGGCACGGGCGACGGCTATGACGAGATCTACAACAACGACTTCTTCGGAGGCGACCTGGCCGGCATCACGAGCAAGCTCGACTACATCAAGGAGCTCGGCGCCAACACGATCTACCTGACGCCAGTGTTCAAGGCTGCCAGCAATCACAAGTACGACACGGCCGACTACCAGCAGATCGATCCGGGCTTCGGCAGCAACGCGGATTTCGAGCGGCTGACGATGGAAGCGGCCAAGCGCGGCATCCGCGTAATCCCAGACACCTCGCTCAACCATGTGGGCAGCGACTCGCCCTACTTCAACCGCTTCAACAATTTCAGCCGGGGCGGCGCCTTCGACGGCGGCAAGATCAACCACGCATCGCCCTACGCCGACTGGTTCACTTTCGACACCAGCCAGAGCGAGCCCGACAAGCAGTACAAGGGCTGGGTCGGCGTGAGCGACCTGCCCGAGCTAAACAAGGCCTCGGCCTCCTTCCGCCACTTTGCCTACGGCGGCAAGGATGCGGTGATGCAGTTTTGGCTGGACAAGGGCGCGGCCGGCTGGCGAATGGACGTGGCGCCCTGGGTGCCCGACGACTTCTGGCGCGAATGGCGAGCCGCCATCAAGGCCCACAAGCCCGACGCACTGACCATCGCCGAGACCTGGTTCGACGCCTCCAAGTTCTTCCTCGGCGATGCCTTCGACTCGACGATGAATTACATCTTCCGCAACACGCTGCTGGACTACGCGGCCGGCGGCGATGCCAGCAAGCTCTACGCCAATATTGAGCTGATGCGCGAGGCCTATCCGCCTCAGGCTTTCTACGCGCTGATGAACCTGCTGTCCACGCATGACCAGGCCCGCGCCTTGCACCACTTCGGCTATCACGACGACGGCGATCAAGCTAAGCTCGCCGATGCCAAGCAGCGCCTGCGCCTCGCAGTGCTCTTCCAGATGAGCTTCCCAGGCTCGCCGGCCATCTATTACGGCGACGAAGTCGGTGTGGGCGGCGGCGATGACCCCTACAACCGGGCGACCTACCCCTGGGCCGACCAGGGCGGGCAGCCCGATCTGCAGTTGCTGGCCGATTTCAAGCGCCTGACCACGCTGCGCCGCGAGCACGCGGTACTGCGCCACGGCACGATCGCCGCGCCGCTGCACCTGGATGCGCACGTCATCGTGCTGGCCCGTCGGGATGGCAAACGCTGGGCCTTGACCGCGACCAACAACGCGCAATCGGCCAGGCAGGTGAAGCTCAAGCTGCCACCTGAACTAGCCCATGCGCGCTTCAAGGACGCACTCACGGGCGACACACTTCAAGCCAAGAACGGTCAACTTGAGCTGACCCTCCCGCCACTCTTCGGAAGCATCCTGTTTTGGAACTGAGAGACTTTGGCAACACCGGCCTGCGCGTCAGCCCGCTGGGCTTCGGCGCCATGCACATCAACGACGAGCGCACCAGCGAAGACGAGGCCGGCCATCTGCTCAACGCAGTGCTGGACCTGGGCGTGAATCTGATCGACTCCGCCCGCGGCTATGGACTGTCGGAAACGCGCATCGGCCGCCATCTGGCCCATCGCCGCCAGGACTTCATCTTGTCGACCAAGGTCGGCTACGGCGTCGAGGGGGTTCCCGACTGGACCTATGACTGCATCGTCGGCGGGGTCGAGCGCGCGCTGCGCCTGATGAAGACCGACTGGCTGGACATCGTCCATCTGCACAGCTGCCCCCAGCACATCCTCGCGCAGGACGAGGTCATCCGCGCAATGGATGATTGCCGCCGCGCAGGCAAGCTCCGGGTCGCCGCCTACTCGGGCGACAACGCCGAGCTGTCCACCGCGATCACGGATGCGCGCTTCGGCGCCGTTCAGACCTCGATCAGCGTCTGCGACCAGGTCAACCTGTTGACGAGACTGCCACAAGCTGCTGCTCGCGGCCTGGGCGTGATCGCCAAGCGCCCGATCGCGGGCGCCATCTGGCGCCATGCCCGGCGCCCCGAAGACCATGCCGCAGGCCAGTACTGGGACCGCTGGCAGGCGATGGGCTTGAACCGCCTGGTGCCCGAGGAGCGCACCGAGCTGGCCCTGCGCTTCACCGCGCACTGCCCCTTTGTGGCCAGCAGCATCGTCGGTACGGCCAAGCTGGCGAACTTCAGGCACAACCTGGCCTGGGTCGAGAAAGGCCCGCTGCCGCCTGAGCAGCAGGCGCTGCTGCGCGAGGCCTTTGTGCGACACCAGCAGGACTGGGTTGGACTGATCTAGTCCAGCAGGCCCGGCAGACGGGCGCTAAGGGGCGGCATCAGCAGTTCGCCGCCAAGCAGACGCTGGTCATGGCGATAGGCCTCGTGGACCTCAAGCTGCCAGTCCAGGCGCTCGAAGCGCGTCAGCAAGGCCCGCGCGATGCGATCGAAGCCATGGCCCTCCTGCGCATTGCTGTCCAGATGCACGAAGCCTGGCAGCGGCGACTGCAGCAACCGCAGCAGGGCCTGTGCGGTGTCGTCCATGAAGGAACAAGCCGGTATCCAGGCGCGGCTCGCCGCCACCTTGCCCTCGCGGCGCTGCCACTCGTCCAGCACCATCAGCATATTGTTGCCAGTGGCCTCGGCATCGATCTGCCAGCCAATGCGTACGATGTTGGCGGCCCGGTTGGCGGCAGCCACCGCATCCTCGCAGCCGATCTTGTAGCGACCGTACTCATCCTTGGCCGTGCGCTCGTCATGTAGGCGGTGCGGGCCGTCGGGCTGATGGTCGAACACCATCGCCGTGCTGGTGAAGACCATCGGTAAACCGCGCTCGGCCGCATGGCTAGCCAGCATCGCTGCCCAGTCCGCGCCGCCCATGGCGAGATGGGCGATCGCGTCGGGTGCCGCCTCGCTCAGCCAGCGCTGCGCCGCATGGGCCTGCTGCGGGTCGACAGCCTGCCGGTCCCAGCCGAGGACCTGGTGACCGGCGGCCCTCGCTGCTGCCGCTAGCTTGGGGGCCAGCGTGCCCGTCAGCCCGGTGATCAGCAGCTTCATGAGGCGCGCGGCCCAGCCAGATGCCTGTCGAGGAAGCGCACTGTCCGGTTCCAGAAATCGATCTGGTTGGCGGGCACACGCCAGCCGTGGCCCTCCTCGGCGTAGGCCACCCATTCCAGACCGGCGTTACCCGGCTGCACGGCTCGGCGGAAGGCCTCGCCATGCACCAGCGGCACGCGCCGATCCTTCTCGCCATAGGCCAGCAGTAGCGGCTGCTTGATCCGGGCCGCATGGGTCAGCGGTGAGTTGTCCTTCAGATCGAGGGCGTCCTTGATCCGGTCGCCCAGCAGGCTGGGCATGCCGTGCTTCTTGAAGTCGCTCGACACATCGTCCCAGTTGACCGTGTGCAGCATGTCGAGATCAGTCACCGCCACCCAGGCCACGCCGCAGCGGAACAGATCGGGGTCGCGCAGCAGGCCCATCAGGGCCGAATAGCCGCCATAGCTGCCGCCGGCGATGGCGATGCGCTTGGGGTCGGCAATGCCCTGCGCAATGGCCCAGCGGGTGGCGTCGGCCACATCGGTCTGCATGGCCTTGCCCCACTGCCGCCAGCCGCCGCGCGCATGGGCCAGCCCGAAGCCCCGGGTGCCACGGAACTGTGGTTGCAGCACCGCATAGCCGCGTGCAGCCAGGAACTGGACCTCGGCATCCCATTGCCAGCTCGGCGCGCCGGTGAACGGCCCGCCATGCACGAGCACGACCATGGGCAGCTTGTCGCGCCCCTCCACCGCACCGGGCGGCAAGGTCAGCCAGACGGGCAACTCGAGGCCGTCGCGCGCCTTCAGGCGCTGCATGTCCATGCGGGCCATCTGCCGGGCTTCGATATCGGGCCGCTCGGCACCAAGGCGGGTGAACTTGCGGCTGCTGCGGTTGAACAACAGGTACTGGATCGGTTGCGCATCGGAGAAGGCCTCGATCAGCACCCAGGGCGCATCGCCGCTCCAGGGCACCGACAGGCGATTCACCGTGCTGGGCAGCACCTTGTCGATCTGTGCCTGCAGGCTCTTCATGTCGGCGTCCGGCCACTGGGTGACTTCGGCGTCGATGGTGAAGCGCAAGCCGAGCACCCTGTCCTGTCGCGCGATCACCTCGGCGTCGACATCGAACAGCGGCGACTGCACCAAGGGTGCCTGGGACCACTCGCCGTTGCGCGGATCCATCAACCACATCGCCTGCTTGTCGGCCCCACGACGCGCGCTGACATAGAGCCGGCCGTCGGACCCGACATGGCGGACATCCATATCGGCCTCGCCGGTGTAGACGTTGAACTCACTGAGCGTGCGCCATTGATCGGTGGCCGGATCGCGCCAGCGCAACGCACCCTTCTCGCCCTCGCGGGTCAGGGCCACGCGCAGATTGCCCTGCACATCAGCCCACCAGCCCACCGAGCGTGTGGGGCCGTCGACATCCGTCGTCCGGCCTGTGCGCGTGTTCAGGCGCAGGAGCTTGATGTAGTCGACGCCTTTCTGGTCATAGGCCTCGGGGCGCGCGACCAGCACCTCGTCGCTGTTGCGCTGGCTGCTGCCGTTGAGAAGATAGGTGTTCCAGGGCTCCAACTGGCGTCCATCATTGCCCACCTTGACCCAGGCATATTGGCGCTCGACCAGTTGCCTGAACCCATTGCCATCGTGGTCGACAGCAAACAGTCCGGGGGCCGCATCCTGCTTGCCGGCAGGCGTCTCACGGTCGCTGAGATCGAAGGCCAGGCGCTCGTTGTTGACCCAGACAAAGCGGTTCACATCGGCCGCGTCTGAGTTGTAGACCAGGACCGGCTTCAGGTCCTCAAGATTCAACACCGTCAGAATGGCCCGGCGGTGCGGGCCAATGGTGCGCATGGCCAGCCGCCGGCCATCGGGCGACAGCACGGCGCCCGTCATCTGTGGTGCCCTGAAGAAGCGCTCGGCATCGGGCTTGTCGCCATCCACCGCGCTGGCTGGCTGCGCCGGTGCGGCCAGCGGCCAGGTTAAGGCCAAGGCTCCCGCCAATACGGTGCGCCGGCTCATGGCGGCAACAGGTCTTTGATCTCTCAATTTCTCTTCGTTCATCCAACACCCTGGAAAATAAAAAACCCCTGCGGGCTGCGCAAGCCGGCAGGGGTCGTTCTGCTCAGAAGATCAGAACTTGTAGCTGGCGCCCAGGAGCACCGTGCGGCCCCACTTGACGTACTCAAGCGGACGGTCCTTGGTACCGGCGTAGGTCTGGTAGGCCGCATCGCCGAGATTGTTGACCTGCAGCGTCACGCCCAGACCCTTCAGGCTTCCTTCGTTGAAGTTGTAGCCGACCTGCGCATCAGTGATGTTCTCGCCGACGACGTAACGCAGCGTGCGCGCACCGTTGAAGTTGCCGATTTCACCAATGAAGTCCGAGCGGCGGCGCTGGCTGACACGGAACTCAAAACCGCTGTTCTCATAGTAGAACGTGAGGTTGGTCACGCGCTTGGACAGGCCGGGCAGCGAGATGTCGCCAGAGCCGACGCTGGAGGCGCTTTCCGGATCCCGGATCTTGATGCCGCTGCTAGTGAAGCTGGCGCTGGCCTGCAAGCCGAAACCGTTCAACACAGGGGTCAGCAGATTGAAGGGCAGCGAGGCCGAGAGCTCCACACCCGACAGGCGACCGCCCTTGCCATTCTCAGGCGCCGTGTACGTGCCCGTGGTCTGGATCGGGATTGGCTGGCCGTTTGCTCCCAGCACCGGCTTGACATCACCGATATAGGCCGAGAAATCGTAGTTCGAGATCTTCTGCGTGTAGATGTAGCTCTTCAGGTCCTTGTAGAAGTAGGCGGCCGCGACATAGGCCTTGCTGCCGAAGTACTTCTCATAGGACAAGTCGAAGGCGACCGCGCGCCAAGGATCGACCTTGGCGTTGCCACCGCTGGCGCCGGGCTCGCGCTGCCCCTGCGCATTCGGCGTGTCACCGACGCCAAACTCGATCGCCGAGCGCAGCTGATCCACGCGCGGACGAGCCACCTGCTTGGCCAGGGCCACGCGAAGGGTCTGGTCATTGCTGAGGCTGAAGGCCAAGTTCATGCTGGGCAAAACGTCGGTGAATGTCTTGCCGTCATGGACCGGCTTCGGATTCTCTCCACCGGTCAGGCGGATCGCATCGGACGATTGGTCGACGCGCTGCACCTGCAGGCCCACGTTGCCGCGCACATCCACGCCGCCCCACTTGGTGTCGATCTGCCCCTTCAGGAAGCCCGTCGCGATCTTCTCGTTGACATCCCAGGCCTTGGCAATCAGGTAGTTGGCGCCCGTCGAGCTGGGCGCGAAGGTCATGTACTTCCCCACCGCACCGGGCACATTCCAGGCCGGAATGGAGCCGATACCTGCAAAGCCCAGGTCCACCAGACCGTACTGAAACTCGGAGCCGATGGCTGTCTCGCCTTGGGCTCCGAGGTTGATATTGCCCTCGGGCTGGCGCTTTGCCTTGGACCGGTCGGCATAGTTGAAGCCGAATTCGATGTCCGACAAAAGGCTGGTCAACATGGACGGTGCCGGCATCGATGCGGCCAGCTTGATGCTCTTCAACTCGTCTTCAACACTTGGCACCTTGCCGTAGCCGGAGCCGTAGATCGTGCCGCGCAGCAGCAGCTTGGTCGGGTCCGAATAGTTCAGCGTCGGCGTCATGCTCGAGAAGCCGCCGTTGGCGAAATTCAGCTTCAGCGTGTCCAACCAAGCGGTCGTGGCTGTGACTGGCGCGAGTTGTGTGTTGTTCTCGAGGTTCAGCTCGTCGCGCTTGGCCTTCGAGTAGCTGATGTCCGCCGTCACCTTCATGGAGCCGAACGTGAACTTATTGTTCCAACCGGCTGCGTCGACCGTGTCGTCGCGCTTGTTGTACATGCCGCGCACCAGCGGGTACAGATTAGCGGCCGAACCACCAGTGAACGTACCGTTGCCGTTGATCTGCGGGTTGGTGATGTTGATCCTGTACTGGCCGTTTGTGCCGTTGTAGTCACCAAGGTTGACTTCGAACTGATTCGCCGTGTCTTCCTGCTTCGCCGTCGTGTGATACACGTCCAGCACGCTGGTCCATTCCTTGGACGCGCGGATTTCAAGCGTGCCCATCACGGCATCGCGCTTGGTCACGCCAGTGCGGCGCAGCGCCTTGATACCGTTCGAATAATAAGTACCTGCTGCCACGCCAGGGCGCCAGCCGTCCCCAATCACTTCCCAGGGCTCGTAAAGGCCGACCTGGTTCTCCTGCACAGGTGTTTCCTGGTGGGCATAGCCCAGCACCAGGCCGACAGTGCGGTTGGCGAACTGGTCGATATAGCTGGCACTGAAGCGGTTGCCGGTAGCCTTGGCATTGCCAGCGTCACCGAGCGAATTGCGCTGACCGCGCAGATTCAAGGCGACCACACGGCTGCCGAAGTTCAGCGGGCGCACGGTCTGCATGTCCAAGGTGCCCGACAGGCCCTGGCCGATCAGGGCGGCATCTGGCGTTTTGTAGACGGTCACGCCGCTGAGCAACTCCGAAGGGTATTGGTCGAACTCGACGCTACGGTTGTCGCCAGTGCTGACCAGCTCGCGTCCATTTAGCAAGCTGGTGGCGAAATCGGGCGACAGCCCGCGCACGCTGATCACCTGCGCACGGCCAGCAACGCGCTGGGCCGACAGGCCGGGCAGCCGAGCCAGCGACTCGGCAATGCTGTTGTCCGGCAGCTTGCCGATGTCTTCGGCCGAGATCGCTTCGACGATGGAGTCGGAGTTCTTCTTGACCGAAATGGCCTCTTCAATACCCTTGCGGATACCCGTCACGACGACGGTCTCAAGCGTCGCCTGCGCAGAGGCGCCCGACGCGATCATCAACAAGGTGCAGCCCACGGCCACCGGGTTGACACGGAACAGTTCGCGCGGCACGACTCGGCTGCGCTTCTCTACGGAAGTATTCATGTATGTCTCCTCAAGCTCACCAGAACCACAGAGTCCCCACACGCACTCGCCGGGCTTCGCCAAGCATGCACGGGGTTCGAGAACCCAACGTCTCAACCGTGTTTGTATCAAAACTAGATATTTTTCAAACTTACGTAAACCCTAGACGTTGCTTAACTACGACCTTTTTTTGACGAATTACAGTCGAATGCCAAGGGTTTACACCCGTTTAATTGATGAAAATTGTTAATTTTCCGCAATTCGCCCAACTCATCACGAATGATTTGTAGCTCAACTACATTCTTCTATCGCCGAAAGTGCAGGCAGTCAGCCGACGTGCTGCTCGATCGCCAGCGCGGCGCCACCCAGCGCTGCCAGGGTGTCGGTGATCAGGGCAGTGGGGATGCCCTGGAGGTAGCCGCGAAAGCGCCCCTTGGCCTCGAACCGCTCGCGAAAGCGAGATTCGAAGAAGCGCTCACCCAGGCGCGGCACGATGCCGCCACCGATGTAGACGCCGCCGCGGGCGCCCAGGGTCAAGGCCACATTGCCGGCAAAGCCGCCCAGCAGAGCGCAGAAAGAATCGAGCGTCTGCGCGCAGACCGCATCGCGGCCCGACAAGCCCTGCTCGACGATGGCCTCGGGGCTCAAGGGCGTCGCCCCTGCGCCCACCGCCCCTTGCACCGCCGCCACCGCGCCGTGCAGCAGTGGCAGGCCAATGCCGGACAGCAGGCGCTCGGCCGAAACATGCTCATAGTCCCGGCGCACATGGGCCAGCAACTCGCTCTCGAAGGCATCGGCCGCCGCCAGCGTGGCATGACCGCCCTCACCCGGCAGCGCCGCCCAGCCCTGGCGCGTGTGAACCACACCGGCGACGCCCAAGCCGGTGCCGGGGCCAATGACAGCCAGCGCTGCATCAGCCACCGCGGCAGCCGGACCGGGCCAGCGGCGCAACTGCCCCGCACCCAGGCGCGGCAGCGACAGGGCCAGGGCCTCGAAGTCATTCAGCACCAACAGCAGATCAAGCGCCAGTTCCCGCTGCACGACGGCACGCGAAAAACTCCAGTGGCCGTTGGTCAGTTCGACCCGATCGCCGGCCACCGCCGTCGCCACCGCGAATGCGGCCGCATGCGGCGGCGCAAATCCGGCGCCCAGCACCAGGGCCAGCTCCTGCAGGTAGGCGCGAGCAGCGGCCACCGGGCCGGCGTGCTCGGGCACCGGGAGCACGCGCACATGGGACACGGCCGCACCGGGTGCCGACACCCAGCCGAAGCGCGCATTCGTGCCGCCTACATCGGCCACCAGCCAGGGGTAGCGGGCGCTCATGGGCAGGCCCCGGCTTGACAGTTGGGCGCGGGCGGCAGCGCCCGGCGGGCATCACGGGGATAGGCTTGCACGATTTTTATCAGTCTCATGTGGCTGCGGCAGGCCGCCGGCAGCGCGGTAGATGTTCATCGACGATGCTGTAGTCAGCACCAAGAATACAAGGTAACAAAACTACATTGACAACACAATAGTCGAATCCCGCCTTGTTTCGTTCCTCATGAAAAGCCAGCGATTCAGGACTGGCGCGACGCATCAGCAAACTGTGAGTTCGTGTAGTCGCGCTACAAGTCGAGGCGGCACGGCGTGGCCGCATAATCACGCGCAAGCTCAATTGCACCCGACACCAAGGCGCCACTGCTATGCCTCCTTTCGACAGCCCTCGCCTGATCGCCGACATCGGCGGTACCTACGCCCGCTTTGCGCTGGAAGCGAGCCCGGGGGAGTTCAGCCACATCGCCTCGCTGCGCTGTGCCGAGCATGCGGATTTCCATGCCGCCGTCAGCGCCTACCTGGGGGCGCTCCCGCTAGCGCAGCGGATCGCGCATGCGGCCATCGCCATCGCCAACCCGGTCGAGGGCGACCAGGTGCGCATGACCAATTACCACTGGCAGTTCTCGATCGAGGAGATGCGCCAGCGCCTCGGCCTGGACACCCTGGTGGTGGTGAACGACTTCACCGCCCTGGCCATGGCCCTGCCGCGCCTGGGTGCCGGTGATGTGCGGCAGATCGGTGGCGGCGAGGCGCGCCGGCCCAGCGTGATCGGCCTGCTCGGCTCGGGCTCGGGCCTGGGCGTGTCGGGCCTGATTCCGGCCGGCGACGGCTGGATCGCCCTGGGCACCGAGGGCGGCCACACCAATTTCGGACCCCGCGACGAGCGCGAGATCGTGATCCTGCGCCATGCCTGGAAGCAGTTCGAGCATGTCTCTTATGAACGCCTGCTGTCGGGCCCCGGCCTAGAGCTGATCTACCCCGCGCTGGCCGAGCATGCCAGCCAGCAGCCCCAGGCCCCCAGCC
>Ga0187844_10001865_pt1 | contig 15568 bp, 10 predicted proteins | sample SpaLakP09_SKY_50_FD_134517 | JGI IMG/M metagenome (GOLD analysis project Ga0187844, IMG submission 134517) | Oligotrophic lake water microbial communities from Sparkling Lake, Wisconsin, USA - SP09_SKY_50 | ecosystem: Environmental > Aquatic > Freshwater > Lake | place: USA: Sparkling Lake...
AAACCGTTCACAACCCAGACAAAATCCCTCTACCCCAACAATCTGAAGCCCCACAATCCGAGTATGAGCCCAAATTGGATGACGTCTATCGCCAACTAAATGAGCGTTCGCATGTGCTACTACGTCCGGATATTTTCATTGGTTCCACGGCCGTTCATCCTTGTTCTCGTTGGATTGTCGAATCCAGTAGTGGGGGAGGGGCTGTGGATAATATTGGGGAGGAAAAGGAAGGAGAGGAAGATAAATCTGAAACCACCAGTGTGGCGGCGGCGAAAAAAGGGGACCGAATGGTTTTCCGGGAAATTCCATACATTGCTGGCCTGGGGAAAATCTTCGATGAAGCCATCACCAATGCGCGTGACCATGCCCTCAGAATGACCTTTTCCAAGGGAGCGGATAAACGTCCTGTATCCTATATTCAAGCAGATGTCTGTCAAGAAACCGGCTGGATTTCGATTCAAAACGATGGTTCTGGGATTGATGTCGCGAAACATTCCGAGTTGCATATTTATTATCCAGAACTCATTTTCGGCCATTTCCGTAGTTCCACCAATTACGACGAGGACCGTGTGTTCAATACTGGCGCGGGGAAGAATGGGTATGGGATTAAATTGACGCTTATTTGGTCCAAGGAGGCGGTTTTGGAAACAGTGGATAGTGTGCGTGGCCTGAAATATACTCAGCGTTTCTTGAATAATCTGGAAACCATTGAGGAACCTGTGATTACCAAAGTCCGTGTCGGTTCCAAGCCTTATACCCAGATTCGTTTCTTGCCTGATTATGTGCGTTTCGGGTTGGCGGACGGCAAAATCAGTCCGGAAATGTATGCCCTCTTACATAAACGTGTCTTGGACATGGCGGGGGTATCGGGTCCTGGATTGGGGTTAGGGGAAGGTGCGGTGGTTTCCACGGAGAAAGGCGTAGGGGCCGAGAAAGGCAAGGGATTGGTCGTGTCTTGGAAGGGGGAACCGGTGGCCGTGCGTAATTTCCAGCAGTATATTAATTTATATATTGGCAATCCGAAAGACGGGCCAGAAGGCGTGCGTGTGTATGAGGCCCCACATCCACGTTGGGAATATGCGGTGGCCCTGTCTTCGTCGGAGAATTTCATGCACGTGTCGTTTGTGAACGGAATTTCCACGGCCAATGGAGGCTCGCACGTGGATTATATTATGAATCAATTGACTTCCAAATTAGTCAAGTTAATCGAACAAAAGAAAAAAGTGAAAGTATCCTCGGCGTCTTTGAAGCAACAGATGATGTTGTTCTTGCGTTGTGATGTGGAAGAACCGTCTTTCGATAATCAGAGTAAAGACCGCCTGGTCATGCCAGTGGATAAATTCGGGTCTTCGTGTTCCGTGTCTGCTGCGTTTGTGGACAGTGTATATAAACTAGGTGTGGCGGATTTCGCCATGAAAATGACCAATATGCGTGAGGAAAAGAAAACCGATGGGAAAAAGAAGAAGACGATTCTGGGCATTCCCAAATATTCTCCAGCCGAATATGCGGGCACCAAACGTTCCAATGAAGCCATTTTGATTTTGACGGAAGGGGATTCGGCCAAGGCGTCGGTCAATTCGGGGATTTCCAGTGAAGACCGCAAACGTATTGGCGTGTTTCCGCTGAAAGGGAAATTGATGAATGTGCGCGACGAATTGGCCACTAAAATCGCCAAGAATGAGGAGATTTCCAATCTGAAGCGTATTCTAGGATTGGAGCAAGGGAAAAAATATAAATCGATGGAAGACGTGCATGTGAATCTGCGTTATTCCAAGGTGTTGATATTATGCGACCAGGACCACGATGGTTCCCATATCAAAGGTCTGTTAGTCAATTTATTCCAGAGCGAATGGCCCGACCTGTATCGTATTCCCGGATTCTTGGCGTTTATGAATACACCGATTCTGACGGCGACCAAAGGGACTGTGAAGAAATTATTCTATAACAATGGGGAATATGAGCAATGGAAGGCGTCGCTGGTTGTGGCGAGTGGCGGAGCGGGCGATGGGGGATTTCATCTATGGAAAATCAAATATTTCAAAGGGCTGGGAACCTCGACCAGTGCCGAATTCCGCGACTATTTCGCCAATAAGAAAATCGTGGATTTCTTCTACAGCGGGGAGAAAAGTGATGACACGGTGGACCTGGTGTTTCGCAAGAAACGCGCAGATGACCGTAAAGCCTGGATGGGGGGCTATGACCGTAATTTATATCTGGATACTTCGAAACCCGTCGTGGCGTATGAGGAATTCTTCAACAACGAAATGATTCATTTCAGTATCTACAGTTGCGAGCGCGCCCTGCCAAACGTGGTGGATGGATTGAAGAGTTCACAACGAAAAATCTTATATTGTGCGTTCAAACGTAATTTAGTGGGGGAATTGAAAGTGGCGCAGTTCGCGGGTTATGTTTCGGAACATGCCTGTTACCATCACGGCGAGACGAGTTTAGGAGGCACCATCATTGGAATGGCGCAAACATTCGTGGGTTCCAATAACATCAATTTACTCATGCCTTGTGGTCAATTTGGGACAAGAAATTTGGGGGGAAATGAGGCGGCCTCGGTCAGATATATTTTCACACGATTGAATCCGATTACCCGATACCTCTTTCCAAAAGAAGACGATGACGTGTTGAATTACTTGGACGACGATGGCACCAAAATCGAGCCGGATTATTATGTCCCTATTATTCCAATGGTGTTGGTGAATGGTTGTGAGGGAATTGGCACTGGGTATTCTTGTTCCATTCCGGCATTCAATCCTGCACAGATTATTGCGGCCCTGCGTGAGAAAATCTTGGCTTGTGGTGGTGGGGTTTCTGAGAGAGAATGGCTGCCTTATTACGAGGGTTTTACGGGGCGAATTGACGCAATAGGTAAGGGGAAATATCTGACCCGTGGTATTTATCGCCGCGTGGAAGACGACACCGTATTTATCAGTGAATTACCTGTGGGAACCTGGACGGGATATTTATACTACAAGAAGTTTCTGGAAGAATTGGTTTTAGGGAAATTCGATGATAAAGGCAAACAGACTTCTGCGCCTGTCATCAAAGAATATCAGATGACTGAATCCGAAGTCAAAATCATGATTACGGTCCGATTCCTGAGTTCCGAACAGTTGGACGATTTGGAACGCACCACGTTTGCGAATGGCGTCAATGGCGTGGAGAAATTGTTGGCTCTGACCACGACCTATGGCACTCAAAACATGATGTTGTTTGACACGGAATGTAAATTGAAGAATTACGAGACGGTGGAGGTGATTCTGGGGGAATTTTACGAGAAACGTTATGAGACCTATCGCAAACGTAAAACGCATTTGATTCGTGTCATGCAAGGGGAACTGAAGAAAATGGCGAACAAGGCGCGATTCATTCAGGAAATTGTGGCAGGAAAGATTGATTTACGCAAATCGCAAAACGACGGGGAAGTGGATGGGGTTCTGGAAAAATTGGGGTTCGACCGTATTTCGGAAGATTCTGTGGGGGGGGAAGGGGTAGGAAAAGTAGGGACCTATAAATACTTGACCGAAATGCGTTTGAATACTCTGACGAAAGAACGGGCTGCCAAACTGATTCAAGAACGCGACGAATCCGCTGCCAAATTACGGGAATTGGAAGCGACTACCTTGGAGACCATGTGGTTGCGGGAATTGGAGGCTTTAGAAGGTCGATATGCCGAAGACCGACAATGGAGAATCCAATTACAAAACCCTGAAGGGGGGGCGGTTGCTTCGGGAAATGGGGCAATTGCGAACAAGAAAACGAAATCGCGTGGTGGTGGTAGTGGAAAATAAATTTCGGGGGGAATTTCGGGGAATTTAGCAATTGGAGAAAAAGGGAAAGGGGTAGTGGGTTAGATTTTGAGAAAAGGGGAAATTAAATTATTTAAAAATAGTTAGATAATTTATGAACGATGATGTTTTGATTTCTTGTTTTTTCTTGTTTTTTCTTGTTTTTTCTTGTTTTTTCTTGTTTTTTCTTGTTTTTTCTTGTTTTTTGAATTACCTCCAGTTTTATTATTTTTGATTCTTAATTTATTTCTATTAGCACTGAATTCAAAATTTTCAAAATTTATATTTTGTGTTTTGACATTATCAACATAATTTACTTGTTCATTATTATCAAAGTCTTCTTTAATATATTCAAATTTTATTGGTTGTTTTTCTATTAGTAAATTAATTTTCGGTATAAATAATTCATTATTTGTTTCTGCAATTAATTTAACAATGTTTGTTTCCACATCTTTTATTTTCTTTAATCTTAGAAATATATTAATTTCGAATGTTATATAAATTAAGTCTAATAATTTTTTATCTTCATGCTTTATTATTTCGGTAGAGAAATCATTTTTAATATTATATAGATAAATAATTGTATAAATTATATGTTCATTACCAGCTCTACCACCACCATTATTTTCAGCATATTCTGCATCATTATTGTTTGAATTAGGAATATAATCTAGACGTATGTAATTTATATATAATTCTGAAGAAAGAAAATTATATTTATGATTAACAGTTATTTTATAATTTCCTTGAGTCATTTTATATTCGAATTGAGGTGTTTTATTGTCATTTTGATTTAAAGATATTTTATCAAATAATTCATTTAAATTATAAACAAACTTTATTGGTGAAATTGGTAAAAATTCTATATCCATTTGTTTTATAAATTAACAAACGATTTATATTATCCGATTTTATTTTTAAACGAGAAATTGTGCTCCCGCAAATGTGCTCCGCAAACTACTTAAAGAAATAACATTAGGATAGAGTATCTCACAGATAAATTATCTAGTTCCCCTTTTTTCACTCCCTCGCTTTTCAATAATCACTAAAATGGTTCGCGCTACTAAATCCGTCTCTGCCACTACCACCACTGAAGTCGTTGCTCCAGTTGTCGATGCTAAAAAGGCTCGTGCTCCAAAAGCCGCTGCCAAGAAAGCCGATGCCCCTGCTGCCGTCGTTCTTGTAACTGAAACTCCTGCTGTTTCTGAAGTCAAGAAAGAAAAAAAGGCTCGTGTTTCCAAGCCAAAGGCTGAAAAGACCGCCGTCGTCGATGATGCCGCTGCTTCCGCAGTAGCACCTGTTGCCACTGAAGCCGTCGCCGAAAACGAAAACGCTTTACAAACCATGATTCGCGAGCAAGGTCAAAGTATCCAAACTCAATTAAACGCTTTAATCGCCTTAAAGAACAACCACAAATTGATTGAGAAACAAGTTGTCCGTGAAATCAAGAATTCCCAAAAGGCTCAATTAAAAAAGAAGAAGAGAGTTTCCAACTCTGCTGCCAACCCTTCCAGTTTCCAAAAGCCAACCGATATCAGTACTGAAATCTCCAAATTCATTGGTGTCGAAGTAGGAACCAAATTATCCCGCACTGAAGTCAACAGTAAAATCCACGAATACGTCATCAGTCATAACTTACGCGACGAAAAGGATAAACGTATTATCTACCCAGATGAGAAATTATCCGCCCTTCTTCGTATCCCAGCCGATACCAAATTAGGTTATTTCAACATCCAAAGTTATTTAAGTGGTCATTTCGCTACCCGCAGTCGTGCTCCTTTATACGTTTAAATACGTTTAAATCTAGGAGTTTCAGGTTCTGGGAATAACATTTCCGGAATAAAAGTGGTGTAAATTTGTTAAAAAAATATATTTTTATATTTTTTTATTTTTTGTCGTGCAAGAACGTTCAAAGGGGTAGTAGAATATTATCTATTGCCCCTTCTTCTTCTTTGGTCATTGGGGGAATCAATTCCGAAGCCTCTTCTTCCTCTTCGGTGGCGGTGGCCGCGATTTCGTCCAGTGCATTCCCGGACACTACGCGTTTCGGTGTCATACTTTTCAACGTGCTTACATATTTGGCATCGGTATTACGTAATGAGAAATGATGGGTGGTGTTTTTATAAACCAAGGCGGGGATGTCTTCGATTTCGCGGCGTTCTTTGTTATAGGAAACGTCTTTGGTGCGTGTTAGTTTGCCTTTGTCGAGACATTCGGAAAAAAAGGTTTTGAGTTTTTTGATTTCACGCACGGCCATGGATTGTTCTTGACCATAATGTTCGGCATAGGCATGTAATTTCTGTCGTTTGAGGGCTTTATCTAATTTATTCCAGGTCTCCATTTTATTTTGGTCTTTTTCCAATTCCAGGATGGCTTCCATGTCATTCATCTGGATAGAAGTTTGTTGATATTGGTCGGAATGGTGTTTATATAAATCGGGGGTTTGTAATTTGCCAATGGTACTGAAAGTGGGACGATATTTCATGCCATTATTGTTGGAAGATTTGGTAGAAGCCGTGGTGGAACCTTCGGAGGCATTGGTGGTTTGCGTATTACGTTTCATTTATGTATGGGGATTCGGGGATGCTTTTTGAGGATGCTTATAACTATATAAACGATAAGTGTTTATCTTTCTTTTACTAAGTGGGAAGGGGAGGTATAAAAAAATCCTACTGCCCCTTTCTGAGAATTCGGATTTCTAATGTCTACCATATAAAAGGAAATCCATAAAAGAGAACCGAAAAAGGGGGAGATGGCGATGGAACCGAAAAAACTGAAAAGTCTCAAGATTCCCAAAAATGCGAATTTCTTTTACCGAGCCTTTTTGAGATTCGATGAAGCAGTTAAAATTCTGAATACCAATACATTGTTTGTGGGATTGATGATGTTTGTCATGCAAATCGCTTCCCGTTTTGTCACTATTAAATTGAGTCGTTCTATGGAGGGATACATGAAATTCTCCTTTAGCAAAGATATTTTAGTATTTGCCATTGCTTTTATGGGAACACGTGATTTGTATTGGGCTCTGGTAATTACATTGGTTTTTATTATATGTATGGATTATTTATTTAATGAAGAAAGTTCGATGTGTTGTTTGCCTGAAAGTTTCCTGGAGAAACATATTAAATTACTGGAAGAATCCATGGACGCCTCCGGGAATCGAATGGGCGGGGGGGGCGTGGTCGGAAATGGGATAGGGGTTTCAGATAAAAATAGTAGTATTTCGGGTGCTCCTGGATTGGGATATTCGGTCGGTGTGAAAGATTCACAGGGTCAAACCATGTCGCAAATGGATACGTCATCAGAACAACCGCCACCAAATTATCCTGATGCCCCTTTGTTGACCGCACCGACCTATTCGGGGGGAGGGGTTGTGAATAAAAATGACAATGAAGTCGTGTTTTCTTCTGCCTATTCTTCGTATCGGTAATTGGATGTCTTAGGGGGGCATCGGGATATATGTGTGTGTGTGTGTATGTGAAATTTGTATATTATTTTATGAAATAATATGCAAACGGTTTTGTGGGAAGGGGAAGTCTGGAGGATAAGAAGCGAGGAGGGGCAATGGGTTTATTTATTCAGGGGTCCTAGATAATATAGGAGGAAATGACAGAAATTACCAGTATCTCCATTAAAATCAATTTAGATATTAATATCAATGGGACTTCGGAAATCATCCCTCTAACCTCTTCCATGATTTACATTCCCCCCGAAATACCTACCAAACCTTTTTTCTCTTTTATAGCCGAAACCAACCCGAAAGCCGGTAAAAAAGAAGAATACGTCCCGACCGTGCCGGATGTGCCTTTAGAAATGTATCCCCGGATTCCAATACGAGACATAACACTACCCATCCATTTATTACGAACATTGAAATATAAAGAAATCGTCCAATTCTTTTTCAACAAAGAAGTGTTTGCGAAACGAATGAAGGAATGGAAATTTACGACGAGTCAAGGAATTTCTATTCCCGGCATGCAAGAATTGAATGAAGTCGGGGATTTTCTGTTGTCGGAAACGGAGGGCGAAATTGCCCAACATTTATTGAGTCAAAAAGAAATCGAAAATATTCAAGTGGAGAAACAAAACATTGAACTCATGATGCATTTGTTATTTCCGACCTACATGTTTTATTCCGAAGGTTATAAAACCTCCATGCAATATTGGAATACCTCCGAACAATATTTGAAAAATACCTTCCCCAAAACCTTTTATTCCTATCTCCGTCATAAAAATGTTTTGTATACCATTACCAATGCGGTCTGGTTGAATGATGTCTTTAATATGCCTTTTTACCAAGAATTGGTCTTTTATTATGATAAATATAGCACTTGGAAAGCCGAGATGCTTTATCGTTTGAGATTGGTTTTGGAGGATATGGATAAGAAGGAGCAGATTGAAAAGAGTGAGAAAAACAGGGAGATTGCATCGTCCGCCCGGAATAAAACAAACAATTCTCCGAAAATCACCCGAAAAGCGCTTGAAACGGTCATCGACATATTGAACAAAAAAATAATGGATAAAAATGAATACGACGATATTTTTGTGCGTAATTCGGATTTTTCTGAGGTGTATAATAAATACATCAAATCGATGATTTCCCAAGGGTCGGACAATGACAAGCCCACCTATTTCTATAATATGATTTTTTCCATCGATAAACGGGAATCCTATAGCAATAGTCGCTTGAACGCAATGGTATATTTTTTCGAAAATGTGGAAATGGATAAAAAGGGTCAGAATATCAATCAGAGATTACTTGGAATCATGATGGATAATATTCTCAAATATACCAAAAGTAATGGGTTAATCAGTTGTTTGAAAGAAGGGCTCTGTAAAACCATGAATAAATCCAAATGCCGTCCTAGATACGAACTCTCTACTTTTTATTATCCCGGAATCATGAAAAATTCCAAAGTCAAAAACGGCGAACCAATGTATGAGATTTACGTGCTGATTGACGTCATCGAAGGAGAAGTGAATCGCAAAAATTATTCGAAAGTGAAATGTAAATATGAAAACCAATCCATCGGTAAGAAATTGGAATTTCTGACGCGACAATGGCCTGTCTGGGATTTATCCAATCGACGCATTTATATGAAACTGAATTCCGAAAATGTATTGATGAAAAAATCAGTTTCGTCTTCTTCCAAAGAGAAAGGAACTTATTCCCAAAATCAGAATCGGTTTCAGAATCGTTTTCAAAATAGCGATTATAATAACGCAAATAATAATACCTCAAGCCCCTTTTATAAGGCACAACAAACCGTTCGTAATTTGATAGAATTTGATGAAAATCAAAGTGAAAAATTCTTTTTAAAACCATTGGAAAAGTTCAAAACGGAGTTGGGGGAATTCAAGGGCAGTTATCTTACCTCCAATACTTTAAATGTAAATAATAATATCCTAAGTTGGAAATCGAATACCAATAATACCGATGTTTTTTTGAAATGGTTACAGAATAATAATAAATACCCACCACCATTGGAAGGTGAAACGAATGCGGATTATAAAAAAATAGATAATGATATTTTCACCTTTTTGGTAAACATTGAAGCCATCCAACAAAAAAATACGATTAGCAATCAAGAAAAAAACAAACAATTAGAGGAGATTCAAACAAGTAAAATAATTACTGCAATAGGTAATATTGAGACCAAAATCAAAATTAATAAGAATAAATATGAGGCGAATAATAACTATGATAGTTTGAATTATGTGAATTGTATCTTAAATTTTTATGTAGAATTTTTGAAGTTTTTGGGAGAAGGATATCTGAAAAATAAAACACAAAGCGGTGGACAAGGGGTCGTAGAAAATATTCTGATACCCCCTTCATCTGTGCTTGTTCCTCTTCCGAAATATATGGCGACAAAAACCCGGAAAAGGTTGTCCATGGATGCGGGTTCGGTGGTTTCTTCCGTCAAAAAAGGGACGGTTAAACGTCGCGTCGGATAAAGGTTTTTGTATGTGGGGTTTCAGGTTATTTTGTTGAAAGGGGGAATGGGATTATTTGGCTGCTGTTTTGTTGGCTTTGGTTGGATAAAAGGTTGGTTTGCCTTTCACGTATTTCCCCACTTCTTCGTCGACATCCCCGTCGAATCCCAGGGAATAAATGGGGCCATCGATTTGATTTTCTTCTTCGACCGCATAATTCACCCCATTAATTTTGATTTGAATGAGTTCGATATCTTCTTCCTCTGCTTCTTCTTCGGGTTCGGTTTCGGGTTGGGTTTCAGAGGCTGTGGAAGATTTTGTTTGGAATACCGGTTTACGGTTGACATATTGTCCGACTTCTTCGCCTACTTCCTGGTCTGCGGTGATTTCGTAAATAGGTCCGTTTTCCTCGTTGGCGACATAATAGGAGGTTTTTCCGATGACAACTTCATATAACTCTTCCTCTTCTTCTTCGGCAGTTTCCTCGGCAGTTTCCTCGGCAGTTTCCTCGGCAGTTTCCTCGACAGTTTCCTCGACGATTTGTTCCTCGGGGTCTTCGATAATCAGTTCCATATTGTCGTCGTCTTCTTTTTCTAAAATCGGTTCTTCGGTAGGTTGATTTTCTTCGGGTTCTGAAATCACGTCAGGCTCCAATTCGGGTTCTATGTTTTCTTCTTCTTCTTGTTCCTCTATTTCAGTTTCTGGGGTTTCCTCTTCTTCTGCGATTTCCTCGACTTCTTCCACAACCTCTTCCTCGACAACCTCCTCGACTTCTTCCTCGACAACCTCTTCGTCTTCCTCTTCGACAACCTCTTCCTCGATGACAATCACCACTGGCTCTTCGATTTTCACTTTTTTGGCGATTTTCTCGACTTTGATTTTTGGGGGTTGTGGAATGATTGGTGGTTCTTCCTCCTCCGGAATTTGTGTCAAATCAATGACTTCTTTTTGGGGGACCTCTTCTTCGAGTTCCTCATTTTCCAGTTCCTCTTCTTGAGGAAAATGTCTGTCTCTATATCTAGCATCGGATTTATATTTTTTTAATTTCTGTGATAATTTTTGGATTTTTCTATCTTTTTTATAATTGGCATGGGTAAGGATTTCTACTAATTGGCTCATAGCCTGAAACTTTTCTTCTAAATCCTTGGACCAATCTAATACACCGTTCAAGTTTGATTTCAATTCTCTTCTGGAATTTGCGAAATCAGTCATAGAAGTCATTTTGTTATGTTCTTAGGGGTAGTAGAATAATATTACGAAATGGATTGCTTTTACGTATAAGTTAGGTGTGTTTGGAATTGGAAAACCAAATTCAATTTTTCTGGAATTTGGTTTTCTTCTGACTGTGAGTGGGCTTGCGGAAGGGGCATGAGGTTTATTTAGTGGCAGGTTTGCAGTAATTGGATTGGGCATAACCGATGATGGCACAGGCGATACGTTTGCCAGCATTTCCGTTGAGGGCACTGGCTGCATTATCGCCTAACCCACAGTCGTCCGGGTCGGCATGAATAATCAACCCACGGCCTAAAATATTGCGTTTTGCCCCGCGTAATTGTATTAAATGGTCTTCCATTTTCATTACACAATTCCCTTGCTCATCGGTGTGTAAATTTCCTAAATCCCCTACATGACGCTCTTTGGATTCTTTTCCGCCGTGTTTTTTTTGATATGGATTGAAATGAGCACAGAGACTTTCGCATTTGGAAGTAAGGTCGCCTGATTCATGGACGTGGAATCCGTGGAGTGCGTTCTTTTTTAGGCCCTGGAGTTGGATATCGATTTCGACGGTTTTGGTGGTTGTGGGATGTTCGGTGAAAATGACGCGGCCTTTGATTTTGGGGCCATCGAAGACGGCAATGGCTTGTATTTTGTCGGACATTTTCTGGTTTTTTTGGGTGGTGTTGGTTTTGGGGGTTGTGGATTATAATTTCCAAAATGGGGTTCTTTTTATTACGGTTTATCTGTGGGTGTGGTTGATTGTGGATTGGATTTGTAAATATTGCGATTATAATATTTGAATTAATTACACTCTATCTAAATATTACTTCTCATTTGGTAGAAGCAATTTTCATCTCCTAAATCTTGCTTAACCTGTAGGATAAGCAAGATTCACGCTTATTGTGCTTTTAAAAACCGCTTAACCTGAAGGTTAAGCGGTTTTACGGCTACAATCATCGCTTTAAAATTTAAAAGCGATAAAAATACAACTATAAAAATTGCTTTGCCTTAAGGCAAAGCAATTTTTCACTCAAATAACATCGTAAAATACCTCTATGAGTATTTTTTGACATTAATATACGGCCCCTGACTGCGTTTAACGGCCATATTTGCGTTATACGGTGTTTCGTTGTCGTCGTCGTCTTCCATCTGTTTGGAGATTTCCCAGAACTCTTTGGCTCCTAAACGCACGTTATCGCGTAAAGTTGCCTTATACCAGAAGACACAATCGGTGATATTACTGGAATTTACGGTATTGTTAATAACCATGCATTCAAAATTCTCCGTTGTCTTGTCGAGAACGCTACAAAAGGCTTCAAATGTCGGGAAAATACTCGCGTAGTTTTCCCATATGCGTCGGCGCTCACCTAAGCCCGGAGTTCGCATGATAAATACGTAATCAACGTTACTACGTAGGTTCGGCGGTATGCCCAACGGATATTGCATTGTGATCATTAGCATGACTTTTGCGTGCCGCCCATTCATAAAAAGCCATCGCATGAGCTTATCTTTGCTCCATTTGTCGTCATATAAGCAATCATCCATAATCAAGAAAGTGCGTGGGTCAAAGGAAGCACGTCCATAGTGTTCGATTTCTTGTTTGTATTGTTTGATGACTTGGGTTTGGCGTTTGATAATGGATTCAATGATAAGGGGATTGTATTCTTTGTTGATGAAACATTTAGGAACCATGGCGCCATAGAAACTATTGGTGCCTTCGGTACCACTGATGACGGAGCCGACGCCCAAATCTTGGTGATAATATAGGATATCTTTGATTAATTCGGATTTACCGGTTCCACGTCTTCCTACTAAAACAATGGTGGGGCCTTGGGATTTATTGGGGTCGAAAGGAATATCGCGTGGATTGAATTTGCGTAGAGATAATTGACAAGAAGGAGGGCGAGACATTTTGTAAAAAGGGGTTGTGGAAGATTTTAGAAGAACTTGACAACGAGATATCCAAAAAGAGGGCAATAGAGGAATATATATTGAGGTGTGAAAAGCCAATTCCGCAAATAGACGAACCGTTTCGAGGGTGGAGGGAGGGGCAGTGGATAAAATTGAATAAACATATCCCGAGTAGATTCGTTATTAACCGACCGACGAATTCAGATACTTTGTTTCCAAAGATAATCTATAGCCCCTAGCACTCATATTATCAAACTACTGAGAGAAAGAGAGATAATCGATAAAATGTCTGCAACTACTGATTACCGTCCAACCATTACCAATAAAAAACATGAAGAAAGTCGCGAACATTTCACCCTAGAAGGTGTGCCGCTATGTTTCGCCAATGGATTACGCCGATGCATGGTTTCCCATATCCCCGTCGTCATGTTTTCCGTCCAGCCTGAGAAAAAGGAGAAGTGGGTGAATATGTCCCGATTCCATAACGAGTTCGTGGAAGAACGGTTATTGGCGATACCTATTCACACCAAAGATTTGAAAACCCTCCCCGAAAAATACCGCTTGGAAATCGATGTAAGTAATGAAACGGACCATGTATTATACATCACCACCGACGCCGAATATTTCCGAATTCGCCATAAAGAAACGGGGGTGTATCTTGACAAAGAGGAAGTTAGGAAATTATTCCCTCCGAATGAGAAAACCGGAATGTATATTGATTTCCTACGTCTGAATGCGAAAGTGGGGAATTTACCGGTCGTCCGCCTGGCATTGGGTGCGGATTTCACAGTATCCACGGGTGGCAAAGATAGTAAAGCCAATTCCGTATTAGTAGGCATGAGTAATACGCCTGACCGTATTCGTATCGACGAGGCTTGGAAAGAAAAAGAGAGGGCATTGATTTCCGCCAAAGAAAATGGCACGGAGCCTTTGACCAAAGAGGAAATGGAAACCCAGAAACTGGATTTTTACGCCTTGGATGCACAGCGTCATTATAAAGATAACAGTTTCGATTTCCAACTGCAATCCGTGGGTGTATATACCTGCGACGAAATCGGGAAATTGGCATGCGGGGCATTGGCCAAATTACTGGAACAATGGGGGGAAGAATTGGAAACAGGGGCCGTGATGATGGTTCCTTCCAAAAGCACCATGGAAAATGGTTGGGAAGTGAAAATCGGAGGGGATTGTTATACTGTGGGGAAAATCCTGGAATGGATGATGTATGTGATGTTTTATCTTCCTAAAGAATGGGGAGGAAAGGGGGGGAAAGAAGGGGTCTTGGATTTCTGTGCTTTTCGTAAAGCCCATCCTCATGACGACGAAGCCAATCTGATACTGAATTTCGTGGAAACCGCTGATAAAGGGGTGGTAAGAGAATATTTGAATATGGCTTTGACGGAAGCGCGTCGTATTGTGGAAGAAATGCGGGGATTGTTTTAATTCGGAGGGCGAAAAGGGGCAGTAGAATATTTATCCTGAAAGTTGGGGGATAAATATTCTTTTTTTTGTGAGGTGCTCTAAATCATATACGGAATATTGGTGTCGAATCGTTGATTCACATTGGACCAATTGGTTATACTAAATCCTAAAATATAAAAGACAAAAGGGGCGATAATCGCGAGATAGGAAAGGATTGGGAATCCGTATTTATTGAGAAGGGAAATAATCCACGACCAAAAAAGAATCAAGACGAAATAAAGGAAATAGAATATGGTGGGGAAATAGGAAACACATTTGAAAGAGGCCATACATTCGGCATTATAATGATAATAATCATAGAACCAAGTAATGGCCAAAGTAAGAGATGCAACGCCGAAAAAAACGGTTTCGGGATTATGAATCAAAATAGTTGACATTTTATATTATATTATTTATTTTTGAGCAATATATTATGAGGTTGGGTTTATTGAGTTTTGGTCGTAATTATATCTAAATTTTATTTACATTACATTTTACCTATGTCTTCTAAAAATTGGTTTGTCTTTTCGGGTGTGTTTAATTTGGTTCTCAGAGCAGTAAAAAAAGCATTTAAATTATCACTATTACTTAAAAAATTTTTCAAGCCACCTGAATTATTAATATTGAATAGAGTTAATAAAGTATTATAATCGGAATTGGCTTTTAAATAATTATACAAATTATTTACAAAATTATCATTATTTTTTTTATTTGTTATTGTTTGCTTAATTTTTTGGAATGGGGTTAGAGGAGGAGGTTGTGTTGACGTATTTTTAAAGGTTGTCGTTGTATTAGGTTGTGTTGTCGTTGTATTAGGTTGTGTTGTCGTTGTATTAGGTTGTGTTGTCGTTGTATTAGGTTGTGTTGTCGTTTTTTTAAAGGTTGTCGTTGTATTAGGTTGTGTTGTTGTTGTATTAGGTTTTGTTGTCCTTGTATTAGGTCGTCTTGTCGTTGTATTAGGTTGTGTTGACGTATTTTTAAAGGCGGTCGTTGTATTAGGTTGTGTTGTCGTTGTATTAGGAGCAGTAGGTATCGGAGTATTTACAGGACTTGTAGACGTAGGGGTTCCAGAATTTGTAGTAGTATAACTAGTGGATGCAAGAGTGGTAGTGGTTTGAACAATTTCAGGAGTATTTCCACTGCTATTTGGAAAAGTAGTTTGTGCTTGTCCTTGTCCTTGTCCTTGTGACTGTGACTGTGCCTGACTTTGTGCTTGCGCCTGTGCCTGACTTTGTGCTTGCGCC